>ERZ859738.783-NODE-783-length-18677-cov-2.034851_pt1 | contig 18677 bp, 15 predicted proteins | sample MGYA00510122_ERZ859738 | MGnify/ENA primary metagenome ERZ859738 (study PRJEB30046, sample SAMN00715139) | human gut metagenome | study: EMG produced TPA metagenomics assembly of the A metagenome-wide association study of gut microbiota in type 2...
CAAGACCCCCGGGGGGGAAAAGACCGCCAGGCCCCCCGCCCCCCCCCCCGCCGCAGCCCGTCTGGTGGGCGGTCAGATCGATGCCATGAAGACCGCCGCCGGGAACACCGCTGGTGCTATGACCGGCTTTATGGGCATGGGTATGGCTATGAATGCAGGCGGCGGAATGAATGCGCAAAATCTGTTTGCTATGGGCCAGCAGCAACAGCAGGCGCAGCAGCAGGCCGCCCGCTGTCTCACGTGTGGGGAGCACAGTATTTGCGAATGGACCTGCCCGCTGCATAACCATATCCCGCAGTGGATCGAGCTGGTTAAAGCGGGGAATATCGCCGCCGCGGTCGCGCTTTCCCATCAGACCAACTGCCTGCCGGAGATCACCGGCCGCGTCTGTCCCCAGGACCGGCTGTGTGAAGGCGCCTGCACCCTGCGCGATGAAAGCGGGGCAGTCACCATCGGCAATATTGAGCGCTATATTTCCGACCAGGCGCTGGCCAGCGGCTGGCGTCCGGACCTTTCGCAGGTTAAGCCGAGCGGCAAGCGGGTGGCGATTATCGGCGCCGGGCCTGCCGGGCTGGCCTGCGCCGATATGCTGGTGCGCCACGGCGTCCAGCCGGTGGTCTTCGACCGTCATCCGGAGATTGGCGGTCTGCTGACCTTCGGCATTCCGGCGTTCAAGCTGGATAAATCGCTATTGGCCCGGCGGCGGGCGATCTTCAGCGAGATGGGTATCCGCTTTGAGCTCAATTGCGAGGTGGGGAAAGATATCTCCATGGCGACACTGCTGGCCGATTATGACGCAGTGTTCGTCGGCGCCGGAACCTATCGCTCCATGAAGGCGGGGCTGCCGAACGAAGAGGCCCCAGGGGTCTACGATGCGCTGCCGTTCCTCATCGCCAACACCAAACAGGTGATGGGGCTGGCGGCATCGGCGCAAGAGCCTTATGTCAACACCGCCGGGCTGAACGTGGTGGTGCTGGGCGGCGGCGATACGGCGATGGACTGCGTGCGCACCGCGCTGCGCCACGGCGCCCGCCAGGTGACCTGCGCCTATCGGCGAGATGAAGCCAACATGCCGGGCTCGAAAAAAGAGGTCAAAAACGCCCGCGAAGAGGGGGCGCTCTTTGAGTTTAACGTCCAGCCGGTGACGCTTGAGCTGGACGAGAACGGGCGGGTTAACGGGGTACGCTTTTTGCGCACCGAGCTGGGCGCTCCGGACGCCGGGGGAAGACGCCGCGCGACGCCGATCCCCGGCAGCGAGTTTGTTATGCCGGCAGATGCGGTGATCATGGCCTTTGGCTTCCACCCGCACCGCATGCCCTGGCTGGAAGCGGCGGGGGTGGCGCTGGACAGTCAGGGGCGTATTAAAGCAGGAGTGGAGAGCCGTTACCGTTATCAGACCAGTCAGGAGAAGATCTTTGCCGGCGGCGATGCCGTGCGCGGCGCAGACCTTGTAGTGACGGCGATGGCGGAAGGCCGTCACGCGGCGCAGGGGATCCTGGACTATCTGGCGCGGAAAACGACGCCGCTTCACTGACGACAAACCCGGCTCCGCAGCGTAGTATGAGGGCGTCCTTTTACGCTGTGGGGTCGGTATGTCACTCAATATTCACGTCATTAAAGATAAAATCCTCTCTGAGAACTGGTTCGTACTACGCAACATGACCTATGAGCTGACGCGGGCGGACGGCAGCGTCGTGCGCCACAAGCGCGAGGTCTACGATCGCGGCAATGGCGCCACCGTGCTGCTGTATAACCGCCATAAGCAGACGGTGGTCCTGGTGCGTCAGTTCCGTGTCGCCACCTGGGTCAATGGCAATCATGACGGCATGCTGATTGAAACCTGCGCCGGGCTGCTGGACAACGACGAGCCGGAAGCCTGCATTCGTAAAGAGGCGGTGGAAGAGACCGGCTACGAAGTGGGCGAGGTGAGAAAGCTGTTTGAGCTGTTTATGTCGCCAGGGGGAGTCACCGAGGTAGTGCATTTCTTTATCGCCGAGTACAGCGACGCGCAGCGAACCACCAGCGGCGGCGGGGTGGATGATGAAGCCATCGAGGTGCTGGAGCTGCCTTTTAGCCAGGCGCTGCAGATGGTCGCTGACGGGGAGATCCGCGACGGTAAGGCGGTCATTCTGCTGCAATATCTGCAAACCTCCGGCCTGATGTCGGGGAACTCTGACAAATCCGATTGAGTAACCCGCTGCCGTTGTCCAGGATAGGCGCCGTGGTCGGGTTTATCTGGGGTCGGGCGGTTCATGCTTTTTCGCGTCATCTTTTTCCTTTTTCTGGCGGTGCTGCCTTGCTCGCAGGCATGGTCGGCACCGACGCAGCAGCGCTTCAACGACTGGCTGGTCACCTGTAACAACCAAAATTTCTGCGTCACCCGTAACGTGGGGCTGCATCATGGCCTGGTGATGACCCTCAGCCGCAGCGCTGGGGCAGTCACTGACGCCAGTCTGCGTATCGAGCTGGGCGGCACCGGCAATCCAGTGGCGACGCTCGCGCCGATAGCGCCGCGCCTGCTGCTGGATGGTAAACCGCTGTCCCTGACCGACAAGCGCTGGCACATTGAAGATAAGCTCATTAAAACCGCCGACAGCGTGACGATCGATGCGTTTCTCCAGCAGGTTCAGGAGGGTAAAGCGCTCTCGCTGGCCAATGGCCTGCAGACCATCTCCCTGCAGGGGTTGAAAGCGGCTCTGTTTTTTATCGACGATCGGCAAAAGCGGGTAGGTAGCGAAACGGCCTGGGTCGGCAAAGGGGAAGAGCCGCCGCTCAGCGTACCGCCGGCGCCGGCGCTACGCGCGGTGGCGAGCGCGGAAACGGCGCAGTCGCCGCTGGGGCGTGAGGAGCTCAACGATCTGATGGACTACGGTAATGAGCGGATGACCAACAGCCACTGCTCCCTCGATCCCTTCCGCCGTGAAATTCGCGTTACTGCGCTGACGGATGACAAAGTGCTGCTGATGACCAGCTGCGAATCCGGCGCCTACAACACCGTCTGGCTGGCCTGGCTGGTCTCCCGCCAGCGCCCCTATGTCGCCCGTCAGGTGCGGCTAACGTTGCCATTCCAGCCGCCGGGCGAGGCGCCGCGTGAGATTGAGCTGATCAACGCCAGCTATGATGACCGCCGCCATGAGCTGGTGACCCTGGATAAAGGCCGCGGGGCCGGCGATTGCGGGATCCAAACCCGCTGGCGTTTTGACGGCCAGCGGTTCAGCCTCTCCCGCTACGCGCAGCAGCCGACGTGCGACAACTGGCAGGGGCCAGATGCCTGGCCCACGCTGTGGATCACCCGTTAAGCACCTGTTCGGCGGTGGCGACGATATGGTCGACCGTAAAGCCAAAGAACGGGAACAACTGCTCTGCCGGGGCGGATTCGCCATAGCCGGTCATGCCGACGATCTTGCCTTTTAAGCCGACATATTTATACCAGTAGTCCGCTATCCCGGCTTCGACCGCCACCCGGGCGCTGACGTCCGACGGCAGCACCGATTCGCGCCAGGCCTCATCCTGGGCATCATTCTCTCCCACTGGGCGTCAAACACATCAGTGGAAGGGAGCGAGACGACCCGCACATTTACCCCTTTGGCCAACAGTTTTTCCGCGGCCAGGACGGTGATCTCCACTTCCGAGCCGGTGGCGATGAGGATCAGGTCGGGCTTGCCGCCGGCATCCTTCAGCACGTAGCCACCCCGGGCGATATCCTGCACCTGTTCCGGGGTACGCGGCATCTGCGCCAGGTTTTGTCGCGACAGGATCAGCGCCGTCGGCCCGCTCTGTCGCGCGATAGCCGCCTGCCAGGCGACGGCGGTCTCCACCTGGTCGCAGGGGCGCCAGGTGCTGAAGTTGGGCGTCAGCCGCAGACTGGCCAGCTGTTCCACCGCCTGGTGCGTCGGCCCGTCTTCCCCAAGACCGATCGAGTCATGGGTATAGACCATGATCTGCCGGGCCTTCATCAGGGCCGCCATGCGCGCGGCGTTGCGGGCGTACTCCACAAACATCAGGAAGGTCGAGGTATAAGGAATAAAGCCCCCGTGCAGGGCAATGCCGTTGGCCACCGCGGTCATGCCAAACTCGCGCACCCCGTAGTGGATATAATTGCCCGCAGGATCTTCTTTAATCGATGTCGATCCAGACCAGATGGTCAGGTTACTCGGCGCAAGATCCGCAGAACCGCCCAGCAGTTCCGGGAGGTGCGGGCCGTAGGCGTTCAGCGCGTTTTGCGAAGCCTTGCGGCTGGCGATTTTCGCCGGCTCGGCCTGCAGTTTCGCCACGTAGTCGCGGGCGATCGCGGCAAAGTCTTCCGGCAGGGCGCCATTCATACGTCGGGTCAGCTCAGCGGCCAGCTCCGGGAACTGCTGCTGGTAGGCGGCGAATTTCTCGTTCCAGGCGTGCTCCGCTTTTTCCCCGCGCGGACGCGCATCCCAGCCCGCGTAGATCTCTTTCGGGATCTCGAACGGAGGATATTTCCAGCCAAGCTGCTGGCGGGCCAGCGCTACCTCTTTTTCGCCAAGCGCCGCCCCGTGAGACTCCTCTGAGCCGGCTTTGTTGGGCGAACCGAAGCCGATGATGGTCCGGCAGATAATCAGTGACGGTTTATCTTTCACCGTCTGCGCTTCCGTTATCGCCTGTTTGATAGCCTGCGGATCGTGGCCGTCGATATCGCCTATGACGTGCCAGTGATAGGCGCGGAAGCGTTCCGCCGTATCATCGGAAAACCAGCCTTCGGTTTTGCCGTCGATGGAGATGCCGTTGTGATCGTAAAAACCGATCAGCTTGCCCAGTCCGAGCGTGCCGGCCAGCGAACAGGCCTCATGGGAGATCCCCTCCATCAAACAGCCATCGCCCATGAACACCCAGGTGTGATGGTCAATGATCTCATGGCCGGGGCGATTAAATTGCGCCGCCAGCGTCCGTTCGGCGATGGCCATCCCAACGGCGTTCGCCAGCCCCTGGCCCAGCGGGCCGGTGGTGGTTTCCACCCCAGGGGTATAGCCATGCTCCGGGTGGCCGGGCGTTTTAGAGTGCAGCTGACGGAACTGCTTCAGTTCAGACAGCGGCAGATCGTAGCCGGTCAGGTGCAGCAGACTGTAGAGCAGCATCGACGCGTGGCCGTTGGACAAGATGAAACGGTCGCGGTCCACCCAGTCAGGGTTCTGCGGATTGTGCTTGAGAAAATCGTTCCACAGCACTTCGGCAATATCAGCCATCCCCATCGGCGCACCGGGATGGCCGGAGTTGGCTTTCTGCACGGCGTCCATACTCAGGGCGCGGATGGCGTTGGCAAGCTCTCTTCGGGACATATTTTTCTCCGTGAGACTAAAGTGACAGTTTGGCGGCAAGCAGATCTTCCAGTTTGCGCTGATCGACGGCGAACAGGCGGATCCCCTCCGCTAGCTTTTCGACCGCCATCGGATCCTGATTATGTTCCCAACGGAACTCCGCTTCACTGAGCGGCACCGGACGCGGCAGGATCTGGCTGGCAGGGATCAGTTTGCGCACCACCGGGGTATCGCTGGCCTGCAGCTCTTTTAATAAAGGCGGGGCGATGGTCAACCGGTCGCAACCGACCAGCGCCAGGATCTGCTCGGTGCGGCGGAAGCTGGCGCCCATCACGATGGTGTTGTATTTATGCTGTTTGAAATAGTCATAGATATTGCGCACCGATTTCACCCCCGGATCTTCCTCCACCACGTAAGGCTCCAGCGGTTTGCGCGCCTGATACCAGTCATAAATACGCCCAACGAACGGGGAGATGAGATAAACCCCGGCCTCGGCGCAGGCCCGGGCCTGGGCGAAGGAAAACAGCAGCGTCAGGTTGCAGTGGATCCCCTCTTTCTCCAGCACCTCCGCGGCGCGGATCCCCTCCCAGGTGGATGCCAGCTTGATCAGGATCCGCGACTTATCAATGCCCATCTCCTGATACAGCGCCACCAGGTGGCGAGCCTTCTCGATACTTTTCTCGCGGTTGAAGGAGAGCCGGGCGTCCACCTCGGTGGAGACCCGTCCCGGAATGCTTTTGAGGATCTCCGCGCCAAAATTGACCGCCAGCTTATCGCAGGCGTGAGCCACCTGCGCTTCGCGGCCGCCACCCTGTTTTTTGGCCCAGGCGATAGCGTCGTCGATGAGGCCGCTATAGGACGCCAGGCCGGCGGCCTTCAGCAGCAGAGAGGGGTTGGTGGTGGCGTCTTCCGGATGGTAGTGGCGGATGGATTCGATGTCTCCGCTGTCGGCGACCACCGTGGTGAACTGCTTGATGCTGTCTAACTGATTCATGGATAAGTCCTCCTGGAACAAGGTGTTACATGAGTGCTTGCCGGTATACGGTATAAACATTGATGAGGTACATAACCAAAAAGCATAGCAGACAGGGCTATTATTGGCGGCGATTCCGGGTAACATAACCGCTATAAATTGATAACAACAAAATCATAACGATGGCCAGAGTTTGGCGGTGTTCAAAGTTTATCGCCCCGCCAGGAGGGATACTGTCTGCCACTGAAAGGTGAACGACAGGATGGTCATCACGCTTTTCCCCTACGAACGATACGTGAAAGAAAGGAATAGAAAATGGATGAGCAGTTAAAACAGAGCGCCCTCGACTTCCACGAATTTCCGGTTCCCGGAAAAATCCAGGTCTCGCCGACCAAACCTCTCGCCACCCAGCGCGATCTGGCGCTGGCCTACTCGCCGGGCGTCGCAGCCCCCTGCCTGGAAATCGAAAAAGATCCGCTGGCCGCCTACAAATACACTGCCCGTGGCAACCTGGTGGCGGTCGTCTCCAACGGCACCGCGGTGCTGGGGCTTGGCAACATCGGCGCGCTGGCCGGTAAGCCGGTAATGGAGGGCAAAGGCGTCCTGTTTAAGAAATTTGCCGGTATCGATGTGTTTGATATCGAAGTCGATGAGCTGGATCCGGACAAATTCATTAACGTCGTCGCCGCCCTCGAACCAACCTTCGGCGGTATCAACCTGGAAGATATTAAAGCGCCGGAGTGTTTCTACATCGAGCAGCAGCTGCGCGAGCGGATGAATATCCCGGTCTTCCATGACGATCAGCACGGCACGGCGATCATCAGCACCGCGGCGATCCTCAACGGTCTGCGCGTCGTCGAGAAGAATCTGTCCGACGTGCGGATGGTGGTATCCGGCGCGGGCGCGGCGGCGATCGCCTGTATGAATCTGCTGGTGGCGCTGGGGATGCAAAAGCACAACATCGTGGTCTGCGATTCGAAAGGCGTTATCTATAAAGACCGTGAGCCGAACATGGCGGAAACCAAAGCCGCCTATGCGGTGGAAGACGATGGCAAACGCACCCTCGATGACGTGATCGACGGCGCCGACATTTTCCTCGGCTGCTCTGGCCCGAAAGTGCTGACTCAGGAGATGGTGAAGAAGATGGCGCGCGCGCCGCTGATCCTCGCCCTGGCCAACCCGGAGCCGGAAATTCTGCCGCCGCTGGCGAAGCAGGTCCGCGATGACGCCATCATCTGTACCGGCCGCTCCGACTACCCTAACCAGGTCAACAACGTACTTTGCTTCCCGTTCATCTTCCGCGGCGCGCTGGACGTCGGCGCGACGGCGATCAACGAAGAGATGAAGCTGGCGGCGGTGCATGCGATTGCCGAGCTGGCCCATGCCGAGCAGAGCGAAGTGGTGGCCTCCGCCTACGGCGATCAGGATTTAAGCTTTGGTCCGGAGTACATCATTCCGAAACCGTTCGACCCGCGGCTGATCGTCAAGATAGCCCCTGCGGTGGCGAAGGCGGCGATGGATTCCGGCGTGGCAACGCGCCCCATCGCTGATTTTGACGCCTATATCGAGAAGCTGAGCGAGTTCGTCTATAAAACCAACCTGTTTATGAAGCCTATCTTCTCTCAGGCGCGCAAAGAGCCGAAGCGCGTGGTGCTGGCGGAAGGGGAGGAGACTCGGGTGCTGCACGCCACCCAGGAGCTGGTGTCTCTGGGACTGGCCAAACCGATTCTGGTGGGCCGCCCGAGCGTGATTGAAATGCGCATCCAGAAGCTGGGCCTGCAGATCAAGGCCGGCGTTGACTTTGAGATCGTCAATAATGAATCCGACCCGCGGTTTAAAGAGTACTGGAGCGAGTACTACCAGCTGATGAAGCGCCGCGGCATTACCCAGGAGCAGGCGCAGCGGGCGGTGATTAGCAACACCACGGTGATTGGCGCCATCATGGTTCATCGCGGTGAAGCGGATGCGATGATCTGCGGGACTATTGGCGAGTACCACGATCACTACCGCGTGGTGCAGCCGCTGTTTGGCTATCGCGACGGCGTCAGCACCGCCGGGGCGATGAATGCGCTGCTGCTGCCGAGCGGCAACACCTTTATTGCCGATACCTATGTCAATCACGATCCGTCGCCGGAAGAGCTGGCGGAGATCACCCTGATGGCGGCGGAAAGCGTGCGACGCTTTGGTATTGAACCGCGCGTGGCGTTGCTGTCGCACTCCAACTTTGGCTCTGCCGACTGTCCGTCAGCCAGCAAAATGCGTAAAACCCTGGAGCTGGTGAAGGCGCGCGCCCCGGAGCTGATGATCGATGGCGAAATGCATGGCGACGCCGCGCTGGTGGAAAGCATCCGCAACGATCGCATGCCGGACAGCCCGCTGAAGGGGGCGGCCAATATTCTGGTGATGCCGAATATGGAAGCCGCCCGGATCAGCTATAACCTGCTGCGCGTCTCCAGTTCGGAAGGGGTGACCGTCGGGCCGGTGCTGATGGGGGTGGCGAAGCCGGTGCATATTCTGACGCCGATCGCCTCCGTACGCCGGATCGTTAATATGGTGGCGCTGGCGGTTGTTGAAGCGCAAACCGAACCGCTGTAATTTTCTATTTCCCCCGTTAACGCGCGGATCCGTTTCCGCGCGCAATATCAGGCAGGCCGGTGAGTAAAAAACGCTGAGCCTGCCTTTTTAATTCCACCGCAATATTATTTTCTCTCCTGAGTGATCCACTTCACCTTTTAACCCCACTTGCCGAAATTTGTTATTTGCCGCGCTGAAATGTCGTCACCATGAGGACAGATTTCAGGGGGCAATCAGTCATGGATAAAGAACGCATTATTCAGGAATTCGTACCAGGCAAACAGGTCACGCTGGCGCATCTGATTGCCCACCCGGGAGCGGAGCTGGCGAAAAAGATCGGCGTACCCGAATCCGGCGCGATCGGCATTATGACGCTGACGCCGGGAGAAACAGCGATGATCGCCGGCGATCTGGCGATGAAGGCCGCCGACGTGCACATCGGTTTTCTCGACCGGTTTAGCGGCGCGCTGGTGATCTACGGCTCGGTCGGCGCGGTGGAAGAGGCGCTTCTGCAGACCATCGGCGGATTAGGCCGCTTATTAAATTATACCTTGTGCGAATTAACGAAAAGTTAATTGAGAGCGACCATGAAGCGTATTGCCATTGTCGGCGCCGTCGGTGCAGGAAAAACCACGTTATTTAATGCCCTGCAGGGGAATTATTCCCTCGCCAGAAAAACGCAGGCGCTGGAATTTAACGATCGTGGCGACATCGATACACCCGGGGAATATTTCAGCCATCCGCGCTGGTATCACGCCTTAATTACCACCTTGCAGGATGTGGACACCCTGATTTATGTCCATGCGGCCAATGATACCGAAAGTCGCCTGCCACCCGGGTTGCTGGATATTGGCAGCCGAAAGCACCTTATCGTGGCGATCAGCAAAACGGATCTGCCGGATGCCAATGTCGCCGCGGTGCGGCAGCTGCTGGACGGGATGGGGTTTCAGGCGCCGGTTTTCGCCCTCAACGGTTGCGATCCGCAAAGCGTTGCGCCGCTGGAAAATTACTTGAGTGAGCTCAGCCAAAAGGAGGAAGGGCCAGGTGAAGAAACTCATTACCGCTAACGATATTCGTGCCGCCCACGCGCGCGGCGAACAGGCGATGTCAGTAGTTCTGCGCGCCAGCATTATCACCCCGGAAGCGCGCGAAGTCGCCGAGCTGCTGGGATTCACTATCACCGAAGACGATGGCGCCGCGCCGGCGGCGACAGCGGCGGACAGCGACAAAACGGAAAGCCAGCGGATCCGGGAAACCATCCTGGCGCAGCTACCGGAAGGCCAGTTTACCGAAAGCCTGGTCGCGCAGCTGATGGAAAAGGTGATGAAGGAGAAGCAGTCCCTGGAGCAGGAGGCGATGCAGCCGGGATTTGAGGCAGTGACCGGCAAAGGCGGCATCAAAGTGATCGACGGCAGCAGCGTGAAGTTTGGCCGCTTCGACGGCGCCCAGCCGCACTGCGTTGGCTTAACGGACCTGGTGACTGACCAGGATGGCAGCAGCATGGCCGCCGGATTTATGCAGTGGGAGAACGCCTTCTTCCCGTGAACGCTGAACTACGACGAAATCGATATGGTGCTGGAGGGCGAGCTGCATGTGCGCCATCAGGGGGAAACGCTGGTCGCCAAAGCGGGGGACGTCATGTTCATCCCGAAAGGCTCCAGCATCGAATTCGGTACCCCGTCGACGGTGCGCTTCCTGTACGTCGCCTGGCCGGCAAACTGGCAATCGCTATGAACGATTTCATTACCGAAGCGTGGCTCAGAGCGAATCATACGCTCAGCGAAGGCGGTGAAATCCATCTTCCTGCCGATGCTCGCCTGACGCCCTCGGCGAGGGAACTGCTGGAAAGTCGGCATCTGCGGGTCAAATTTCTCGACCGCCAGGGGCGCCTGTTTGTCGAGGATGACGAACAGACGCCGCAGCCGGTGCATGTCCTGACCAGCAGCGACCATCCGCCCCAGGCCTGCTGCGAGCTTTGTCACCAGCCGGTGGGCAAAAAGCCGGACACCTTAACTCATCTGACGGCCGATACCCTGGTGGCGAAAAACGATCCGCGGCTGGCCTTCCGCGCGGTGCTGGACAGCACCATCGCCCTGACGGTGTGGCTGCAAATTGAACTGGCGGAGCCCTGACGGTGTGGCTGCAAATTGAACTGGCGGAGCCCTGGCAGCCGTGGCTGACGGATATCCGTTCGCGGCTGGGCAACATCATGCGCGCCGATGCGCTGGAGGAACCGCTGGCGGCGCAGTCGATAGCCGGATTCAGCGAGGCGCAGCTGCATCGTCTGTCCCATCAGCCGCTGCGTTACCTGGGTCACGATCACCTGGTGCCGGAGGCCCGCCATGGGCGCGATGTCGCGCTGCTTAATTTGCTGCGCGGCAAAGTGCGCGAGGCGGAGGTGACCGCGGCGCAGGTGTTTATTACGCCGCAATTTGCGGTCCAGCGTGCCGATATTCTACAGGCGCTCAACCGCCTCTCCAGCGCGGTCTACGTGATGATGATCCTGGGCGTGACGGACTCGCCGCCGGCGCTCAGCCAACTGCAGCAGCTGGGAGGTGAAGATGATCATTGACCAGTGTCGCAAACTGGCGCTGCGCGCCCCCGCCAGGGTGGTGTTCCCGGATGCGCTGGACGTCCGCGTGTTGAAGGCGGCGCATTATCTGCAGCAGCAGGGCCTGGCGCATCCGATCCTCGTCGCCAGCCCCTTCGCGCTGCGGCAGTTCGCCCTTGGCGAACGTCTGCCGCTGACCGGGGTGCAGGTCATCGATCCGCACAGCAACCTGGCGATGCGCGAGGCGTTTGCCACCGCCTGGCAGGCGCGCGCCGGCGATAAAGCGCCCGCTGACGCGGTCGACAAGCTGGCCGACCCGCTGATGTTCGCCGCGGCGATGGTCAGCGCCGGGCAGGCCGAGGTGTGTATCGCCGGAAATCTCTCGTCAACCGCCAGCGTGCTGCGCGCTGGTCTGCGCCTTATCGGCCTGCAGCCGGGATGTAAAACGCTCTCTTCGCTGTTTCTGATGCTGCCGCAGTATGCCGGACAGCCGCTGGGGTTTGCCGACTGCAGCGTGGTGCCGTAGCCGACCGCGGCGCAGCTGGCGGATATCGCGATTGCCAGCGCCGAGACCTGGCAAGCGATCGCTGGCGAAGCGCCGCGGGTGGCAATGCTGTCCTTCTCGACACACGGCAGCGCCCGGCATCCCTGTGTGGCTAACGTCCAGCAGGCCACGGAGATCGTGCGTCAGCGGGCGCCGCAGCTGATGGTCGATGGCGAGCTGCAGTTTGACGCCGCCTTTGTACCGGACGTCGCTGCGCACAAAGCGCCCGGCAGCCCGCTGCAGGGCCGGGCCAATGTGCTGGTCTTCCCGTCGCTGGAGGCGGGCAACATCGGCTACAAAATCGCCCAGCGGCTGGGCGGATATCGCGCCATCGGGCCGCTGATCCAGGGCCTGGCCGCCCCGCTTCACGACCTCTCGCGAGGCTGTAGCGTAGAGGAAATTATCGAACTGGCGCTGGTGGCGTCGGTACCGCGCCAGACGGACGCAAGCCGGATCCCCGACTCGTCCACGCTGGTTGAATGAATGGTCCCCTTCAGGACCCCTTATGAGAGGAAAACACAATGGAAGCATTAGGAATGATTGAAACCCGGGGCCTGGTTGCACTGATTGAGGCCTCCGACGCCATGGTCAAAGCGGCCCGCGTCAAGCTGGTGGGAGTGAAACAGATCGGCGGGGGCTTGGTGACCGCCATGGCGCGCGGCGACGTCGCGGCGGGCAAAGCCGCGAAGTGCCGGATGCCGGGGCGGCGGCGGCTCAGCGTATCGGTGAGCTGGTCTCTGTACATGTCATCCCGCGCCCGCATGGCGATCTGGAAGAGGTCTTCCCGATTAGCTTCAAGGGCGACAGCAACATCTAACGGGGGAGGGGGTGCCGGAAAATTCTGGCCGGATAAGACGCCAGCGCGTCGCTATCCGGCCATGAAAAGGCATGAATGCCGGATGGCGTTGCGCTTTTCCGGCCTGCACATCACACGCGGAGACGGACATGAAGCTGGCTGTGGTAACCGGATATGTGGTCTGCACCGTACGCCATGAAGGTCTGGCCCACGACAAACTGCTGATGGTGGAGATGCTCAATGCCCGCGGCGAGCCCGACGGGCAATGTGCGGTCGCCATCGACAGCATCGGCGCGGGATGCGGAGAGTGGGTACTGCTGGTCAGCGGCAGCTCGGCGCGACAGGCGCACGCACACGGCGCCTCTCCGGTCGATCTGTGCGTGATTGGTATCGTGGATGAGGCTGCGGCCGATGGTCAGGGGCTCTTCCATAAGTAGGGTGAAAAATCATGAATCAACAGGACATTGAACAGGTAGTGAAAGCGGTACTGCTGAAAATGAAAGACAGCAGCCAGCCTGCCGGCACCGTTCATGATATGGGCGTTTTTGCCTCACTGGATGACGCTGTCGCGGCGGCAACGGTGGCCCAGCAGGGATTAAAGCGGGTGGCGATGCGTCAGCAGGTGATTCAGGCCATTCGTGAGGCGGGTGAAAAGTATGCCCGTGAACTGGCGGAGCTTGCGGTGACGGAGACCGGCATGGGACGCGTTGAAGATAAGTTTGCCAAAAACGTGGCGCAGGCGCGCGGCACGCCGGGCGTGGAGTGTCTGACTCCGCAGGTGCTCACCGGCGATAATGGCCTGACGCTGATTGAAAATGCGCCCTGGGGCGTGGTGGCCTCGGTGACGCCGTCCACCAATCCGGCGGCGACGGTGATCAACAACGCCATTAGCCTGATTGCCGCCGGCAACAGCGTGGTCTTCGCCCCCCATCCGGCGGCGAAAAAGGTCTCGCAAAGGGCAATTACCCTGCTTAACCAGGCGGTAGTGGCCGCCGGCGGCCCGGCCAACCTGCTGGTGACCGTGGCGAACCCGGATATCGACACCGCCCAGCGGCTGTTTAAGTACCCTGGCATCGGCCTGCTGGTGGTTACCGGCGGCGAAGCGGTGGTCGAGGCGGCGCGCAAACATACCAACAAACGCCTGATCGCCGCCGGGGCTGGCAACCCGCCGGTGGTGGGGGATGAGACTGCCGATCTACCGCGCGCCGCGCAGGCGATCGTCAAAGGCGCCTCTTTTGATAACAACATTATCTGCGCCGACGAGAAGGTGCTGATCGTGGTCGATAGCGTTGCCGACGAACTGATGCGCCTGATGGAAGGCCAGCAGGCGGTGAAACTCACGGCGGCGCAGGCCGAACAGCTCCAGCCGCTGCTGCTGAAAAATATTGACGAGCGCGGCAAAGGCACGGTCAGCCGCGACTGGGTCGGTCGCGACGCGGGCGAAATCGCCGCGGCGATTGGTCTGCAGGTGTCGGCGCAACCCCGCCTGCTGTTTGTGGAAACGCCCGCCAGCCATCCGTTTGCTGTTACTGAACTGATGATGCCGGTGCTGCCGGTGGTGCGGGTGGCGAACGTTGAAGAGGCCATCGCCCTGGCGGTGCAACTGGAAGGCGGCTGCCACCATACGGCGGCGATGCACTCGCGCAATATCGACAACATGAACCAGATGGCGAATGCCATCGACACCAGCATCTTCGTCAAAAACGGGCCGTGCATCGCCGGGCTTGGGCTGGGCGGTGAGGGCTGGACCACCATGACCATCACCACCCCAACCGGGGAAGGGGTAACCAGCGCGCGGACCTTCGTTCGTCTGCGCCGCTGCGTGCTGGTGGATGCGTTTCGAATCGTATAAGGGATGAACATGGCGCACGACGAACAACGCTGGCTTTCGCCGAGACTGCAAAAAGCCGCTGCCCTGTGTAACCAGGCGCCCGCCGCCAGCGAGTCGCCGCTGTGGCTGGGCATCGATTTGGGCACCTGCGACGTGGTGTCGATGGTGGTCGACCGCGATGGCCAGCCGGTTGCGGTATGTCTTGACTGGGCCGATGTGGTGCGCGACGGCATCGTCTGGGACTTCTTCGGCGCCGTCACCCTCGTGCGCCGACATCTTGCGACTCTCGAGCAGCAGCTGGGCTGCCGCTTCACCCATGCGGCGACCTCGTTTCCGCCCGGCACCGATCCGCGCATTTCGATCAATGTCCTGGAGTCCGCCGGGCTGGAGATCAGTCATGTGCTGGATGAGCCTACCGCGGTGGCGGATCTGCTGCAGCTCGATAACGCCGGGGTGGTGGATATCGGCGGCGGCACCACCGGGATCGCCATCGTTAAACAGGGCAGGGTGACATATTCGGCGGATGAAGCCACCGGCGGCCACCATATCTCCCTGACTCTGGCCGGGAATCGCGGCATCGGGCTTGAGGAGGCGGAGCAGTACAAGCGCAGCCACGCCGGGGAGATCTGGCCGGTGGTTAAGCCGGTGTACGAGAAGATGGCCGAAATTGTCGCCCGACATATTGCCGGACAAGGGATTGTCGATTTGTGGCTGGCAGGCGGCGCCTGTATGCAGCCGGGCGTGCATGAGCTGTTTCGTCAGCGCTTCCCGGCATTACCGGTGCATTTGCCGCAGCACAGCCTGTTTATGACCCCGCTGGCAATCGCCAACAGCGGGAGGGAAAAAGCGGAGGGGATGTATGCAAGCTGAACTGCAGACGGCGCTGTTCCATGCCTTTGATACGTTGAATCTTCAGCAAATGAAAAGCTTCAACGTTCCGCCGGTGACGCTGCACGGCGTCGGCGCGCTGGCGGCCTGCGGTCCGCAAGCGCAGTCCCGGGGCCTTAGGCATCTGTTTGTCATGGTTGACAGTTTTCTCCATCAGGCGGGAATGACCGCCGGGCTGGAGCGTAGCCTGGCGATGAAAGGGATTGCTATGACTCTCTGGCCCTGTCCCGCCGGCGAACCCTGCGTCACCGATGTCTGCGCCGCCGTCGCCCAGCTGCGGGACGCGCGCTGCGACGGCGTGGTGGCCTTTGGCGGTGGATCGGTACTGGATGCGGCGAAGGCGGTGGCGCTGCTGGTCGCCAATCCTGAGCAGACGCTGGGGGAGATGACGGAGCACAGCGAGTTGCGTCCACGTCTGCCGCTGATCGCGGTGCCGACCACCGCTGGCACCGGGTCTGAAACCACCAATGTGACGGTGATTATCGATGCGGTGAGTGGCCGCAAACAGGTGCTGGCGCATGCCTCGCTGATGCCGGATGTGGCGATCCTCGACGCCGCGCTGACCGAGGGCGTCCCGCCGCATATCACGGCAATGACCGGGATTGATGCGCTGACCCACGCCGTCGAGGCCTACAGCGCCCGCCACGCCACGCCGTTTACCGACAGTCTGGCGATGGGGGCGATAGCCATGATCGGCGAGGCGCTGCCGAAAGCGGTGGGCTGCGGTCAGGATCTGGCGGCGCGGGAGAACATGCTGCTGGCTTCCTGCATGGCGGGGATGGCGTTTTCCAGCGCCGGGCTGGGGCTATGCCATGCCATGGCGCATCAGCCGGGGGCGGCGCTTCATATTCCGCACGGTCTGGCCAACGCCATGCTGCTGCCAACGGTGATGGAGTTTAACCGCATGGTGCGCCGGGCGCGCTTCAGCCAGATCGGCCGGGCGTTAACCGGCAAGAAAACCGATGACCGCGAGGCTATCGCCGCCGTGCGCGAGCTGATCGCCGAGGTCGGTCTGACGATGCGGCTGACGGAGGCTGGCGCGACGTCCGCGCACTACGACGCCTGGGCGCAAGCGGCGCAGGAGGACATCTGTTTGCGCACCAATCCACGCACCGCCAGCCGGGAGCAGATTATCGAGCTGTACGCGGCGGCGCAATAAATGCCGATTTTCCCGGAGGCGTGTGGCTGTGGCTTTCCCGGCTCGTGCTGCGCTTAGCCGGGCTACAGGATCACAGCCGTCTGCTATGCCGTAGCCCGGGTAAGGCGTTCACGCCGCGGCCCGGGAAAGTCGCCTGAGTGCGGCTAATGTCCCGGTATTCACAGTATCTACAAATCATAAATGACAGGGAGTAAGGGCTATGGGAATTAACGAAATCATCATGTACATCATGATGTTCTTTATGCTGATTGCCGCCGTGGACAGGATCCTGTCGCAGTTCGGCGGCTCGGCGCGCTTTCTCGGCAAACTGGGGAAAAGCATTGAGGGATCCGGCGGTCAGTTTGAAGAAGGGTTTATGGCGATGGGCGCGCTGGGCCTGGCGATGGTCGGGATGACCGCCCTGGCGCCAGTGCTGGCTCATCTGCTTGGTCCGGTGATTATTCCGCTGTATGAGATGCTCGGCGCCAACCCGTCGATGTTCGCCGGCACGCTGCTGGCGTGCGACATGGGCGGTTTCTTCCTCGCTAAAGAACTCGCGGGCGGCGACGTGGCGGCCTGGATGTACTCAGGCCTGATCCTCGGCTCTATGATGGGTCCGACCATTGTGTTCTCCATTCCGGTGGCGCTCGGCATTATCGAACCAACCGATCGCCGCTGGCTGGCGCTCGGCGTGCTGGCGGGCATTGTCACCATTCCCATCGGCTGTATCGCCGGCGGTCTGGTGGCGATGTATTCCGGGGTGGAGATCAACGGCCAGCCGGTAGAGTTTACCTTCGCGCTGATCCTGATGAATATGATCCCGGTGATCATCGTCGCCGTGCTGGTGGCGCTGGGGCTGAAGTTTATTCCGGAAAAAATGATCAACGGCTTCCAGATCTTCGCCAAATTCCTCGTGGCGCTGATCACCATCGGCCTGGCGGCGGCGGTGATCAAGTTCCTGCTCGGCTGGGAGCTGATCCCGGGGCTCGATCCGATCTTTATGGCGCCTGGCGACCAGCCCGGCGAGGTGATGCGCGCCATCGAAGTCATTGGCTCTATCTCCTGCGTGCTGCTCGGCGCTTATCCGATGGTGCTCCTGCTGACCCGCTGGTTTGAAAAGCCGCTGATGCGCGTTGGTAATCTGCTAAAAATCAACAATATGGCTGCCGGCGGCATGGTCGCTACCCTGGCGAACAATATTCCGATGTTCGGCATGATGAAGCAGATGGATACCCGCGGGAAAGTGATCAACTGCGCCTTCTCGGTGTCAGCGGCGTTCGCCCTCGGCGACCATCTCGGTTTTGCGGCGGCCAATATGAACGCCATGATCTTTCCGATGATTGTCGGCAAACTGGTCGGCGGCGTTACCGCGATTGGCGTGGCGATGCTGCTGGTGCCAAAAGATGAAAACGTACCGGCGCCTGCCAACAACGAAGCGGAGGCGCACTCGTGAACACGCGCCAGCTGTTGAGCGTCGGTATTGATATCGGCACCACCACCACGCAGGTGATCTTCTCGCGCCTCGAGCTGGTGAACCGCGCGGCGGTTTCCCAGGTGCCGCGTTATGAATTCATCAAACGCGACATTAGCTGGCAAAGCCCGGTCTTCTTTACGCCGGTTGATAAACAGGGAGAACTGAAAGAGGCCGAGCTTGAGGCGCTGATTCTGGCTCAGTACCGGGCAGCAGGGATCGCTCCACAAGCGGTGGATTCCGGGGCGATCATCATCACTGGCGAAAGCGCGAAAACCCGCAATGCCCGCCCGGCGGTGATGGCGCTCTCGCAGTCGCTGGGCGATTTTGTCGTCGCCAGCGCCGGGCCGCATCTGGAGTCGGTCATTGCCGGACACGGCGCCGGGGCGCAGACCCTGTCCCGGCAGCGGATGTGCCGGGTGCTCAATATCGATATTGGCGGCGGTACCTCGAACTATGCCCTGTTTGACGCCGGAAACGTCAGCGCCACCGCCTGCCTCAACGTCGGCGGCCGCCTGCTGGAAACCGACGCTCAGGGGCGCGTGGTCCACGCGCACTCGCCAGGACAGCGGATTGTCGATGCGGTATTCGGCCCGGGAACCAATGCTTTATCGTTGACTGCGGGTCTC
>ERZ859738.787-NODE-787-length-18618-cov-4.194527_pt1 | contig 18618 bp, 20 predicted proteins | sample MGYA00510122_ERZ859738 | MGnify/ENA primary metagenome ERZ859738 (study PRJEB30046, sample SAMN00715139) | human gut metagenome | study: EMG produced TPA metagenomics assembly of the A metagenome-wide association study of gut microbiota in type 2...
TGTAACGGTAAGGAAGGACGGGTAGGTTTTCGAAACATGTTATTGATCAATAAATAATAATTATATGAAAGGAATAGTATTAGCAGGTGGTAGCGGAACACGCTTGTACCCCATCACAAAGGGTATCAGCAAGCAGCTGATACCAATTTTTGATAAACCGATGATATATTACCCAATATCAGTATTGATGTTGGCAGGTATTCGTGAGATACTCATTATTTCAACACCATTTGATTTGCCAGGCTTCAAGCGCCTCTTAGGCGATGGAAGCCAGTTCGGTGTGAAGTTTGAGTATGCAGAGCAGCCATCACCAGACGGCTTAGCCCAAGCCTTCATTATCGGAGAGAAATTCATTGGTAATGATTCCGCTTGCCTCGTATTAGGCGATAACATTTTCTATGGTGCAGGATTAAATCAGATGCTGCATCAAGCAGTAGTAGATGCTGAACAGAATAACAAGGCTACCGTTTTTGGCTATCGTGTAAGTGATCCGGAACGATATGGAGTTGCTGAGTTTGATGAGCAAGGTAATTGCCTCAGCATTGAGGAGAAGCCAGAACACCCAAAGAGCAACTACGCTGTAGTAGGCCTCTACTTCTATCCTAACAAGGTGGTAGAAGTAGCTAAGCATATCAAGCCATCCGCTCGTGGTGAGTTGGAAATCACTACCGTAAACCAGGAGTTCCTGAAGGATAAGGAGCTAAAGGTACAAACCATGGCAAGAGGATTTGCCTGGCTCGATACCGGAACCCATGATTCCCTTTCAGAGGCATCCACCTTTATTGAAGTTCTGGAGAAGCGCCAGGGCTTGAAGGTGGCTTGTCTTGAAGGTATCGCATACCGTCAGGGTTGGATTACCGCAGAACAGTTGAGAGAGAATGCTCAGCCTATGCTGAAAAATGACTATGGCAAGTATCTGCTTTCAATCCTTGACGAAGCAGATGGTACATTAAAGAGGAATTTAGAATATTAGAAAACTATGAATATAATAAAGACAGGTATTGAAGGCGTTCTCATCATTGAGCCACGCCTCTTTCGTGACTCTCGTGGCTACTTCTTCGAGAGCTTCAGCGAACGAGAGTTTGAAGAAAAGGTTGCCCCAATCCTGGGACACAGTGTTCACTTCTGCCAAGACAACGAGTCTATGAGTGGTTATGGCGTAATGCGAGGCCTACACTTCCAGCGCCCACCATATACTCAAAGCAAACTGGTACGCTGCGTAAAGGGTAGAGTGCTCGATGTAGCTGTGGATATTCGCAAGGAGTCCCCTACTTACGGCAAGCACGTGGCAGTAGAACTGACAGAAGACAATCATCTCCAGTTCTTCATTCCAAAGGGTTTTGCCCATGGTTTCGCTGTCCTTTCAGAAACAGCAGTCTTCCAGTACAAGTGTGATAACTTCTATCATCCTGAGGCTGATGGAGGCATCTCTATTCTTGATGATACCCTCGGTATTGATTGGAAAATCCCAACAGAACATGCTAATCTCTCCGAGAAAGATACGAAGCATGCGATATTGAAGGACTTCGATAGTCCTTTTGATATCAACGTTGATTTATACAAAATATAAAGATTTGTATGAAGGTAGGAATTATAACGTGGTGTTGTTATCATAATTTTGGTACGTTTCTTCAAGCGTATGCTTTACAGAGCTTCCTTCGCAGAAATGGTTATGATGTGGAATTATTAAATGATTACCAATATTCAGTTAAACAACCATTAAGTTTGAAAATAAAAATCGCGATAAAAGATTATATCAAGCAATTTTTCTTTTCGAAACTCTTTAAATCAGTTAAGAAAGATAGAGAATCTATCATCTTATATGAGTCTTTTAAAAAAAGATATTTACATGTAGATTATCAGGTCGCATCTTTGCATGATGTTGATCAAAGATATGATGCATTTGTGTGTGGTAGCGATCAAATATGGAATCCTGGTGGTTTTAAAAGGAATGGAAATGAGTACTATTTTGCAAGTTTTGCTTCAAAACCGAAAATAGCTTATGCTCCAAGTATTGGTGTAAAATCCATTCCTTCTGAATATAAGGAGCGCTTTTCAGAATTAATTTCTGATTTTTCGTTTATTTCGGTGAGGGAAAAAACAGCAGTAAATGCCATGAAAGAAGTTACAGAAAAGCCAGTAGAGGTTGTTGTAGACCCGACTTTGCTTATAGATAGTAAAGACTGGTTTCAATTAATTGATAATGATTTAAATAAACAACAAGACAAATATTTGTTTTTGTATCTTCTGACATTCAATCAAGAATATATATCGGCAGCATATGATTATGCACAATTGCATAACTTAAAGATCAGAGTAGTTAAAGCATGTGGGGTTAATTTGCATATAGATGAAGCTGAACCAGCTGGTCCTTTAGAATTTCTCAATATGATAGCTGGTGCTTCATATGTAATGACTGACTCTTTTCATGCTGCAATTTTCTCAATGATGTATAATAAGGCATTTGTTGTATTCAAGCGATTTAAAGATAATGATGTTGCCAGTCAGAATTCTAGAGTAGAAAACCTATTAGGTAAGGTAGGGCTAAAGGAGAGACTAATTGATGAAAATCACTTAGAATTTATTGATGCTCTTACTGATATTGATTTCGGGCAGGTTGACCATCTCATAAAAAGAGAAATTCAAGATTCTCAGCAATATCTTATTAATGCATTAAAAATTGTTCAGAATGAAAGAAGTTAAGGAACTGGCTAAAAATACGGGTCTGTTGGCCATAGGACAGTTTGGTACGAAGTTATTAAGTTTCTTCTTAGTCCCATTATATACGTATGTTCTTTCTACAGCCGATTATGGTACTTATGATTTGATGAATACCACTGTATCGTTGCTTGTTCCCATTCTTTCTTTGAATATATGTGATTCTGCATTGCGCTTTCCTTTAGACAAGGATGTGGATAGAAAGCAGATCTTTTCCATCTGCTGTTTACACATGTTTGCAAGTGTGTTGTTTGGTGGCATATTAATTGGATTGAATTATTACTTTGATGTTATATCAATAGTTAACGATTATCCAGTACTTTTTCTCTTATTATTTGCAAGTAATGCTATTAGTGGATTCTTGAATTGTTTCGTACGAGGAATTGATAAAGTTAAGGAAGTTGCAATATCTGGGGTGTTGAGTTCTGCTGTCATGATAGCTCTTAATTTGTTATTTCTCTTACCTCTTCATATGGGATTGCTAGGATTTTTCTTGGCAACTATAATAGGAAGCTTTAGTCAGTCTATCTATTTGTTTATGGCAATAAAGGGATGGAAATATTTTCAGATAACATCACGTGATAAGCAGCTTCACCGAGATATGGTAAACTATAGTCAGCCACTTATTTTGAATAATATATCATGGTGGGTTAATGGTGTTTCTAATCGTTATATTATCACTTGGTTTTGTGGCATTGCAGCCAATGGTATTTATTCGCTTAGTTATAAAATACCATCTATTTTGGTGATGTTTCAAGGTATATTTAGCCAAGCTTGGACAATGTCGGCAGTTCAAGGGTATGATAAAGATGATAAAAATGGATTCTTTACCCGGATGTACCAATCGTATAATTTGTGTATGGTTTTGGTATGTTCAGTGTTGATTATGCTTTCAAGGATCATGGCTAAGTTTTTGTATGCAAATGATTTTTATAATGCATGGAAATATGTTCCGTTTTTGCTTATCGCTTCAGTATTTGGAGCATTAAGCGGTTATGTTGGAGGAATTTTTGCAGCGACTAAAGATACTAAGATATTTGCCAAAACAAGTATAATGGGAGCTGTGGCTAATCTTATGCTAACCTTTGTGCTGGTTTGGAAAGTTGGAGTTATGGGTGCTGCTATAGCTTCTCCTGTCTCATATGGATTCATCTGGTATCTGCGAATCAAGAGTGTTAGTAAATACATGAACATGAAGATTAATTTTTTCAAGGATGTTTTTGGATATCTTATTCTTTGTATTCAGACAGTTCTTCTTTTCATATTTCCTGATAACATATTATTTTTTATTTTGCAACTATTAGCAATTGTAGTATTGCTGTTACTTAATAAAGAGCTGTTATCAATAGTAATGAATAAAATAACGAATAAATTTATAAAACGATGAAAGAAAATCAATCGATAAAAGTATCTATAATTGTAGCCATTTACAATTCTGCTAAGTTTTTAGATAAGTTGATTACCTCAATTATTGACCAGACTTACAAGAATATTGAAGTTATCCTTGTTGATGATGGATCGCCTGATAATAGTGGTGAAATTTGTGATAAATATGCTGCACTAGATTCTAGAATAAAAGTTCTTCATAAGAAAAATGGTGGAGCTTGTGATGCACGCAATAAAGGTTTGGAAATGGTTACTGGTGAATATCTCTCTATCATAGATGGCGATGATTGGCTGGAACCAGATTATGTTGAATATCTTTTAAAACTTGCTTTAGATACAGGTTCAGATATGTCTATGAGTAAGTATATTTTTACTACACGAGATAGGAAGCAGGTTACTGCGGATAATATTGAAACTTGGACTGCAGAGGAAGCTGCAGTTCAGATTATTTATCCTAAAATGCCTATTGGACCATGGAACAAGCTTTATAAAACGAGTTTGATTAAAGATAACCATATTGATTTTAATGTACCTTGGTCAGGAGAAGGCCATTGGTTCTCCTGTATGGCTGCCCAATATGCTAACCATGTTGGGGTAGGTTCCCGTAAAGTTTATAATTATAGATTGAATAATGCTGGAAGCGGACTTACCAATTTTAAAGTAGTTATGGGTACAAACGCTCTGTGGAACTCCAAGAATATTGGTAATAAGTTGGTTCATCCAACAAAGCGTCTTAAAGCTGCTGTCAATTATCATATTTGGAGTTGCTATCATTTTATACTGATGCTGATTACTGCAACCAATTCTAAGCAAGAATATGCAAAGGAATACGAGGAGTGTCTTGTACAAACAAAGGCGATGCTTCCTTCCGTCCTTTTACGTAGTGAAGTGACTTGGAAACATAAAATTAAGATGATACTTATTACAATGTTTCCTATAACTTATGCAAAATATATTATCAAGAAAAATAGAAAAGCTTTAGAAAAAGATTTAAAAAATCTATAGTTATGAGTATTGCTAATAAAGTTAAGAATTTGTTACGTTGGTATATCAAAGAAACCAAACGTAAAGAAATACATCCAGTCATTTCACAGGTCATGATTCCCAATCTATTGCGAGATAAGGTTGCATTAGTTATGGGAGGTCATGGTGGAATAGGTAAAGCTATAGTTAATTCATTTGTTGATAGTGGGTGTAAAGTTATTGTGGTTTCACGTAATGTAGAAAAGGCTAAGTCATCTTTTCCGTTACACGAAAATCTTGCATTCATCAATTTTGATTTGCAGAATCTTTCTACCATAAACGATATGGTTCATCAGGCTGTATCTATTTGGGGTAAGATAGATATTTTAGTAAATTCAGCAGGTACACATACCGAGAATATCGATTTTTGGACTGTTTCAGAAACTGAATATGATAGGGTATTGAATATTAATTTAAAAGGCTGTTATTTTGTAAGTCAAAAAGTTGCTTCCTATATGAAAGAAAATAATATCAAAGGGCATATTAATGTTAGCTCTTCTACTGGAGGGGAACCATCATGGTCGCCTTATAGAATATCTAAGAGAGCATTAGAAGGAATGACTTTAGGTATGGCTCAAATTATGCAACCGTTTGGTATTGTTGTGAATGGAATAGCTCCAGGAGAAGTAGCAACCGGACTAATCAATTGGAATGAGGGCGATAGTATCGATACTGAGCATAATCATTTTGGTAGAATGGCAATGCCAGAAGAGGTTGCTAATTTAGCTTTATTTTTAGTAAGTGATATGGGAAATATGATAACTGGGCAGATGATTTATATGTCTGGTGGAAGAGGTGTATATGATATAAGATAAATGGTGGTAAACTAGTGAAATGAAAAATATATGTAGATATATCCAATCTGATTATTATCGTTATACTGGAGTTATGGGGGTAATTCCGGTTGACTCTAGCTTGTATCTTTGGTAGGAATCATTGCTTTAGATATAGCTTTTGGCTACGCTTAGCAAGTACAAGTAGTCTTATAACTATGTAGAGTTTCTGAAGTACAACTATACATTAGATAGATTTTCTAATCTCATCAGGGAGTCAGCCACTTTGTTGAAGAGTAAGATGGATGGTAAGTTGTTTGAGGAAATGGTAGAAGCAGATATTCTATTGTATTATCTTTCATTGGTTTATACAAAAGCTGAAGAAGTATATGATATGTGGTATCCAGAATTAAGCATTTATAATTTCAGCTTTACGATTCTTCCTAAGCTTGTTTCAAACCGTTATTTTGAAAAGGCAAAAATCTTGTTTGGAGTAGATGGCAAAGAAAGTTTTATCACCCTTGACAAAGGCTTGAAAGATAATTTGCAGCGAGATGGTTATCATCATATCCCTAGCGTGCAGCAGGGCTTGGGCTTAGATAAGATATGCTCGATTAGATAAAGATATTAGTTGAAAATTTGATTTAAAATTAATTATGATACCAAAAATAATTCATTATTGTTGGTTTGGGGGTAATCCTCTGCCAAAGAGTGCACAGAAGTGTATTGATTCATGGAGAAAGTATCTCCCTGATTATGAGATAAAGGAGTGGAATGAGAGTAACTTTGATGTGAATGTCATTCCTTATACAGCAGAGGCATATAAGGCTAAAAAGTATGCCTTTGTGAGTGATTATGCTCGTTTCTGGATTTTGTATAAATATGGTGGTCTTTATTTTGATACCGATGTAGAGGTTATCAAGAATATGGATGACATCATTGCCAAAGGTCCGTTTATGGGATGTGAGAATGAGGCTAAGGCTGGTGCGACGCCTGTGCAGCTAGGCGTCGCCCCTGGCCTAGGACTTGGGGTAACCCCTGGCCTGGGATTGTATGGGGACATCCTAGATATTTATAAGGATAAGCATTACATTCTTCCTGATGGAACGTATAGTTTTGAGACTATTGTAGATATAACAACAAAAATTCTTTGTACAAAAGGCTTGGTGAACTCTACGTGTATTCAGTATATTGACGAAGTATATGTTTATCCCAAAGACTATTTTTGTCCCATAGATTATAAAACATCAATTTGTCATATAACTCCAAACACGCGTACGATTCATCATTATTCTGCTACCTGGTTACCTTGGTATATGAAAATAGAAGGTGCTGTATGGCAAAAGATGGGAATTGGTAAACAATATTATTTTACACGACTAATAAATAAGGTTTGTCGTGTTTTACGAGTTATGAAATAAAACTATGGAATATTTAGTTTATATTATCATTAACCTACTCTTATTTTGGGTATTTGTAGTTGTTGGTAAAAGTATAGAATATCATCCAAAGAAAAATTTTTGGAGATTATATACTCCTGTTATTGTTGCATATACGTTAATATTAGGTATAAGATATAATAGAGGAGCAGATTATAAACATTATCAGGATGTTTTCAATTGGAACCTGGATGTAGATAAAAAGTTATTTACATTTTTTAATGATCTTCTAAAAGTAATTGGCATAGATGATATTGGAATATTTTTTGTATATTCGTTTATCTTTATTTGTTTGTCTGGTTTTCTTATTAAGGAGTATCGGAATTTTGCGAAATGGCTTCTGCCGATGTTTCTTGCAGCTAATATCTATTTTAACGAATGGTTTATTAGTCAAGGATTAGGATTATCTTTTGTTCTTCTTTTCTGTGCGTTTCTTTTTAATACGGAAATCAATGTTAAAAAAAAAGTTTATCTATGTGTATTAAGTGCTTTATGTGCATTTTCAATTCATAGTGGAAATCTATTTAATTTGTTTATAGTCACTGTTTTGTATTTTGTATATGATAAGCCGTTTGATTGGAGAATTTGTATAATTCTTTATCTGTTCTCTTCTTATTATTTTCAATATCATACTGATTTTACGCTCATAAATCAGATGTTAGTATATATTAATGGTTTGGATTCACGTATGGATGAATATATAAAAAGGGGGGATGATTGGTTTTCAAATTATGCTATTCATGATGATTACTATAGAAAAGGATTTTTTAAAACTTTACAAACATTAGGTGAATGCTCCTTTTTTTATTTTGCAAATATGGCATTTAAATCTGAGAATGTCTTTTTGTGTTTAGAAAAGAGAAGGTGTTTAATTGTATTATTTAATATGTTTGTCATAGGCTCAATATTAGGTCAGATGTTTTTTGCTGTTGAAATCTTAAAAAGAATTGCAACATCTTTCTATCTAGTTTGGTGTTTTCCTTTAGCTTACGTTGTAAGGATAGTTAATTTTAATAAACTTTCTGTATCTTTAAAAATACTATATTGTTTCATGTTTTGGTTTGGGTATGAATATTTAAAATATATATTTTATCGTGTTGATGGTGTTTATACTTTTTTATGGGATAAAGTTGGGTAGATATGAAAAAGGTTAGTATAATAGTTCCAATATATAATGTTGAGAAGTATCTGCACCAATGTGTGGATTCCTTGCTCAATCAGACTTTACGAGATATTGAGGTGATTCTCGTTGACGATGGTTCACCTGATAGCTGTCCTCATATCTGTGAAGAGTATAAAAAGAAGGATATTCGTGTGAAGGTTGTTCACAAGCAGAATGGTGGACTTAGTGATGCTCGTAACGCAGGTTTGGAATTGGTTGAAGGAGAATACGTTGCCTTCATCGACTCGGATGATTATGTGGATTTGCACATGTTCGAGAAGCTATATGCTGCGGCTAAAGAAAGAAATCTGGATGTGTGCTATTGTGATTACAATTTTGATTATGATGGTAAAGTTCAACCTGCTAATAAGCAAAAAGAGAATCTGTTTATAGATAGCTATAAGGGCTCTAATGCTTTTCTCTTGGATATGGTTGGAACTTTTCCAGATTATCCTTCTGATGTGAAGTATCTGGTATCGGTATGGCATAGCATCTATAAGACGAGCATTATAAGGGATAATCATATCGTATATGAGTCTGAACGATTGTTTCCATCGGAAGACTTATTGTTTCATATCGATTTTTTGTCGAAATGCGAGAGAATTGGTTATCTTAAAGATGCATTGTATTACTGGCGCTTCAATCCGAATTCATTATCTCGAACTTATTCGAGTCAAAAGTTTCCTAAATATGTAGCTCTCTTGAATCGAGTAAAAGAAAAACTTGATGAGCATTTCTCTGAGTGTGAATATAAGTTGCATTATCAGCGATGTATTTATTCATTCTTTAGAAGTATTGTTAAATACGAGGCATTGGGATGTGATGAACCAAGAGTTTTTCATCGGATATCTGAGCGGTGTAAACATGCTTTAATGCAGTCTCTTTATCAGAATTATCCTATCGGCAAAATGGTTTTGAAGCATCGTATTTTTCTGATTTGTATGAAGTATCATCTAAGTAGAATTCTGTTTTTAATTTGCTGGTTGGAAAATAAAAAACAAAAGAATATATAAAAATGGTACAATTGACAAATGAAGAAAGCAGAGCTATTACATTAGCAAAAGTAATATGCATGTTTGGTGTTATATTTATCCATGCTGCTATAAAGAAATATACAGATTGTTCGCCTTTAGTGGAATTTTACTATGATCTCTTAACCCGAGTCTTTGTGAATTTTGCAGTGCCTGGCTTTTTTATGTGCTCTGGATTCCTGTTCTTCCTTAATTACAAAGGATTTGGGTCTTATGGTAACAAAATAAAAAGTCGTATTAGAGGTTTGTTCATTCCGTATTTGTTTTGGATTTCATTATCTATATTTGTAACTTGGTTTATTCAAGATGTTTTAGGATTAGCATCACTGTTTGGAGCAGGTAACATGAAACTTATTCATGATTTTGATACTTATGATTTTCTTTTATCTTATTGGAATCTGAGAGATGGGACTTCTCCCTTTTTGTCAACATTGTGGTTCTTGAGGGATTTAATGGTATGCGTATTATTAGCTCCAATATTATATCAAGTACTGCGATTAGATAAGGTATCAGTTTTGGTGATTTTAGTTTTCATTGCCTTAACAATCCTTGGTTTCAGCTTACTGAATATAGCAATGTCTTCTATATTGTACTTCATTATGGGGGGGTACTTATCTATTCAAGGAATCAAACCTTTTGCATGGATAAAAAGCAAACAGTTATATCTTTATGGAACGGCATTCATTTTGATCATTTGCTATTCTTCTGTCTATACGGAAGATACGTTAAGCCAAGGATATATGTATAGGTTATTGTCTATAGCTTATAATGTTTCAATGGTCGTTTCTGTAATAGCGATTTGCTTGCATTTAGAACATAAGACAATTGGAGTCAAATTGATGACTTTAGGTATACCTTCTTATTTCATTTATCTGGCTCATGAGCCATATATGGGATATATGCTTCAAATAATGTTGAAGGTATTGAATCCTTTTGAGATAGTGTATCAGATTGTTGTTATCCTGATACCAATTTTATATCCGATTTTCATCATTGGATTATTCTATTTAATTTTTAAATGTTTTAAACAATATGTGCCAAAGCTACTATCTGTAGCTGTTGGCGGAAAAGTATAATTTTAATAAATAATAATATGAAAGCAGTTATCTTTGCTGGCGGTCGTGGTACTCGTTTCAGCGAAAAGACACAGTACATGCCAAAGCCTATGATTGAGATTGGTGGAAAGCCAATTCTTTGGCATATCATGAAGATTTATGCAGCTCATGGTATTAATGAGTTTATAATCTGTTGTGGCTATAAAGGATATGTTATAAAGGAGTATTTTATGAATTACTTCCTTCATAATACCGATGTAACAGTAAATCTTGCAGACAATTCAATCAAGTTACTTGAAAACCATTCCGAGAACTGGAAGGTTACAATGGTTGATACAGGCCTTGATACGATGACTGCTGGTAGATTGAAACGAATTCGTCCATATTTGGATGGTGAGCCTTTCTGTCTGACATATGGAGATGGTGTTACAGACTTAGATATCTGCGATACTATCAAGGCGCATCAGGATAGTGGAAAGGCTTTGTCTATGACAGTTTATAAACCTGCTGGACGCTTTGGCTCTGTTCACATTGATCCAAAGACAAATATCGTTCAGTCTTTCGAGGAGAAACCTGATGGGGAAGGTAACTGGATTAATGCTGGTTTCTTTGTATGTGAGCAGAAAATTTTTGATTATCTTCCAGAGGATGCTGATCCTGTGATGTTTGAGCGTGAACCTTTGCAGAAAATAGCTTCAGATGGCGAGATGCATGCATATAAACATACTGGCTTCTGGAAGCCTATGGATATGTTGAAAGATAATATGGAGTTAGAGAAAATGTGGAGCGAAAATAAAGCTCCTTGGAAAGTTTGGTAAATAAGAAAACATAATGATAGACGTATTTGATGGATTTTTCAAGGGCAAGAAAGTCCTTGTTACAGGTCATACAGGTTTTAAAGGCTCTTGGTTGTGCATCTGGCTTCATGAATTGGGTGCAGAGGTCGTAGGTGTAGGTCTAGAACCATATTCTGAGCGTGACAACTTTGTGCTTTCAGGCATTGGTTCAAAGATAAAGGCTGACATCCGTGCTGATATTCGTGACGGAGAGAAGATGAAGCAAATCTTTGCAGAGTATCACCCTGAGATTGTATTCCACTTGGCTGCACAGCCTTTGGTCCGTCTCTCTTATGAGATTCCTGTAGAGACATTCGAGGTGAACGTCATGGGAACCATTCATATAATGGAAGCTATCCGTGCCACCAAGAGTGTGAAAGTGGGTGTGATGATTACTACCGACAAGTGCTATGATAACAATGAGCAGTTGGAAGGATATGTAGAGACCGACCCGTTTGGAGGTTATGATCCATATAGCTCTTCTAAGGGCGCTTGTGAGGTAGCAATACAGTCATGGAGACGTTCTTTCTTTAATCCTGCTGACTATGGAAAGAAGCATACCGTGAGCCTTGCATCAGTAAGAGCTGGTAACGTAATCGGTGGTGGTGACTGGGCTAAGGACCGCATTATACCAGACTGTATCCGAGCTTTGGAAACAACCAAGGTGATAGATATCCGTTCTCCTAAGGCCGTTCGTCCATGGGAGCACGTGTTGGAACCATTGTCTGGCTATATGCTTTTGGCTCAGAAAATGTGGAATGATCCTACTAGTTACTGTGAAGGATGGAACTTCGGTCCTGAAGCAGACAGTGTATTAACCGTTTGGGAAGTTGCTTCTGCCATCGTTGAGAATTTCGGCTTTGGTGAGTTGAAGGATGTCTCTGATCCGAATGCTCTTCATGAGGCGAATCTTTTGATGCTCAATATTAATAAGGCAAAGACTCGCTTGGGCTGGAAACCAAGACTGAATGCCAAGCAGTGTGCTATGCTCACCTCTGACTGGTATAAACGATACAAGACAGAAAATGTATATGACCTCTGTGTAGAGGAAATCAATAAATTCATAGAATAATGAAAATTTCAATTTTAGGAACTAACGGATTTCTTTCTACTGCCATTGCCAAATATGCCAATGATGCAGAATGGAATCTGGATATGTATGGACTGGATGAACCTACTGCCCATAAGTTTGACAATTTCTATAAGGTAAACTTGATGGATGCTGAACTCGATTGTACTGGTTTGCTGACTTCAGATATCATTGTTTATGCGATTGGTGCAGGTATTCAGGCAAACCTCAAGGAAGGTTTCAATCTTATTTATAATCTTAATGTTACAGCTCCTGTCACCATCTGCAATAAGTTGAAGGAACTTGGATACAAAGGCCGTTTTGTAACTTTCGGTAGCGTCTTTGAAATGGGCGAAACTCATGATGAGCGTTTCTTCACGGAAGAAGATGTTCTCACATCTACTTGTCCTGCACCTAATGACTATACTGTAAGTAAGCGTATGTTGAGTAGTTTCGTCTCTTCATATAAACATGATTTCACTCACTGGCATTTCTATATTCCAACGATTTACGGTGCAGGTGAAAATCCAAAGCGTTTGATTCCATACGTAATCAATGCTATTCGCAATGGTGGGGAACTTCATTTTACTGCTGGTGACCAAACTCGACAGTATGTGCATGTAAGTGAGGTGCCACGTATGTTAGCTCTGGCATTTGATAAGAATCTTCCATCAGGACTCTATAATATCCAAGGTAAAGAGACGGTTACTGTCAAGGAGATTGTAACGGAGATACATCATGCTATGGGTAAAGAAATGCCGGAAGGTTGTTTCGGTAGTGTGCAACGTGCTGATGTGGGTATGAAATACCTGGCATTGGACGGTAAGAAACTGCATGATGCAACTGGTTTTGAGGCAAGTATTAAGATAACAGATGTAATCGACACATATTAAGAATTAAGTATGTCACAGATAGATAAAGTAAGAATCATTCCTCGTCGTCTCATAGCAGACGACAGAGGCTGGTTTTTGAAAGCAATTACAGGAACAGAGGAGGACATACCTTCTCATACAGGTGAGGTTTACCTAACTATGGGTAAGCCAGGCCAGGCTAAGGGTGGGCATTATCATCCTGAAGCTGTTGAGTGGTTTACCATCATTGAGGGTAGTGCCATCTTGAAATTGGAGGATATGGAAACGCATGAGCGAAGAGATATCGAGATGCCTTTTGAAAAAGCTCTGACCGTTTTCATTCCCAACGGAGTGGCACATATAGTAGTAAATAACAGTGATAAGGACTTTATCTTGCTGGCTTATACAGATAAATTGTATGATCCGGCGGATACTATAAAATTTGATTTCTGATGAAAAAACTATCAATTGCAATTCCCACTTTAAATCGTGCCCAGTATCTTAAATTTACTTTAGAACATTTTATTCCGCAAGTTAAGTCATGTTCTGGTCAAGTAGAAATAGTTGTGTGTAGTAATAATTCAGAGGATGAAACTTCTAAAATCATGAATAAGATTAGCCATGATTTTAATTTTGTTCATTTTCACGATTGCAAAGAGAGACTTCCATTAGGTGAACAGTTTAAAAGAACTGTTGCTTTTTCTGAAGGAGAGTTTGTTATTTTATGGGGTGATGATGATATTCCTGCCCCTTTTTTAATAAGCTATCTTTTGTCTCTTATTGAAAGTAATAATGGTTGTGGATTATACTATTTTAATAGACTCGTTGGATATGAAGAAGGCAATTCTATAAAGTCATTGTCTGTATATGATAAATTGTATAAAGAAGTTTGTACTGTTTATCATGATTCAACTAAATTTATTGAAGATAATTTTTGGGGAGCTACTTTTATGTCTGCTGTTATGTTTAATCGTACAGTATGGGAAACTGGCTTGAAATTTAATACAGACAATCATTATGGGTTTGAATTCATGGGTATACTTTATTATGGTAATAAAGGAAAAGATATCTTTTATGAGAATTTCCCTTTATGTATTCAACGTAAAGTTGCACATCGTGCATGGGGAACAGATTGGCCTAAGTATGCCTTGTTGGGGTTGCCAAATATGTCTAGGGACTTAGAAAATGAAGGAATATTCAAGAATGGTTTGCATACTTGGAAAACTAAGTATAATAAATTTCCTTTATTTTGCTATATATTAATGTCTGCAGCTACGGATAAGAAAAAATATAAACCTTATTGCTCTCAATTTGCGCAGTATCAGGATGGTATAATTAGAAAGGTTTTAATATATTTAATTATTGGACTTATGCCTGGTTGGGTTTATAATTTATCTAGAAAAATACTCTTTAGTATAAAAAAATAATATAATTATGATTACAAAAGATGATATGATTCTGATAACCGGAGCTTCTGGTTTTATTGGAACTAATTTGATTGAATTGTTTGAACAAAAGGGATATACTTTTGTAAACTATGACAAGGCTGATGCTACTAAGGAAAATCAGCATAAGTATTGGCATGAAGGAAATATTATGGATAAGGATGCTCTTGCTGCAGCCTTTGACAAATATAAACCATCTGTTGTTATTCACCTTGCTGCTCGTACGGATACTTTAAGTGATAATCTTGAGGATTATATAGAGAATACTGAAGGTACAAAGAATGTCGTTGATGAGATTAAGAAGCATGCTTATGTTAAACATGCTTTGTTTGCTTCAACCCAGTATGTCTATAAAGATAAAGTAATACCTTTTGGAATGGCAGATGATAGTTATGCTCCACATACCGTATATGGTATTAGTAAAAAGATGGATGAGGAATATATACGTCAATCAGACATGAAATGTAAGTGGACTATATTCCGTCCATGTAATGTTTGGGGACCTTGGCACATGCGATACCCAAATGAGTTGTGGAAGATGATAGCTAAGGGTTTTTATGTTCATCCTGGTCGTAAGCCCGTTATTCGAACTTATGCATATGTAGGCAATCTTGTTAAGCAGTTGGATGCAATAATGAATGCTCCTGACGAATTATCAAACCACAAAACTTACTATTTGGGTGATATGCCTATTGATTCATATGTTTGGCTCAATACTCTTTCTAAAGAGATTACTGGTAAACCTTTGAAGCGTATGCCTAAATGCTTTTTCTATTTAGGTGCTTTGGTTGGCAATATTGTTCGCCTTACAGGGGTCAATTTCCCTTTATACTCTATGCGTTATCATAACATGATAGAAGACTTTTATGCTCCTAGCAATGTAACCATTGCTCTATTTGGCGCATTTGAGCAAAGTTATGAGAAGAATGTCAAGGAAACTATTGATTGGCTTAGAGGTGAAGGTAAGAAATACTTCCCTTATTGGGCTAAAAAATACGGAAAATAGTAAATGTCGGTAATGATACGTTCATTACCGACTATATTTCCTATGTTTCAAACAGTGCGACTTTCTTCTCCTTGTCGCTTTAGGAGTCTCCGTTTGGTGGAAGAATACCATTTAGGTTAGTTTCTGTGCTTGACAGGACCAACTTTCACTTTTTCTACTACAGTCGTGTTAGGATGATTTGCTGCGTAGTCTTTTGTGACAAATTGACCTGTAATAGCACTTCTTCCTCTTTCTGAGGTTTTCGCCATAATCAATATGTATTATTTGTTATCCTGTTACTCTCACAGATCCAGTTTAGCTGCTGTTCTTTATATTGAACAGATTCAAATAAAATCTAGCAAAAAGTGTACCAAAAAGTTGTGGAGTGGTCTATGTTATAGATGAATATATGCAAGGGGTGTATTAAAAAGTAAGAAAATGAAAAGTTTGAAATTGTTAGTTGATAGCGTTATCTCAGATTTGACAGAAAACAAATCAGTTGAGTCCATTCTGCTGAAGACTCAGACAATATGTCATTATTTAAAAGATGAGGAATTTTCAATTTGGATAAAGCATGAGATGAATGGCTATGGAGATGATGAGTATTCTTTGCCAAGTTACCGAAAGATAAATTGTATTGTAAAGGTAGATATTTCCCAACCTTTTGGACGAATGGTTAAGAATTACCAATTTCCGTGTGAATACATTGACGATGAAAAAATACGAGAACGTATGACTCATATGGCAGTATTTGAGTCATTAAGTGAAATAGAATTAATGATGAAAGATGGTAAACATGGTAATGACTTGATAATGGCTGTACCGCAATATATCGTTCAAAACTATATGGCGAAATATGTTGAAGGCTATATATTAGTAGCTAATCAGCATATTAACATGAATAATATCCAAGCCGTTATTTCTAAGTTCAAATCGTTGTTGTTGACATTCTTTTTGGAACTTAACGATAAAATGAATTGGGAGCTGAATTTTGATGTAATGGCTACAAAACAAATTATTAAACAAATTATGGTCACAAATAATATTAATGCAGCAGTTGTCGCAACAGAAGGATCTACGATTTCTTCTGGTGCTGTAAGTGTGGAAAATAGTCATATCGGTAATGTGGCTTATTCTAATGAGCAAAAAGAGTTTTTGTCTGTATTGAAAGATATTGAAAAACTTGTAAAAGAATCTGGAAATCAGAATTTAAAAGATTCTGTAGATATAGTTAAGGCTGAAACCCAAAAGCCTAAATGGAACAAGAAGTTAATGACTATGGGGCTTAATGCTATCAAAGGTATAGCTAATGGCTTTGTTGTAAAAGGTTTAATGACTTTAGTGGAAAAAGCTATAGTTGTGTTGGGTGCATGTTAAAGAGAATACTCATGGATATAATTAGATTTAACCTATGATGTGACTAGAAATCTCCTTCCAAACTTCGCTATCTATCATGAAGTATGGGATAGCTTTTCTGGTATCCTCTGCAAAATAGAAAAACAGATGTTTGATGCCTGGGGCATCAGAATATTCGTAGGCTTCGATTTTCACAATGTTGATTCCTTGCGACTGAAGAGCCGCAAGGAGTTGCTGACGTTGCTTTTTCGTAAGCTGCTTATACTTCGTATATATAGTATTAATATCGTATGTCATAACCATTGTTTCTTGTTCATGAAATGATGGGATTCTGATGGAACCCGCTGTTTATGGCTGCGAAGATAACAAAATTATTTCAAATACAGTTATGTTTCGACTAAAAACATTAACAATTTTGGGTAGTAAGGCGGAATTAGCCTCATTACCAGAGGGCAAATTGCTCATTAACACAGTAAATGCTCACTCTTTTAACACCGCAAAGAAGGATCAGCTCTTTGCTGATGCTCTGACTAATGGTGATGTGTTGATTCCGGATGGAGTGAGTATCGTGAAGGCGTGCAAGTGGATTAAGGCTAAGAGTCAGCCTAAGGAAAGAATAGCTGGCTGGGACCTGTTTTTCTTCGAAATGAACAAGCTGGAGAAAAAGGGTGGTACAGTGATGTTTATGGGTAGTTCACAGAAGGTGCTCGACCTGATTGTGAAGCGTGCAGCCGTGGATTATCCTCACCTGAAGGTGGTGACTTATTCCCCTCCGTATAAGCCTGAGTTCTCGGATGAGGACAATAAGGCGATTATTGATGCCATCAATGCTGCCAACCCTGATCTGCTTTGGATTGGCATGACGGCGCCTAAGCAGGAGAAGTGGACGTACTCTCATTGGAATGAGTTGAACATCCATTGTCATGTGGGTACCATCGGTGCCGTCTTCGATTTCTTCGCTGGTACCGTGGAGCGTGCCCCTATCTGGTGGCAGGAGCATGGCTTGGAATGGCTCTATCGCCTGATCAAGGAGCCTAAGCGTATGTGGAGAAGATATATCATCGGTAATACCTTGTTCCTTTGGAACATGACGAAGGAATAGGGTGGAGAAGCAACATCAGATATTCTTTGATTTCCTAAGATTCTGCATCCTTATTCCCGGACTCCTGGTGATATTGATATCTGGGTGGAAGGGGGCGACAAGCGGGTCTTCTCCTTTGTCTGCTCTATCTCGCCTCATGAAAAGGCGTGCTATCACCACATCGAGTTCCCATCGTATAAGGGTGTGGAGGTGGAAGTGCATTGCTCCCCTATTCTGATTTCGGAGACTCTATAATTAGTGATAAACAACAAATGAAGAAGAAAGTTTTTGTAAGCGGGTGTTATGACCTGCTGCATTCCGGTCATGTGGAGTTTTTCCAGCAGGCATCACGATATGGTGACCTGTATGTGGGTATCGGATCGGATGCTACTTATCTGGAGTATAAGC
>ERZ859738.801-NODE-801-length-18388-cov-5.361697_pt1 | contig 18388 bp, 18 predicted proteins | sample MGYA00510122_ERZ859738 | MGnify/ENA primary metagenome ERZ859738 (study PRJEB30046, sample SAMN00715139) | human gut metagenome | study: EMG produced TPA metagenomics assembly of the A metagenome-wide association study of gut microbiota in type 2...
AAAAAAAAAAAAAAAAAAAGGCCGGGGGGGGGGTGTTTTATGCCACGCTGCCGCTTTGAAAGAGGACAACGATGAGAAGAAAACCCGAGATCCTCGCCCCGGCGGGCGATATGGAAAAATTGCAGATGGCCGTGCTCTACGGCGCGGACGCAGTGTACTTAGCCGGTACGAGCTTCGGCATGCGCTCGTTCGCGGGCAACTTCACGCCGGAGGAGCTTCCCAAAGCGGTGAAGTTCGCGCACGACCACGGTGTGCGCGTCCACGTGACGGTGAATACGATGCTGCGCAACGACGAGGTCGCGCGCCTGCCCGAGCACTTGGAGCGTTTGAACGACGCAGGTGTCGACGCGCTTATTTTGGCCGACCTCGGCGCGTTTACGCTCGCGGGGAAGTATGCGCCCAAGTGCGAGCGCCATATCTCGACCCAGCAGTCGATCGCAAACGACGAGTGCGCCCGCGCGTGGTACGATTTGGGCGCGAAACGAGTGGTGCTGGCAAGGGAAGTGTCTTTACAGGAGATTCGCGAAATGCGGGCAAAAATTCCCGAGGAATTGGAGATAGAGACCTTCTGCCACGGCGCGATGTGCGTGAGCTATTCGGGCAGATGCCTGCTCTCGAACTACATGACCGGGCGCGACTCGAACCGCGGCGCCTGCGCCCAGCCCTGCCGCTATCAGTACGCGCTGATGGAGGAGAAACGTCCGGGCGAATATTTCCCCGTCTTCGAGGATGAGAAGGGGACCTACATCATGAACTCGCGCGATATGTGCATGATCGACCATTTAGACGATATCATGGACGCGGGCATCGACTGCATCAAGATCGAGGGGCGCGCGAAGTCGGCCTACTATGCCGCCATCGTCACAGGTGCGTACCGCCATGTGCTCGACGACGTCGCCGCGGGCAGGGAAGTCGATCCCGTATGGCGCGATGAGGTAGAGCATGTGAGCCACCGCCATTATTCGACGGGCTTCTACTACGGCCAGCCCGGGCAGTATTACGACAATTCGCGCTACATCCGCGACTGGCAGGTCTGCGCCGTCGTGACGGACTGCGATGCGGACGGCAACGCGACGCTGTCGCTTCGCAACAAGTTTGCCGCGGGCGACGAGATCGAGCTCGTCGGCCCCGACAGCCGCCCGTTCACGATGACCGCGCCCGTGATGCACGACCTCGAGGGCTTCGAGCTCTACGAGCCGCGCACACCGCAGACAGTGTTTAAGATGAAGCTGCCGCGCTTTGTGCCGCCGATGAGCTTCGTGCGCCATGCGGTTTCTTTGAGCGCAAAGGATTAAAACGCTTTTTCGCGCCTTTTCGGGCACGGGGGGATAGGCAGTGCCGAAGGTGCTGCACCACATTTCCTGCTCCTCCTGCGCGGCCGCAGGAAAAAATGCAAAAACTTATTTTTGCGCTTTCAAAAGCTTTCGCTGGGCGAGGATGCCCGGCAGGATCGCGCACAGCGATCCGATCAGGAAGCAGACGATACCGACGATCATGTTGAGCGGGATTTCCTCCTTGAGAAAAAGAAATGCGAAGATCGGCGCGATAATGGGCTTCAGGAAGAAGATGAGCGACGCCTCCTGCGCGGACGTTTTCTCCATCGCCATCATGTGGCAGACGAAGCCCGCCGCGGAGTTGATGCAGCAGATGTACAGCAGTGCCGGAATGGCCGAGGCAGGGATATTTTCAAAGAGCGGCACGTCGATAAAGAGGTTCAGCCCCACCGCGCCATAGAGCGACGCGCCCGCCGCCGTGCGGCCGAAAAGCAGAATGAACACGAGCTCGCCCGCGCCGAAGAGAAAGCTCAGGCACGTAACAGCGATGCCGCCGAAGCGCGGTGTACGCTTTTTGCCGAACACACTGTAGAGTGCGAACATCACGGCGGAGAGAATGGCGAGCACCGAGCCTGTGGGATCGAGCGTCGCATGAATGGGGTCAATGATGATGAGCGCCGCCGTGAGCTCCAAAATGAGCGCGATAATGTGGTTGCGATGAATGTCCTCATGCAGGAAGAGATGGGCGAACACCGTGACGAAGATCGGATTGCAGGAGAAGATGACCGCCACGATTGACGCGCGCGTATAGGTCACGGACATCTGGTAGAGCGACATCGCGATGACGACGCACAGAAAGCCCGAAAGCGCGAAAAAGCCGATGTCCTTTCGCGAGAGCGAGGCGTTTTTCTTCTTCATCGAGCGCGAGGCGAACGGGATGAGCAGAATGCCGCCGACGAGAAAGCGCAGACACGTGATCTGCATGGGCGCAAACACGCCGTGCACGGTTTTGAGCATGACCTCCATCGTGCTGAAAATGACGGCACAGAGGACGATATAGACATAGCCGGAGCGGGAACGGTTCATAGCGATTCTCCCTTCATCGTTCAAACGAAAGCAGTATATGCCATTTTCTGCCCAAAGGCAAGGGATGCTTGACAAAAGCTGAATTTGAGATATAATAACGCAAGTAAAACGCGATGAAAAAGTCAGCTTTGCAGACGAGCCTGAAGCGAGAGGGGAATGGTGCAAGCCCTCGGCCACCGGTGCGAAGCAGCCGCTTTGGAGCCGTCCGCGAGGAGCGGAACGCCTCGTCCCCGTTACCGGACGGCTAAGATGCTTTCCCCCAAGCGGAAAGATAATTAGGGTGGTACCGTGAAGTGTCAAGTCTTCGCCCCTATGTGTAGGGACGGGGGCTTTATTTTTTTGGAAAGGGATAGATATGCGCAAAAAAGTGTGGCTTTTCGCATTGGCTGCGGTGCTGCTGGTGATTTTGGCCGGCTGCCGCGGAAACGAGCTGCCCGACGGCATGGACGAGGACAAGGTCTCGAGCGCGGGACTTGCCGTCATGTCGCAGCTGACGAAGGGCGAATATGAAGAGGTCTACGACGCGCTGCGCGAGGACGTGCGTGAGCAGACGAGCGCCGATGCCATTGAAGAGATGATGGATATCGCGACCGAGGGGCGCGGCAGCTTCAAAAAGGTCAAGGATTCGATGGTGACGGGCGTGACGGACGCAGACGAGCCGCATGCCATCGCCGTCATCGGCGCGAAATACGACAAAAAGTCCGTGGTGTTCCGCATCGCATTCGATACGGAGATGAACCTTATCGGACTGGATGTGAGAGGGAAGTGAGCAGATGACAAGAAAAATCATCGACATGACGAAGGACCCGCGCGGCGGCCAGTTTGAATACTTCCGCACGATGACCGACCCGTGGGCGGGCATCACGGTTCCGGTGGATATTACGGATCTTCTTGCTTCGCTTAACGGCCGTCCGTTTTTCCTCAGCTATCTCTATGCGGTGATGCGCGCGGCGAACGCCGTTCCCGAGCTGCGGCGGAGATTGCTGCCCGACGGTCAGGTCGTTGAGTATGATCACTGTGACCCGTCGTACACCGTGATGAAGCCCGACGGCACGGGCGTTTACGTCTACTGCCTGCTTGAGGACGATCTGTCGTCTTACGAAAAGTTTGTCGCCGAGGGCAAGCGGCGGCAGAAGGAGACGCTCGAGCGCGGTACGCTGACCGAGGATGGCGACGTGCTGGCGAATTTCTTCGTCTCCTGCGTGCCGTGGCTCTACTACACGCAGATCAAAGAGCCCGCCGGCGGCGCAGACGACAGCAATCCGCGCTTCGCCTGGGGAAAATACCGCGAGGAAAACGGCCGCATGATGCTGCCGATGTCACTTTTCATCAACCACGCGCTCTGCGACGGATGGCACGTCACGCAGTTCTATAAAAATCTCGACCGTGAGCTCGCGGAATTGAGCGCTTATCTGAAAACGCAGAACGAACAACAGTAAATTTTACAATAAAAGGAGAAACCAACCATGTCTCAGCCCAAGTATTACGGTCTCAATGAGCTGCGGGAAATGTTCCTGCACTTTTTTGAGACAAAAGGCCATCTGCGCCTGCCCAGCTTTTCCCTGATCCCGCAGAACGACGCGTCGCTGCTGCTCATCAACTCCGGTATGGCGCCGATGAAGCCGTTCTTCACCGGCGAGCAGGAGCCCCCGCGCCACCGCGTGACCACCTGCCAGAAGTGCATCCGCACCGGCGACATCGAGAACATCGGCCACACCGCGCGCCACGGCACGTACTTTGAAATGCTCGGCAACTTCTCGTTCGGCGACTATTTCAAGACCGAGGCCATCCACTGGGCGTGGGAATTCCTGACGAGCCCCGAGTGGGTCGGCCTCGACCCGAACCGCCTGTATCCCTCTGTTTTCGCTGGCAACGAGACCACACCCGCCGACGACGAGGCGTTCCGCATCTGGCACGAGGAGATCGGCATCCCCGAGGATCGCATCTTCAAGTTCGGCAAGGAGGACAACTTCTGGGAGCACGGCTCCGGTCCGTGCGGCCCCTGCTCTGAAATTTACTACGACCGCGGCGAAAAGTACGGCTGCGGCAAGCCCGGCTGCACCGTCGGCTGCGACTGCGACCGCTATATGGAGGTCTGGAACATCGTCTTCTCCCAGTTCGACAACGACGGCCACGACCACTACACCGAACTCAAGCAGAAGAACATCGACACCGGCATGGGTCTTGAGCGCTTGGCCGTTGTGTGCCAGGACGTTGATTCGCTCTTCGACGTCGACACGGTGATGAACATCACGAACAAGGTCACGGAGATCACCGGCGCGAGCTACGGCCAGAGCCGCGAGAAAGACGTGTCCCTGCGCGTCATCACCGACCACATCCGCTCGGCTTCCTTTATGATCTGCGACGGCGTGCTGCCCAGCAACGAGGGCCGCGGCTACGTGCTGCGCCGCCTGCTGAGAAGAGCCGCCCGCCACGGCAAGCTGCTTGGCGTCAACCGTCCGTTCCTCTATGAGGTCGTGGATACGGTCGTGCACGAGAACGAAGGCCATTATCCCGAGCTGCGCGAGCGTCAGGCCTATATCACCAAGGTCATCCGCACGGAGGAAGAGAACTTTGCCAAGACCATCGACGGCGGCATGAAGATCTTCACCGAGCTTCTGAACGCCCACAAGGAGAAGGGTGAGACCGTCTTCTCCGGCGCGGACGCGTTCAAGCTGTACGACACCTACGGCTTCCCCATCGACCTGACGGTCGAGATGGTCGAGGACGAGGGCATGACGCTCGACCGCAAGGCCTTTGACCACGAGATGCAGGAGCAGAAGACCCGCGCCCGCGAGGCGCGCAAGGCGCTCGGTGACCTCGGCTGGGCGGGCGTTGAGTTCGGCAAGGACATTCCGTCCACGGAATTTGTCGGCTATGACCACGATTCCGTCGACGATGCGAAGGTCGTCGCGCTGGTGGTCGAGAGTGAGCAGGCCGAGGCTATGATGAGCGGCGTGGAGGGCATCATCGTGCTCGACAAGACTCCGTTCTATGCCGAAATGGGCGGCCAGATCGGCGATACGGGCGTCATCCGCTGCGGCGAGGCCGTGTTTGAGGTCACGGACGTCCAGAAGAACAAGGGCGGCAAGTTCATGCACACAGGTAGGGTCATCCACGGCAGCTTCCAGCTCGGCGACACCGTGACGGCATCCATTGATGTGGAGCGCCGCATGGCCATCCGCCGCGGCCACACGGCCACCCATCTTCTCGACGCCGCGCTCAAGGCGGTGCTCGGCGACCACGTGCATCAGGCCGGTTCTCTTGTTGAGCCCGACCGTCTGCGCTTCGACTTCACGCACTTTGAGTCCATCACGCCCGAGCAGCTGCTCGCGGTCGATACCTTCGTCAACGACGCGATCCTGCGCGGCATCCCCGTTGTGACCGAGGTGCTGCCCATCGAGGAAGCGAAGAAGAAGGGCGCTGTCGCCATGTTTGGCGAAAAGTACGGCGACGTTGTCCGCGTGGTCGAGATGGGCGATGTGTCTATGGAGTTCTGCGGCGGTACGCACCTTGACAACACCGCCAAGGTCGGCCTCTTCCGCATCAAGAGCGAGGGCAGCGTTGCCTCCGGTGTGCGCCGCATCGAGGCTATCACCGGCAAACAGACGCTCGAAGAGCTTAGAAGCGGCCAGGAGAAGCTCATCCGCGCGGCGCAGCTCTTAAAGACCACGTCGAACGAGCTCGAAAGCCGCATCGGCGGCATGCTGAACGAGATGAAGGAGATCAAGAGCCAGCTTGAAAAGTTCAAGGAGCAGGCATCGCTCGGCGAGGCGCGCACGTTCCTGACCTCCGCCAAGGAAGTGAAGGGCCTGAAGCTCGTCACCGCCCAGCGCGACGGCATGGATGCAAACGCCCTGCGCAAGCTCGGCGATTTCCTGCGCGACAAGGAGCCCAAGATCGTCGGCGTGCTCGCCTCCGTCAAGGACGGCAAGGTCACGCTTCTGGCCGTGTGCGGCAAGGAAGCGGTCGCAAGCGGAATCAAGGCAGGCGATATCATCAAGGCCATCGCGCCTATCTGCGGCGGCAAGGGCGGCGGCAAGCCCGACTCTGCCATGGGCGGCGGCACCGAAGTCAGCAAGGTCGACGACGCGCTCGCGGCGGTGGATGATCTCATCCTGAGCAAGCTCGGCTGATGGCGGCGTTACCGAAAGATCCGGCGATGCTGCTGAGCGCCGTGAATATGAAGCTGCGCGATTTTTACGATTCTCTCGATGCGCTGTGCGATGATCTGGACGTTGCGCGCGAGAGCATCGAAACATCGCTTGCCGGCATCGGTTACACCTACGATGCCGAGAAAAATCAATTTGTGTAAGATAAAATTACTTTACAGAAAGGAGCGATAAAACATGTCTGATTGTCTGTTCTGCAAGATCATCGCGGGCGACATCCCGTCGAACAAGGTCTACGAGGACGACCTCTGCTATGCCTTCAACGACATCGCGCCGCAGGCGCCGGTGCACTTTCTTGTGATCCCGAAGGCGCACATCGCATCTGTCGCGGGCGTGAACGAAGAGAACAGCGCCGTTGTTGCGCATATTTTCGAGGTTATTGCCAAGCTCACCAGAGAAAAGGGCATCGAGAGCTACCGCGTCGTGTCCAACATCGGCGAGCAGGCGGGACAGAGCGTGCCGCATCTGCATTTTCATGTTCTCGCCGGCCGCGACATGACTTGGCCTCCGGGCTGATTGTTTTCCCGTAGGGGAAGCGAAATTGGCAGCGCGGCAGCGCTGCATCCATTCCCTGCGCCGCGCAGGGGATGCGGATAAGGGAGGGGTATCTCTTTTTCAAAAAGAGATACCCCTCCCTTACACCCTCCCAGAGAAAATTCACATTGCGGGCTTGTAGCTTGAAGAGCTGCACGCGCTGCGCAATCAGGTGCGGTGTACATGGCTTCGCCATGAATCCCTGCGAGTCGTAACAACTCTCAACCGCGCCTTACTATCGTGAGGCGCGAGTGACGTTTGCTCGGCGGCAGACTGCTTGCCGAATGCGGCATTGCTGGCGCTCGCCGCATTGATGAGTGCTCCGGTAGACGGAAATTAGGCTGTACTTCTACAAGATGGGCAGAGCAACAGCGGATAATAGAAGCAGAGGCAAATCGTCTTGCAGTTCTAACGCGGCAACGCCGCGCGCGGGCATTCCCATTCCGGAGGCATAAAAGTCGTTCAAGCCCGAAACTGCCAATCAAAGCCCTTTCTCTTGGGGGGTGTAAGGGGGGCTATTCTCTTTTCGCGGAAAGAGAATAGCCCCCCTTATTGCCGTTCCCGCACAGTGCGGGAACAAATATCAAACTTCTTTGTTGAAGTAAAAGAACTTCTCATCCTCTCCCTTCTTCCTCATGCAGGAAGAAAGCATCTTATAAGAAGCGTCGTTCTCCTTGAAGCACTTGGCGACGACGTGTCCCAGGTGGCGCTGGTAGAGTCCCCATTCGGCCACGGCGCGGAACGCTTCGACGCCGTAGCCCTGTCCGCCGTATTCCGGCGCGATGCGGCAGCCTTCCTCCGCGCCGCCCTTGCCGTCGAAACGGTAGAGCAGCACCTCGCCGATGCACTTGCCGTCTAAACGGATGGCAAAGTTGATGGCGCGCTTTTTGGCAAGGTCCTCTCGCACAACGTCGAGGAAATAAGAGTCTAAGTCTTCACCCTTCCAGTCGGTGCGGTAGTCGTAGCCCCACCACTTGTTGCGCTCATCGTCGAGGCAAAGCGCGTTGTAGGCCTCGCGGTCCTTGTCGGTAAAGGCCGAAAGTGTCAGACGCTCGGTCTTGAGCGTCGGGATCTCGTCCAAGTCCTCCAGCTCGTTTTTCACATCAAAGCAAAACTTCTCCGCGAGCTTGCATGGCAGATACTGGAGCTTCGAGGTGCGAAGGCCGCGGTCGCCTGCGTCGTCCTCACGGTTCAAATACCTGACGCCATCCACGGCGTAGCAGCGGGCGAACTCCTGCACCGTCGCGGGATAGACGCCCTCGTAGCCGTAGAGCGCCTTTTCGATGTGGACGTGCAGCGTCTCGCCGCAGCGCTCAGCCATCGCGATAGAAATGAGCCGCCCCTCGTACTCCATACCGCCGACGTAGAGCCACGACGCGCCCGTCAGGCGCAGCATCGTCTTGGCAAGCGCCAACTCCTGCTTGGCCGACTGTGAGGTCTTTTCAAACACCTCCGTATAGTCCTGCCAGAAGCGCTCGATCAGCGGCAGATCATCCTTCCCCAGCGCACGGAACTGCGCCTCGGGATAGAGTTTGCGGAATTTGTTGACGTGGTTGCGCTGGCCGCTGTAATGGCGGCCCGGGAACTCGCGCAGATCGTTCGCCTCGTAAATATAGTCGCGCCAGGAACGAAAATTGTTGAGGTGGAAGCGCGGATAGCGCTCTAAGAGCTTCGGCGCCTTCTCCTGCGGCACGACGGACAGCTCGAGCGAGATGCCCTGCTCCACGCAGTAATCCTCAATGGCGCAGAGCGCGGCCTCCTCATCGCCGTCCGGTCCCGGCACGGGATAGTCGAAGCAGGGCTTGCCGTCGATGCAGTTTTTCACGATCAGGCAGCCCGCCGCCTCGGCATACTGCGGGTGCAGGTGCCCGCGCCACATCAGCTTGACGAGTGCGGAATACTCGCATAATTGGTAGTTGCAATTCTTATAATAGCGACGCAGGCGGGAAAGATCCCGCTGCGCAACGGGTTTGAACGTCAGCATGGAAAACCTTTTTCTCCTTTTCGAGTCGTATCGATTATTTTACCCGTTTTTGCGCCGCGTTACAAGTCTTTTTTCATTTGGGCTCCAGCTCGGCGAGCACCGTCTGCGCGCACTCAAGGAACTGCTGGAGCGACGCCTGCCGCCCCTTGCCCGCGCGCACGGCCATACCGAGCTCGCGCGCCGACTTGGGCTCCACCGGCACAAGCAGCACGCCATCTCCGCGGCCGCGCAGCGTCAGCTCCGTCATCATGCTCACGCCGAGACCGTGCTCGACCATGCTGATGACCGTCGGGTCGTCCACTGCCGTCGGCAGGATGTGCGGCTTGACGCCCACGCGGTTGAAGATGCGCATGATGTCCTTGTCAAAGCCCTGCGCAGGCATGATGAAGTCACGCCCGTCGAACTCGCTCAGCGGATACCCCGTGCGCCCGTCGATGGGATAGTCCTTGGGCAGCACGGCATACATCGTGTCGTCTTGCAGATGGATCCACTCGTAGCCACTCTCCTCTTCCTGATGGCTGACAAAGATGACGTCCATCTTTCCCTGCGCCAAAAGCTCATAGGGGCTGCGGATATGATCCGCCATGCGGATGTCGACGTCAACGTCGGGCCGCTCCTCACGAAAGCGGCGGATGATGCTCGGCAGCCAGTGCATGGCCATGCTGGCGAATGCGCTCACGCGGATGACCTCGCTGCGCGAGGATGCCACCTGCGCGATCGTGCTGTCAAGCCGCGCGTTGGCCTGCAAAAATTCGCGGATGGCGGGTGCTACACGCTCGCCGTCCTTCGTCAGTCGGACGCCGCCGCGCCCGCGTTCGAGCAGCGTGAAGCCGACCTCGCGTTCGAGGGAATTCATCATGTGCGTCAGGCCGGACTGCGTGTAGCCCATCACCTCCGCCGCCTTGGTAAAGCTGCCGAGGTCTACCGCCATCAGCAGCGCTTCTAACTTTTTGCTCTCCATAGGATATTCCTTTCCTATTAGTATTCAGCATGTTTGGATTATAATATATCCTCGCGCCGTATGCAAGCGGAATTCTCGTTTTCAGCTCCTTTTTACAAACTTTTTCCATCATCTGTCATACAGGTTGGTCTTTTTTGTCCGCCTGCTGCGTAAAATAGAGCCTGAGGTGATGATCTTGAAACGACGTTTCGCGCTCTTGCTGCTATTTTTGTTGACTTTTCTTGCACTCTGCTTTTCCTGCGCCAAAGACGGCCAAGCTGTCGCCGTCTCGGCCCCATCCCAACTGCGGCGCTGCATTGCGCTGACCTTTGACGACGGCCCCTCCCCGCAGACGACCGCCACCCTCCTTGACGGGCTCAAGGAGCGCGGCGCGCACGCGACGTTCTTCCTCATCGGCGAGCAGATCGCGGGCAACGAAGATCTCGTCCGCCGCATGAAAGACGAAGGCCATCAGGTCGGCGGCCACAGCTACACGCACATCCGTCTTGACAGCGCTGACGCCGCTGCACTCGCCGAAATCCAGAAAACGGACGAGACGCTGCGCGCCATCCTCGGCGACGGTGACTACTGGCTGCGCCCACCCTGGGGCTTTGCAAGCGACGCACTCAAAAGCGCCGTCTCCGTCCCGCTCATCTACTGGACGCTCGACACGATGGATTGGAGCGTGCGCAACAGGGACCTCGTCGCGCACCACATCATCGAAAACGCCAAAAGCGGCGACATCGTTCTCCTGCACGACCCATATGACACGAGTGTCGAGGCCGCACTTCAGACCATCGACGTTCTTAGTGAGCAGGGCTACGAGTTCGTTACGCTCGAAGAGCTGTTTTCCAACGCCGGCGTCACGCCGCAGGCCGGACACTTCTATCTGCGCGCGGATGAAGAAGTCCCGTGGTAAGGTCTCGACAAAATTTTTGAAAAAATTTCAAATTAGGACTTGCATTTTCCGGACTGGTGTGCTATTCTATCTAAGCTGACATTGAGCAGTACACATCATCCGGGTGTGGCGCAGTTGGTAGCGCGCTTGACTGGGGGTCAAGAGGCCGTGAGTTCAAGTCTCGCCACTCGGACCATCTTGAGTGACCAAAATAGATACACTCACCTGAAACCCCTGAGAAATCAGGGGTTTCAGCGTTTTTATGCCCTGTTTTTTCAAAGCGTGTTTTATAGATACACAAGGGCATTTAAGAGTGTCAGGAAGGATTTGAACTCAATTCTCGGCTGATTTGGCCTGCTTTATGGTGGGCTCTACGCTCTCGGATACTTTTTATTGCTCGTCTTTCCTAAAAATTTGAAACTTTTTATCGAAGAGGTTCCAATTCATCACAGGAAAATCCTTCGTGAAAATTCTTCCGAGGGCAAACAAATTCCGGAAGTGCTTTACAAAAATTATACGCAGTGATCCCGGTCTCATATAAAAATCGCAGAAAGGTCCGAATGCCAAAAAGAGCAGATCTCATTCCACCAGTGTATCGTCCAAGCATTCTTGTAACGCATGTGGCAATATCCATCGCAAAGCTTTTTGATTGTGGCTACGCTTGTGCTGTTATTTCTGCCGCTGACGATATCGTTTTCCCGAAGCTTTTGCTCTTGACATTCGTCAGATTATCCCGTATAATGCACCGAAAACAACACAAGGAGGAAATGAAAGTGCGCTATCTTCTGAAGAATGCAAAGTTTTTCTCGCAGGGCGTGTTTCATTTGGCGGACGTGTTTCTTTCGGACGGAAAGATCGTTTCTATTGGTGATGGTGTTTCCCCTTCCAATGATACTATTGTTATTGATATTTCTAATATGGTTTTGTTTCCCGGTTTCGTTGATGTTCATGTTCATCTTCGTGAGCCGGGATTTTCTTATAAGGAAACCATCCGCTCCGGCACACTGGCCGCCGCGCATGGCGGCTTCGCTCACATTGCCGCCATGCCGAACCTGAACCCCGTGCCCGACTGCGCCGAATCGCTCGCGCTCCAGCGCGCGCTCATCGAGAAGGACGCCCTCGTTCATGTCCATCCCTATGGGGCGATCACGGTCGGCGAAAAGGGCGAGCGGCTTGCAGACCTTGCGGGCATGGCACCAGACGTCATCGCCTTTTCCGACGACGGGCGCGGCGTGCAGTCCGAGAGCATGATGCGCCAGGCGATGGCCGAGTGCCGACATCTCGGCAAGATCCTTGCCGCGCACTGCGAGGACAACGCCCTGCTTCGCGGTGGTTACATCCACGACAGCGCGTATGCCCGCGCCCACGGGCACCGCGGTATCTGCGCGGAGAGCGAGTGGGGGCAGATCGCACGCGACGTGAAGCTTGCCGAGGAAACGGGCTGCGCCTACCACGTCTGCCACGTTTCGACCAAGGAAAGCGTCGAGGTCATCCGCGCGGCCAAGCGCCGCGGCGTGGACGTGACATGCGAAACAGCGCCGCACTATCTCGCCTTCACGCAGGACGATTTACAGGAGGACGGACGCTTCAAGATGAATCCCCCTCTGCGCGATCAGGCCGACCGCGACGCGCTCATCGAGGGGCTTCTGGACGGGACGATCGACATGCTCATCACCGACCACGCGCCCCACAGCCGCGAGGAGAAGAGCAAAGGCCTTGAAAAGAGCGCCATGGGCGTTGTCGGACTGGAAACGTCCTTTGCCGCAAGCTACACGCATCTTGTGAAAAAGGGAATCCTGCCGCTGGAAAAGCTCGTCGAGCTGATGCACACCTCTCCGATGCGCCGCTTCGGCTGCGGCACAGAGATCGCTGTCGGCCAGCCCGCCGACCTGACCGTATTTGACCTCAACGGAACTTATACCGTCGACCCCGAAACATTTTTGACCATGGGACGCGCAACGCCCTTCGCCGGCACGTGCCTCACCGGTGCGTGCAAGCTGACGATGATCGGCGGCGAGATCGTCTGGAAGGAGGATATGCTTTGATCGAAGTAACTTACACCATCGCGGAGAACGCCCTCATTGCCTCGGGCGTCTACCGCTTGAGGCTCGAGGGCGACACCTCGGCCATCACCGCGCCGGGTCAGTTCCTCGACCTTCGCCTGCCCGGTTTCTTCCTGCGCAGGCCCATCTCCATCTGCGACTGGGACGAAAAGAGCGTCACGCTCCTTTATAAAGTCGTCGGCGGCGGAACGGACTGGCTCTCCCGCTGCACGCCGGGGCAGGCGCTCGATGCGCTCTCGGGTCTCGGCAACGGCTTTGACGTTGCCACCCGCGGCGAAACGACGCTCCTTGCGGGCGGCGGCATCGGTGTCGCGCCGCTCTTCGGCCTTGCCAAGCGCCTTCTTGCCGCGGGCAAAACGCCCGTCGCCGTTCTGGGTTTCAACACCGCGGAGGATGTTTTTTACGAAAATGAATTCAAGGCGCTCGGCGTGCAGACTGTCATCGCAACGGCGGACGGCAGCCGCGGGACGCGCCGCTTTGTGATCGACGCGCTGCCCGAGCGGTTCGACACCGTCTGCGCCTGCGGGCCGATGCCGATGCTCAAGGCGCTCTGCGCAAAGACGGACAAGCCCGGTCAGATCAGTCTGGAAGCGCGCATGGGCTGCGGCTTCGGCGCGTGCATGGGCTGCACGATCGACACGGTGAACGGCCCCAAGCGCGTCTGCCGCGAAGGCCCCGTATTCAGGAGGGATGAGATCAAATGGTAAATACGAACGTCACGCTCTGCTCTCTTCCGCTCGATAACCCCGTTATTCCCGCGAGCGGTACCTTCGGCTACGGCCACGAGTTCGCAGAACTCTACGATATCAACTGCCTCGGCACGTTCTCCTTTAAGGGAACGACGCGCGATGCGCGCCTTGGCAATCCCCAGCCGCGCATCGCTGAGATGCAAAGCGGTGTGCTTAACGCCGTGGGTCTTCAGAACCCCGGCGTGGACGCGGTCATCACCGAGGAGCTTCCCAAGCTCGCGCGCGTTTTCCGCAAGCCCGTCATGGCAAATGTCAGCGGCTTTTCGCTCGATGAATACGTCGAGGTCTGCCAGAAACTCGACGCCTGCCCGCAGGTCGGCTGGCTCGAGGTGAACATTTCGTGCCCCAATGTCCACGGCGGCGGCATGAGCTTCGGCACTGACCCGAAGGCTGCCGCAGCGGTCACGCGCGCGGTGAAGGACGCGGTCAAAAAACCCATCATCGTCAAGCTCTCGCCCAACGTCACAAGCATTGCGGACATTGCCAAGGCCTGCGAGGACGCAGGCGCGGACGGCATCAGCCTCATCAACACCGTGATGGGCATGCGGCTCGATCTCAAAACGAGAAAGCCGCTTCTTGCCAACAGCACGGGCGGTATGTCCGGCCCTGCGATCTTTCCGCTCGCCGTGCGCATGGTCTGGCAGGTCTACGAAGCGGTGCGCATTCCTATCGTCGGTCTCGGCGGCGTGATGAGCGCCGAAGACGTCATCGAGCTGATGCTCGCGGGCGCAACGGCGGTCGAGGTGGGCGCTGCCAACCTTGTCGACCCCTTCGCCTGCCGCCGCATCGTCGAGGACCTGCCCCGCGTCATGCAGAAATACAACATCAACGATTTGAACGACATCATAGGAGGTGCCCACCATGGGTAAGGACGTTATCATTGCGCTGGATTTTGACAGCAAGGAAAAGACCCTCGCGTTTCTCGATCACTTCACCGGCGAAAAGCCCTTTGTGAAGATCGGCATGGAGCTCTTCTACGCCGAGGGCCCCGCGATCGTGCGAGAGATCAAGGCCCGCGGCCACAAGATCTTCCTCGATCTCAAGCTGCACGACATCCCCAACACCGTGAAAAAGGCCATGGCCGTGCTCTCCTCCCTCGATGTGGACATGGTCAACCTCCACGCCCCCGGCACGCGCGCGATGATGTCCGCCGCGCTCGAGGGTCTCACCCGCGCGGACGGCACGCGTCCGATGCTCATCGCCGTCACGCAGCTCACCTCCACGAGCCAGCAGAGCATGGAGGATGAGATCGGCATCCACCGCCCCCTTGAGGAAGTGGTCCTCGATTACGCGAAAAACGCCATGGCCGCCGGTCTTGACGGTGTGGTCTGCTCCCCGCTCGAGGCCGGGCGCATCCATGAATCCTGCGCGAAGGACTTCCTCACCGTCACCCCCGGCATCCGCTTTGCCGATGCAAAGGCGGACGATCAGGTGCGCATCACTACGCCCGCAAAGGCACGCGAGATCGGCTCGGACTACATCGTCGTTGGCCGCCCCATCACGCAGGCGGAGGATCCCGTCGCCGCCTATCGCCGCTGCGTCAGCGAGTTTGTGGGCTAAGCAATGCACCGCAACATCATCTTATTTGATTTGGACGGCACGCTGACCGACTCCGGCCCCGGCATCATGAAGGCCGGGCAGTACGCCCTGCGCGCGTTCGGCATCGAGCGCGACTGGCGCGAGCTGTCGTTCTTCGTCGGCCCGCCGCTCAGCGAGACCTTCGCGCGCTTCGTGAGCGCAGAGAATGTCGACGCCGCGGTCGCGAAATTCCGCGAATACTATCAGCAGGACGGCTGGCTCGACAACGCCCCCTACCCCGGCATCCCCGCGCTGCTTGCGCATCTCAAGAGCGAGGGCAAGCGCCTTTTCGTTGCCACATCGAAGCTCGACACCATGGCCGAGCGCATTCTGGAGCATTTCGGCCTCGCGCCCTACTTCGACGCCATCTGCGGCGCGCCTGAGGGCGACAGGGAAGCGGGCAAAAAGGTAAACGTCGTCAAAGCCGCGCTTAAAGCGGCCGGCTGCGACGATCTTTCCCGCGCTGTGATGGTCGGCGACCGCGAGCATGACGTCATCGGCGCGCACATGGCGGGACTCGACGTGATCGGCGTGCTCTACGGCTACGGCAGCCGCGAAGAGCTCACCGCCGCCGGCGCCGACCAGATCGCCGAAACCCCGGAGGCATTGGAAACACTAATTCTGTCAACAAACTGACATTTTGAAAGGAGAAGAGATTGAAATGGAGCATTTGGAACGCAGCATTGCGGAGGGCCTGCTCTCCATCCGCGCGGTCTTTTTCCGCCCGGACGAGCCCTTCACCTGGGCCAGCGGCATCAAGAGTCCCGTTTACTGCGACAACCGCCTGATCCTGACCGCACCTGAGGTGCGCACGCAGGTGGAAAGTGCGCTGTGTGAGATCATTCGCGCCGACTATCCCGACGCAGAGGTACTGATGGGCACGAGCACGGCGGGCATCGCCCACGCTGCCATCGTCGGCCACATGATGGGCCTTCCCATGGGCTATGTGCGCTCGTCCGGCAAGGACCACGGCCGCCAGAACCAGATCGAGGGCCGCCTTGAGCCGGGCCAGAAGGTCGTCGTCATCGAGGACCTCATCTCCACCGGCGGAAGCGTTCTGGACGTTGTGAACGTCCTGCGTGAAGCGGGCGCGGAGGTGCTGGGCATTGCGAGCATCTTCACCTATGGGATGCAGAAGGGACTTGACCGCCTTGCCGCCGCCAACGTGAAGAACCACAGCCTGACAAACTTTGACGTCATCGCCGACGTAGCGGCGAAGCAAAATTACATCCACCCCGAGGACGTTGCGCGGCTCATTCAGTTTCGCAACAACCCGTCGGATGAATCTTGGATCGGAGGAAAGAACTAACATGGAGCATTTGATCGACATTTTGCAGCTGACCACCCAGGAGATCGACGATATGGTCGCCACGGCCAACGACATCATCGACCACCCCGACGCCTACGCACACAAGTGCGACGGCAAGATCCTCGCAACGCTCTTCTTTGAGCCCTCTACCCGCACGCGCCTGAGCTTTGAGTCCGCGATGCTCGGTCTTGGCGGCAAGGTGCTGGGCTTCTCGTCCGCAAGCAGCTCTTCCGCCGCCAAGGGCGAGAGCGTTTCCGACACGGTGCGCACTGTCAGCTGCTATGCTGACATCATCGCCATGCGTCACCCCAAGGAGGGCGCGCCGCTGGTCGCCTCCATGCACTCTGAGGTCCCCGTCATCAACGCGGGCGACGGCGGTCACAACCACCCCACCCAGACGCTGACCGACCTTCTCACCATCAACCGCGAAAAGGGCCGCTTCAATGACCTGACCGTCGGCTTCTGCGGCGACCTCAAGTTCGGCCGCACCGTCCACTCCCTCATCAGCGCCCTGAGCCGCTACACCGGCATCAAGATCGTTCTCATCTCCCCCGAGGAGCTCAAGCTTCCCAGCTACGTGAAGAACGAGGCGCTCAAGAAGAACAACATCCCCTACGAGCAGACGACCGACCTCGAAGCCGTCATGCCCGAGCTCGACATTCTCTACATGACCCGCGTTCAGCGCGAGCGCTTCTTCAACGAGGAAGACTACCTCCGTCTGAAGGACAGCTACATCCTCACCCCGGAGAAGCTGCGCAACGCCAAGAAGGATCTCTGCATCCTGCACCCGCTGCCGCGCGTGAACGAGATCTCCGTCGCCGTGGACGACGATCCCCGCGCCTGCTACTTCAAGCAGGTCCGCAACGGCCGCTTCATCCGCATGGCGCTCATCCTCAAGCTGCTTGGTATTGAATAAGGGAGGGACTTACACATGATCATCGACGCTATTTCCAACGGTATCGTTATCGACCACATCTCCGCCGGCAAGGCGATGGAGCTCTACAACATCCTCGGTCTTGACAAGCTCGACTGCTCTGTCGCGCTGCTCAAGAACGTTTCGAGCGGCAAGCTCGGCCGCAAGGACATCATCAAGATCGATCAGGTGCTCGACCTTGACTGGGACGTCATCGGCTATGTCGACCCCGGCATCACCGTCAACATCATCAAGGACGGCAAGCGCATCGAAAAGCGCCAGCTCAAGCTGCCCGAGCGCATCACCAACGTCATCCGCTGCAAGAATCCCCGCTGCATCACCTCCGTTGAGCAGGAGCTGCCGCAGGTCTTCACACTGACCGAAGAGAGCACGCGCACCTACCGCTGCCTGTACTGCGAGACCAAGGCCGAAAACTAAAAGAAGCCGAAAAAGAGGGAACATTACGCAGGAGATTTATGCCAGGCTTATCATGTACAACTTCTCTGAATTGATTACCTCACACGTAGTCATTCAGAAATTCAAAACAAAACGAGATTACAAATGTACGTATTTCAAGCGTTTATACGCTCTAAAAATGGCTGTATCGCCCTCATAACCCGGAGGACGTAGGTTCGAGTCCTGCCTCCGCAACCAGAAAAGTCCTGAAACCAGTCGGTTTCAGGACTTTTTTCTAACCTTTTGACAGCAATTAGAAAACGCAAAATAATGCTTTCTAACACTTTTCTAACACATTCCGCAGATAAAGAGGAGAAGTCGTTTAGTTTAATTGAAATTTGCGACAGTATATGATATTATTTATATAATTAGAAGGCGGTGTCGCTATGTGCATTTCTGAAAATACATTAAATGTCATCATTACTTCCATTG
>ERZ859738.805-NODE-805-length-18321-cov-5.856400_pt1 | contig 18321 bp, 14 predicted proteins | sample MGYA00510122_ERZ859738 | MGnify/ENA primary metagenome ERZ859738 (study PRJEB30046, sample SAMN00715139) | human gut metagenome | study: EMG produced TPA metagenomics assembly of the A metagenome-wide association study of gut microbiota in type 2...
CCTCGGAGAGTTCCGCTTCCACCCAATAGCTGTCGGGCAAGGACATCGAAATGACCTCACGGACCATCAAGTTCAATTCAAAAAGGGACAATCGAAGTCGTTCCATGCTGTTTACTGTTTAAAATTTACAGTTTATAGTTGAAAGTTTACTGTTTAAAGTTAATAGTTGAAAGTTAATAGTTTATAGGGCTTAGCCGTTTGCAAGATTGCTGTAAACTATAAACTTTCAACTGTTAACTAATAACTATTAACTACTTAATCGCTTTCCCCGTCTGATAGGCCTTCCAGAAATCAGGCACACCATATCCGAATACATTATCGGGATGATGCTGATTATTACCAGCCAATCTCACGAGTTTCATAATCTGCTTAGCCGTCTTCTGAGGCAAAGCCTGCCAGAGACACGCTACCATTCCGGCGATGAGCGGAGAAGAGAAAGACGTTCCGTTATCATTGATGATATTTCCACGGCCCGTAATCACACAGGTAGGACTTCCGTAAGCCATCACGTCAGGTTTGATTCTGCCGTCAGCAGTAGGTCCCACGGCACTGAAAGCCGCATTCTCGCCCATTTCGTTTACGCTGCCCACGGTAAGGATATTGCGTGCATCAGCAGGGAAATTGATTTTCTTCCAGCTTCCCATTCCGTCGTTTCCTGCAGAATTGACACAGATGATTCCCTTGTCAGCACACATCGAAGCGGTACGGGAGATGAGGGTAGAATTGCCGTCCTGCTCATAATAATGATGGTTGGTAGACGCATCATCGAAGCCATGATAACCCAGCGAGGAATTGATGACATCCACGCCGCAACTGTCAGCATATTCAGCCGCAAAAGCCCAGTAATCCTCTTCTGCCAGACTCTCTGTGCGCTCATCTTCACAGCGCACCAGCAGATATTGAGCCTCAGGCGCCACCCCCACGAATCTTTCGGGTTCGTTGGCAGCCATTGTAGAAAGCACCATCGTTCCATGCTCCATCTCGGCGAAAACATTCTTGGATTGAGGTACCACAAAGTCCTTAACGCCCGCCAATCTGATATTATGCAGCGCCGGAATCTTATCCACATTCATGAATCCGCCGTCGAAGACAGCAATCATCATTCCCTTGCCCAGATGTCCGGCAGCATGAAGCCGCTTGCCGTTGAGCGACTGGATCTGCGCATCGGCAGCACCATATTCGCCTACTCCACCAGTCCAATCGTTCAATCCCCTGCGAACGCTACTTCTGATGCGCTGACTGACAGAATCGGGAGCAGTGAAGACCTTCATTTTCCGTGTGATGAAATCCAGATCATCCAGTTTCCGTAGTTCCTTCTCCTTATGAATGCGGACCAGCAGGGTATTGTTCCACTTGCTCTTGCCCACAATCTCGATGCCAGCCTCGCTTACAGCCTGCTCATAAGCAGGAGCTACAGGCAAATCGGTAACATCGATGGGCAGATTCTGCCTCTTTCTGCGCTCTATGGAACGGGAAGAGAGGAATTCTGCCGGGCGACTTACCGAGAAGGGAGTGTGACTGAGGTCTTTGTCTCTGAGATAAAGACGATACATCATACACTTGCCTCCAGGATACGACACCATATCGGTTTCGGCGATGCGGGGCAACCGCATCAGTTGCTCAAAATTGCTAACCCTGTCTTCGCGAGCAAACAAAGAGAGAGCGGTCATTAAAAATGCATAAAGCATCAAAAATTTTTTCATCATTATATCGGTAGTCCGGTTTGTTATTGTTGTTGCTGCAATATTTCTGTATTGCATTTATTAATCAGTTGAATTGTTTATTCTGAAGTGCAAAAGTACAGAAATTGTACGAAAACACCAAAGGAAAAGGGAAGTTTTTATCATGAAATGCAAGTTTTTCTCATATATATAATAAGGTATCAGATATTTTTTGTACTTTTGCAGACAAGTAGCCGCTGCAATTGCATTCTGAAAGAAGCAGGGCAAGCGTCTATGAGGCAAAAACAGATATAAATGGAAAATAAACAAGCGACATTAGAATTAGGAACCAAGCCGGTGGGCAAGCTGCTCGTTCAGTATGCCTTGCCAGCTATGATTGCGATGACCGCCGCCTCACTCTACAACATCGTTGACCGAGTATTCATCGGTCAGGGTGTGGGAGCCATGGCCATCTCAGGTCTCGCCATCACCTTCCCCTTCATGAACCTCACCGCCGCTTTCGGAGCCGGTGTGGGCGTAGGAGCGTCTACTGCCATCAGCGTGAAGTTGGGACAAAAAGACTATGCCACAGCGCAAAACATTCTGGGTAACACGATTTCTCTGAATCTCATCATCGGTATCGGACTGAGCATCATCTGTCTGCTCTTCCTCGACCCTATCCTGAGATTCTTCGGAGCCAGCGACCAGACGCTCATCTATGCCCATGAGTATATGGTCATCATCCTGCTGGGCAATGTGGTAAGCCACATGTATTTCGGCATGAACGCCCTGCTCCGAGCAGCGAGCAAGCCCAAGCAGGCGATGTACGCCACCATCTTCACGGTGGTGATGAACGTGATACTCGATGCCCTCTTCATCCTCGTTTTCAAATGGGGAATACAGGGTGCCGCCATCGCCACCATCCTTTCGCAGCTGATGGCACTGATGTGGCAGATCAAGCTCTTCAGCAACAAGAGTGAACTGCTCCACTTCAAGAAAGGCATCTACAAACTGAAGAGGAAACTCGTGGATAATATCCTCGCCATCGGCATTTCGCCTTTCCTGATGAATGTGTGCGCCTGCATCATCGTCATCTTCATCAACAACCAGCTGGTGCGGTTCGGAGGCGACCTCTCCGTGGGAGCCTACGGAATAGCCAATGGTATTGCGATGGTGTTCATCATGTTCGTATTAGGCGTAAACCAGGGAATGCAGCCGATAGCCGGATACAACTATGGAGCCCAGAAACTGGACCGACTGATGCGCGTACTGAATCTGAGCATCATTGCCGCCACCGCCATTATGGTAACGGGCTGGCTGATAGCGATGTTCCTGCCTTACTACTGCGCAAGAATGTTTACTACCGATAAGCAACTGATAGACTTGGGCATCAAGGCTATCAGAGTGGTGATGTTCTGCTTCCCGATCATCGGTTTCCAGATGGTTATCACCAACTTCTTCCAGTGCATCGGAAAGGTGAAGATCAGTATCTTCCTCTCCTTGTCGAGACAGTTGCTCATCCTTCTGCCGCTCCTGGGTTTCCTGCCGATGATATGGGGCATTGACGGTGTATGGTGCAGCATGCCTATCTCCGACTTCTCAGCCGCAGTCATCGCCGCCATCGTAATGTCATGGTACATGAACAAGTTGAAAAGACAACACCAAGAAAAGTTAAAAGTTAATAGTTTATAGTTAATAGGGCTTTCATTCAGTTAATAGTTTGAAATTTATAGTTTATAGCAATCTTGCTAACTGCTAAGCCCTATAAACTTTCAACTATAAACTGTAAACTATAAACTGTAAACTATAAATTATAAACTATAAATTATGAATAAGATTATCATAAACGTGGGTCGCCAGATAGGTAGCGGCGGCCATATCATTGCCGAGAAGTTGGCTGAAGATTTCGGTTGCAAATGTTACGACCGTGAGCTGCTGAACCTTGCCGCCAAGGAGAGCGGATTCTCGGAGAAATTCTTCGAGCAGAACGATGAGCAGAAGGGATTCTTCAAGTCTCTCTTCCATACCCATCTGCCCTTCCTGAGCGATAACAATTTCTATCACAACGACTTCTCGCAGGAAGGTCTGTACAAGTTCCAGAGCGACGCCATCAGAAAGGCTGCCGATGAGGGCAACTGCGTGTTTGTGGGCAGAACCGCCGACTATGTACTGCGTGATTACAAGAATGTGATCAATATCTTCATCACCGCCAATATCGACGACCGCATCAAGGCAGTGTGCAAGCGAAAGGACATCGACAGAGCCAGCGCCCGCAAGTTTATCGAAAGCCACGAGGAGCAGCGCGCCTCTTACTACGATTACTATACAGGCAAGAAATGGGGACACAGCGAAAGCTACGACCTCTGCATCAACAGCAGCCATCTGGGAATCGAAGAAACAGAGAAGTTTATCGCAGAATTTATCAGAAAGAAATTCGGACTTAGTGATTAATTAGTCGTGATTAGTGATTAATTTTAGGGACATAAAATATTAAACATCATATAAATGAAGAAGATTATGCTTTTGGGCTCAGGCGAACTGGGCAAAGAATTTACCATCGCCGCAAAGCGAGCAGGACAGTACGTCATCGCTTGCGACAAGTATGACAATGCACCAGCCATGCAGGTAGCCGACGAGCGAGAAGTGTTCTCGATGCTCGATGGCGACGCATTGACCGCAGTGGTAGAGAAACATCACCCAGACATCATCGTGCCTGAGATTGAAGCTATCCGCACCGAGCGACTCTTCGACTTCGAGAAGGAGGGCATCCAGGTTGTGCCTTCTGCCCGTGCCGTAAACTACACCATGAACCGCCGTGCCATCCGCGACCTTGCCGCCAAGGAACTGGGTCTGCGCACCGCCAAGTATTTCTATGCCAAGACCTTCGAGGAGTTCAAGAACGCTGCCGATGAAATCGGATTCCCATGCGTAGTGAAACCTCTGATGAGTTCAAGCGGCCATGGTCAGAGCTATGTTCACAACGATGATGAACTGAAGGAGGCTTACAAGGAAGCAATGGAAGAAGGTCGTGGCGACGTGAAGGAAGTAATCATCGAGGAATTTATCGACTTCGATTCTGAGTTCACCCTGCTCACCGTCACCCAGAAAGACGGTCCTACCCTCTTCTGTCCACCTATCGGCCATGTACAGAAGGGCGGCGACTACCGCGAGAGTTGGCAGCCATTCCAGATTCCAGAGGAGGCTTTGAAGAAGGCTGAGCACATTGCCGGCGAAGTAACCAAGGCATTGACAGGTGCCGGTCTCTGGGGCGTAGAGTTCTTCCTGAGCAAGCAGGGCGAAGTCATCTTCTCAGAATTGAGTCCTCGTCCACACGATACAGGTATGGTAACCCTCGGTCACACCACCAACCTGAGCGAGTTTGAGCTCCACTTCCGTGCCGTGATGGGCTTGCCTATCGCCGGAATCCATCTGGAGCACAGCGGCTGTTCTGCCGTCATCCTCTCGCCAGAGGAAAGCACCGAGCCATTAAACTACAATATGCTCGATGCCTTGAAGGAAGACCACACCCGCATCCGTATCTTCGGCAAGCCAGAGGCTCACGTAGGCCGCCGCATGGGCGTTGTTCTCTGCTACGGTGAGAAGGGCGATGACCTCAACCAGCTTCGCGACAAGGCAAAGCGTCTGGCAAAGACAGTATTGGGAACCGACCCATATATGAAGAAATAGACATGAAAGAATTAGGAAGAATTATCACATTACCCAAGATATTCGACCCAAGAGGCAACCTGACAGTGGCAGAGGGAGAAACGCATATTCCCTTTGCCATTGCCCGGACCTACTGGACCTATGATGTTCCGGGCGGAGAAAGTCGTGGTGGCCATGCTCACAAGGAATGCCAGGAATTCATCATAGCAGCCAGCGGTTCCTTTTCGGTAACACTGGATAATGGAGAACAGAAGAAGACCTATCATCTCAACCACCCTTGGGAGGGACTGTTCGTAGATGTCAATATCTGGCGAACACTGGATGATTTCTCTTCCGGCTCATTGTGTCTGGTTCTGGCTTCCCACAAGTTTGAGGAAGAAGACTACATACGCGAATATGACGAATATCTCAGATTCATCAGTTCATCCCAAAGTCCTAATCTCTCAAAGACCGAGAATCAATAACGCTAAAAATCATGTTTGAGATCAGAAAATACAACGATGCAGACAAGGAAGTCTGGAATGCCTATGTAGAACATGCACGCAACGCCACCTTCCTTCTCAACCGCTCCTACATGGATTATCACAGCGACCGTTTCCATGACCATTCGCTCATGATTTTCCACAACAACAAGCTCTATACCTTGCTCCCTGCCAATGAGGACGGAGATATTTTCTATTCTCATCAGGGGCTCACCTATGCCGGACTGCTCACTACCGGACACGCCTCAGCAGAAAATATCTGTCAGGTTTTCGTTGCCATCAACACGTATCTGAAGAAAGCTGGTTTCCAAAAGTGCATCTACAAGCCAATTCCCTGGATTTACCAGCAACAGCCTGCCGAAGAAGACCTCTATGCCCTCTTCAAGGAATGCCGGGCGCAAATCTGCGCCAGAAACATTGCGGCTGTCATCGACCTGAAGCATCCGCTGAAATGGTATAATATCAGAAAATCGGGCGCAAGGAAAGCCCTGGAAAAAGGAATCTTCATTGAAGAAAGTGAGGATTACGAAACGTTCTGGAGCATTTTAACCGAAAACCTGATGAACACCTATCAGGCTCATCCTGTTCATACCTTGCAAGAGATGAGCAGACTGAAAACATCTTTCCCTGACAATATCAAACTGTATGTTGCCCGAGAAGAATCAGGCAAGATGCTAGGCGGAACCATTCTGTACATCAGCAGAAAAGTGGTTCACACGCAGTATATTTCCGCATCAGAAGAGGGGAAAAAGGCGCATGCACTCGATGCTTTGTTTCAGAATCTCATTAATATAAGGTATAAGGATTTTGATTATTTCGATTTCGGAACATCTAATGAAGAAGGAGGAAAGGTGCTCAATGCCAGCCTCATCTATCAGAAAGAAGGTTTCGGAGGAAGAGGAGTGGTTTATGATACTTACGAATGGAGATTATAATAGTTGATAGTTGAAAGTTGAAAGTTTATAGGGCTTAGCCGTTCGCAAGGTTGCTGTAAACTATAAACTTTCAACTATAAACTATAGAAAAGCCCTATAAGCTATCAACTTTTAACTATAAACTAAATCAGTATAACTGTCACACCACGAGCAGCTTGCGCACCCATAACCAGAGCCTGCTCAATATCGGCAGTCTTGGAAGGACCACTGATGAAAGTACCGAAGTTGTACTTCGGATCCATCTCAATACGGGCATAAGCCTCATGCATATTGTTCACAATCTTCTCTTTTTCGAGGAATATCACAAGGTATTCCGAGATGAAAAGCACCGCTTTCTCCTTCATGGTCTGAGGAATCCAGATGCAACCATTCTCGGCAACACCCACTTCACCACGAACAATACCCACATCAGTACCATTCAGGTCATTAGCCTCAGCCACCGTATCAGGATTCTTCTGGGCAATCGTGATTTCTGGCAGATGAGAAGCAAAGACCTTGGCTTCCGGATAAGCCTTCTTCACCAGCTCATCCAGACTCTCACCTTCCTTCGCCTCTATCACGTGGCCACCTACCGATTCCGTCATCTCAATAAACTGTTTCAGCGTATCCTCATACTGGATACCCTTCACATCTACGGCAGGCATATCGAATTGAACGTGCGTATTCTTACGCAACTTGTTCAGGAAATCTTCTTTCTTCATTGAACTTTGAAATTTGAACTTTGAACTTTATGATTAGCCACTACTTCACCTTTCCTTCTTTCCAAAGCTGGTGGAAACTCTTCTTTGCAAACTCAGGCATGGCGTGACCGATGCCCCAGGCATTCCAATTGCTGAAGTGCGTACAGCATTCAGGAATCAGGTTGGCGAGTGGCGCAAACTTCAGGGCAGTGGTGTAGAGCGCAGGACGATCGAAGAGATACTTCATACCATTCGACATCGCCTTCTTGACAGGATCAGCCTTACCCAACTTCTCCAGACTCTGGCGCCAGACATAAATCTGAGAACCCGGTCCTACCTTGGAAGGACAGACATTATCGCATGACAAGCACAAAGTACATGCCGAAACATTATCGCTGTACTTCTGAGGATTCTTCAGCATACCCAGGTTCACGCCAATAGGACCCGGAATAAAATAGGTGTAGCTGTAACCACCCGAACGACGATAAACCGGACAGGTGTTCATGCAGGCACCGCAGCGCATACACTTCAACGTCTGCCAGTGGTCCTTATCGGCGAGAATATCGCTTCTGCCGTTATCCACCAATACCACATGCATCTCAGCACCCGGACGAGCCTGGCGGAAATGAGAGGTAAAGGTTGTGGTAGGCTGACCGGTTCCGCAGCGGCAGAGCAGACGCTGGAATACAGCCAGTGACTTATAATCAGGAACCAGTTTCTCGATACCCATCGCTACGATATGGAGCTTAGGCATGGAAGTGGTCATATCCGCATTACCCTCGTTGGTGCAGACCACGCAATCGCCGGTGGCAGCCACACCGAAGTTACATCCGGTCATACCTGCTCCGGCTTCCATAAACTGGTCGCGGAGATGATGACGGGCACAGCGGGTCAGGTAAGTAGGATCATAGTTGCCGATTTCCTTGGAGATTCCCTTCTCCTCGAACATCTTACCTACCTCCTCACGCTTCAGGTGGATGGCAGGCATCACGATATGGCTAGGCTTCTGACCCAGAAGCTGGATAATGCGCTCACCCAGGTCGGTCTCCACCACGTCAATGCCGTGCTGCTCCAGATAAGGATTCATCTCGCACTCCTCGGTGAGCATCGACTTCGACTTCACCATCTTCTTCACGTTATGATCCTTCAGGATACCAAGCACAATCTCATTAAATTCCTGTGCATCCTTTGCCCAGTGAACCTTCACCCCGCGGCTCTCCAGATTCTTGGAAAACATATCGAGGTAATCGGCAAGATGGGTAATCGTATGCATCTTGATTTCAGACGCATGCTCGCGGAGATCTTCCCATTCAGGAAGTTCCTGCGCCATCTTATCTCTCTTCTGACGAACAGACCAGAAGGTAGCATCGTGCCAGGTGGTCTTCTCTACATTCTGCGTAAACTTTGCAGCTCTCTTGGAATGTTCTGTACTCATAGTCCTGCAGCTAAAATTTGAACAACATGAATAAACTTGATCGGCATATTCTCTTTCTTGGCGATTCCAGCCATGTGCATCAGACAGGAAGAATCCGGTCCGGTAACAAACTCAGCGCCTGTAGCCATGTGGCGCTTGATTTTATCCTCGCCCATTCGGGTAGAAACGGCAGGCTCCTCGATAGAGAACATACCGCCGAATCCGCAGCACTCATCCTTGCGCTCCGGTTCGTGGATGGTAATGCCTTCCACCATATTTAAAAGGTCGATAATCTTGTTGAACGGCTTGATGTGGCGCTCAGAAGGAGATGACAATCCCAGTTCGCGCACACCATGACAACTGTTGTGCACACTCACCACATGCGGGAATTTGCCCGGCACATGATCAACCTTCAGCACATCGTGAAGGAACTCCACAACATCCATGATTTTCTTAGAGGAAACACACTCGTGCTTACCCTCAAGGATTTTAGGATAATACACCTTTACGTAAGCAGCACATGAGGCAGAAGGAGCTACGATGTAATCGTAATCCTTGAACAGCTCATCAAATGTCTCTATGACCTTCTCCGACTTGTCCTGAAAACCCGCGTTAGCCATTGGCTGGCCGCAGCAAGTCTGTTTTTCGGGATAACCCACGTCTAGTCCGTAATGCTTAAGCAACTTGTATGTAGCCACACCCGCTTCAGGGTAAAGGGCATCCACATAACAAGGGACGAATAATCCGACTTTCATTGTTGTTATATTTATCTTGTTTGCTATTTGTTTATTCTTTTTCTACATGACTAAAAGTCGCTGCAAAAGTAACAAAATAATTGCAAAAATACGACTTTCTAGAGAAGAAATAATAATAATTGATGTTATTTAACTGTAAAGATTTGCAGAAAATTTGGAATAATCAAATAAATAGCGTAACTTTGCATCCCGAAATAGTGTGTCTACCATTTGTGAACTAATCCAAATGCAGTTTAGTTGCTAAAAACATAAATAACAAGACATATAAAGAACAAACTTATAGTTATATAAATGATGAAGAAACAGCTTAAGAAAGTCCTCGTTCTGGGTTCCGGTGCTTTGAAGATCGGCCAGGCAGGTGAGTTTGACTATTCCGGTTCGCAGGCTCTCAAGGCTTTGCGCGAGGAGGGTATTAGTTCCGTCCTCATTAATCCAAACGTTGCTACAATTCAGACAAGTGAAGGTATTGCTGACAAGGTTTATTTCTTGCCGGTGACACCTTTTTTTGTAACTGAAATTATCAAGAAGGAGCGCCCAGACGGCATTATGCTGGCTTGGGGTGGACAGACGGGTTTGAACGTTGGTACAGAACTTTACCTCAGCGGCGTGCTCAAGGAGTATGGCGTGGATGTGTTGGGTACCTCTGTAGAAGCTATCATGAACACAGAAGACCGCGACCTCTTCGTAAAGGAGCTCAACAAGGTTGACCTCAAGGTTCCAGTAAGCCACGCTTGCGAGAACATGGAGGAGGCTGTGGCTGCGGCACGCAACATCGGCTACCCTATCATGATCCGTTCTGCCTATGCACTGGGTGGTCTCGGTTCTGGTGTCTGCAAGACTGAAGAGGAGTTCAAGGAGATTGCTGAATCAGCCTTCACTTTCGCACCTCAGGTACTCGTTGAGGAGAGCCTGAAGGGATGGAAGGAGATTGAGTTCGAGTGCATCCGTGATGCGAACGACCGTTGCTTCACCGTTGCCTCTATGGAAAACTTCGACCCACTGGGTATTCACACAGGTGAGTCTATCGTGGTGGCTCCTACCTGTTCTCTTACCGACGAGCAGGTGAAGATGTTGCAGGACATCGCCGTGAAGTGCGTCCGTCACCTCCAGATCGTGGGTGAGTGCAACATCCAGTATGCTTTCAATGCAGAGACCAACGACTACCGTATCATCGAAATCAATGCTCGCTTGAGCCGTTCTTCTGCTCTCGCTTCTAAGGCTACAGGTTATCCTCTGGCTTTCGTTGCTGCCAAGATTGCCCTCGGTTATACACTCGACCAGATTGGCGAGATGGGTACTCCTAACTCAGCTTATGTGGCTCCATCTCTCGACTATATGATCTGCAAGATTCCTCGTTGGGACCTTACCAAGTTTGCCGGTGTAAGCCGCAAGATTGGTTCTTCCATGAAGTCTGTAGGCGAAATCATGTCTATCGGCCGCTCATTCGAGGAGATGCTCCAGAAGGGTCTCCGTATGATTGGTCAGGGAATGCACGGTTTCGTAGGCAACGACCATACCAAGTTCGAAAACCTGGATGAGGAACTTTCTAACCCTACCGACCTCCGTATCTTCGCCATTGCCCAGGCTCTGGAGGAAGGTTACACCATCGAGCGCATCGAGGAGTTGACCAAGATTGACCCTTGGTTCATCGAGCGCATGAAGAATATCGTAGATTACAAGCACAAGCTTTCTGAATATAATACTCTGGAGGAGATTCCAGCCGAGGTATTGCGCGAGGCTAAGGTATTGGGCTTCTCTGACTTCCAGATTGGCCGCTTCGTATTGAAGACCAAGGATACCAACATGGAGAAGGAGGTTCTCGCTGTTCGTGCACTGCGTAAGAAGCTGAACATTCTGCCTGCCGTAAAGCGCATCCCTACTGTGGCAAGCGAGCATCCTGACCTTACTAACTATCTCTACATGACATACGCTGTAGAGGGTTACGACATCAACTACTACAAGAACGAGAAGTCTGTCATCGTTCTCGGTTCGGGTGCTTACCGCATCGGTTCTTCTGTAGAGTTCGACTGGTGTTCAGTAAACGCCATCAATACAGCCCGCAAGTTGGGTTACAAGTCAATCATGATCAACTACAACCCGGAGACCGTATCTACCGACTACGATATGTGCGACCGTCTCTACTTCGATGAGCTTTCATTCGAGCGTGTACTCGATGTCATCGACCTGGAGTCACCACGTGGTGTGATTGTTTCTGTAGGTGGTCAGATTCCAAACAACCTGGCTATGAAGCTCCATCGCCAGTCTGTGCCAATCCTGGGTACATCTCCTGTCAACATCGACCGTGCCGAGAACCGTGGTAAGTTCTCTGCCATGCTCGATAAGCTCGGCATCGACCAGCCTAAGTGGAGTGCCCTCACATCAATGGAGGATGTTCAGAAGTTCATCGACGAGGTAGGCTATCCTGTTCTCGTTCGTCCATCCTACGTTCTTTCCGGTGCAGCCATGAACGTTTGCCACAATGATGATGAGTTGCGTCGCTTCCTGGAGGCAGCTTCTGAGGTTTCTAAGGAGTATCCAGTGGTTATCTCTCAGTTCATGACCGAGACCAACGAGATTGAGTTCGACGGTGTTGCCCAGAATGGTGAGATTGTAGAGTATGGTATTTCAGAGCACGTAGAGTATGCAGGTGTTCACTCAGGTGACGCTACCATGACCTTCCCTGCCCAGCAGATTTCCTTCGCTACAGCCCGTCAGATCAAGAAGATTTCACGTGCCATCGCCAAGGAGCTCAACATATCAGGTCCTTTCAATATCCAGTACTTGGCTAAGGGTCGTGATGTAAAGGTAATCGAGTGTAATCTCCGTGCATCCCGTTCGTTCCCATTCGTGAGCAAGGTATTGAAGCGCAACTTCATCGAGACTGCTACCCGCATCATGCTCGACGCTCCATATCAGAAACCGGATAAGTCTGCTTTCGATATCGACCGTATGGGTGTGAAGGCATCCCAGTTCTCATTCGCCCGCTTGCAGAACGCCGACCCAGTTTTGGGTGTGGATATGAGTTCTACCGGTGAGGTAGGCTGTATGGGTGATACTTTCGAGGAGGCATTGCTCAACTCTTTGATTGCTACCGGCTACAAGATTCCTTCAAAGGACAAGGGCATCATGCTTTCAAGCGGTGGTGCTAAGGAGAAGGCTTCTCTGCTCGACGCTGCCCAGGCTTTGGTGAAGAACGGTTACACCATCTATGCTACAGCCGGTACAGCGAAGTTCCTGAACGACAACAACGTGAAGGCTACAGCCGTAGGATGGCCTGATGAGGACCACAAGGATATTCCTAACGTGATGCAGATGATTGCCGACCACAAGTTCGACCTCATCGTCAACATCCCTAAGAATCATACCAAGCGTGAGCTCACCAATGGTTACAGAATCCGTCGTGGCGCCATCGACCACAACATTCCTCTGATCACCAATGCCCGTCTGGCTTCCGCCTTCATCGAGGCATTCTGCACATTGAGCCAGGATCAGCTTCAGATCAAGAGCTGGCAGGAGTACGAGTAATCGCACGCAGATTTATACGAACACGCCCTGAAAGGGCAGAAGCTCCTAGCCCAGGGCAGCGCCCTGGGTTAGATAACAATCAGCAAGGTCGCCCTGAAAGGGCAAAAGCTTTGAATGCGAGAAGCTTTTGCTCTTTCAGGGCGACCTTTTTTGTGGAATATTTTATTCCCTGCCATGAGAAAAAGAAGATGAAATGATGGCTTTCTCATTATTTTATTGTACCTTTGCAAACAGAAATAAGAATAAAACATGATAGTTTGTATAGCAGAGAAACCGAGTGTGGCTAAGGACATCGCCCGAATCATCGGAGCTACCACGGCACGCGACGGTTATATGGAAGGTAACGGTTACCAAGTAACATGGACCTTCGGCCACCTTTGTGAGCTGAAGGAACCGGATGATTATACTCCGATGTGGAAGCATTGGAGTCTTGCGGCGTTGCCGATGATTCCACAGCGCTTCGGCATCAAGCTCATCAACGATGAAGGCATCAAGAAGCAGTTTGCTACCATTGAGAAACTGATGCAGGCTGCCGACAGCATCATCAACTGCGGTGACGCCGGACAGGAAGGAGAGCTTATCCAGAGATGGGTGATGCAGAAGGCACAAGCGAAATGCCCCGTCAAGAGACTGTGGATTTCGTCCATGACCGATGAAGCCATCAAGCAGGGTTTCCAGGAACTGAAAGACCAGGGGGAATATCAGTCACTCTATCTTGCCGGACTTTCCCGTGCCATCGGCGACTGGATTCTCGGTATGAACGCCACCCGACTTTATACATTGAAATACGGACAGAACCGACAGGTGCTCAGCATCGGCCGGGTGCAGACCCCTACCCTTGCCCTCATCGTAAACCGCCAGAAGGAAATCGACAACTTCGTTTCCGAACCTTACTGGGTACTCGCCACCATCTACCGCGACACCCAGTTTACCGCTACCAGTGGCAAGTTTACCAGCAAGGAGGAAGGCGAGAAGGCTTTCAGCACCATCGCCGGCAAACCCTTCACCGTTACCGATGTAAGCAAGAAAAAGGGAAACGAGGCGCCACCTCATCTCTACGACCTCACCTCGCTGCAGGTGGATTGCAACAAAAAGTTTGCTTACTCTGCCGATATTACGCTGAAGCTCATCCAGAGTCTCTACGAAAAGAAGTACACCACTTATCCTCGTGTAGATACCCAGTTCCTGACCGACGATATCTATCCGAAATGTCCGCAGATTCTGAACGGAGTAAGTCAGGCAAAGATCATGAGTCAGCAGAAATACCTCCCGCTCATCCAGCAGCTCGCAACAATCAGCAAGAAATTGCCGAAGAGCAAGAAGGTTTTCGATAATAGCAAGGTAACCGACCACCACGCCATCATCCCAACCGGTGTTCCGCCAACCGGACTCACCGATATGGAGGCAAACGTATATGATCTCATCGCCAAGCGCTTCATCAGCGTGTTCTATCCGGACTGTAAATTCTCCACCACCACCGTTTTGGGCGAAGTCATCAACGAAGATGGTCCAAAACCGGAGAAGATAGAGTTCAAGGTAAGCGGTAAGGAGATTCTCGAACCAGGCTGGCGAGTAGTCTATGCCAAGGATGTAAAGAATGCAGATGACGATGATGCTTCAGATAACGCCAACGGAAATGCAGACTCAGGTAATGGTGCCAAGAAGGAAGTGGTAGAAGAAAGAACCCTCCCATCCTTCACAAAAGGCGAATCGGGAGATCATCAGCCTACCCTGACGGAGAAATGGACCACGCCACCTAAGTATTATACCGAGGCAACCCTGCTGCGTGCGATGGAGACAGCCGGTAAATTCGTAGAAGACGAAGAGCTTCGTGCAGCATTGAAGGAGAACGGAATCGGCCGACCATCCTCCCGTGCCGGCATCATCGAGACCCTCTTCAAGCGCCACTACATCCGTCGCCAGCGCAAGAACCTGATGGCAACCCCGACAGGCATCGAACTCATTGACACCATCCATGAGGAACTGCTGAAGAGTTGCGAACTGACCGGTATCTGGGAGAAGAAACTCCGCGACATCGAACACAAGACTTACGATCCTGCCGACTTCATCAACGGACTGAAAGAACAGATCAACAAGATAGTCATCGATGTATTGTCAGACAACAGCAACCGGAGAGTGACCATCATGACAGAGGAAGACCTCAAGAAGAAACCGGCTGCCAAGAAACCAGCTGCCAAGAAAGCTCCAGCCAAGAAAGCCGATAAGGCTGCAGCACAGAATACAGATTCTCAGAATGCTCCTGCTCAGCCAACTCCTGCATCCGACCCAATGGTTGGCAAGCCATGTCCGCTCTGCGGCAAGGGCGTCATCATCAAGGGCAAGACAGCTTATGGCTGCAGCAACTGGAAGGCAGGCTGCCAATATCGCCAGCCATTCTCACAGATGTAAATCAATATGAAGCAAATAAGATTATATCAAATCATAACAGCAATCAGTTGCCTCTTTCTGATAAGTTGCGGCATAGAACAGAACCTGAAGAAAGCAGACAAGCATCTTTCTTTAGGCGAATACTACGATGCGGCAACCCAATATAAAAAGGTGTACACCAAGACACCTACCAAAGAGCGGGCTGCCCGGGGCAAGGTGGCTCTGAAGATGGCACGCTGCTATGATAAAATCAACAGTACGCCGAAGGCACTGGCTGCCTACAGCAATGCCATCCGATACAAGCAGGCAGACCTCAACGACCGCTTGGCTTACGCCCGTCTGCTCCTGAAGAACGGAAGTTACAGGCAGGCTGCCAAGGAATTCGAATTTCTGCTCGATTCCATGCCCGACAATGTGCTGGTAAAGAACGGACTCGAATCGGCACGAAAAGCCCCAGTCTGGAAGAAGGAAGGAAGCCGGTACAAGGTAAAGCGGATGGATGTTTTCAATTCCCGAAGAGACGACTATTCGCCGATGTTCCTCAGCGATGACAACAGTCAGCTCTATTTCACCTCAACCCGTAACGAAGCCCAGGGCAGCGACCTGAACGGAGTGACGGGAACGAAATCTGCCGACATCTTCTTCTCTGAAAAGAACGACAAAGGCAAATGGAGCAAGCCGGAAGCCATCGGAACCGGTCTCAATACCGACTACGAAGAGGGCGCATGCTGCTTTACCCCAGACGGCAAGCAGATGTACCTCACCCAGTGTACCACCGATCCCACTTCGCCCCGCTTAGCCCAGATAGTAACCTCCAACCGCTCAGATGCAGCCTGGAGCAAGCCTACAAATCTGGAAATCAGCAAAGATACGCTCAGTTGTTTTGCCCATCCAGCCATCTCTCCTGATGGCGAATGGCTCTATTTCGTATCAGACATGCCGGGCGGAAAGGGCGGTCTCGACATCTGGCGAGTGCGCATCACTCCTGCCGGACTGGGCGGTGTAGAGAACCTGGGCGAACCTATCAACACCCCAGGCGATGAGATGTTCCCTACCTTCCGTCCTAACGGCGACTTTTACTTCAGCAGCAACGGTCATGTGGGAATGGGCGGACTCGACATCTATATCGCCAAAGTAAATTCCATCACCCGGAAATATGAACTCACCCACCCCGGCTATCCGCTGAATACAGAAGCCGATGACTTCGGAATGACTTTCGAGGGTCTCCACAACCAGGGTTTCTTCTGCTCCAACAGAAAAGACGGAAGAGGCTACGATCATATCTACTCCTTCGAGAATCCGGAGATTGTTACCACGATGAAGGGATGGGTTTACGAGAAAGACGGTTATGAACTGCCTGCCGCCGAGGTGAGAATCGTAGGCAACGACGGAACGAACAGGAAACTATCCGTCAAGGGCGACGGTTCGTTTGTTCTCCCTATCAATCCGCATGTCGACTACCTGGTGATGGCATCCTGCAAAGGCTACCTCAACCACAAGGAAGAACTTCGGGTTGATTCGGCTAAAGAGAGTAAGGAATACGTGCTCCAGTTCCCGCTGGCTTCCATCACAGCCCCTGTACTCATCGACAACATCTTCTACGATTTCGACAAGGCAACCCTTACCGAAGCCAGTACAACAGCCCTCGACCAGCTGGTAACGCTGCTGAAAGAGAACCCGCACGTTACCATCGAACTCAGCGCCCATTGCGACTACAAGGGAAACAGCGAATATAACAAGCATCTGTCTCAGCGCCGCGCCCAATCGGTAGTAGACTATCTGATAAAACACGGCATAGAGAAAGAGCGCCTCACTCCTGTGGGCTACGGCAAGGAGAAGCCGAAGAATGTGCGCAAGAAACTTACCGAGAAGTATCCTTGGCTCAAGGAAGGCGATGTGCTCAACGAAGAATTTATCCTGAAGCAGAGCAAGGAGCATCAGGAAATCTGCAATCAGCTGAACCGCCGAACCGAGTTCAAAGTGCTACGCACTACCTATAAATTGTTTTAGAAACCGATATCATAAGCATAGGTGCTCTACAGAAAAAGTAGCAGCACCTATTTGTTTTTCTATATTCAGCAATATTAAATCTTCGTTCAAAGACATTGAATGTCCGTTCAAAGTCATTGAATGTCCGTTCAAAGACACTGAACGGACATTCAAAAGCTTTGAACGGAGATTTCAAGAGCATAAAGATGATATTTATAGTAATAAAAAACTCTTTCTATTAGCACTAAAAACTATTCTGCTAATAGAAAGAGTTGATCATTCATACAATTGATATCAGGGAAGAAGCCTACTGACGTGCATCAGCCAGTTCATTATATCCCCAAACCATGATGAGGACAACGATGCCTGCCAGCACCATCAGGAGATTCTGAGAGTGGGCGATGGAATCTGCCACATGCGTAAGCGCACGCGAACCGGAGAGGAGGAAATCTATCTTCATAGAGAAAAGCCATCCCTGAATCTGTTCCCATCCCTGACAGACTACTGCTATGATAATGCCTGCTGCCACACAGGCTGCCGTCCATAAATGTTCCAGGCGCTGGCGCTTAACCAGCGACATCGCAGTATCAGTTTCGGGTAAAGCCGGCAATGCCTGCATCACCCTGTCGGAGAATCCGTCATCAGGAATCTCTGACATCTGGCAATCGGAAAAGAACATCTGCAAGAGTTCTTCATCCTGAGGGTTCAACGGTTCCCCTTTCATGCTCTCCAACTTCTTATCATTTATCTTATCGGTCATAACCATTCTGTTTTAAGTAACTTGCAAGTTTCTGTTTTCCACGAGAGAGATGCGACTTGATGGTGC
>ERZ859738.806-NODE-806-length-18316-cov-3.563496_pt1 | contig 18316 bp, 14 predicted proteins | sample MGYA00510122_ERZ859738 | MGnify/ENA primary metagenome ERZ859738 (study PRJEB30046, sample SAMN00715139) | human gut metagenome | study: EMG produced TPA metagenomics assembly of the A metagenome-wide association study of gut microbiota in type 2...
GCGTGCTAAGGGGGTTTGCCTTTCATTAAGATAGTCACTCCCGTTTTGTTTATCCTTTGATTCTATTGCATATCCGCTGTTAACGGTTTGTGCAATGTATCAATCCCAAATCGTGTAGGTAGGGCTTTTTAGAAGGGCAGATCATCAACCTCTTTGGAGTCAGCAGGTTCCTCCGGTACAAAAGCGTCTAACGGAGGTAGCGCATCTGGTGCTGGAGCTGCAGCGGCGGGAGCTTTGCGAGTCATACGCCATGCACGAACGTCAGTGTACCAGCGCCCATTGAATTCGCGAGACTCTACATTGGCAGAGATGTTGACAACTTCGCCCGGACGCAAAGTCCCGGCTTCAGCAGCCTTGTCACCCCAAAAACCAACACAGATTTTACGATTAAATTCACCCGGTTGTTCGAAAATGACCTCTTGCTTGATCCATTCACCGCGTGCATTTGTACCCTTGACAACCGGCAATACTGTCAATACAGTTCCTTCAAAATCCATCGTCTAAGCCTCCTCTTCGATGATGTCAACTTTGAGGATCAAGTCTCCCTGACGAATATCGTCGATCACATCCAATCCGTCTACAACGCGACCGAAACAGGTGTGTACACCATCCAGGTGTGCCGTGTTTTCACGGTTGCAGCAGATGAAGAATTGTGAACCACCAGTGTCTTTCCCGCGATGAGCCATCGAAAGCACGCCACGGTCATGGTATTGTTTTCCTCCCGAAGTTTCGCATTTGATGGTGTAGCCTGGGCCACCTGCACCGGTTCCCAGTGGACATCCTCCCTGGATCACGAAACCAGGAATAACCCGGTGAAAAGTCAACCCGTCATAAAATCCGCTTTTCGCAAGTTTAACAAAGTTGGCTACAGTGCCCGGAGTCTCTCGATCGTAAAATTCGACGAACATGTCGCCTTTCTCAGTGTGAATAATACCTTTGGTCATAGTATCTGTTCTATATTAGTTTGTTGCGTTGTTTGCTGACTTAATGGGTCGGTGTTTTTAGCAATTGCAATTGGCACCGGCTGTCATTGCGTTGGCGATCGTTAAAATCGCTAATCGGAGTTTAAAGATAGACTTTTTTTGCATTTTGCCCAACCTACCCATGCAAAACAGATCAAAGAACCGGTTGTGTCCGAGCACCCCAATCAGCTGGAGGTGAAAATTCTCAATCGGTTCCAGTTGGGACATAAGTTTCCCTGTAACAGTTGTGGATTTTACTTTACAGAACTGTTATTGCGAAGAAAAATACTTGAGTTATGTGATATCGGGGGTGTTAGATCACGTTGAGCTGGTCGAGGAATAACAGGACAATCACAACCGGCGCAACAAATCGGACAATGACACGATAGTAAGGGTAGATGGAAGATCCATAACGTCCGCGTGATGTCACTTCGTCTTGCAAAGTTTTGTTGCGCATGAACCATCCGGCAAACAGTACTGAAAGCAGGCCGCCCAGAGGTAACATGTAGAGGGAGGTGAGGTTGTTGAACAGGTCAAAAATATTCATGCCCAGAACCCGCAACGATGAGTCGGGCAGTTGAGACCAGAGACAAAGTGAACTTAGGGCGGCAACCACCACGACTGCGATCAGTGTGGCAGTGCGGCGACGCAGATGCATCTCTTCACTGATATAGAGTGTGGCCACCTCCAGCAGGGATACCGATGATGAGATCGATGCAGTAAAGAGCAGGAAGAAAAAGAGGATCCCCAGCACATACCCGCCAGCCATGTTGCCGAAAACGGTAGGCAGGGTGATGAAGACCAGTTCAGGACCTGAAGTGGGGTTAATGCCGTAAGAGAACACAGCAGGAAAGATCGCCAAACCGGCCAAAATGGCTACACAGGTGTCGGTAATGGCTATTGTAGTAGCCATTCTGAACATATTTTCGTGTTTGGGAATGTATGAACCGTACGTGATCATCGTTCCCATGCCGAGACTCAGCGAAAAAAAGGCCTGTCCGAGAGCTTGCAGTACAACATGGCCATTAATCTTGCCGAAATCGGGTCGAAGCAGGAATGAGATTCCCTCTTTTGCCCCGTCAAGTGTCATTGAGTTGATAACCAATCCAATCAGTAACAAAATCATAAAGGGCATTACTACTTTCCCGAACTTTTCAATTCCTTTCTCAACGCCCCGCATGACAATAAAGGCAATGAAAGCAATGAAAAGGAAGGTCCAAAACATCGAACCGGTTCCTTGCGCAATGTAGTTGTCGAAATTGTAGCGAATTTGTTCGGAGTTTTGGTTGAGGAAGCCTCCGGTTATGGCTACCTTTAAAAAATGGAGTGCCCAGCCTGCAATGACGGCGTAAAATGACAAAATAATCGTCGAGGTGGCGATCCCAAGATAGCCGGCTCCATTCCAGTAGCCTCGCGGAGAGAGTCGACGAAAGGCTCGCAGCGCATTGGAACGGGTGTGACGACCGATGCTAAATTCAGTCAACATGATCGGAATACAGATCAATAGACTAAGCGTGATATAGACTAAAATAAATGCTGCGCCGCCATTTTCACCGGCGATATAAGGGAATCTCCAAATGTTGCCCAGTCCGACAACCGAGCCACCTACAACGGCTATGGCTCCGAACCGGCTTCCAAAGGAACTGCGTGGTTTCATCAGATTTTATTTTCAAAATGCCTGTTCCCTGATTATTATGATAATGTAGGGAATAGAACTGGATTGTGTTGTCCAATAATAGTTGGGTGAGGCTTCATGCCGTTTTGACAGAGCAAAGATAATGAAAATGTTTATTGTTTGACAAAATGATAAAAACGCTCAAGTAGCACGGGAAATATAACGAGGCAAAATGTGGAGATTTGTAATTAAACAGTGTTGATAATTGCTAAATTGAAAGGCGTATAATTGAACGGCTGATGATTTGTAAGTTATTGCAGATGTAAATTTTTACCGCTACAAGAGCGTTAAATTTTTGGCGACTATGTGCTCTCCTGTGAGTGTAATTGTGTGACATCTTTTTGAAAGTAGATTGGTAGAGCAGGGTAGTGTTATGGTAATCTTCAGGTAGTTCTCTTTGGACGAATCATTGTACGCTTGAGAAACGGAGCCGGAAATAGATCAGTTGTAAAGAGTCCGTTAAGTAAACACTGCAGCACAAAAAAGCGACAAAGCAAAGTTTATATGTCCGAGTTTTGACTGTGTTGTGCGATGCGACATCTGTTATATGGTTTCATCAAAACTTTTATTGAGAGAAGGGTATTAGGAGAATCAACGAATGTGAACGATTGTGGAAACATGCCAAGGAGTCAGAGAGTATGGGGATGGTAGATCATTGGTGTATGGTTGTCTTGATGGTACGGCTTCTCTTCTCATTGATCGTTCCCAAACAAAAAGGGCATCCGAATGGGTGCCCTTCTAATACTCTGATCAAATTGTTGTTAACAGATTTGCGTCGATTGTATTATTTCAATTCTGCTTTGATGAGAATGGGATAGTGGTCCGAAGGATAGTGTTTCCCATCTGAATCTCGCAAAATTCCGTATTTAAGAACATCAACGCGATCATTAACAAATACGTAATCAATTTCGGTGTGGCCATCCAAAGTGTCTGGAATTGCCATGCTGCCTTGCCCAACGGGTACGCCATTGTAGCTGATTTGGTTACCCAAATCGTAGGGTGGAGTTTGTGAAGCTTCACGCGAAGAGGTAAGATGCTCTCTCATCACTTTGATTGGATCGGCTTCCCATTCTGCATTGAAATCTCCCGAACAGAAAATCGGATAGTTGTTAGCCGCCTTTTCCTGAATTCGGTCGCAGATCAATAAGGCTCCGTTATGGCGAGCTGCCGGTCCCAGATGGTCAAGATGGGTGTTGAAATAAAAAAACTCTTTGTCGTTGAACCGATCGTTGAGTTTTACCCATGTGCAGATTCGGTTATAGGCTGCATCCCAACCAATGGATACGGTGTCAGGACGTTCCGATAACCAAAAGGTCCCGCTATCGAGCAGTGCATAACGCTCAGTAAGGAAAAAAACAGGAGAATGCTCACCCTGTCCGTTGCCGTCACGTCCGGTTCCTACAGCCGTATATTCCGGTAGCGCCTTGCCCAAATCTGCCATCTGTTCGGGACGGACCTCCTGCATGCCAATAATATCGTAGTCGTGGAAACGGATCAAAGCCGCAATTTGTTCACAACGGGTCTTCCAAGGGAAAGCACCCGTGTCAATGACTCCACACCAGATATTGAAACTGCCTGCTGTCATGGGAACAGCGGGGCGCTCCTGTTTGCATCCTGTTGTACTGACAAACAACAGAACCAGCATCGAGAGGGCAATCACTCGGCCATAAATAGTCCGTAAACGATTACTTTTTGATGTCATAGTAGCAGCGTTTGGGAGAATAGATTTTGCCCTCTTTGGCCAGTTGTTTGATCACTTTGCTGGCCTCCTCTTTGTCAATGCCGGCAGCTGCGGCGATATCGCCTGGACGCATAGCGCCTTTCTCAGCGAGCGCTTTCAAAATTTTCTCTTCCATAATTGTTGTCTTTTAAGTTAATTTGTTTGTTATTAGTGAATTGATGATTCATTACAAACAAATATCTGCTGATTCTTGTCTGTCTGTGAGTCGTATTGGTTACAAGACCAATCCGTCAGCGATTATTTGTGTTAAGCGAAGATAGCAAAAAAACAGTGTGAAACGCAAATCACCCAATGCGAAAGAGTCCCAAATGTGGATGATTGAGGCAGAGAAAAGAGTAGAAAAGACAACAAAACCATGGAGTGGGGCAGTTATCCTTCTTCTAAACAAAAAGGAAATATTGCTTGGTGCGTTTTTATATGTTGTGTGAGCGGTTCGAAGTAGCTGTGAAAAGCAATGAGGACTATGGTTTGTGGTAGGCAGAGCGTAAAATATCTGCCGAGGCCGGCCCTTCACAAAATAGCAGATCAATGATAGACAGGTTTGGGGCAAAAGGCAGACGATCCGAGAAAGTTTGATAGTATTGTGGGGCTGTGAAGGTAGGATCCGGACGGCTGAGGCGTGGTTTGGGTGAAAAACAGGTGCGTAAATCGCAGACTTGCTCTCCTTCAAGTTTATTCGCGTCTTTGGAGGCAGGCATCGCGTTGCTGTCGTGGTCCATGTTAGTTGAGACCTCTGTTTTGTCACATGACCAATAATGGTCTGTAAATGCAATTTGGTCTGCGACCTTTCCTGATGGATCCAATAAACGTAACGTTATCTCTAACAATGCGTTGTTTAATTCGACAAGTTTTTCGAATCGTTCAGTAAACAGCGGGGCAAACGCTCCTTCATAATGATCAAAGTAGGGCGCTCCCCGGTAAGCAGAGACGATAGCTTGCCAATGTTGGTGCTGCCATCGTTTTGCATAATCGATGCGAATCTCCCGAGTAGGGGTGTTTACGCCTCCAGTGTGGTAAACAGGAACAGTCAATGACATGATTCCCCTTGCTGAAAGAATGTCACAACGGTTGCGCCAGCTCTGCTTGAGGTAATGTTCATGTAGATCAATACAGGCCTGACCGCTTAATAGTTTCGAATAGTATTGTATGTTGCCGAGATAGGCTGTTGGCAGCAGGATCATCTTAGTGTGTATCGGATTGGTTTTCGGTAGAGTTGGTAGTTTTGTTTTGGGAATCGTTACCGAACAGATCGGCCTCTCCGCGTTCAATTTTGCGGAACATCGTTGCCAGCTCGGCTACTACAGGCGAAATCAAGGACAATACGTCGTCAATGTATTTTTGACGTGCTGTGTCAGAATTGGCCGTAGCTTCGGAATTTGTTGTTGCGGTTTCCCCTTCAGTAGAACTACCCTTTGAGTGTTTTTTGCCGGCAGATTGAATCCGGAGCAGAACAACCGAATAAAGCGCCCGGAAAAACAACTCGACATCGCTGATGTCAGGGTGTTTTAGTTTTGCTTTCATCTTAGGCAGTTCCGGCGCTACATGGCTGTACAGGCGGCGATACTCAGCCCCTATCGGCAAAACCAACAACTGTTTGTGTAGATTGTCGAGATCGGCGATTAAGTGCATGGTATGCTCAAGATGCCCCTGCTGCTCCTTACCCTCTTCGCGTAGCAGATTGACAATATCCATATACCATAAAAAAGTCTCCTGTTTTTGTGCTTCAGTCAATCCCGACGGCTGTACCAATTGAGAATAGATGGCTTCCGGACTGAATTGCAAAGCTCGCAGCAGATCTTCTAACTGCCATAAGTAGAGGATGTATTCGGCAATATTCTCTTTACGTGTTTTTTGTGCGGTAAACATGATATTGGTGTGCTTTAAAGATTCACGTGTAATCCGGAGGAAGCTACGGATTTACGTTAAGAATATACGTAATAACTTTTGTGGAAAACTGGTACTGCATTTTATTGAATGTGCTCCAGCTCCAATTATACTAAGTCCCGGAGACTAAGTGCTAAAAAACAAAGATAGTTTTTTCTATTTGATTTTATAGAAAACAATGGGAGATGCACAGTCCGCAACATGGGCGAAACAAATAAGGTCAAATCGTGTAATATAGGCTCTAATTTAACGAAAAAAATATGTAGGAGTAGTTGATAAAGGTTATTTTTGTACTTTTACATTATTAACCTCCACTACCACTCATTATGGAAATACTTTTTTTCATTATCGCGGCATTCTTGTTGTCAGTTGGCACAGGATGGGTCATCATACCGCGCATTGTCATGATATCGAAAAAGAAGAGGCTTTTCGATGAGTTGAGTGCCCGGAAATCGCATACAGGTATGGTCCCTCGCTTGGGCGGTGCTTCGTTCTTCCCGACCTTCCTTTTTGCTTTTACTTTGACGATGGGCATGCGCTACATCTTTGGATACAATGTGGCTGATGACTATTTTATGGACTCACTGCGTGAGCTGATGTTCTTATTGGCCGGATCGACCGTATTGTTTTGTGTGGGAATGGCAGACGATTTGACAGGAGTCGGTTATAAGGGTAAATTCTTGGCTCAAACATTGAGTGCGGTGTTGATCTGCTGTTCTGGAGTCGAAATTACCAGCCTGGATGGATTATTCGGTATCTACGAGATCCCGTATTGGGTGGGGATTATTTTGACTGTTCTGATTATCGTTTTGTTGGCTAATGCATACAATTTGATCGATGGTATTGATGGCCTCTGTTCAGGACTGTCGTTGCTGGCTTTGTTGACTTTTGGTCTCTGGTTTATTGTGCATGGAATTTATGTCTATGCAATGATGGCCATGGCTATGGCAGGTGTTGTCTTGGTATTTTTCTTTTATAATGTTCTGGGGAAGCGGCTAAAGGTATTTATGGGAGATACTGGCTCCCTCCTTTTAGGCTATTTAATAGCATTTTTGGGTCTCAAATTCTATAGCTTGAATGTATCAGGCGAATTTTTCCGGATTAATGCTGCCCCGGCAGTCTTCTTGGGTGTGGTTTCCGTTCCTGTATTTGATGTAGTAAGAGTTTTTTGTGCCCGCATGGCGGCTGGACTCTCTCCGTTCTATCCGGATCGCAAGCATATTCATCACAAGCTTTTAAGAATCGGCTTAACGCACTTGCAAAGTGCTATGGTTATTGTACTTTTGCAAGTCGGTTTTATTTTGCTGAATTTCCTGCTTCGCAATGTTAGTATCAATTTGTTATTGGCAATTAACATTGCGTTGGGTTTTGCTGTAAATTATCTGCTCAATGTGTTAGGAGGCCGATACGTGGCTCCACAAGTACAACAAAACGCCCCGGAACACGTTGATAAGAGTGATGAATAATAATACATTCGATATATTATGATTATGATGCACAAAATCCGTTCGATTCTTGCATTGGCTTTTCTAATTTTGTCTCCGAGTGTCATCTGGGGGCAGATTTCTCCTGAGATGATTCAAAAGGCTCGTCAGGCTGGAGCTACTGATGCTCAGATCCAGGCTGCATTAAGTGGTATGAATACTACTAATAATCAGTCAATTCAGCAAAATCGTACAGCGATTAGTGATACCGCTTCAGGACGCAAAGAATTGGATTCGGCGATGTTGGCTCAGGTCAATCCAGATGTTTTTCAACATCGTGATTCAATAACAGGACGACAGACAGAGTATGAGATCGTATGGGAAAATGATAAATTTGTTCGTCGTCCGATTCCTTTGGTATTCGGCCAGGAGATGTTCCAAAATAAAAATCTGACCTTTGCCCCTAATTACAACATGGCTACTCCTCCATCATATGTATTGGGTGCTGGAGATGAAATCGTCGTTGAAGTATGGGGCCCTTCAGAATTTGAAGTTAAACAACGAATCTCTCCAGATGGAACGATCAATATTCAAGGGATTGGATTGATTAGCCTGAATGGTTTGACCATGACTGAAGCTCAGAACAGAATTGCGAACAAAGTGAGCGGTGTTATGGGCGGTGCCAATGTTAAGGTGTCATTAGGCCAAATCCGAAGTATTAAAGTCAATATTGCTGGTGAAGTAATGGTTCCGGGAACCTATACATTACCTTCGTTGGCATCTGTTTTCAATGCAATCTATTCTGCAGGTGGTGTTAATCGGATCGGTTCTTTGCGCGCCATTAAGGTTTATCGCGATAGCAAAGAGATTGCTACGCTCGATGTGTATGATTATTTGATCAATGGCAAGTATGAAACCAATATCCGCCTGGAAGATAACGATATGATCATTGTTCAGCCTTATGACAGTTACGTAACGGTAACAGGTAAGGTGAAACGCCCTCGTATCTATGAAATGAAGAAAGATGAGACGCTTGGTGATCTTTTCAAATACGCAGGTGGATTTACAGGAGACGCTTATAATGACAATGTCAACGTGAAACGTAAAACTGGGCGCCAATATAGTATATTGACGGTTGACAATCCTGATTTTGCGGAATTTACAGTCGCTGATGGAGACAGCGTGATTGTGGATCGTATTTTTGATGAGTTTGCCAATCGGGTTGTAATTCGTGGTGCTGTTTGGCGTCCTGGTGACTATGAGTTGTCCGAACGTACAAATACGCTGTCTAAATTGATCGCACGTGCAGAAGGTTTGAAAGGAAATGAGTTTGCCCATCGAGGACAGATCACTCGTCTGAAAAGTGATTATACCTATGAAATCATTCCTTTTGATGTCAGAGAAGCTGCAACGGGTGCACAAGATATTGAGTTGATGCGTGAGGATTCAATCTATATCCCAACGATTCTAGACTTGCGTGAAGCGTATACGATTACCATTGATGGAGAGGTGAATTATCCGGACACTTTGGAATATCGTGACGGAATGACTGTTGAGGATGCAATTTTGTTGACAGGAGGTCTTAAGGAATCAGCATCATATGCGATGGTTGAGGTGGCTCGCCGTATTAAGGATCCAAAGTCAACATCATATACCGATAAAAGGGCGGATATTTACACTTTCACTATCAACGATAATTTGCAGATATCACCCGAAGCAGAACGTTTTGTATTGCATCCGTTTGATGCGGTTTATGTGCGTCGTTCCCCGGGGTATAGTGTGCAAGAACGTGTATCCATTTCGGGAGAGATTCTTTTTGATGGTAATTATGTTTTGGCTACAGCAGGCGAACGTTTGTCGGATGTAATCAAGAAGGCTGGAGGTTTTACTCCAGAGGCTTATGTGAAGGGAGCGAGTGTGAAACGCCGTCTGACAGATGATGAACGCATTCAAGTTGAGTCGTTACTTAAAATGACCCGTGAGAGCCGTACAACATCAGGTCGTGACTCTGCAGCATTTGAAAATGTAGAAATTCCTGATTATTATCCGGTTGGCGTAGATGTTGTGGCTGCATTGAATAATCCGGGATGCAGCGAGGATATCGTTTTGCGTGACGGTGACCAGATTTTTGTGCCAAAATATAATGGAACGGTCAAAATTTCCGGAGCGGTCAATTATCCAAACTCTGTAGTATTTACGAAAAGTAAACTAAAAGAGTACATTTCTCAAGCTGGAGGTTATAAACAAGTGGCACGTCGTCGACCTTTCGTTATATATATGAATGGACAGGTTGCTTCGACACGTACCGGTTTCTTCTGTAAACGCTATCCGAAAATAGAACCTGGTTGCCAGGTTATCGTACCGCAAAAGATCATCAAAGAAGGTCGGGGTATGGCTGGGGGAATGAGCATGGTGACATCTACGGCTTCATTGGCAGCTGTCGTTGCTTCATTAGTTAATATTGCTAAGTAGCTCTATATTCTCGTTGAAAATTGGTCTGTAAGCCTGCACAGAGTGCAGGCTTTCTTTGTTTTTTTCAAAGATTATTCGTACTCTTGTACTTGATTTTGATTCGTCTATAATCATTTGTCTACATAAACGTTAAAGCAAGTATTATGGTTAATTACAAAGATCTTGGCCTTGTCAATACACGTGACATGTTTGCACGTGCTATTAAAGGTGGTTACGCTATTCCAGCGTTCAACTTCAATAATATGGAACAGTTGCAGGCTATTATTCAGGCTTGTGCTGAAACCAAATCTCCGGTAATCCTTCAGGTGTCAAAAGGTGCTCGTCAGTATGCCAACCAAACGTTGTTGCGCTATATGGCAGAAGGTGCTGTTGAGTATGCAAAAGAGCTCGGTTTGGCTCATCCCGAGATTGTATTGCACCTCGATCACGGTGATTCATTTGAGCTCTGCAAGTCTTGCATTGATATGGGATTCTCTTCCGTAATGATCGATGGTTCTCATCTGCCTTACGAAGAAAATGTTGCCTTGACGAAAAAGGTCGTTGACTATGCTCATCAGTTTGATGTAACTGTTGAAGGTGAACTTGGCGTTTTGGCTGGTGTAGAAGATGAAGTTAGTGCAGAACATCATACTTACACTAATCCTGAAGAGGTTATCGATTTTGCTACTCGCACAGGTTGCGATTCATTGGCAATCTCGATTGGAACTTCTCATGGTGCATACAAGTTCAAACCGGAACAGTGCCATGTAGATCCTGCAACAGGTCGTTTGGTCCCTCCTCCTCTGGAATTTGCAGTTTTGGATGCAGTTATGGAGAAATTGCCAGGTTTCCCGATCGTATTGCACGGTTCTTCTTCAGTGCCTCAGGAAGAGGTTGACATCATCAATAAATATGGTGGAAAACTTGAGGCTGCCATCGGTATTCCTGAAGATCAATTACGCAAGGCTGCAAAATCTGCGGTTTGCAAAATTAATATCGACTCAGACAGCCGTTTGGCTATGACTTCTGCAATTCGCAAGGTGTTTGCTGAGAAACCAGCTGAGTTCGACCCTCGTAAATATCTTGGTCCAGCTCGTGATAACATGAAGAAATTGTATGAGCACAAGATTATCAATGTGCTGGGTTCTGCTGGTAAATTGGCGCAAGAATAGATTTGTTTTTTATAGTAAGCAATTAATTGTAGGGCTATGGAATGTTAATTTTCATAGCCCTTATCTTTTGTTACAATTGTGTTGTGTTGTTGTAGTTGGATTTAAAACGTCGTGTGGGTATGGATTAGTTAAATTTTACTTTGTGTGCTTCTGACAAAATGCTAATTTATGAATTTGAAATAGTCGCAAGGACAGATTAACCTTGAATCTATGATGCTGTAGTTTCTGCTTTTAGGTGTGAGTTATATGATGTAAGCTAGGGGAAGAAAACCATAGCTTTGAGGTATTCTGTATACAAGAGGTCTTTCGTAAGCATAGGGTAATCCCCTCCCCCAAAAATAAGGTTAATATTATTTAAAAGTCAGCTTGATGAAGTTGAGAGTAACTTAGTATAGATTGGTGCATGTATGCAACTGATTTGAGTTTTGGATATAATCTGTTAGAGAAGGAAAGTTTGCTGCTAAACAGAAAGATTGCTCTTATTAGGACAAGTTTTGAATTGCAAATTTTATTTCATTTAGTAAACTGTTAAAATTAATCACTAAATTTACATATGCCACTTGAAATGCATAAACTTGTATGAAGTAGGTTTCGCGAATTTCATACAAGTTGTTCAAAAAAAGAAGTTTGCATGTTCAAGTTTGAAAGTATTCGGAATTAGGTTAGTGGTAAATTTGGTCTCATAGTTACATTTACACATCAAGTTTTTTGTATTGGGTCGTTTTTGTGATTACCATTAGATGAAAGGATTGAGGATGCTTTTAAGAATTGGCTTTTGCCTTTAAAGATTTATGCGCTTTTGAGAATGTATGACTTTTAAAATCGTAGCCTGAATTCGGTTAGAAAAGTTAATAATATGGATGACCATTGCAAAAAGTTTGCCGTTATCCGAGGACAATGGAATGTTTTACTAATAATGGTTCAGTAAGATATACTGAGGAATATTGATTCAGTGTCTGTTGTCTATTGAGTGTTATGTTGATTTTATTTGAGAGAGCTGTAAGGTGTGATTGCTGAATGGATGTACATTGTGGCTTTTCATACATTTGTACGGTATGGGGGTTGAGGATGATTTGTTATAATGGTACTGGGGCAGGAAAATGTTTTGCTTAGATCTATATTGGCAATGGGTACTAAGATTGCTAGACTACTTTCAGACAAAAATAGAAAATGCTACTGTTGAATCCGAGATTAAATGTAAATAATTGATTGTCAATCGTATAAGGCTGTATTGGATTTACGAATATTTTGTAGTTATGAATGAGTATAATATTCATAATCTATTTGATGGACCCAGCAATGACATAGGCAATAGCCGTAATGGATTACATATCTTTAAGAATTTATGGGGCTTATGGGTTTTGTTTTCCAGATTCTTTTCAATTTGCTTCAGTGTCTAAAATTGATGGCATTGTTTTAGTCTGTTCTTTGTGATTTTCGTTATGATGTTAGGTTAATTGATTTGAATGAACTTTCTTAAGGAATACGGACATGATAGTCGAATAACAATAGATTAATATTCTATGTGGATTACTGTTGGATATAAGGTATTTGTGGTGTTGAATATGTAAAAGAAAATGGTAAAGTTTATCGTTCCATTGTGCTGAATTGTAATTGTATTGGTACTTTGGGATATGGACTTGTGTTTATATTTTATATAGCTTTTGTGCACATTGGGAAAGAAAATATATGAATTTTAGATAAGATGTTGTTCCTTAGAGTGTATGTAAGTGGTTGTTTGCCAAATTTGAACTATTTTCACGATCAGAAAATGGTATCTATGTTTCGATAATGTATCACTTGTATGAAAACGAATATTAAAAAAATGCTTATGGTGTTGTGCGTTGATAATTAGGATGTTGTGAAAAATGTGAATAGTAAATTTTGTAAAAATCTGTTTTATTGCCTTGAAATTTTTATGGTATAGATGATATTGTTTATTTTAGCAAGGGAAATAAATGTCCTTGAGTTTTTGTCAGGAGATTTATTGTGAAACTTGAAAGTGAGAGCTTTAAATTTATATTTTTTTTAGAAAAAGTTAAGATCTAAATAATCAATTGATTAATAGTTCGTAGATTTCATGATGTTCCTATGAAAGGTATTGTATTAGCCGGAGGTTCTGGTACTCGTTTGTATCCAATAACGAAAGGTGTGTCTAAGCAGATGCTCCCAATTTATGATAAGCCCATGATATATTACCCGATTTCAGTCCTTATGCTCGCAGGCATTAGGGAGATACTGATTATATCGACACCATATGATTTGTCTGGGTTTAAGAGATTGTTGAGAGATGGGTCAGATTATGGAGTGCGATTTGAATATGCAGTACAACCTTCTCCAGATGGTTTGGCTCAAGCTTTTATTATTGGGAAAGATTTTATTGGGTCTGATTCGGTTTGTTTGGTTCTTGGGGATAATATTTTTCATGGAGCTGGATTTTCTGCTATGTTGCGTGAGGCAAGAAAAGCAGCTGAAAGAGATAATAAGGCGACAGTATTTGGATATTGGGTGGACGATCCTGAACGATATGGTGTTGCTGAATTCGATCGAGATGGCAATTGCCTTTCCATAGAGGAAAAACCTCAACATCCGAAAAGTAATTATGCTGTGGTAGGACTCTATTTTTATCCAAATAAGGTTGTTCATGTGGCTGAAAGTATCAAACCTTCGGCCCGAGGTGAGCTGGAGATAACGTCAGTCAATCAGTGGTTTCTTAATGATGGAGAGCTAAAGGTGAAAACTTTGGGACGAGGTTTTGCATGGCTCGATACTGGTACACATGATTCTCTTTCTGAAGCATCCACGTTTATTGAAGTTATTGAGAAACGACAAGGACTTAAGATTGCTTGTTTAGAGGATATTGCTTATCGTAAGGGGTGGATTACAGCTGAACGGCTTAGTAAAATAGCCCAACCAATGCTCAAGAATCAATATGGACAGTATCTTATGAAAGTTCTTGAGGAAGGAAAACGTATTGGTGATGCAAATTTTGATTGATAATGACAGTAATAGAGACTAAGATTCCCGGTGTGCTCATTATTGAGCCAAACGTGTTTAAGGATTCTCGAGGTTACTTTTTTGAGAGTTATTCAGCACAACGCTACAAAGAAGCTGGAATTGTGGCTGATTTTGTACAAGATAATGAAAGTCGATCTACTCGGGGCGTGATGCGCGGACTACATTTCCAACGGCCGCCTTTTACTCAGGCCAAGCTTGTAAGATGTGTACAAGGAACAGTGCTTGACGTAGCTGTTGATTTACGTAAAGGCTCTCCTACTTATGGCCAGCATGTGGCTGTTGAGCTTTCAGAAGAAAATCATCGCCAATTTTTTGTGCCTAGAGGATTTGCGCATGGTTTTGCCGTGCTTTCGCCAGTAGCTGTATTCCAGTATAAATGTGATAATTATTATGCTCCACAGGCTGACGGTGGTATCTCTATACTTGATGAATCCTTGGGTATTGATTGGCAGATACCTATTTCTGATGCGATCCTGAGTGAAAAGGATACAAAACATTTACCGTTAAAAGATTTTGATTCACCATTTTTATATACGGAGAATTTATGAAACGATCTATTATAATTACAGGCGGAGCGGGATTTATTGGAAGTCATGTAGTACGTCTTTTCGTTAATAAGTATGCCGAGTATAACATAATCAATGTTGATAAATTGACGTATGCTGGTAATTTGAAAAATCTAACTGATATTGAAAATAAACCGAATTATATATTTGTTAAGGCGGACATCTGCGATTATGAGAAAATGTTGGATTTGATGCAACAGTATGCGGTCGATGGTATTATTCATCTTGCAGCAGAGAGCCATGTTGATCGTTCGATAAAGGATCCTTTTACCTTTGCCCAAACAAATGTTATGGGGACACTGTCTCTTCTGCAGGCTGCGAAAGTCTATTGGGAGTCGTTGCCAGAAAAATATGAAGGGAAACGCTTCTACCATATTTCTACAGACGAAGTTTATGGTGCTCTTGAAATGACACATCCGGAAGGTGTGGCAGCTCCATTCTCCACCAAAGCTTCATCTCATAAGAATCACGAGGCATATGGAGAAATCTTTTTTACTGAGGAGACCAAATATAATCCCCATTCGCCTTACAGTGCAGCTAAAGCTTCAAGCGATCATTTTGTGCGGGCTTATCATGATACCTATGGTATGCCAACTATTGTCACGAACTGTTCGAATAACTACGGACCCTATCAATTTCCAGAAAAACTTATTCCTTTGTTTATTAATAATATAAGACATCGTAAAGCTTTGCCTGTTTATGGGAGAGGTGAAAATGTGCGTGACTGGTTATATGTTGAGGATCATGCTCGAGCTATAGACCTGATATTTCATGAAGGTAAGATTGCTGAAACTTATAATATTGGCGGTTTTAATGAGTGGAAAAATATTGATCTTATTCACGTGCTTGTCAAGACTGTGGATCGTCTATTAGGAAACCCAGAAGGTTCTTCATTGGATTTGATTACTTATGTGACAGATCGTGCGGGGCATGACTTACGTTATGCTATAGATTCCCGTAAATTACAACAAGAGCTGGGATGGGAGCCTTCGCTTCAGTTTGAAGAAGGTATTGAAAAAACGGTCCGTTGGTATCTTGATAATCAGGAATGGTTGGACAGTATCACTTCGGGAGATTATCTCACATATTACGAAGATATGTATTCCAATAAGTAATCAATTGTATCTGTTTAGAAAAGGTGAATATGTTATTGCCGAATTTTGGGTGGTATACATTAAAGAGTAATACTTTGTCTACACTGATTTGACGATTGAATTTTAACGTTTTTTACTGCTAAACCAACAAGAAATTATGAAGAAGTAGAATAGATTGCACTGAACAGAGATATAGTTATAGCATAAAATATTTCTCTTATCAAGCTTTATTCCGTTATCCTTTATGCCTTTGTAAAATAATAGGATAACAGATATCTTAGATTTTTAAATCATGTCTTCATCTTCGAAAATGTAAAATAGGCTTCTTCCTATGGATATAAGCACTCGAACTGGAAATTCAAGAACAAAGAAAAGTTTGCTAAATAGTGGTATCTCGCTGATTTTCCAAATCTTGAGTATTTTAATTCAGTTTGTTGCAAGAAAAGTTTTCCTGGATTATCTGGGGACTGAGATTCTGGGTTTAAATACTACGGCGCAGAATTTATTGCAATTTTTGAATTTGGCCGAATTAGGTATAGGTACAGCCATCTCTTTTACTCTGTTCAAGCCCTTGGCAGAGAATAACAAACAAGAAATATCAGAAATCATAGATCTACAAGGAAAAATTTATAAGAGAATAGCTTTATTCTTACTATTTGGATCGGCGATTCTTATGTGCTTTTTCCCTAAGATATTTTCTAAAATAGAATTGCCTTTGTGGTATGCATATGCTTCATTTTCGGTTTATCTTATAGGTTCTTTACTTACCTATTTTCTTAATTATCGTCAGGTTCTTTTGTCTGCAAGTCAACAAGATTATAAAATTACTTTGTCTTATAAAGCTATCATGATTCTCAGAAATCTTGTAGCTATATTTGTTGTCAAGTACAGTGCAAATCCATTTGTTGGCTGGCTAATGGTAGAACTTCTTTTTTCTTTAACAGCTTCTGTGTCCTTAGCACATGTCACTTATAAATCTTTCCCGGAAATCAGACACTCTCACCATACTTTCAAATATTTACGCACTAAGTATAAGGGGTTTACTAAGAAAATAAAACAGCTTTTTTTTCATAAAATTGGCGCTTTTGCACTGACACAAACGTCCCCTTTGATTATATATGCATATGCTTCGTTGACAATGGTCGCTTTGTATGGAAACTATATTGTGATTATAAACGGAGTTATGGTGCTTTTTTCCTCTATTTTTAATAGTGTAGGTGCGGGAATTGGCAATTTAGTGGTTGAGGGTGATAAGGGAAAGATCAAAAACATGTTTTTTGAGATACAGTCATTATATTTCCTGATTGCTAGTGTAGTGTGCTATACCATATTTGTGGAGGCCAGCAATTTCGTGTCTCTTTGGATTGGAGCACAATATATACTTCCTCCATCTACCTTGGCACTTATTATCGCAACGCTATTTATCTACATTACTAGATGGAGTATTGACCATTTTATTTTAGCATATGGTTTATATGGAGATATCCTATCACCATTAATAGAAGCAATGCTTAATATTGGGCTTTCGATATGGTTCGGAGATTTGTGGGGCTTAAATGGAATTTTGTTGGGCATGTTAATGAGTCAAATAATGGTTATAATGTTGTGGAAGCCCTTTTATTTAATCTCTAGACGTTTCCCGGGAATGATGAAAACGTATTGGATGTTGGTTCTTAAGCATTTTTGTTGTTTAGTAATTTCAGCCTATATTTGTTATAGACTTAATGGAATTCTGTTAGAAGTTCATGCAACTAATATTAGTATTGGAAAGTTTCTTTTAGGTTGTGGTGTAAATGCATTAATGATGTCGCTATGTATGATTGTGTTGTTGTGCATTTTTAATACAGGAATAAAATATTCATTTTATAGGTTGAAGTATTTGAAAAAAACGCTGTTTTAGTATGTGTAAGTATAAGGTTAGTATCGGCATTCCAATGTTCAACGCCGAAAAATATATAGAAAGTTGTGCAAAAAGTCTTTTCGAGCAGTCGTTAGATAATATTGAGTATATTTTCGTGGATGATTGTTCTTCTGATACCACTGTCGAAAAGTTGCAGGAGGTCATTGCACAATATCCCAAACGAGCTGGAGCAATTAAGATAATAAAACATGAACGAAATAGGGGGTCAGCTGCGGCGCGAAATACTTGTATTGAAAATTTTTCAGGCGAATATGTTGGATGGTGTGATGCGGATGATCGCGCAGACGTTGCTATGTTTCAAAATATGTATGAAGTTGCCAAACTCAATAATGCCGATGTAGTGTATTGTGATTTTTTGTTCGGTCGGGAAAATTCTTACAAAATTCATCATGAACCCTCTTTCCCTTA
>ERZ859738.810-NODE-810-length-18220-cov-3.206771_pt1 | contig 18220 bp, 16 predicted proteins | sample MGYA00510122_ERZ859738 | MGnify/ENA primary metagenome ERZ859738 (study PRJEB30046, sample SAMN00715139) | human gut metagenome | study: EMG produced TPA metagenomics assembly of the A metagenome-wide association study of gut microbiota in type 2...
GAAAAAAAAACCGGAGGCCCCCCGCCAACGGGACTCTGCCGTAACTTTGTTCGGTCCGGGTGATTATTGTGCGCTTACGTTCCTAAATCCGTCCGCTCGCCTTGACGCCGCTTCGCTTCCAGCATAGCTTTGTATGCCTTGCCGCGCTCGATGATGGTCAGTTCCTGCCGCCGCAGCAAATTGGTGGCCGTGGCGATGATGATGGCGCGGGCATCGTTGGCCGCGACCACCTCAGCGGGAATCGTGTCATGCCCGGCCATACGCCATGCTGCGGTACGATTGTGTCCGGCCAGAATCTCATACTCATCGCTGTCGGGAATACTCCTGACGATGATACGCTCCAGCAAGCCCTGTTCAAGAAGCTGCTGGGCAAACGCACGCAGTTTTTCCGGGGAATATGGGTGAAATCCGATATCAGTGGTGAAAAAGGGACGCAGCTTATCTACCGGAAGCTCGCGGATCGTAGAAGCTGCCGCGGGAAGCGGATTGATAAGGCTTTCGTAAGCCCTGTTGCCGATCTCCATTTCCGAGACTTGCTGGGCAGCGCTCATGCGTTGCTTCAGCAGGTCTTTCATGTTGCTGCTCTTAGCCAAGCGACAACACCTCCCGTGCCAGACTGCGGTAGGACTCCGCGGCGGGGTTCTTCGGCGCGTAGTCCAGAATACTCATACCGGCGGCAGGGCATTCTGCCACCTTGATGGTCTGCTCAATGGGACGCTCAAATACATGAAACGCCTCACCGTAAACTTCGCCGACTGTTGCCTGGATGCTCTGACAGAGCTGTGGACGGGATTGATACATGGTCAGCAGGATGCCGGCGATTTTCAGTGAGGGATTGAAGTGGGCCTGCACCGTGCGTACTAGCTCCAGCACATCGGGGATACCCTCGCTGGCGAGGTAGTGAGCCTGCACAGGGATGATGCAGTAATCTGCGGCTGTCAGCGCGTTGACCGTCAGCAGTTCATGCTTCAATCCACAGTCGATGATGATGTAGCGATAGGTGTCGCGCAAGGCGTCTGTGATATGCTTGAGCATTGCTTCGCAGTTGCGGCCGCTGTCGCCGTAGGGCTGATACTGGGATAGCTGCATGATCTGTAGTCGGGCCGCGGCATCTGCCAGTCTGCGGTTGGCGGGAATGATGTCCATACCGGTATCGCTATGTAGGATAGCCTTTTGCAGATGCTGTGCAATGTCCTCCGGATAGTCAATGGCGGCCAGCAGCAGGGAAGCCAGTGTGTGCTTCATCTCGCCAGCGGTATATCCCAGCGCCGCAGTCAGATTACCCTGTGGGTCGTTGTCAATGAGTAGGACTTTCTGCCCTTCAGCGGTCAGTGCGGCACCCAAGTTCAAGGCCGTCGTTGTTTTGCCAACGCCGCCCTTGGAATTTGTAATGGCAATAATCATCACGTTTTCTCCTGTATTTATTCAGACTTAAGGGGCGTATCACAAGGCGTTTTTTGCGGTAATTTACCATAGTTTAACAAGTGCTCACAGCACATTTTGCGGAATTTGTTGCAAATTTTTTGGCAGAAAGGACGTTCTATCCCTTATGCCACAACGGATTGTGGTTTTTTGCCGCCGATGCTTCACACGCAGGAGGTCACTGGTTCGAGTCCAGCAGTCTCCACCAAGAAAAAACCTTGGAAACCTTGTGTTTCCAAGGTTTTTCCCGTTTTTGATGAATTTTTCGGTGTCTGCGTATGATGGACACTTCGTTGGCTTGTGTTTTCAAATGTTGCCTTGTTTTAGGTCTCAAGCTGTATTAAGCTGTACGGCATTTGTGCCCTGAGAGCCTTACAAATACTTGAGATTCACAGTCATGTCCTCCGACAACATCGGGTCGATTTGCTGTAGCTGCGCTCTGACGGCTTCTGCGCTGCGCTTGGGCGTGTAGGTGCCGTCCATCAACTGCTGCGAGGCCGTATCCACAGCGGCGGCAACGCCGGCAAATACCTCCGGTACCACATGTGTGTAGATGCCCAGTGTAGTGGATACGTCCCGGTGACCCAACAGCTTCTGGACGATCCTGGGATTGATCTCCTGCTCCAAAAGCATGGAGGCATAGGTGTGCCGCAGTCCATGGAAGGTAATGCGCCTGTCCGGTGCGGTAGGGTCGCAGATGGCGTCGCGGTTACGGAGGATAAACTGCTGCATACCGTTGATGGCTCGGTCGGTGGGTTCGCCATCCGGCACCAACAGCTTGTGGCCGCGTGCCACCTTGTCCAGCAGTTTTTGCAGCATCATCGTGATACGGTCATCCTCGATGGGAACGATACGCACCTTACCACCCTTGCCCTTCACGGTGAGGGCGTTTTCACGCAGCGCACGCTCCGCCGCAGCGGTGTCCATGCGGAAGCACTCGTGGATACGCAGACCGGCGTAGCGGGCCAGATACAGGGCGAGAATGTAGGCCTCCCGCTCCTCCGCCATGGCGCGGCCGATCAGCTTGCCGAACTCCGAGTTCGTCCATGTGCGATCCTGTTGTCCGAAGCGGCGGCGCTCCAAGGCAACGCCCAGTTCTTCATTGCCCGGCAGCGTGTAGCGGGGGTGGGACATCTTATCGTGGAAAAATCGGATGGCGGAGAGGTCAGTCTTGATGGTGCTGGCGGATTTGCCCTGCTCCTGCAAATAGAGAACGTAGCTCACCAGATGCTTGCCGCTGATGTTCTCCAGCTTTTGCAGGTGGTAGTGGGCGGCGAGGTAGGCGCAGAAACGCTTGACCGCCTCATAGTAGCGATCCTTCGTGCGGAAGCTGCCCTGCCGGTTATGCCGCGCCAGCTTGTCCAGTTGGGTAACGAGGGTGTTGTAAATGCCTTTTGTGGTCATATCAAAAAACTCCTTGTAATCGTAGTCGTGTTCAGATGGGCGCACTTCACCCGCTGGTAAGGAGAGCCGTTTCCGGCGTATCTCCGCAGAAAGGGTAGACTGCCGCAGGCGAAAAGCCTTGATGCTGCGTGCTTTTCGCGGCTTGCCTGTGTGTCTGTCTCTCTTTACTTATGCCAGGTCAGTACGCTGCGGTATGGAGGTCTTTGACCTCTGCTCGTGTGAGCAACCGCGGACACCAGGCCGCTGAACTCGGCTGCGGAAGGCTCCGCCGGTGTCCTGTGATCCGCCCGGTGACGGGTCTGAGAATATGCGATACCCCGTATGACCGGCGCCGCACTCTGACTGCGGCATACAGGGGCGGGAGCTTGCCTCTCCCTTGATGGCTGTCGTGCCGTGCCATCTCAACGGTTCAAAATAATCTTCTTCCTGTTCTGCGCCGAAGCAATTTCGGCGCGTTTTTCTTTTCCTGCGGTATCGCGGCGTTGGCAAGTGCTGCGACAATAATAGTAAGCAAAAACGCAGGAAGAATCTTCCTGCCATTTCGGCTTCATACGATCCTTCCTGCGTTTGCAGTATTGTTCAATTCTGATGACCGCCCGTTTTCCGGGAGGGTTCATTTTGACATACTTCGGGTTCTTAATCAGAGCGAAAAGCTGTTGATAATGCTTTCCACCCGTGCCTGCTCTGCTCCGACCTAAATGCTTGATGCCTTATGCTGGAAGCGGAAAATCCGGGCTGCTTTGATGACCCCGGTAAGACCTTCATTGACCTCTATATGAAATTTGGCCTTTATATCACGGAAATCGTCAAGAGGCTGTATCAGAGCGAGCAGATGAAGAAGCAGTTCCCTGACCCCAAAGAACGCTTGCGCCACATTTTTGAGAAGTAGGTGTATGGGCTGGCTCCTACCGAAATCATCTATCACATTGCGCTCTCATACATCCTTGGCTTTAATGAGGATACGAAGGACATTAAGCACAATTTCCGCCAACTGGATGCGCTTCCCTATGCCAAGGAAGGAACACTCCAGCAGAAGCTGGACGAACTTTTTGATTGATTGCGGGATACAATCACAGTGATAAAAGCCGTCGGTATCTTACTCGGATACCGGCGGTTTTTTGCTTAGAAGCCCCTTGCTGAGAAATCCCACATAAGACTTTAGAGCAACCGCTTTTCTCAAAAACTCTAAAACAAAAAAATCCCACATCAGATTTTAGACAGCCCCACCATCAGAACGGATTGACAATTCGACAAAATGTGATATAATCCCACTGTCTGGAAAAATATAAAGTTGTAGCACAGAGGTGTCTGCTCAAAAGCAGATGAAAAGGGAATCCGGTGGGAATCCGGAACGATGCAGTCACTGTGTACGGGAGCGGCCTGCAAACCACTGGGAAACCGGGAAGGGCAACGCCGTGATGAACGAAGTCAGGAGACCTGCCTCTGTGTGGAATCTCAAACCTGCTGCCAACGGGTTGGTTTTCCTACGAACTTATGATCCGTCGCGGAGCGCCGCACGGATGTATATGTAGTAAGAAGCTCCGAGGGCGGCTGTGTGAAACACAGCCACTTTTATATTTCTTTCAGAACAAATATTTGGAAAGAGGTAGATCAACCATGAAGAAAGCACTTGCCTTTCTGATGGCGGCTGTGATGCTGATGAGCATGCTGACCGCCTGCGGCAACAAGGACAATGCCGACAACAAGGACAACAACGACGTGAACACCGAGGAGACCGACAAGGCCGCCGCCGATAAGGTCGCCGCCCTCATCGACGCCATCTACGTGCAGGAGCGCACCGAGGAGACCGACGCCCAGTGCGAGGCCGCCAAGGCCGCTTGGGACGCCCTGACCGATGCCCAGAAGGCACTGGTGGAAGGTGAGGAAGCCAGCCCCGACTATTTCGGTCTGGACACCGGTGACGCGTCCAAGGACGATCCCCGCAACCAAGACGAGATCGGCGAGAAGGAGCTGCTGGTGGTGTCCTTCGGCACCTCCTTCAACGACAGCCGCGTAGCTGACATCAAGAGCATTGAGGACGCCCTGCAGGCGGCCAACCCCGATTGGTCCGTGCGCCGCGCCTTCACCGCTCAGATCATCATCAACCACATCCAGGCCCGTGACGGCGAGAAGATCGACAACATGGAGCAGGCTCTGGAGCGCGCTGTCGCCAACGGCGTGAAGCAGCTGGTGGTGCAGCCCACCCATCTGATGCACGGTGCTGAGTACGACGAGATGTGCGCCGCCATTGACAAGGTTCGTGACAAGTTCGAGTCCGTTGAGATCGCCGAGCCCATGCTGGGTGAGGTGGGAAGCGACGCCACCGTCATCAACGCCGACAAGGAAGCCGTTGCCAAGGCCGTTGTCGCCGCTGCTCTGAGCGGGAGCGGTTACGAGTCCACCGCCGCCGCCAAGGAGGCCGGTGTGGCTTATGTGCTGATGGGTCACGGTACGGCGCACGTGGCGAAGGTCACTTACAGCCAGATGGCCACCCAGATGGACAATCTGGGCTATGAGAACGTGTTCATCGGCACCGTGGAGGGCGAGCCTGAGGACACCTCCTGCGAGGCCGTGATCGCAGCTGTCAAGGAAGCCGGTTACACCACCGTGGTGCTGCGTCCCCTGATGGTCGTGGCGGGCGACCACGCCAACAACGACATGGCCGGTGCGGACGAGGATTCCTGGAAGACCATGTTTGAGGCCGCCGGTCTCACCGTGAACTGCCAGATCTCCGGTCTGGGCCGTATCGCAGACGTGCAGGCTCTCTACGTGGCACACACCAAGGCTGCCATCGACGCTATCGCGTAACAAGGACTGACTTGGCTCCGGGGCGGTATACTATCGCCTCGGAGCCTTTTTCAGAGCAAGGAGGACTTTACCATGAAAAAAATTCTTTCGTTTCTGCTGGCCACTCTGATGATGACAGCGCTGCTGGTGGGCTGCGGACAGCAGAAAACAGATGACAACAATGGCGGCGATGTCGCCGAGCCCGCGCTGGCGGACGGCGTGTACACCGCGGATTTCAACACCGACAGCAGTATGTTCCACGCCAACGAGACCTGCGACGGCAAGGGCGTACTGACCGTGAAGGACGGGCAGATGACCATTCACGTCAGCCTCGCCTCCACCAGCATCGTGAATCTGTTCCCCGGTTTGAAGGAGGACGCACAGAAGGACGGTGCCGTGCTGCTACAGCCCACCAAGGATACCGTCACCTATCCCGATGGTCTGTCCGAGGAGGTCAACGGCTTTGACATCCCCGTGCCCGCCTTGGACACGGAGTTCGACGTGGCTCTCATCGGCAAGAAGGGCGTATGGTATGACCACAAGGTCTCCGTCTCCAACCCTGTTCTGAAGGAGGATGACGGCGATGACGCTGCTGCCATCGCATTGGCGGACGGCACTTACACCATTGAGGTAGGCTTTGAGGGCGGCTCCGGTAAGTCCCATGTGCTGACTCCCTGCACCCTGAAGGTGGAGAACGGCGCTGCCACCGCCACCATCGTGTGGAGCAGCCAGAAGTACGACTATATGCTGGTGGATGGCCAGCGTTACGATGTCCTCACCACCGAGGGCGGCTCCACCTTCGAGATCCCCGTGCGGGCGCTGGATACCCCGCTGACGGTGATCGGCGACACCACCGCCATGAGCACCCCCCACGAGATCGAGTACACTCTGACCTTTGATTCCACCACGGCGGTGGAGGCAGCCCAGTGAAACGGCTGATCGCCGCGGTACTGGCGCTGCTGCTGCTGATACTGTCCCTCTGTGCCTGCGGCACGGCAGACGCCCCTGCCAAAACAGATGGACAAACTGCCTCCATATCGTGGGATAAGTTGGTCTTTGACCGTACCATGCCCCTGCGCTATGCCCAGCAGTTTACCGTAGAGTATGCCGGAGAGAGCTACAAGCGCATCACCATCAACAACGACCGGGTGTACCTGCTGGTAGCGGAGGGCGCGGCGGTGCCTGACGGAACACCCTCCGGCGTCACTGTTTTGCACCAGCCGCTGGATCAGATCTATCTGGTAGCCGCCGCTGCCATGGACTACTTCGACAAGCTGAACGCCATCGACTGTATCACCCTCAGCGGTAAAAAACAGTCGGACTGGTATATCCAGCGTGCCAAGGACGCCATGGACAGCGGAGCGCTGGTATACGCCGGCAAGTACTCCGAGCCGGATTATGAGCTGATCCTGTCGCAGGGCTGTGATCTGGCGGTGGAAAACACCATGATCTATCACTCTCCGGCGGTGCTGGAGCAACTGGAGCGGCTGGGCATCCCCGTGCTGGTGGAGACATCCAGCTACGAGACCCAGCCCTTGGGTCGGATGGAGTGGATCAAGCTGTACGCGGCGCTGCTGGACAAGGAGGATGAGGCCGAGGCGCTGTTTAATGAGAAGATGGACAGCGTGGCGGACGTACTGGAGCAGCAGCCCACCGGCAAGACTGTGGCGTTTTTCTACATCACCAGCAGCGGCGCTGTAAACGTCCGCAAGTCCACGGACTATGTGGCGAAGTGCGTCACCATCGCAGGCGGAGACTATGTCTCCTTCGATGAATCGGCGGAGGACAACGCCCAGTCCACCATCAACATTCAGATGGAATCCTTCTACCACGGTGCAGTGGACGCCGATGTACTGATCTACAACAGCATCATCGATGGTGAGCTGCACACGCTGGACGAATTGGTGGCACTGGATCCGCTGATGGCCGACTTCAAGGCCGTCAAGAGCGGTAATGTGTGGTGCCTGACCAAAAACTTCTATCAGGAGTCGCTGGAGCTGAGCGATCTCATTCTGGACGTAAACCATGCGTTGAACGACGCGCCGGATACGGCGTTTCACTTTTTGACCCGCATGAAGTAAACTTTTTGAAGAATAAGGAGGAGCAGCATGGAAAGGACCCGAACACTTCGCATCTTGGGAGGCTTTTGGCTGCTCCTCCTCCTGCTTTTTGTTTTTTTGCTTTGGAATATTTTTGCGGGAAGCGTTTCTCTTTCCGCGTCTGAGATATGGCGGATCCTGCTGGGGGGCGATGTGGGCTTTACCCAGAGCCAGATCATCGTGAAGATCCGTCTGCCCCGGCTTCTGTCGGCGCTGATCCTGGGCGGGGCGCTGTCCCTGTCCGGCTATCTGCTGCAAACCTTCTTCCACAACCCCATCGCAGGCCCCTTCGTGCTGGGCATCTCCTCCGGCGCGAAGATGACGGTGTGCGTGGCCATGCTGGCGCTGCTGAGCCGTGGCAAGACCACCTCCTCCGCCATTCTCATCGCGGCGGCCTTCGTGGGCGCCATGGTATCCATGGGCTTCGTGCTGCTAATCTCCCAGCGGGTCAAGCGCATGAGCCTGCTGGTGGTCTGCGGCGTGATGATCGGCTATATCTGCTCGGCGCTCACGGATTTTCTCGTGACCTTTGCCGACGATTCCAGCATCGTGAATCTGCACAACTGGTCTCTCGGCTCCTTCTCCGGCATGAGCTGGGACAACGTAAAGACTATGGCCGTCGTCTGCGGCATCACGCTGCTGCTGACCTTCCTGCTTTCCAAGCCCATCCGGGCGTACCAGTTGGGCGAGGTCTACGCCCAGAATATGGGCGTCCCCCTGCGGGCCTTCCGGACGGCGCTGATCCTGTTGTCCAGTGTGCTGTCCGCCTGCGTCACGGCCTTTGCCGGCCCCATCTCCTTTGTTGGCATCGCAGTGCCGCACCTGATGAAGTCCCTGTTCAAATCGGCGGAGCCGCTGTGTATGATCCCGGCCTGCTTTTTAGGCGGCGGCGTGTTCTGCCTGTTCTGCGACCTTATCGCCCGCACCGCCTTCGCCCCCACAGAGGTGAGCATCAGCTCCGTCACGGCGGTATTCGGCGCACCCATCGTGATCTACATGATGATCCACAGAAAGGCGGCGTAAGTATGGCATATCTGGAAACAAAAGACCTGTCCGTGGGCTACCACGGAAAGCCGCTCATCGAAGATGTCGCCCTCCATGTACAGCGGGGCAAGATCGTGACGCTCATCGGCCCCAACGGGTCGGGAAAATCCACTATATTGAAAACCATTATCGGCCAGCTCTCCAAGGTGTCCGGCACGGTGTTTCTGGATGGGAAGGCGATGGAGGAGCGCAGCCGCAACGAGATTGCCCGGCGCATGGCCATTTTGATGACCGCCCGCATGGAGCCGGAGCTGATGACCTGCCGGGACGTGGTGGGTACCGGCCGCTATCCCTACACAGGCAAACTGGGAATCCTCACATCGGAGGACCGGGCCATTGTGGAGCGCTCCTTGGCGCAGGTAGGCGGGCTGGACTTTGCCGACCGGCCCTTTGCCAACGTCAGCGATGGGCAGCGCCAGCGGATCCTGCTGGCCCGGGCGCTGTGTCAGGAGCCGGAGATCATCGTGCTGGACGAGCCCACCAGCTTTCTGGACATCCGCTACAAGTTGGAGCTGCTGACGGTGCTCAAGCGCATGGTGCGGGAGAACGATCTGGCGGTGTTGCTGTCGCTCCACGAGCTGGAGCTGGCAGAGCGCATTTCGGACACGGTGGTGTGCGTGGCGGGCGACCGCATCGACCGCATCGGCACCCCGGAGGAGATCTTCACCCGCGCATATATTGCAAAGCTGTACCGGATGGAGCACGGGAAGTACGACCCCTGCTTCGACAGTTTGGAATTCGTGCCGTAAGGAGTGCCATCATGGAAAAACAGGGTGTTTTTTACGCCGTCAGCGTGGGTCCCGGCGACCCGGAGCTGCTGACCCGGCAGGCGTGTCGGGTCCTGGAGGTATGTGATGTTATAGCGGCCCCTCGAACCAAGGCCGGGCGGATGCTGGCGCTGGACATCGCCGGAGGCGCGGTGGATATGCGGGGAAAGACCATATTGCCGCTGGACTTCACCATGGCGCATGACGCGGCGGTACGGGAGGAGAGCTACCGCACGGCGGCAGGTGCCATCGAGGCGGAGCTGACGACGGGGCGAGACGTTGCCATGGTCAATCTGGGCGACGTATCCGTGTACGCCACTGCCTACTATATTCTGGAGCGCATCCGCTCTGACGGGTTCGAGGTGGTCATGTGTCCCGGTGTCACCAGCTTCTGCGCCGTGGCGGCGCGGCTGGGGCGCAGTCTCACCCGTATGGATGAGCCGCTCCACATTCTGCCGGGCAGCACGGATCTGAACAACGCGCTGGCGCTGCCAGGAACAAAGGTCGTGATGAAATCCGGCAAGGCCATCCACGAGACGGCGGAGGCGTTAAAGCGCCACGGCCTGCTGGCAAATGCCGGGATGGTGGCAGATTGCGGACTGGAAACGGAGCAGGTCTATACCGACCTGCGGCAGCTGCCGGAGGAGATCAGCTATTTTGCCACCATTGTGGCGGATTGAGAGGACGCTATGCAGAGACGAGTGCCCCGGCTGGTGCTTGCCGGAACCAACAGCGGCTGCGGCAAGACCACCGTTACCTGCGCCGTGCTGCAATCGCTGGTGCGGCGGGGACTGCGGGTAGGGGCGGCGAAATGCGGCCCGGATTACATCGACCCCATGTTCCACAGCCGTGTTATCGGCGCGAAAAGCTCTAATCTTGACCCGTTCTTTTTTGACCGCGACACCATACGGTATCTGCTCTCTCACAACGGTGAGGGGTGCGATGTGACGGTCATTGAGGGGGTCATGGGGTATTATGACGGGCTGGGGCTGACATCCACCCGCGCCAGCACCTATGAGACGGCGCGGGAAACGGAAAGCCCCGTGGTGCTGGTGGTGAACGCACGGGGGGCGGCGTTGTCCGTTGTGGCGGCGGTGCAGGGCTTTCTGGACTTCGCGCCGGACAACAACGTGCAGGGCGTCATTCTGAACGGGTGCAGTGCCATGAGCTACGGCGCGCTGGCGCGGGAGCTGAAAAGCCGGCTGGGCGTCCGCGCCTGCGGCTATCTGCCCCGGCTGCCGGAGTGCGCGCTGGAGAGCCGCCATCTGGGGCTGGTGACAGCGGACGAGGTGGAGGATCTGCGGGAGAAGCTGCGGCAGCTGGCGGAGGCGGCGGAAAAGACGCTGGAGCTGGACGCGCTGCTGGAGATCGCCCACAATGCGCCGGTGCTGGACTTCACGCCGCCGGTATTGCCGGAAAAGGGCGCGCCGGTGCGGATCGGCGTGGCCCGCGACCGGGCGTTCTGCTTTTACTATGAGGACAGCCTCGACCTGTTGCGGCAGTTGGGGGCGGAGCTGATACCCTTCAGCCCCCTGACGGATGAACGGCTTCCCAACGGCGTACAGGGGCTGTACTTAGGCGGCGGCTACCCGGAGCTTTACGCGGCGCAGTTGGAGGAAAACCACGCCCTGCGCAGGCAAATCCGAGACGCTGTACACACGGGGATGCCCTGTATCGCTGAGTGCGGCGGCTTCATGTATCTGACGCAGGCCATCGCAGGCCGCGCCATGGTGGGTGCGCTGCCGGGGGACTGCTTTGATACGGGGAAGCTGACCCGGTTCGGCTATATCACCGCCACGGCCCGGGAGGACAATCTCCTCTGCCGCGCCGGAGAGCAGGTGCCGATGCATGAATTCCACCACTGGGACACCCCACAGCCCGGCGATGCTTTTGGGGCGGAAAAGCCCTCCGGAAAGCAGTGGCGCTGTGCGTATGCCACGGACACGCTGTACGCGGGTTTCCCCCACTTCCATTTTTACGCCAAGCCTGTCATGGCACAGCGCTTTTTGGCGGCTTGCAGAAAGGAGACGCTATGATGGAGCAAATGAAGCCTATGGACATTGAGAAGCGCAGCTTCGCCATCATCACAGAGCTGCTGGGCGACCGGCGGCTGACCCCGGAAAACGAGCTGGTCATCAAACGGGTCATCCACACCACGGCGGATTTTGACTATGTGGACAATCTGGCCTTTTCCGACCACGCGGTACAAAAGGCCATTGCCGCCCTGCGGGCGGGCTGTGACATCGTCACCGATACGCAGATGGCCAAGGCCGGAATCAATAAGACGATCCTCGCCTCGCTGGGTGGGGAGGTACACTGCTTCATGTCGGACGCAGACGTGGCGGCGGAGGCTAAGGAGCGCGGTGTGACCCGTGCCTTTGTATCCATGGAGCGGGCAACAGCCCTGCCCAAGCCCTGCATCTTCGCCATCGGCAACGCCCCTACGGCACTTTTTTCGCTGGAGGAACTGATGGAGGCAGACAAGCTCCGTCCCGCCCTCATCATCGGGGTACCGGTGGGCTTTGTGAATGTGGTGGAGAGCAAGGAGCGCATCATCAAGGCCGCTGCCGCGCCCTACATCGTGTCCCGGGGCCGCAAGGGCGGCAGCAACGTGGCGGCGGCCATCTGCAACGCCATGCTCTACCAGATCAGGCGGTAGGTCATGAAGGAATTTATCATACGGGACGGAAAAAAGCTCCGTCTGGGCTACACCACCGGCTCCTGTGCCGCGGCGGCAGCCAAGGCCGCCGCATGGATGCTGCTGAGCGGCAGCAAAAAGGAGTCCATCCGCCTGCTGACACCCAAGGGCATGGAGCTGGCATTGGCGGTGGAGGACATCTATCTGTCCCCGGACTGTGTGCGCTGCGCCATCCGGAAGGACAGCGGTGATGACCCGGATATCACCCGTGACACCCTGATCTATGCCGAGGTGCGGAAAACAGAGACTGTTGGCATTGTCATTGACGGCGGACAGGGTGTAGGTCGGGTAACCATGCCAGGTCTTGACCAGCCGGTGGGTGCGGCGGCCATCAACTCTGTACCCCGCCGGATGATCCAGGAGACCGTGGAGGAGGTCTGCGGCCTGTTCGGATACACCGGTGGCCTGTATGTGGTAATCTCCGCTCCCGATGGCGAGACGCTGGCGAAAAAGACCTTCAATCCCCGGTTGGGCATTGAGGGCGGCATCTCTATCTTAGGCACCACGGGGATCGTAGAGCCTATGAGCGAGCAGGCGCTGGTGGACACCATCCATGTAGAGCTGCGGCAGCGGCGGGAGAGCGGCGCGGACTATGTGCTGCTGGCCCCCGGCAACTACGGCGTAGACTATATCAAGGGTGCCATGGGCATCGACCCCGCCACGGCGGTGATGACCTCCAACTTCATCGGTGACGCGCTGGAGATGTGCCGGGAGCTGGGCTTCCGAGGGGTGCTGCTCATCGGTCATATCGGCAAGCTGGTAAAGCTGGCGGGCGGTATGTGGAATACCCACTCCCGCTACGGCGACTGTCGCATGGACATCCTGACGGCCTGTGCCGCTGCGGAGGGACTGGGCGCGGCAGTAGCGGAGGAGCTGCTCCGCTGCGCCACCTGTGACGACGCCCTGCGGATTTTGCAGGAGCAAGGGCTTTACGAGGCGGTGCTGCACCGTCTGGCGGGACGCATCGACGCGATGCTGCCCTATAAATGCGGCGATATGGAGGCGGGCGCCATCCTGTTCTCCAAGGAATACGGCTATCTCTGTGAGACAAAGGACGCAGCGGCACTGCTGTGCCGGATAAAGGAGGACTGACAATGGTACATTTTGTGGGAGCGGGCAGCGGCGCTGCCGACCTTATTACCGTCCGGGGCGCCAAGCTGCTGGGTGAGGCCGATGTGGTGATCTACGCAGGGTCTTTGGTGAATCCGGCGCTGCTGGACTACACCAGGGAGGGTTGCGAGATCCACGACAGCGCCAAGCTGACGCTGGAGGAGGTTATCGCCCTCATCGAGAAGGCGGAGGCGGAGGGAAAGACCACGGTGCGTCTGCACACGGGGGATTCCAGCATCTATGGTGCGGTGCGGGAGCAGTTCGACGAGCTGGAAAAGCGGGACATTGTCTACGATGTCTGCCCCGGCGTAAGCGCCTTCTGCGGCGCAGCGTCCGCGCTGCGGGCGGAGTACACCCTGCCTGATGTGAGCCAGACCGTCATCATCACCCGCGCACCGGGCCGCACCCCGGTGCCGGAGCGGGAGTCCATCCGCTCGCTGGCGGCCCATCAGGCCACCATGGTGCTGTTTCTCAGCACCTCGCTGACGGAGCATTTGCAAGCCGAGCTGCTGGCGGGAGGCTATACCGCTGATACCCCGGCGGCGGTGGTCTACAAGGCCACTTGGCCGGAGGAGAAGATTTTCCGCTGCACCGTGGGCACGCTCCACGAGACGGTGACGGGCAACGGCCTGACCAAGACCTCGCTGATCGTGGTGGGCAACTGTCTGGGTGACACCTATCTGCGCTCACTGCTGTATCACCCCAACTTTACAACGGAGTTCCGCAAGGGGGCGCAATGAGAGCCGCCCTGTTCACTTTCAGCCGCGGTGGCTGCGCCACGGCGCGGCGGATACTGGCGGCGCTGCCGGAGGAGGCATGGATGTGCTATACCATGCCGCGTTTTGAAGAGCCGGGCTTTCTGCCGCTGGACAAGGCGGTATATGGCGCGAGCTTTTCCTCCATGGACGCACTGATCTTTGTGGGGGCCTGCGGCATCGCCGTGCGGGAGATCGCCCCCTATGTCAAAAGCAAAAAAACCGACCCGGCGGTGGTGTGCATCGACGAGGCGGGGCAGTTTGTGATCCCCCTGCTCTCCGGCCATATCGGCGGCGCCAACGCGCTGGCGGGGGGGGTGGGGGAAAAGCTGGGGGCCACGGCGGTAGTCACCACCGCCACCGATGTCCGCGGCAAATTTTCCGTGGACGCATGGGCTGCCCGACACGGCTGCGTCATCTCTGACATGGGGCTTGCCAAGGCGGTTTCGGCGGCGATCTTAGAGGAGGATATCCCCCTTTGCAGCCAGTTTTCTCTGCCCGCCCCCCTGCCGGAGGGTACATTTGCCGGGGAGAGCGGCCCGCTGGGCATTTTCATCGGCTGGCGCACGAAATCGCCCTTTGCCCGCACCCTGCGGCTCATCCCACGGGTACTGCGGGTAGGTGTAGGCTGCCGGCGGGGCATCTCCGCCGAGGCGGTGGTGCGTGCGGTGCAGACAGTGTTCGCGGAAAATGGGCTGGACACGGCGGCCATCTGCGGCGTCTGTTCCATCGACCTGAAGCAGGACGAGGCAGGCCTGCTGGCCGCCTGTGAGAAAAACAACTGGCCGGTGCATTTTTACACGGCGCAGCAGCTGCGGGATGTGGCGGGGGACTTCACTCCCTCCGACTTCGTCCGCTCCGTTACCGGCGTGGACAATGTCTGTGAGCGGGCGGCGCTGCTGGATGCCGAAAAGCTGATCGTACAAAAAACAGCGCGGGACGGCGTGACCATCGCCGTCGCGGCGGAGCATTGGGAGGTGCGCTTTGGGTAAGGTAATTGTAGTAGGTATCGGGCCGGGCAGCTATGAGGATATGACCATTCGGGCGGATACCGCCCTGCGGGCGTGTGACGCCATCGTAGGCTACCCGGTGTATGTGGATCTGGTGCGGGATCGCTACCCCGGCAAGGAGCTTCACTCCACCCCCATGACACGGGAGGCCGAGCGCTGCCAGCTGGCGCTGGAGCTGGCGCGCAGCGGTAAGACCGTCGCCATGGTCTGCTCCGGTGACAGCGGCATCTACGGCATGGCGGCGCTGGTCTATGAGCTGCGGGGCGAGGCGCAGGAGCCTGAAATTCAGGTGGTACCTGGTCTGACGGCGGCTTGCAGCGCCGCAGCGGTGCTGGGTGCGCCGCTGACCCACGACTTTGCGGTCATCAGCCTCAGCGATCGGCTGACGCCGTGGGAAACCATCGAAAAGCGGCTGGACTGCGCGGCGGCGGCGGATTTGACCATCGCCCTGTACAACCCCGCCAGCCACGGCAGACCCGACCACCTGAAGCGGGCCTGCGATATCCTGCTGCGCCGTCTGCCGGGAGAGCGGCTGTGCGGCATCGTGCGCAATATTGGCCGTGAGGGGCAGAGCAGCCGCATCCTGACGCTGGCAGAGCTGCGGGAGGCGGAGGTGGATATGTTCTGCACCGTGCTGATCGGCAGCGCCGTCGTCAAAACGGTGGCCGGTCAACTGGTCACACCCAGAGGATACCGCAATGTGTAATATCTGTGTGTTTGCCGGCACCACGGAGGGCCGGGAGCTGGTGGAATTCCTGGCCGGACAGCCGGTGCAGGCTACGGTATGCGTGGCCACGGAGTACGGTGAAACGCTGCTGCCGGAGGCGGAAAACATTACGATTCTGGCGGGACGCATCCCGGTAGAGGACATCATCCGGATGCTGCAAAGGATGCGGTTCGATCTGGTCATCGACGCTACCCACCCCTATGCCACCTCCATCACCGAGAGCATCTGCACAGCATGTCGGAAAACGGAGACGGAGTATCTGCGCCTGCTGCGGCAATCCTCCGAACAGACGGAGGATGTGGTCTGCGTGGAGAATGCGGCGGCGGCCGCCGCATTTCTGGGGAGGCCTCGGCGAGCGGATCCTGCTGACCACCGGCAGTAAGGAACTGGCGGCGTATAGCGGCATCCCCGATTTTGCCCAGCGGGTATACGCCCGGGTGCTGCCCATGGATGCCTCGCTGGAGGCCTGCCGCGCAGCGGGGCTGAAGGCCGCCCATATCATCGCCATGCAGGGGCCTTTCTCCGAGGAGATGGATCTGGCCACACTGCGGTTTGCCGACGCCGCATGGATGGTGACCAAGGACGGCGGCGAAGCCGGCGGCTTTCCCGCTAAAGCATCCGCCGCCCGGAAGGCGGGCGCAGGTCTGGTGGTCATTGGCCGCCCGCCCCAGCGGGAGGGGCTTCCCTTTGCGGCGGTGCTGGATGTGCTGTGTAAGCGGTTTGGCTGCACCGTCCGGCCGCAGGTGCGGATCGTCGGCATCGGCCCCGGCAGCCGGGAGGCTATGACCCACGAGGTCAGTGAAGCCATCGAGACGGCGGACTGTCTCATTGGCGCAAAACGGATGTTGGAGGCTGTGGCACGGCCGGGGCAGCCTACCTATGACGCCATTGCGCCGCAGGATATTGCGGACATTATCCGCACCCACCGGGAATACCGCCGCTTCGCGGTGGTCATGTCCGGCGACACCGGCTTTTTCAGCGGCACCAAAAAGCTCCTGCCCCTGCTGGAGGGCTGTGACACGGCGGTGCTGCCGGGTTTGAGCTCGTTGTCCTATCTGTGCGCCCGGCTCCGGACCTCCTATGAGGATGTCCGGGTGGTGAGTCTCCACGGGCGGCAGCACAACATTCTGCCGGAGGTGCGGGCAACCAGCCGTCTCTTTGCGCTGGTAGGCGGCGAGCGCGGCATCAACGACCTGTGCCGTACGCTGACAGAGGGTAATCTGGGCCACGTCTCTGTGTATGTGGGCCAGCGGCTGGGCTACCCGGATGAGCGCATCGTGCGCGGCACAGCGGCGGAGCTGACGGATGGTGTCTATGCCCCTCTAAGCGTGGCGCTTATCGAAAACCCCCATCCCGACGCGGTGGTCACACCGGGCCTGCCGGATGACGCCTTTCTCCGCAGTGCGGAGGGAATGCCCGTGGTTCCCATGACCAAAAGTGAGGTGCGGGCGGTGTGCCTTTCCAAACTGCGGCTGACGGAGCGGAGCGTCTGCTGGGACATCGGCGCCGGTACCGGCTCAGTGTCGGTGGAAATGGCCTTACAGGCAAAGCAAGGGCTTGTCTGCGCCGTAGAGCGGCGCGAGGATGCCGCAGCGCTGCTGGGGCAAAACCGTAATCGGTTTGCATTGGAAAACTTACAGGTGGTCTGCGGCAGCGCGCCGGAGGCCTGCGTCGGTCTGCCAGCTCCCACTCACGCATTCATTGGCGGCAGTGCCGGCAATATGCACGAGATCGTGGCGCTGCTGCTGGCAAAAAATCCTCATGTCCGCATCGTGGCCACGGCCGTTTCGCTGGAGTCCGTGGCTGAGCTGACGGACTGCCTGACGGCGTTCCCCTTTGCGGAGACGGAGGTGGTATCCCTGCAAGCGGCGCGGGACAGAAAAGCCGGAAGCTACCACCTGATGAGCGGGCAGAATCCCATTTATATTTTTACGATGCAGGGCGGAGGAGAAACGGCATGATGTGGTCGCTTGCGGCACTTGTTATCGGCTTTTGCATAGACCTTCTGGTGGGCGACCCCCACGGCTTTCCCCATCCGGTAGTTCTGATTGGAAAATGTATCAGTGTGTTGGAACGGGGGCTGCGGTGCATATGCCCCAAAACGCCATCCGGCGAGCGGGCGGCGGGCGCCATCCTGTGGGGCGCGGTGGTCATCGTGTCCACCGCCGTCCCGGCGGGGCTGCTGCGGCTGTGCGGGCTGGTCAGCCCGTGGCTGCGTCTGGCGCTGGAAAGCGTGATGTGCTGGCAGATCTTGGCCGTTAAGTCCCTGCGGGACGAGAGCATGAAGGTCTATGACGCGCTGGAGAGCGGCGATTTGGCCGCCTCCCGCCATGCTGTTTCCATGATCGTGGGGCGGGATACCGACCGGCTGGACGATGCCGCCGTGACCCGTGCCGC
>ERZ859738.811-NODE-811-length-18159-cov-2.954817_pt1 | contig 18159 bp, 18 predicted proteins | sample MGYA00510122_ERZ859738 | MGnify/ENA primary metagenome ERZ859738 (study PRJEB30046, sample SAMN00715139) | human gut metagenome | study: EMG produced TPA metagenomics assembly of the A metagenome-wide association study of gut microbiota in type 2...
GTGCAGAGCCTGACGACAAGAAAGAAGCTGATGATAATAATTATCAGGTAAGAAAAGCTGCATACCTTCATGATATAGCGCAGGTAAAGAAAGCAGCGAGAAAGCCGATGCGAAAGCGTCCACTCCGGCGCAGCGTCAGCAGGCCTCTCTGGAAGAGCAGAACAACGACGCGCTGAGCCCGGCGATCCGTCGTCTGCTGGCTGAACACAACCTTGACCCAGCGGCCATCAAAGGCACTGGCGTCGGCGGCCGTCTGACCCGCGAAGACGTTGAGAAACATCTGGCGAAAGCCCCGGCGGCGGCTGAAGCCAAAGCGCCAGCGGCTAACCCGGCAGCGAGACCAACGCCCCAGCCGGGTCACCGGCGGCGCAGCCGGCTCTGGCTGCACGTAGTGAAAAACGTGTCCCGATGACTCGCCTGCGTAAGCGTGTGGCAGAGCGTCTGCTGGAAGCGAAAAACTCTACCGCCATGCTGACGACCTTTAACGAAGTCAACATGAAGCCCATCATGGATCTGCGTAAGCAGTACGGTGAGGCGTTCGAAAAACGTCATGGCATCCGCCTGGGCTTTATGTCCTTCTACGTGAAAGCGGTAGTGGAAGCGCTGAAACGCTATCCGGAAGTGAACGCTTCCATCGATGGCGACGACGTGGTGTACCACAACTACTTCGACGTCAGCATGGCCGTATCCACTCCGCGCGGTCTGGTCACCCCGGTTCTGCGTGACGTCGACCTGCTGGGCATGGCGGATATCGAAAAGAATATCAAAGAGCTGGCAGTGAAAGGCCGCGACGGCAAGCTGACCGTAGACGACCTGACCGGCGGTAACTTCACTATTACCAACGGCGGCGTCTTCGGCTCCCTGATGTCCACGCCGATCATCAACCCACCGCAGAGCGCTATTCTGGGTATGCATGCCATTAAAGACCGTCCGATGGCGGTCAATGGCAAGGTAGAGATCCTGCCGATGATGTACCTGGCGCTCTCCTATGACCACCGTCTGATCGACGGACGTGAATCGGTAGGCTTCCTGGTGGCGATTAAAGAGCTGCTGGAAGATCCGACCCGTCTGCTGCTGGACGTGTAGTCAGCAAGCGTATTACCTACCGTAGGCCGGATAACACGCGTTAGCGCCGTTATCAGGCCTACAGGTTTAAAGATAATTACACCCTGAAGGATGGACTGAACACATGAACTTACATGAATATCAGGCAAAACAACTTTTTGCCCGCTATGGCTTACCGGCGCCGGTGGGTTATGCCTGTACTACTCCGCGTGAAGCAGAAGAAGCCGCTTCAAAAATCGGCGCGGGTCCGTGGGTAGTGAAATGTCAGGTTCACGCTGGTGGCCGCGGCAAAGCGGGCGGTGTGAAAGTAGTTAAGAGCAAAGAAGAGATCCGCGCATTTGCCGAGCACTGGCTGGGCAAACGTCTGGTGACCTATCAAACAGATGCGAACGGCCAGCCGGTTAACCAGATCCTGGTTGAAGCGGCGACCGATATTGACAAAGAGCTGTACCTGGGCGCGGTTGTTGACCGTAGCTCCCGTCGCGTGGTGTTCATGGCGTCTACCGAAGGCGGCGTGGAAATCGAGAAAGTGGCGGAAGAGACCCCGCACCTGATCCACAAGATCGCCATCGATCCGCTGGCGGGCCCGATGCCTTACCAGGGTCGTGAACTGGCGTTCAAACTGGGTCTGGAAGGTAAACAGGTTCAGCAGTTCACCAAGATTTTCATGGGTCTGGCGACCATTTTCCTTGAGCGCGACCTGGCGCTGATCGAGATCAACCCGCTGGTGATCACCAAGCAGGGCGACCTGATCTGCCTCGACGGCAAACTGGGCGCTGACGGCAACGCGCTGTTCCGCCAGCCGGATCTGCGCGAAATGCGCGATCAGTCTCAGGAAGACCCACGTGAAGCGCAGGCGGCGCAGTGGGAACTGAACTACGTCGCGCTGGACGGCAACATCGGCTGCATGGTTAACGGCGCAGGCCTGGCGATGGGTACCATGGACATCGTTAAGCTGCACGGCGGCGAACCGGCTAACTTCCTCGACGTAGGCGGCGGCGCGACCAAAGAGCGCGTGACCGAAGCGTTCAAAATCATCCTCTCTGACGACAACGTTAAAGCGGTGCTGGTTAATATCTTCGGCGGCATCGTGCGTTGCGACCTGATCGCTGACGGCATCATCGGCGCGGTAGCGGAAGTAGGGGTTAACGTTCCGGTTGTGGTTCGTCTGGAAGGTAACAACGCCGAACTGGGCGCGAAAAAACTGGCTGACAGCGGCCTGAATATTATTGCAGCGAAAAGTCTGACGGACGCAGCACAGCAGGTTGTTGCCGCAGTGGAGGGGAAATAATGTCAGTTTTAATTAATAAAGATACCAAGGTTATCTGCCAGGGCTTCACCGGTAGCCAGGGGACCTTCCACTCTGAACAAGCGATCGCTTACGGTACGCAAATGGTTGGCGGCGTGACGCCAGGCAAAGGCGGCACCACTCACCTGGGCCTGCCGGTGTTCAACACCGTGCGCGAAGCCGTTGAAGCGACCGGCGCGACCGCGACCGTGATCTACGTTCCGGCGCCGTTCTGCAAAGATTCCATCCTGGAAGCGATCGACGCGGGCATTAAGCTTATCATCACCATCACCGAAGGTATCCCAACGCTGGATATGCTGACCGTGAAGGTGAAGCTGGACGAAGCGGGCGTGCGTATGATCGGCCCGAACTGCCCGGGCGTTATCACTCCGGGCGAGTGCAAAATCGGCATCATGCCGGGTCACATTCACAAGCCGGGTAAAGTGGGCATCGTTTCCCGTTCCGGCACCCTGACCTATGAAGCGGTTAAGCAGACCACCGACTACGGCTTCGGCCAGTCTACCTGCGTCGGTATCGGCGGCGACCCGATCCCGGGCTCCAACTTCATCGATATCCTGAAGATGTTCGAGGAAGATCCGCAGACCGAAGCGATCGTCATGATCGGTGAGATCGGCGGCAGCGCGGAAGAAGAAGCGGCTGCTTATATTAAAGATCATGTCACTAAGCCGGTTGTCGGCTACATCGCGGGCGTTACCGCGCCGAAAGGCAAGCGTATGGGCCACGCGGGCGCTATCATCGCCGGCGGTAAAGGTACAGCGGATGAGAAATTCGCAGCGCTGGAAGCGGCGGGTGTGAAAACTGTTCGCAGCCTGGCCGACATCGGCGAAGCGCTGAAAGCTATTATCAAGTAAACCCTCTCTGCTTGTCCGCAAGCAGAAATCTGTCCGATTTCGACATGGTTGGCCACCGTCAGGTGGCCTTTTTTGTGACCGTTATCCCGTCTCGTCAGAACCGCAGCGCCAACAACGAATTGATTTTCTGCGAAAAGCCCTATCTATCATATTGATTTAATTTATTATTTAATAAGTATTTTCGATGCGCTGTAGTGGCTAAAAAAATATACCCCGGGTGTACCGTAGGGAAACAAAAGCGGCAGCGAAAAAGCGTGGGGCAGGGGATAAGGAAGCAGATAAAATACTGTGAGCGGTCTAACATTATTCGGATCGGTTCCTTTTTTTGTTTTTTTTCCACGACGTTAAATAATATTACCTATGATTCTCATATCTCTCTTTTTAGTAACTGGAAAAGCCATAGTTTAAACACTTAATTAACATTAAGTTCACCAATATTCTTTATTGGGCTACATAATTAACACATAGAGTAAAAATTGATTTATATCAATACTTAATCCTTGGAAAAATCCCTCAAAAAACGTTAAATTGTCTCAAGTCAAATTGGCTGAATTCAGCCATCTTCACTATATATTGATCACCGTCGAAAAATGTAAAACTGGAACAATAAAAACATATTTATTGTAAGGTTATTGCGGCGTAATATATTGGGGAATCAATTGGGTTTTTCGTTAACGTATTTGTAACCTTACCCTGGCATGGTTTTACCTTCGATTGAAACCTGCTGTGGACGGGCGACAAATAAATTTGTATTGGGGCATGCGTATGAGCCAGAGCTTCTCGGTTCATTTTCGGAGTCTTCATGCGATGAGCAAGGAGTCATGATGTTAGATATAGTCGAACTGTCGCGCTTACAGTTTGCCTTGACCGCGATGTACCACTTCCTGTTTGTGCCGCTAACGCTCGGTATGGCGTTCCTGCTGGCCATCATGGAAACGGTCTACGTCCTTTCCGGCAAACAGATTTATAAAGATATGACCAAATTCTGGGGCAAGTTGTTTGGTATCAACTTCGCGCTGGGTGTGGCGACCGGTCTGACCATGGAGTTCCAGTTCGGGACTAACTGGTCGTATTACTCACACTACGTGGGCGATATCTTTGGTGCGCCGCTGGCCATTGAAGGTCTGATGGCCTTCTTCCTCGAATCCACCTTTGTAGGTCTGTTCTTCTTCGGTTGGGATCGTCTGGGCAAAGTTCAGCACATGGCCGTCACCTGGCTGGTTGCGCTGGGTTCCAACCTCTCCGCGCTGTGGATCCTTGTCGCCAACGGCTGGATGCAGAACCCTATCGCATCGGACTTCAACTTCGAAACCATGCGTATGGAGATGGTCAGCTTCTCTGAACTGGTGCTCAACCCGGTCGCCCAGGTGAAATTCGTTCACACTGTGGCGTCGGGCTATGTCACCGGCGCGATGTTCATCCTGGCGATTAGCTCCTGGTACATGCTGAAAGGTCGCGACTTCGCCTTTGCCAAGCGCTCCTTTGCCATCGCAGCCAGCTTCGGTATGGCGGCGATCCTCTCCGTTATTGTGCTGGGTGACGAATCCGGTTACGAAATGGGTGACGTGCAGAAAACCAAACTGGCGGCTATCGAAGCAGAGTGGGAAACCCAGCCTGCGCCGGCGGCCTTCACCCTGTTTGGTATTCCCGATCAGAATGCGCAGACCAACCACTTTGCGATCCAGATCCCCTACGCGCTGGGCATCATTGCTACCCGCTCGGTGGACAAGCCGGTTATCGGCCTCAAGGATCTGATGGTTCAGCACGAAGAGCGTATCCGTAACGGCATGAAAGCCTACGCGCTGCTGGAACAGCTGCGCGCCGGTTCAACCGATCAGGCCGTGCGCGACCAGTTCAATAACGTGAAGAAGGACCTCGGTTATGGCCTGCTGTTGAAGCGCTATACCCCGAACGTCGCTGACGCCACGGAAGAGCAGATCGCCAAAGCGACCAAAGATTCCATTCCAAGCGTCGCTCCGCTGTACTTCGCCTTCCGTATCATGGTGGCGTGCGGCATCCTGATGCTGCTGATTATAGGCGCCTCCTTCTGGAGCGTGATCCGTAACCGCATCGGCGAGAAAAAATGGCTGCTGCGCGCCGCATTCTACGGCCTGCCGCTGCCGTGGATTGCCGTGGAGTCGGGCTGGTTTGTTGCCGAATACGGCCGTCAGCCGTGGGCGATTGGTGAGGTCCTGCCGACGGCGGTGGCTAACTCATCATTGACCGCGGGCGACCTGATCTTCTCAATGTTGCTGATCTGTGGTCTGTACACGCTGTTCCTGGTGGCTGAACTGTTCCTGATGTTCAAGTTTGCCCGCAAAGGACCTAGCAGCCTGAAAACCGGCCGCTATCACTTTGAACAGTCCTCTGCGGCTATTCAGTCGGCACGCTAAGACAGGAGTCGTCAAATGATCGATTATGAAGTATTGCGTTTTATCTGGTGGCTGCTGATTGGCATTCTGCTGATTGGTTTTGCCGTCGCCGACGGGTTCGACATGGGGGTGGGCATGCTCACCCGCTTCCTCGGCCGCAACGACACCGAGCGTCGGATTATGATCAACGCCATCGCCCCGCACTGGGACGGTAACCAGGTGTGGCTGATCACCGCCGGCGGCGCGCTGTTCGCTGCCTGGCCGATGGTTTACGCCGCGGCGTTCTCTGGCTTCTATGTGGCGATGATTCTGGTGCTGGCCTCGCTGTTCTTCCGACCGGTCGGTTTTGACTACCGTTCCAAGATCGAGGACACCCGCTGGCGCAACATGTGGGACTGGGGCATCTTCATCGGTAGCTTCGTGCCGCCGCTGGTGATTGGCGTGGCCTTTGGCAACCTACTGCAGGGCGTGCCGTTCCACGTCGATGAATACCTGCGTCTGTTCTATACCGGTAACTTCTTCCAGTTGCTGAACCCGTTTGGTCTGCTGGCCGGTATCGTCAGCGTGGCGATGATCCTGACTCAGGGCGCCACCTATCTGCAGATGCGTACCGTAGGCGAACTGCACCTGCGTACTCGCACCGTTTCCATGGTGGCGGCGCTGGTGACGCTGGTCTGCTTCGCGCTGGCGGGCGTGTGGGTCTACTACGGCATCGACGGCTATGTGGTGAAATCGGTGATTGACCATACCGGCCCGTCTAACCCGCTGACCAAGGAAGTGGTGCGGGAAGCTGGCGCGTGGATGGTGAACTTTAACAATATGCCAGCGCTGTGGGCGGTGCCTGCCCTGGGCGTGGTGTTGCCGCTGCTGACCGTCGTTTCGACCAAAGCGGATAAAGGCGCCTGGGCATTCCTGTTCTCCTCGCTGACCCTGGCCTGCATCATTCTGACTGCCGGTATCGCGATGTTCCCGTTCATCATGCCGTCCAGCACCATGCTGAACGCCAGCCTGACAATGTGGGACGCGACCTCCAGTCAGCGGACGCTGAACCTGATGACCTACGTGGCGATTGTTTTCGTGCCGATCATTCTGGCCTACACCAGCTGGTGTTACTGGAAGATGTTTGGCCGCATCACGCGCGAAGACATCGAAAAGAATACCCACTCGCTGTACTAAGGTAAGGAGCTATATATGTGGTACTTCGCATGGATTTTGGGAACGCTTCTTGCCTGTGCTTTTGGGGTCATTACCGCGCTGGCGCTTGAGCACGTGGAAGCCACCAAAGCCGGGAAGAAAGAAGAAATCTGATGAAATTTATCGCTACTCTGTACGCGATAATGGACAAGCGCCCGCTCCGGGCGCTTTCCTTATTGATGGCGCTGCTGCTGGCTGGCTGCATTTTCTGGGATCCGTCGCGCTTTGCGGCGAAGACCAGCGAGCTGGAAATCTGGCATGGTTTCTTGCTGATGTGGGCGGTTTGCAGCGGCGTTATTCACGGCGTGGGCTTTCGCCCGCGTGCCGTTCACTGGCAGGGGATTTTTTGTCCGCTTATCGCTGATATCGTGCTCGCTTTAGGTCTCTTCTTTTTCTTCTTTTGAATAAGAGATCTCTGTTAATGCTATGGGCTTGCATAAGCCCATAAAAATTTACGCCCCGTTTACTTTCCCCCATTCCAAACCACCTTTCCCGCGCGTATAGTAGCGAAGTTTGAAAGCTCTAACCTTTTTTTGCATTACCGGGATGTAAAGTGAATACAACGCTGTTTCGATGGCCGGTTCGGGTCTACTACGAAGATACCGATGCCGGTGGTGTGGTTTACCACGCCAGTTACGTCGCTTTTTATGAAAGAGCACGCACAGAGATGCTGCGCCACCATCACTTTAGTCAACAGGTGCTGTTGGCTGAACGCGTTGCCTTCGTGGTTCGCAAAATGACGCTGGAGTATTTTGCCCCCGCCAGACTCGACGACATGCTCGAAGTCCAGACGGAAATTACCTCGATGCGCGGCACCTCTTTGGTTTTCACGCAGCGAATCGTCAACGCCGAGAATACAGTGTTAAACGAAGCTGAGGTTCTCATTGTGTGCGTTGATCCACTCTTAATGAAGCCACGTGCGCTTCCCAAGTCTATTGTCGCGGAGTTTAAGCAGTGACTGACATGAATATCCTTGATTTGTTCCTGAAGGCGAGCCTTCTGGTAAAACTTATCATGTTGATTTTGATTGGTTTTTCTATCGCTTCCTGGGCTATCATTATTCAGAGAACGCGTATCCTTAACTCGGCCGCGCGTGAAGCTGAAGCGTTCGAGGACAAATTCTGGTCCGGGATCGAGCTCTCTCGTCTGTACCAGGAGAGCCAGGGGCGTCGCGATAACCTGACCGGTTCGGAACAAATCTTCTACAGCGGTTTCAAAGAGTTTGCGCGCCTGCATCGGGCCAACAGCCATGCGCCGGAAGCGATTGTCGAAGGGGCATCGCGCGCGATGCGTATTTCGATGAACCGCGAACTGGAAACGCTGGAGACCCATATTCCGTTCCTCGGCACCGTAGGCTCGATCAGCCCGTATATCGGTCTGTTTGGTACCGTCTGGGGGATTATGCACGCCTTTATCGCCCTTGGCGCGGTGAAGCAGGCCACCCTGCAGATGGTGGCGCCAGGTATCGCCGAAGCGCTGATCGCCACCGCGATTGGTCTGTTCGCCGCGATCCCGGCGGTCATGGCGTATAACCGCCTGAACCAGCGCGTGAACAAGCTTGAACTGAATTACGACAACTTTATGGAAGAGTTCACCGCTATTCTGCACCGTCAGGCCTTTACCACCAGCGAAAGCAATAAGGGGTAAGCCATGGCCAGAGCACGTGGACGCGGACGTCGCGAACTGAAGTCCGAGATCAACATCGTTCCGCTGCTGGATGTCCTGCTGGTGCTGCTGCTGATCTTTATGGCAACGGCGCCGATCATTACGCAGAGCGTGGAAGTCGATCTGCCGGACGCCACGGAATCGCAAGCGGTGAAAAGCAATGACGATCCGCCGGTGATTGTGGAAGTCTCCGGGGTAGGGCAGTACAGCGTGAAGGTGGGGCAGGAGACGCTGTCCCAGCTGCCGCCGGAGCAGGTGATTGCCGAAGCGAAGCGTCGTCTTGAAGCCAATGAAAAAACGGTATTCCTGATCGGCGGTGCGAAAGACGTCCCTTACGATGAAATTATTAAAGCGCTGAACCTGTTGCATAGTGCAGGGGTTAAATCGGTCGGCTTGATGACCAAACCTATTTAATCGCTTCAGGTAGGTGCGTCCGCGCGGCGTCCGGTGGCGGGTATCGCTCGCCGTCGGTGCGCATCGCGGATACAGGCGAACAGTTTTTGGGAACCGATAGTGTCAAAGGCAACCGAACAAAACGACAAGCTTAAACGAGCGATCATCATTTCAGTCGCGCTGCACATCATTCTGATCGCGCTGCTGATCTGGAGTTCGTTTGACGAGCATCTGGATGCCTCTGCCGGCGGCGGCGGGGGATCGTCCATTGATGCCGTCATGGTCGATCCGGGGGCGGTGGTAAATAACTATAACCGTCAGCAACAGCAGCAGGCCAGCGCACGTCGCGCCGCTGAACAGCGTGAAAAACAGGCGCAGCAGCAGGCGGAAGAGTTACGTGAGAAACAGGCGGCGGAACAGGAACGGCTGAAACAGCTCGAACAGGAGCGGCTGCAGGCGCAGGAAGCGGCGAAAGAAGCGAAGGAGCAGCAGAAGCAGGCTGAAGAAGCGGCTGCCAAGGCCGCCGCGGCGGCAAAAGCCAAAGCGGACGCACAGGCAAAAGAAGCGCAGGAAGCCGCTGCCAAAGCGGCCGCCGAGGCGAAAGCGAAGGCGGATGCCCAGGCGAAAGCGGCAGAACAGGCGGCGGCCAAGGCGGCTGCTGACGCGAAGAAGCAGGCCGAAGCCGCTGCAGCGAAAGCCGCTGCCGAGGCGAAGAAACAGGCGGAAGCTGAAGCGGCGAAAGCTGCGGCCGAGGCGCAGAAGAAAGCGGAAGCGGCGGCTGCGAAGAAAGCGCAACATGAAGCGGAGAAAAAAGCCCAGCAGGAAGCGGCTAAGCAGGCGGCAGCTGAAAAAGCGGCTGCTGAGAAAGCTGCCGCGCAAAAAGCGGCCGCTGAGAAGGCCGCCGCCGAGAAAGCCGCAGCCGCTGAAAAAGCGGCGGCAGCGAAAGCGGCTGCAGCAGAGAAGGCTGCAGCTGATAAAGCGGCCAAGGCGGCAGCAGCAAAAGCCGCGGCGGCGAAGAAAGCGGCGGCTGCGAAAGAAGCGGACGGCGTAGACAACCTGCTCGGCGATCTGAGTTCTGGTAAGAATGCGCCTAAAACAGGCGGTGGGGCCAAAGGAAACAATGCCTCCGCTGCCGGGAGTGGTAATACTAAAAACAGTGCCTCAGGGGCTGATATCAACAACTATGCCGGACAGATAAAATCGGCGATTGAAAGTAAGTTTTATGACGCATCGTCCTATGCGGGCAAAACATGTACCTTGCGTATCAAACTTGCTCCTGACGGCCTGTTGTTAAATATACAGTCCGAAGGTGGTGATCCTGCTCTGTGCCAGGCCGCTCTTGCCGCAGCCCGACAGGCTAAGTTTCCGAAACCACCTAGCCAGGCAGTATATGAAGTCTTCAAAAATGCGCCACTGGACTTCAAACCTCAGTGACATTTTTCCCCGTGCAAACGGGGAAAAACAATCTATGGTAGTCACAGGGTTTTGGTAGTTTTGTATATTTGAGTTTGTTAACATTCTGCTAAATTATCGTGGGCTTTCCGCCCGGATAAGGGAGATATGATGAAGCAGGCATTACGAGTAGCATTTGGTTTTTTAATGCTGTGGGCGGCGGTGCTGCACGCAGAAGTACGTATCGAGATCACCCAGGGGGTGGACTCGGCGCGCCCTATCGGCGTGGTACCGTTCCAGTGGGCCGGCCAGGGCGCTGCGCCGGAAGATGTCGGTGGTATCGTGGCAGCTGACCTGCGCAACAGCGGTAAATTCAATCCGCTGGATCGCTCTCGTCTGCCGCAGCAGCCGACCAGTGCCCAGGAAGTGCAGCCTGCTGCCTGGTCTGCGCTGGGTATTGACGCCGTAGTCGTCGGCCAGGTCACGCAAAATCCGGATGGTTCTTATCAGGTTGCGTATCAACTGGTGGACACCGGCGGAGCGCCGGGCACAACGCTGGCGCAAGGTTCTTTTAAAGTCACTAAGCAGTACCTGCGCTATGCGGCGCACGCGGCCAGCGACGCGGTATTTGAGAAGCTGACCGGCATCAAGGGCGCCTTCCGTACCCGTATCGCCTACGTGGTGCAGAAAAACGGCGGCCAGTACCCTTACGAACTGCGCGTGTCCGACTACGATGGTTACAACCAGTTCCTGGTTCACCGTTCCTCCCAGCCGCTGATGTCCCCGGCCTGGTCTCCGGACGGTTCTAAACTGGCCTACGTTACCTTTGAAAGCGGTCGTTCTGCGCTGGTGGTTCAGACCCTGGCGAACGCCTCTGTGCGTCAGATCGCCTCCTTCCCGCAGCACAACGGCGCCCCGGCGTTCTCACCGGATGGTTCTAAACTGGCGTTCGCGCTGTCGAAAACCGGTAGCCTGAACCTGTACGTAATGGATCTGGGATCCGGTCAGATTCGTCAGGTGACCAACGGTCGCAGCAACAACACCGAACCAAGCTGGTTCCCGGACAGCCAGAATCTGGCCTTCACCTCTGACCAGGCCGGTCGACCGCAGGTATATAAAGTCAACATTAATGGCGGCACGCCGCAGCGTATCACCTGGGAAGGTTCTCAGAACCAGGACGCCGACGTGAGCGCGGATGGTAAAACCATGGTAATGGTCAGCTCGGCCGGCGGTCAGCAGCACATTGCCAAACAAGATCTGGAAACGGGTGGTGTACAGGTTCTGTCATCAACGTTTTTAGACGAAACGCCAAGTCTGGCACCTAACGGCACTATGGTAATCTACAGCTCTTCTCAGGGGATGGGATCCGTGCTGAATCTGGTTTCTACAGATGGGCGTTTCAAAGCGCGTCTTCCGGCAACTGATGGACAGGTAAAATCGCCTGCCTGGTCGCCGTATCTGTGATAATAAATAATTGATTATTAAAGGAATCAAAGAAATGCAACTGAACAAAGTGCTGAAAGGGCTGATGATCGCTCTGCCGGTTATGGCAATCGCGGCATGTTCTTCTAACAAGAACGCCAGCAACGACCAGAGCGGTGAAGGCATGCTGGGTGCCGGCACTGGTATGGACGCTAACGGTAACGGCGGCAACATGTCTTCTGAAGAGCAAGCTCGTCTGCAGATGCAGCAGCTGCAGCAGAACAACATCGTTTACTTCGATCTCGACAAGTACGATATCCGTTCTGACTTCGCTGCTATGCTGGACGCGCACGCTAACTTCCTGCGCAGCAACCCGTCCTACAAAGTGACTGTAGAAGGTCACGCGGATGAGCGCGGTACGCCGGAATACAACATCGCTCTGGGTGAGCGTCGTGCTAACGCCGTTAAGATGTATCTGCAGGGCAAAGGTGTTTCTGCCGATCAGATCTCCATCGTTTCTTACGGTAAAGAAAAACCAGCAGTACTGGGTCATGACGAAGCGGCATATGCCAAAAACCGTCGCGCCGTACTGGTTTACTAAGAGAATTGCATGAGCAGTAACTTCAGACATCATTTATTGAGTCTGTCGTTACTGGTTGGCATAGCGGCCCCCTGGGCCGCTTTTGCTCAGGCGCCAATCAGTAGTGTCGGCTCAGGCTCGGTCGAAGACCGCGTCACTCAACTCGAGCGTATTTCCAATGCTCACAGCCAGCTTTTAACCCAACTCCAGCAACAACTCTCTGATAACCAGACTGACATTGATTCTCTCCGCGGGCAGATCCAGGAGAACCAGTACCAGCTGAATCAGATCGTTGAGCGCCAGAAACAGATTCTGCTGCAGATAGATAGTCTGAGCAGCGGTGGCGGCGCAGCATCAGGTGCGCAGGCTCCGTCGTCTTCTGGCGATCAGAGCGCGGCTGCCACCAGCGCAGCGCCAGCGGCCACCTCAGGCGCCCCGGCGATGACCGGCGATGCGAACACCGATTATAATGCCGCTATTGCCCTGGTGAAGGATGCCTCACGCCAGGATGACGCGATGGTGGCGTTTCAAAACTTCGTCAAAAAGTACCCGGATTCAACCTACCAGCCAAACGCTAACTACTGGCTCGGGCAGTTGAACTACAATAAGGGGAGAAAAGACGACGCGGCGTTTTACTTCGCTTCGGTGGTGAAGAACTACCCGAAATCGCCAAAAGCGCCTGACGCGATGTTTAAAGTCGGCGTGATCATGCAGGACAAAGGTGATACCGCGAAAGCGAAAGCGGTTTACCAGCAGGTGATCAACAAATTCCCCGGCACCGACGGTGCGAAACAAGCGCAAAAACGACTTAATGCTCTTGGTTGATTACGGCATGACCAGAAATCGCGTTATTTCTGGTCTTGTCGCCTGAATCGCCAGCAGTTAAGTGATCTTTATCGAAATTTTAGTTGCGCTGAATTCTGAAATCAGTAATATATGCCGCCGTTGCCAAGGGATATCAAACAAGCCCAAAGCAATGCCAGAGTGGGTCGTTAGCTCAGTTGGTAGAGCAGTTGACTTTTAATCAATTGGTCGCAGGTTCGAATCCTGCACGACCCACCAATGTAAAAAGGCGCCCTAAAGGCGCCTTTTTGCTATGCGCGGAACATGGCCCTGCCACGAGTCCCTCCGCAGCAATCACCCCTGTCAGCGCTGATATAGCGGATCTTCAACCCTGGCGGCGGTTAAATTCTCCCCTTCTTCACGCACAATTTCCCATAACGCCTGAGCAGCGGTCGACAGCGAGCGATTTTTCCTGCATGCCAGCATCAGCTGCCGCTCCATCACCGGAGTCAGCCGTTTCACCGTCAGACGGCTCCCCTGCGGTAACGGTAGCGCCAGCGCCGGCAGAACGCTGATGCCAATTCCCGATTCTACCATCGGAAACAGCGTTGCCGGGTGGCCAATCTCCTGGACGATGTTCGCCCGGATAGCCAGCCTGCTGAGGGCCGCATCGATCAGCGGGCGGCTGCCGGACGCATAATCCTGCAGGATTAGCCTTTCATCCTGCAGCGCCTGCCACGGCACTTCTGTCAGGCTGGCAAAAGGATGATCCTCCCGGCAGAGCAGCAAAAATGGTTCCGCCAGAACCACTTCACACTGAAGGTCTGCCGCCGGGCCCGGATCAATCACGATGCCAAAATCCACTTCCCCCTGGCGGATACTTTCCAGCACCCACTGCTGGGGCCGATCGTGCAGCACAAAATCGATATCGGGATAACGACGATTGCTGTGAGCAATACACTGCGGAATAAGGTGGGCGGAAATCGTCTGACTGGCGGCGACCTTGACGGTGCCGCTCAGTTGCTGGCCAACCCGCCCGGCGTCGCGCAGGGTAATCGTCAACTCATCGAGCAAACGTTCCAGCCTGCCCGCCAGCTGCTGGCCCGCCTCGGTGAGCACCACTTCGCGAGTAGTACGGTCGAGCAGACGGACGCCGGTCTGATGCTCCAGCTCCTTGACGCTATGGCTGACGGCCGACTGACTTAAGCCAATCATCTCCCCTGCCCGGCTGAAGCTTCTGGCCCGGGCGACGGTGACAAATACTTTTAACTGACGCAGAGAGTAATTCATCTTTTTTATTCATGAATAGATGCAATAAATCAATTTTATTTCTCAAATGAAAAAAAGCACAATAGCGCATCTCTTTTCAGGAGCGTTTATGAAACTTTTCCGTATTCTCGATCCGTTTACGGCAACGCTAATCACCGTTGTCCTGCTGGCCTCATTCTTCCCGGCCCGTGGCGCTTTCGTCCCCTTCTTTGAACATCTGACCACCGCCGCCATCGCGCTGCTGTTCTTTATGCATGGCGCTAAACTCTCCCGGGAGGCGATTATCGCCGGCGCCAGCCACTGGCGTTTGCATCTGTGGGTGATGTGCAGCACCTTTATTCTCTTCCCGCTACTCGGGGTTCTGTTTGCCTGGTGGGCGCCGGTGAATGTCGATCCGATGCTCTACAGCGGCTTTATCTATCTGTGCATTCTGCCGGCCACCGTGCAATCCGCTATCGCCTTTACTTCGCTGGCCGGGGGCAACGTCGCGGCTGCGGTTTGCTCAGCCTCGGCCTCCAGCCTGCTGGGGATTTTTGTTTCCCCGCTACTGGTGGGGGTTCTGATGAACCTTCACGGCGCAGGCGGCAGTCTGGAGCAGGTTGGTAAAATTATGCTGCAGCTGCTGCTGCCTTTCGTGCTCGGTCACTTATCGCGGCCGTGGATTGGCGACTGGGTGGCGAAGCATAAGAAGTGGATTGGTAAGACCGACCAGACCTCGATTCTGTTGGTGGTTTACTCCGCCTTTAGCGAGGCGGTGGTGAATGGCATCTGGCATAAAGTCGGTCTGGGATCGCTGCTGTTTATCGTGGTGGTCAGCCTGGTGCTGCTGGCCATCGTCATCGCGGTCAACGTCTTTGTCGCCCGCCGCTGCGGCTTTAACAAAGCCGATGAGATTACCATCGTCTTCTGCGGTTCGAAAAAGAGCCTGGCCAACGGCATTCCGATGGCCAATATTCTCTTCCCGACCTCCATCCTCGGCATCATGGTGCTGCCGTTGATGATCTTCCACCAAATCCAGCTGATGGTCTGCGCGGTGCTGGCGCGGCGCTACAAGCAGCAAACCGATGCGCGTCTCGCTGAGGAAAAGGCCAACGCGGCCAAAGCCTAACGCGCTTTCTTCAGGGGCTGGACCAGATCGCTCAGCCCCTCAGTTTTAATCAGCAGGGTCAACGCCATCAGCTCGCCAAGATGCCCGGCAGGGAATTTATCCTTACGCGCGAACCACAATAAATACTCTTCCGGGACATCGATTAAGCGACGTCCCTTGTATTTACCGAACGGCATTTCGGTATTGGCTATCTCGACCAGCTGCGCTTTATCCACGTTATTCTCCCAGCAGACGCATCATTTCGGCTTCGTCAATCACCTCGATGCCCAGCTCCTGCGCTTTCGCCAGCTTAGACCCCGCCGCTTCGCCGGCAATCACCAGGTCGGTTTTCTTCGACACGCTGCCTGCCACCTTCGCCCCCAGCGCCACCAGACGCGCTTTGGCGTCATCGCGCGACAGCTGGCTGAGGCTGCCGGTAAGGACCACGGTTTTGCCTGCAAACGGGCTATCAATCTCTTCCGCCTTCACCACCACCGGCGCAGGCCAGCGAACCCCCTCCGCCAGCAGTTGCGCAATGACATCGCGGTTGCTCTCTTCGGCAAAGAAGTTGAAGGTATGGGTAGCGACGACGATGCCGACATCAGGGACTTTCTGTAGCTCCTCAATGGAAGCCTGCTCCAGGGCTTCGAGAGTGCCGAAATGCGCCGCCAGGCCCGCCGCCGTCGCTTCTCCTACCTCGCGAATACCTAAGGCGTAGAGGAAACGTGCGAAGGTCGTCTCTTTGGCTTTCTCGAGGGCGTTGACTACGTTTTGCGCGGACTTCGGCCCCATCCGATCCAGCCCGGTCAGTTTCCCCGCCGTCAGCCGGAACAGATCCGCCGGGGTATGGACGTACTCTTTCTCCACCAGCTGGTCGATGATCTTGTCGCCCATGCCGTCAACGTCGAGCGCGCGACGGGAGACGAAGTGCTTGAGCGACTCTTTGCGCTGCGCGCCGCAGATCAGGCCGCCCGTACAGCGGGCTACCGCCTCGCCTTCCACCCGTTCAACGTCTGACTGACATACAGGACAGTGGGTCGGGAAGACGACATCCCGGGCATCCGCCGGACGCTCGGAAAGCACCACGTTAACCACCTGCGGGATCACATCGCCTGCCCGGCGAATCACCACCTTGTCGCCGATTTTCAAGCCTAAGCGTTCAATTTCATCGGCATTATGCAAGGTGGCATTGCTCACCAACACGCCGGCAACATGGACCGGCTCCAGACGCGCCACCGGCGTAATCGCCCCGGTGCGGCCCACCTGGAACTCCACGTCCCGGACGAAGGTCATCTGCTCCTGTGCCGGGAACTTAAAGGCCACGGCCCAGCGCGGCGCGCGGGCGACGAAACCCAGCTGTTCCTGCAGCGCCAGCGAATCGACTTTGATCACCACGCCATCAATGTCAAAGCCCAGGTGGGGACGCTCTTCCTCGACTTTACGATAGTAAGTAAGCACTTCCTCGGGGGTGTGGCACAGGGTGACGCGATCGCTCACCGGCAGCCCCCATGCTTTGAACTGCAGCAACCGAGCCGAGTGGCTGGCCGGCAGCTCGCCGCCCTCCAGCACGCCCACGCCGTAGCAGAAGAAAGTAAGCGGTCGCTTCGCAGTGATGCGCGGATCGAGCTGGCGCAGCGAACCCGCTGCCGCATTACGCGGGTTAGCAAACACTTTCCCGCCGGTGCGGCGAGCTTCCTCATTGATTTTTTCAAACCCGGCCTGCGGGAGGAACACTTCCCCACGTACCTCAAGGCGTGCAGGAATATTCTCGCCATGCAGCTTGAGGGGGATGGCGCGAATAGTTCGCACGTTAGAGGTAATATCTTCGCCGGTGGTGCCGTCGCCGCGGGTTGCCGCCTGCACCAACACGCCGTTTTCGTAGAGAATGCTCACCGCGAGGCCGTCGAGCTTAAGCTCGCAGCAGTAGGTAAGATGATCTGTGCTTTTCAGGCGATCCTGTACCCGCTTGTTGAAGGCGAGAAAGCTCTCTTCGTCAAACACGTTATCCAGCGACAGCATCGGCACTTCATGGCTGATCTGGCTAAAGGCGGTGAGTGGTGCCGCCCCCACCCTCTGTGTTGGCGAATCCGGGGTAATCAGCTCCGGGTGCTGGCTCTCCAGCTCGCGCAGCTTGCGCATCAGGCGGTCATATTCCGCATCCGGCACTTCCGGCGCGTCCATAACGTGGTACAGATATTCATGATGGCGAAGCGTGGTTCGCAGTTCAGTCAGTTGTTGTTCGATTGGTTCCATATCACACCATCAATGATAAAAAACCCCCGACAGGCGGGGGTTGAGAAGGAATTGAGTTAACGCGTAACGTCAGGCGTTCGCGTCTTTCACTTCGCGAATACGATCCTGGTATTCACGCAGTTTTTGCGGCGTCATCATGCGACGCTGATCGTCAAGCACCACGCCGCCCACTTCGTCAGCGATATACTGCGCAGACTGCAGCATCAGCTTGAAGTTCTGCAATTCATCGCCGTAGGAAGGGACCTGCATAAAGATAGTCACCCCAGGGGTCATCATATCCGCCATGCTGTCCGGATTGAAGGTTCCCGGTTTCACCATGTTGGCCAGACTGAACAACACCGGACCGCTGCCGTCCGGACTTAGGTGGCGGTGGAAAATATTCATTTCACCAAACTTAAAGCCGGCCTGCTGGATACTGTTGATCAGCACTTCACCGTTAAGCTGGGCGCCATGATGCGCGGCGACGTTCATCACAATGACCGTCTCTTTGCGCTCTTTCGGCTGCGGCGCGGCGGGCTGCTGCG
>ERZ859738.821-NODE-821-length-17972-cov-1.992968_pt1 | contig 17972 bp, 18 predicted proteins | sample MGYA00510122_ERZ859738 | MGnify/ENA primary metagenome ERZ859738 (study PRJEB30046, sample SAMN00715139) | human gut metagenome | study: EMG produced TPA metagenomics assembly of the A metagenome-wide association study of gut microbiota in type 2...
CCGAAGCCAATATGACCTATCCGGCACAGGCAACCAGCCAGGCAACCTTCGCAGGTATTATTGATACGAATGATACCAACGTAACCAGCAAAGAAGGAAGAGTGGTGAATCTTGAGGTGTATGATAACAAGGGATTCAAGTATACCGTGCGATGCACACTGCATGATGCTGATCCTACTGCAGATGATGGCATGTTCTACCTGAAAATCAATGATATTTTAGACAGTAACGGAAAATCTGTCGTTGCAGCCGGTGATAAGATATCCGATTATGTGACCTTTGGTGCCGCTGCACAAGGACCAGAGGCAGATATTACAGCTCATCTCCAGTACAGCACAAAGGACGGATCCTTTATCAATGTCGGAAAGGCTAAGGGTGATACTGCGACACAGAGCGCAATTACTTTTGAGTTTAAGCAGGATAAGCTTCCAAGCTTTGAGAACATCACCGCAGACTTTTCCGCAACCTCGAACCAGAACAACAACGGAAGCTCTACCTTTGTAGGATCGAAGGGTGGCAGCAAGAGTATCGGTTCCGGACGTAAGGTGGGTGAAATGAGTGGTATTGCCATTTGGAAGGATGGTAAGATCTATGCTTCCTATGACAATGGACAGAAGAGACTGTTAGGACAGATCGCAGTTGCAAACTTTGCCAATGCATCCGGTCTTTCCAAGGAGGGAGATAACCTCTATTCCGCAACACAGAACTCCGGAGACTTTAACGGAGTGGGGGAGGACATTACCGCAGATGGTGGTTATATGAACTCCGGCGTACTGGAAATGAGTAACGTGGATCTTTCTGCTGAATTTACCGAAATGATTACGACCCAGCGTGGTTTCCAGGCCAACAGCCGGATCATCACCGTATCCGATACCTTATTGGAAGAACTGACCAATCTGAAACGGTAGTGCTGAATAGTTACAATCAATAATTAAAAGAGAAGCAGAGGAAGCTTCAAAACGCATAAAGGTGTAAGGGAACGGGCAGAAGCAGCCCGTTCCCTTAAGGTGTTTTTCCGGAGGTGTGGACAGATGATTGAAGTTACGAAGATGAATGGTAGAAAAGTACTGGTAAACCCGGATCTTATTGAACTTGTTGAAGAAACGCCGGATACGGTTGTTCTATTTACAACCGGAAGGAAAATAATTATAAAAGAAAGTAGACAAGAGGTCAAAAATCTTGTAAAATCGTATAGAAAGGATATTTTTGCAGATTAACGCAAAAAGGTGATACAAAGTGGATTTAGCGTCAATTCTTGGTTTAGTGTTATGCTTTGGCATGTGTATATATGGTATTATCAGTAATGCAGGTGCAGAGAACTTTGGGCGATACATAGATCCTCCGTCAGCAATTATTACATTTGGTGGCGCTTTTTTTGCGATTATGGCATCGACAACCCTTAAAAACTATGTGGCCGGCTTGAAGAGCTTTTTACTTGTGTTCAAGACTCCTGCAAACGATGTGAAGTCCATGATCAGTCAGATTATTGACCTTTCCAATGTGGCTCGTAAGGAAGGACTTCTTTCTCTGGAAGAGGCCGCAGGTAATCTGGATGACGAGTTTATGAAGAAGGGAATCCTTCTGATTGTGGATGGTACGGATCCGGATCTGGTACGCGGCATTCTGGAAACCGAGCTTGTCAGCATTGAAGAACGCCATAAGAGCAAAATTTCCTTCTGGGAAGACCTGGGTGCCATGGGTCCTGCCTGGGGTATGATTGGTACACTGATCGGTCTGGTTAACATGCTTTATGAAATGGATGACCCGAGCAGTATCGGACCTTCCATGGCGGTAGCACTGATTACCACCTTATACGGATCCCTGCTTGCTAACTGGATCTGTACGCCGGTTGCAACTAAATTAAAGTTAAATAATGCAAATGAAATTACAATGAAAGAGATTGCTATTGAAGGATTGCTTTCGATTCAGGCAGGTGAAAACCCACGTGTTATTGAAGAGAAACTGAAATCCTTCCTGGCTCCGGCAGATCGTGCAAGTGATTCTGCCGAGGGAGAACGGGGGGAGGGGAAGAGGTTGGCTAAGAGAAAGCCGGAAGAACCGCCGAAGGGAGCGCCAGCGTGGCAGTCGACCTTTGCGGATCTGATGAACCTTCTGCTTTGTTTCTTCGTTATGTTGTTTTCCATGTCCACAATGGATGCCCAGAAGTTTGAGCTGATGGCAGCATCCTTTAACCAGACCTTCAGTATTTTCAGTGGAGGTGCTTCTGCGATTGGCGATGGCATGCTGATCAGTAACGGTGTAAGCCAGTTGAATGAGCTGGATAAGTACATTAACAGCACCGGCATGAATCCGGAGGGTGAGGAAATGCCCAAGGAATTCGAGGAAGCCAGGGAAATGGTGGACGAGGAGCAGATGAAGCAGTCTGAAGAACTGGCAGGAAAGGTGGAAGAAGCTCTCGAAGAGAAAAATCTGGATAAGGAAGTGGACATCGAGTTTACTTCACAGTATGTGCAGCTTACAGTAAATGGAGCGTTGCTTTTTGATTCGGGAAAAGTAGAATTAAAACAGGAATCTCTGTCCATGATGAACCAGCTCGGTATTATTTTGCAGCGGTTTGCAGAAGGGACTATCGAAATAGAAGGACACACAGATAACGTTCCGATGTCCGGTGCGAAGTATTCGAATAATGATGAACTGAGTGCGGGGCGTGCACTTTCCGTATTTTACTATCTGCGCGACAATACAACACTTGATATGAGCAGGGTGAAGCATTCGGGAAGAGGTGAATACATTCCTATTGCCGATAATTCCACACCGGAAGGAAGAGCAATGAACCGTCGGGTGGAAATCCGGATTTATAACGCATTAAGTTCTTATAACTAGAAAGGTGTTACTATCATGAAGAAAAACCTCATTTCGGTCGCAATTCTTGTATTGTTGATCGTGAATATTGTTCTGACCTCAATTATGATGTTCAGTGTACTGAATACGAATAAAAAAACAGCAGCATTTGTCACGGAAGTGGCATCAGCAATCCAGCTGGAATTAGGAACGGATGAAGAGTCACAGGAAACAGAAACAGTCGTCATTGATGATATTGATACTTATACGATCGCCGATATGACGATTCAGCTAAAGCCCTCCGCTGCCACAAACAGCAGTGGGGAAAATACCAGTAAAGTACATTATGTAAGCACTTCGATCGTTCTGTCCATGAATAAGAAGAATGCAGATTATAAGACTTATTCTGCTGATCTTGTAAACAAGGAAGATCTGATCAAGGGCGAAATTACCGAAGCCTTCAGTCAGTATACCATGGAGGAAGCATCTGAGAATCCGCAGGCAGTAAAGGATGAATTCAATCTGCTGAAGAGCAGCCAATTTACAAATGTTACCTATAATTCAGGCTTTGTATGGATCTGATTTCATTTTTGATGTAACCTTGAGCAATCCTCTTTATCAGTAATACGCAGGGCACTGCGTAAAGAAAGAAGGAGGTGAGGACCGGTGGGCGAGGTACTATCGCAAAGTGAAATTGATAATCTGCTCGCACAGCTAAGCAGTGGCGAGCTTGATATGGAGCAGATGCAGGAGCCGAAAGAAAAACAGGTATATGACTTTAAGCGCCCTGCCAAGTTTTCCAAAGAACACCTGCGGACATTGGAAATTATATATGAGCATTATGGACGGCTGCTATCGACCAATCTGCCGGTTTATCTGCGCAAGAATGTACAGGCTACGGTAGCAAGCTCCGAGACGGTTACATTTTCGGAATTTACGAATGCACTTTCCAATCCGGTTATTTTGGGAATTGTGGACTTTAAACCCTTGACAGGGAATGTTATTATAGAATTAGCACCTAATCTTGGCTTTGCCATGATTGACCGTATGCTCGGAGGACAGGGAGCACCGCTGGAGCGGAACCGTGACTTCTCCGAAATTGAAATGACCATTATCCAGAAGATGATGATTGTGTGCATGCAGCTTATGAGAGAGCCATGGAAGAATGTACTTGACATCTCTCCGATGCTGGACCGGATTGAAACGAATGTCCAGTTCGCACAGGTCATCGCACCGAGTGACATGATCGCCATTGTGACGATGAATGTGAAGATCGGTGATGTTGAAGGGTTTATGAATGTCTGCCTTCCGTTCTTTACACTGGAAGACATTATTGATAAACTGAATACAAAGTACTGGTTCTCCACGATGAAAAAGGACGATTCCACGGATTATGAAGAGCAGATTGAATCTCTCATCAAGAGAGTGGATGCTCCGATCCGGGCGGTTCTCGGTAAGAGCCAGGTATCCGTAAATGATTTCCTTGGTCTGCAGTGCGGTGATATCATCCGGCTGGATACCAATGTGAATTCTGAAATGTCAGTCTATGTAGGAAATATCCGCAAATTTACAGCATTGCCCGGTTCAAGTCAGGACAAATATGCTGTCCGGATAACATCAGTAATCAGAGAGGGGGAGTAAGGCATGGACGGAATGTTAACGCAGGATGAAATTAATGCACTACTCAACGGAATGGATTTGTCCGACAGCAGTAATAATGCTTCAAAGGACGAACCGGCAGGATCATCCGATGATGCACCGGCAGCTACGGCGGGTGCAGCTCCGGCATCTAATGAGGATGCGCTGACCGATATAGAACGGGATGCAATTGGCGAAATTGCCAATATCAGCATGGGGTCCTCTGCAACAACGTTATACTCACTGGTCAATCGTAAGGTCAATATTACAACACCGGTAGTTACCATGGCTACCTGGGATACGGTAGTAGAGGATTACCAGAGACCATGTGTTTTTATTAAAATTAAATATACGGCAGGTCTTGATGGCGCCAATATTATGGTGCTGAAGGATCATGATGTGAAAGTAATCGCAGATCTGATGATGGGCGGAGACGGAACCAACACCGATGGAGAACTTGGAGAGCTTCACTTAAGCGCCATTTCAGAAGCGATGAACCAGATGATGGGATCTGCTGCAACCTCACTTTCCACAATGCTTGGAAAGGTGATCGATATCAGCCCCCCGGAGGCAAGTATCTTAAATCTGGAAGAAGTTGAAAGCGGGGAATCAATTGAAGGATTTCTGGCAGGAAACTTTGTAAAGATTTCTTTCCGGATGCAGATTGACGATCTGGTGGACAGTACGATCATGCAGCTTTACCCGATAGAATTTGCAAGGAGCCTGTATGAAACCTTTGTAGCATCAAGCTCCGGAGAAGCAGAACCTGCTCCGGCAGCTGCAGGTGAACCTGCACCCGCTCCTGAACCGGTGCCGACACCGGCTGTGGATCCGGAACCATATGTTCCGCCGACGGTTTCCATGAATCAGAATCAGGCGATGAGTAATCCGGCCAATATGGATATGAATCAGATGAATATGGGAATGCCGAATATGAACATGGGAATGCCGCAGATGGGCATTCCGAATATGAATATGGGAATGCCGCAGATGGGTATGCCACAGATGGGAATGCCAAATATGAACATGGGCATGAACCAGATGAATATGGGAATGCCCCAGATGAATGCACAGCAGCCCATGAACGTGCAGCCTGCACAGTTCCAGAGCTTTAACAATGCTGCCGCCGCCATTCCGGGACAGGAAAACATCGGTTTGATTAAGGATGTTCCACTGGAAGTTACGGTAGAGCTTGGCAGAACCAGAAAGTCGATTGCAGAAATCCTGGATTTTGCACCGGGAACCATCATTGAACTTGACAAAATTGCCGGAGAGCCGATTGATGTGCTTGTAAATGGCAAGTATGTAGCCAAAGGCGAAGTAGTTGTAATTGAAGAGAGCTTTGGTGTCCGGGTAACCGAGATAATTAACTAGAAATAGGAGAAAAATTATGGCAAAGAATATTTTAATCGTTGATGATGCAGCATTTATGAGAATGATGATCAAGGACATTCTTACCAAGAATGGATACAATGTTGTAGGAGAAGCTGAAAACGGATTAAAGGCAGTTGAAAAGTACACTGAATTAAAGCCGGATCTGGTGCTGATGGATATTACCATGCCGGAGCTTGATGGAATCGGAGCTTTAAAGAAAATCAAGGAAGCTGATTCCAACGCTCTTGTAATTATGTGTTCTGCAATGGGACAGCAGGCAATGGTTATCGAATCCATCCAGGCAGGAGCAAAGGACTTTATTGTGAAGCCGTTCCAGGCAGACCGTGTATTGGAAGCTGTTAAGAAAGTAGTTGGTTAATTATGCTCCTTGCCATTACATCAAGGACTGACAGCTATCTTCAGTTTCTGACCGTTCTGCTGTTGTTTGTGTTTGTTCTGGTGATTACCTACTTCACAACACGCTGGATCGCAAGATACCAGAAGGTAAAGAGCAATGCAGACAATCTGGAGGTGATCGAAACCTGCAGAATTACTTCCAACAAGTATCTGCAGATTGTGCGTGCCGGGACGAAATATGTCCTCATCGCCATTGGCAAGGATGAAGTACATATGCTGACCGAGTTATCGGAGGAAGAGTTGATGCTCACAGCCGGGAACGGACAGCAGCAGATGGATTTTTCCAGGGTGTTTGCCAGTGTAAAGAATCTGGGGAAAAAAGAGAAAGAATAAATGAAGCACTTTATGAAAAAGATCATAAACATGGTATGCCTGCTGATGACGGTAGGCATATTGTGTATTATTCCGCAGTTTTCCGTACAGGCATCTTCCACATCGACAGGGCTTACCGGGGAAACCACGGAAAGCACCACAAGGCAGGATCCAGGAACAGCTGAGGATCAGAGTGATTTATCGCAACTGAATATCGGTAATACCTTTACCATTACCAGTAATGAAGGTAATGGGCAGATTAACGGGACATTAAGGATTCTGATTACGCTGACACTGATCGCACTGGCACCGACGCTGCTGATCATGCTCACTTCATTTACCAGAATCCTCATTGTGTTACATTTTACCAGGGCAGCACTGAATACCCAGACGGCACCTCCAAACCAGGTGTTGATTGGGTTGGCTTTGTTTCTGACCTTTTTCGTGATGCGGCCGACGATTACAACGATTTATACGGAGGCCCTGGTTCCCTTTGAAAACGGGGAGATCACGCAGGAGGAATTTTTTGATGAAGGCTTACAGCCCTTACGTGAATTTATGTATGGGCAGACCCAGAAGAAGGACGTGACGTTATTCTTTGAGATCAGCGGAGAGGAATGGGACGGAACACTTGATGGAATTCCTACGGAAATTCTTATCCCAAGCTTTATTATCAGTGAACTCAGGACTGCATTTATTATCGGCTTTTATATTTATATTCCGTTTATTGTCATTGATATGGTCGTGGCATCAGTTCTCATGGGTATGGGTATGATGATGCTGCCGCCGACAACCATTTCCATGCCGTTTAAGATCCTGCTGTTTATTCTGGCAGATGGCTGGAGTCTGATTATTGGAAATCTGATTAAAACCTTCTATTAGCAGGTAGCAGGCAGAATCAGGAACGCACTTAAGAATTTGGAAGGAGCAGATAAATGGGGATTGAAGAGGTAACCGCTGTTTCAAGCGAGGCACTTTATCTGGTGATTAAGGTTGCCGCACCGGTATTGCTTGTTTCGCTGGTGGTTGGTCTGATTATCAGTATCTTTCAGACTGTCACATCCATTCAGGAACAGACACTGACCTTTGTTCCAAAAATTATAGCAGTATTTTTTACACTGATTGTACTTGGTCACTGGATACTGAATGAGATGACACAGTTTATGATCCGCTTGTGGTCTGATTTTCCGTTATATATCAGGTAGCTTATGATCAATTATGATTTTACTTACAATGAATTGCTGTATTTTCTGCTGATTTTTGTACGGGTGGCGAGTTTTGTTTTTATTGCACCGTTTTTCAGCATGGGAAATACACCGGCAAGAATCCGTGCCGGACTGAGTTTTTTTATTACCCTGCTTCTGTATCACACTCTGCCGGAAACGGAGATCGTTTATAACGGACTTCTGGAATATACGGTGATTGTGATGAAAGAGGTGGTTACAGGTCTTCTGCTGGGGTTTGGAACGAATTTCTGTACTTCGATCATGTCCTTTGCCGGACAGATCGTGGATATGGATATTGGTTTGTCCATGGCGAGTATGTTTGATCCGACGACGAAACAGCAGACATCCATATCGGGTGTTATTTATAATTATATGATTATGCTGATGTTGATTATTTCAGGAATGTACCGTTATCTCTTATCTGCGTTTGTAGAAGCCTATACGCTGATTCCGATTAACGGAACCGTATTCCGTTTTCATAAAATGCTGACCGGTTTTATCAGCTTTATGACCGATTTTGTGATCATTGGATTCCGGATCTGCCTGCCGGTTTTTACCGTGATGATTCTGCTGAATGCCATTCTCGGTGTGCTGGCAAAGGTGTCTCCGCAGCTGAATATGTTTGCGGTTGGTATCCAGTTGAAGATTCTGGTCGGTCTTTCCGTATTATTTTTATCCATGGCGATGCTGCCTGAGGCGGCAGGCTTTGTCTTTGACCAGATGAAAAAGGTTATGGTGAGCTTTGTAGAGGCAATGAGTTAGGGGGATTGGGCGCGGTGTTGGAATATCAGCTTCAGTTCTTTGCAAAGGATGGTCCTGGCGGAGAGAAAACCGAGCAGCCGACTTCCAAGAAGTTAGAGGATGCCCGGAAGGAAGGACAGGTTGCCAAGAGTAAGGAGGTTGCAAATGCGGCCGGAATCCTGGCGCTGTTTCTGATTGTCCGGTTTTATGCAGGGACGCTTGGAGAAGGCTTTGTGAATTATTTCCGGGGAATGTACAATGCGATTCCGGATGCCATCCAGATGTTTGACAGTGCTGTTCCGTTTGCAACAATTTCCGTGATTCTGCGTCAGATGATTCTGCAGATGCTGCTTATGATGGGACCGGTTTTGCTGATTGCGGTTGTCATTGCGTTTGTCTGTGATGTCGTACAGGTTAAATGGAAGCTTACCGGGAAGCCGTTACAGCCTAAATTCAGTAAATTAAACCCGGTAAAGGGTTTTGGAAGGATTTTTTCAAAGAATTCGATCGTGGAACTGATCAAATCGATTGCAAAGATTGGCGTGATCGGTTATATTGCGTTTTCTGAGGTTCAGAAATATGCATCAGAGCTGTATTTATTGTATGATATCGGTCTGTATCAGGCAATCGGACTAGTAGGGGATATCCTGTTTTCTGTAGGAATCAAGGTGGCGGCAGCTTATCTGGTCATTGCACTGCTTGATTTTGCTTATCAGAAATGGAAGTTCAGGCAGGATATGATGATGACCAAGCAGGAAGTGAAGGACGAATATAAGAACCAGGAAGGGGATCCGCAGATCAAGGGAAAGCAAAGACAGCGTATGCGTGAGGCTTCCCAGCGGAGAATGATGCAGCAGCTTCCGGAAGCAGACGTTGTTATTACGAACCCGACACATTTTGCGGTAGCGATCAAGTATGACCCGGACAGGTACGATGCTCCTTATGTGCTTGCAAAAGGTGAAGATTATCTGGCACAGAAGATCAAGGAGATTGCCAGGGAGCATGACATTGAAATTGTAGAAAATAAGCCATTGGCACGTATGCTTTATGCCAATGTGGATATCGGAGGCCTGATTCCTCCGGAACTTTATCAGGCGGTGGCGGAAGTGCTTGCTTTTGTATATCACCTGAAGGGGAAAGCATAAAGGATTGAGTAGACCGAAGACGACAGGAAAGGAGAGCAGACATGAAAAAGGCAGACGTTGGTGTAGCGGCATATATCGTAGCAGCCTTTGTAATGCTGATTGTACCGATTCCAAGCTGGCTTTTGGATGTTCTGCTTGCATGTAATATTGCGATTGCATTTACGATCCTGTTTACTACGATGTTTTCCAAGGAAGTACTGGATATGTCATTCTTCCCGACCATTCTGTTGTTCACCACCATTTTCCGTATTGCACTGAATGTATCTTCGACCCGTCTGATTCTTACAACCGGTGATCCGGGACAGGTGGTAGCAACCTTCGGAAGCTTTGTTGGTGGCGGGGATCTGATTGTAGGTGCGATTGTATTCCTGATTTTGCTGATTGTGCAGTTTATGGTGATCAATAAAGGTTCCGAACGTGTGGCAGAAGTAACGGCGCGGTTTACTTTGGACGCAATGCCCGGTAAACAGATGGCGATTGATGCGGACTTAAATACGGGAGCAATCAATGATGCCGAAGCAAAAAGGCGAAGAGACAAGATTCAGGAAGAAGCGAGCTTCTTCGGATCCATGGATGGTGCGGTAAAGTACGTAAAGGGAGATGCAACGGCAGGTCTTATTATTACTGCAGTCAATGTCATCGGCGGTATCGCCATGGGTGTATTGCGGCAGAATATGGATATTACAGCAGCACTGAATAAATATGTTATTTTAACAATCGGTGACGGCCTGGTGAGCCAGATCCCTTCTCTTCTGATCTCGCTTTCTACAGGTATTCTGGTTACGAAGGGATCGAAGGATGCAGACTTTGGTACGGTACTGATCAGACAGTTATTCGGTGTACCAAGAGCCTTGTATCTGGTAGGTGCAATTATTGCAGGACTTGGTATTGTTACGCCGCTTCCCACAGTGGTTTTCCTGGCATTGGGACTGATTTTTGTCGTGACGGGACGTGTGATTGCGGGAACGATCGAAACAGCGCAGATTGAAAATGAAGTTGATACGGAGGAGGCAGCGGCAGAAGAGATCCGGCAGCCTGAGAATGTCAACAGTCTCCTGCAGGTGGATCCGATCGAGCTGGAGTTTGGCTACGGTATTATTCCGTTAGCGGATGTGAATCAGGGCGGTGACCTGCTTGACCGGGTGGTGATGATCCGGAGGCAGATTGCACTGGAATTAGGTACGGTAGTGCCGATTATCCGACTGCGTGATAACATTCAGCTAAATCCGAACCAGTATATTATTAAGATTAAAGGCATACAGGTGAGCGAGGGCGAAATCCTGTTTGATCACTATATGGCAATGAATCCGGGCTATGTGGAGGAAGAGATTACCGGTATTCCAACGTTTGAACCGTCCTTCCATCTGCCGGCCATCTGGATTACGGAAGGGCAGCGGGAACGTGCAGAGAGCCTTGGCTATACGGTAGTGGATCCTCCTTCTATCATTGCAACCCATCTGACGGAAATTATCCGCCAGCATATTGCAGAGCTCCTGACCAGACAGGATGTACAGAATCTGGTAAACAACTTAAAGGAAACAAATCCTTCGCTGGTAGACGAACTGATTCCGAAGCTTCTTGGACTTGGCGAGGTACAGAAGGTATTGCAGAACCTGCTTAAGGAAGGAATTTCTATCCGTGACCTTCTGACGATCTTTGAAACACTGGCAGATTATGCACCTTCTACGAGAGATACGGATATCTTAACCGAGTATGTGCGTCAGAGCCTGAAACGTGCGATTTCCAATAAGTTCTTCCCGCCGAATGAGACAACGAGCGTGGTAACGCTGGATCCGAAGATCGAGCAGGAAATTATGGCAAGTGTGAAGCAGACGGAAAACGGTGCTTATCTGACACTGGATCCGGAACGTACGAAGGCCATTATCAAATCGGTGGAAACGGAGATTGCAAAGCTGGAAAACCTGGGGAAGAATCCCATTATTATTACTTCTCCGATTGTCCGTATGTATTTCAAACGACTGACAGAGGATTATGTGAAGGATCTGATTGTAGTATCCTATAATGAAGTGGAAAATAATGTAGAATTACAGTCTGTAGGAATGGTGACAGCATGATAATCAAGAAATTTCAAGGGAAAACAGAAGCAGAAGCAGTAGAAAGTGCGAAGAAAGAATTGGGAGACGGCATTGTCATTATGAATGTCCGGAATGTGAAGAAGAAGGGGATGTTCAGTTTTCTTAAGCCTCAGATGGTTGAAGTAACGGTGGCGCTTGAAGAAGAACCGGTAAGACCGGGAACAGTGCCGGAAAAGGACCTGAATCTGACAGATGCCATTGCAAATATCCGCTCTGTCAGTGAGAAAGCCCTGCAGCAGGAGGCAGCAGGGAAAAAGGAACAGGGCAGTCAGGAGGAGAAGCATGCGGACAGCACAGTCATTGAAGAAAAGCTTGACAGCCTGCATTTCCTTTTGGAGCAGCAGATGCAAAAGCCTGAAGAGAATAAGACAGAGGACAAGGCAGAAGCAGAAGAAGAGACGCCGAGTGAAATGGAGCAGTTTATGAAACTGCTTTATAATACCATGCTGGAAAATGAAGTCAATGAAAAATATGCCAACCAGATCATTGATGAAATTGAAAAATCCAACAAGCCGAACATGCCGTTTGACTATGCACTTTCCAATATCTACCAGAAAATGATCCTGAAATTTGGAAAGCCGGCAGGCATTACTCCGGCGGCCCAGGGACCGAAGATGTTATTTTTTATCGGACCTACCGGCGTTGGAAAGACAACAACCATTGCCAAAATAGCCTCACACTTCTGCGTGGATGGAGGTAAAAAGGTGGCATTGCTTACCGCAGATACTTATCGTATTGCAGCAGCAGAACAGCTGCGGACCTATGCAAATATCCTGGAGGTTCCGTTCCGGATTATTTATTCGGTTGAGGAGCTTTCCCAGGCCATGCGGGACTTTAAGGATTGCGACTATATTTTAGTGGATACGGCAGGACATTCCCACCAGAATGCCGAGCAGAAGAAAGTGATGAAGGAGCTGATTCATTCTGTGGATGGTATTCTTGAAAAAGAGGTATTTCTGGTATTGAGTGCAACGACGAAGTACCGGGATCTGCTAAGCATTGCGGATACTTATTCGGATATGACAGATTACAAGCTGATTTTTACGAAGCTGGATGAAACCATAACGCTGGGAAATCTGTTAAACTTAAAGCTTTATACCGGAGCACCGCTCTCTTATGTGACCTGCGGACAGAATGTACCGGATGACATTGAAGCTTTCAATCCGCAGAAGACTGTAAAAAGACTGCTTGGAGGGAAGCAGAAATAGTACGAAAATACGATTCAATACAAAAGATCAAAAGATCGGGGATAGGAAATGGATCAGGCAGAACAGTTAAGAAATATCATAAAGGCAGGTAATGTGAAACGCAGCAGGCCTTTGGCACGGGTGATCACGGTCACAAGTGGAAAGGGCGGTGTTGGAAAATCCAATACAGCGATCAATCTGGCAATTCAATTCCGTAAGATGGGAAAGAAGGTCGTGATTCTGGATGCGGATTTTGGACTTGCCAATATTGAGATTATGTTTGGCGCAGTACCAAAACACAATCTCAGTGATTTGATTTATCAGGGTAAAAATATTAAAGATATCATCACCTGGGGACCGATGGAGGTTGGATTTATCTCCGGTGGATCCGGGATCACGGGGTTGTCGAATTTAAGTAAGGATTATCTGACGTATATTGTCCATAATCTTGCAGAACTGGATACCATTGCAGATGTTATTATTGTAGATACCGGAGCCGGAATTTCGGATGCGGTACTGGAATTTCTTGTGGCAAGTGGCGAAATCCTGCTTGTGACAACACCGGAACCGACTTCCATTACCGATTCCTATTCGTTGTTAAAGGCATTGAACGGACACCCGGGACTGGAACGGGACAATACGCAGATTTGTATGATAGCCAATCGTGTCAGCGCTGCAAACGAAGGAGAAGTATTATTCCAAAAACTCGATGTAGTGGTAAGCCGTTACCTGAAGCTTCCCATTACCTATTTGGGTGCTGTGCCGCAGGATCCGCTTTTGGCAAAGGCTGTGATGCAGCAGCTTCCGGTTTCCTTACAGAATCCGCAGGCAAGGTCTGCGCAGGCCTATGAAGAGATCGCAGCAAAGCTGATGAAACAGGATGAAGGACAGAATACACAGAAGCGTGGTGTTGCCGCATTCTTTTCACATATTATAGGAAAGAGAAACAACGGTTAGAGGGGGAGCAAAATGCTGTCAAAATACGTGAAGCCCGGAGACAAGGTGGAAGTTCAGGCGGTAGAACGGGTAAAATTCGCAGATGAAGGAGAAAAGAAAAAGGTTTACGCCAGTATGGTCAGTGATATTTTATCGGATGACCAGTTGGAAATTGTGATGCCGATGGAAAAATCCAAGCTGATTCTGCTTCCGGTAAATGCTGAGTATGACGTGTATTTCTATACGGAATCAGGGCTTTACCAGTGCTTTGTGAAGGTTATTGACCGTTATAAACAGGATAATCAGTATATTCTTCTACTGGAGCTTACGAGTAATTTGAGAAAATTCCAGAGGAGAGAATATTATCGTCTGGGCTGTGCTCTTGAAATGAGTGCCCGTCCACTGGAAAAGGAAGAGATCAGGGCAGTTGAGAACAATGATAAGTATCTGGTGCCGGGACTTCCTCTTAAGAGAAGTGTGATTGTGGACATCAGCGGTGGGGGAATCCGGTTTGTCGGGGATTACTGTTATGAGCCGGATAGTCTGGTCTGTTGCAAATACAATCTGGCAACCGATGGAAAGAGTAAAGAATATACGCTGATTTCAAAGATTTTAACAGCACGGGAGCTGCCAGACCGGCCGGGACTTTATGAGCACCGTGCTCAGTACATTCATATTGATACAGCAGAGCGGGAAGAAATTATTCGGTTCATTTTCGAGGAAGAAAGAAAACACAGAAAGCGGGAAAAAGGAATATAGACGATTACTTTGCACTCATGTGAAGGATAAAGTGTGGTATACTAAGTATATGTAAATACCAGCATCGAAAGATGTGGCAGACACATCAGGTCAAGAACATGTGAAAGGAAATAAAGTAAATATGATTAGAACGGATTCCGCAGGCAAGGTGGTCGCGATTGCCAGTTCTACCGGGGGTCCCAAGGCGTTGCAGAAGCTGATACCTTTGCTGCCGAAGGAACTGAATGCTCCGGTATTGCTCGTACAGCATATGCCCGCAGGCTTTACAGAAGCACTGGCGTCCAGACTGAACGACCTGAGCAGAGTTACTGTGAAGGAAGCAGAAGAAGGTGATATCCTTCAGAAAGGCTGTGTTTATCTGGCCAGGGGTGGCAGGCATATGAATGTGGTCCGGTGTTTACGGGGCCATATGATTCATTATACGGATGAGCCGCCAAGAGAGGGCGTGAGACCATGCGCCAACTATATGTATGAATCGTTGGCAGACAGTGCATATGATTTGATCGTATGTGCGGTTCTTACAGGCATGGGTGCCGATGGCACGGCTGGAATCGCTGCATTGAAGCAAAAGAAAAAAGTACTTGTTTATGCGCAGGATGAAGACAGCTGCACGGTGTATGGAATGCCGAAGTGCATTATCAAAAGCGGACTGGCTTTAGTGGGAATTCCACTCGAACGTATTGCGCAGGAAATTATTAAGAACGTGGGGGTATGTTAAAATGGATGTAAGTCAATATTTGGAAATTTTTCTGGATGAAGCCAAAGAACATCTTGAGAATCTGAATACGCAGATTCTGAAGCTGGAACAGGAGCCTGAAGATACGGATACCATTAACGAGATCTTCCGGGCAGCGCATTCCTTAAAGGGAATGGCAGGCACCATGGGATATAAGAGAATGCAGACGCTGACTCATGATATGGAAAATGTATTCTCTGAGATCCGTAACGGCACATTGAAGGTGTCTGCAAACATGATTGATACTTTATTCCAGTGTCTGGATGCACTTGAAGAGTATACCAATAATATTCAGGAAAGCGCGGATGAAGGAACAAACGATAACCAGCCGCTGATCGAAATGCTGAACAGCTTCTTAAAGGGCAGCAATGCTCCTGCAAAGGAGGAAAAGAAAGAGGCTCCCGCAGCTGCGGAAGCAGAAAAGAAAGCAGCTGCAGATGGCGAAGAAAAGTGGAAAGAAATTGTTCTTACCGATGATCAGAAGCATGTATTCCGTACCGCTAAGGAACAGGGAAAGAATACATATGGTATGACGGTTTATATTCAGGAGAACTGTCTGCTTAAGGCAGCAAGAGCGTTTCTTGTATATAAGGCTGTGGAGGAACGGGCAGATATTATTGTCTGCAATCCTTCAGCGCAGGATATAGAGGATGAGAAGTTTGATCTGGATTTCAGCCTGATCGTGGTAACCGATACTTCCTTAGACGAAATCCTTCATGCGGCAAGAAACGTATCCGAAATCGATAAGGTTGTCGGATCGGAGTTAGAGCTTAAGGACGACGAGGCTTCCGGAGAAGAAGAAACTGCAGTTTCCACAGAAACCGCAGCAGAAAGAAAGCCTGCACAGAAGACCGCCTCTGCAGTTCCTGCCAAGAACGATAAGAAGCCGGCCGGTAAACCGGTAGTAAACCGTACCGTCCGTGTCGATATTGAAAAACTGGATGTTTTAATGAATCTGGTGAGTGAGCTGATCATTGCAAAGAACTCCCTTGTATCTGCATCCAGTGTAGAAGGTGTGAACAGTACCACCTTTAACGAGCAGATTGAATATCTTGAGAGTGTAACCACGAATCTTCACGAATCTGTGATGAAGGTACGAATGGTTCCTATTGAGAGTGTTGTAAGCAAGTTCCCAAGAATGATCCGGGATCTGTCCAAGAAGCTGGATAAGAAGATGGAACTGTATATGTCCGGTGAGGAAACGGAGCTGGATCGTACCGTGGTAGATGAAATCGGTGATCCTCTGATGCACCTGCTTCGTAATTCCGCCGATCATGGTCTGGAATCTGCTGAGGTTCGTGCACAACGTGGAAAGCCGGAGGTTGGTTCTATTTTCCTTGATGCTTATCAGGATGGAAATAACGTTGTCATTGAGGTCCGGGATGATGGTAACGGAATTGATGTGGAGAACGTTAAGAAAACAGCCATTGAGCGTGGCGTGATTACTCCGGAACAGGGAGATAACATGAGTGAGAAGGATATCATTAACCTTCTGTTCCATGCAGGATTTTCTACTTCAAAGAAGATTACGGATGTATCCGGCAGAGGTGTCGGCCTTGATGTTGTGAAGTCCAAGATTGAATCCTTAAGCGGTGAAGTGGAAGTAAAGAGCAAGCTTGGTGAAGGAAGCACCTGGATTATCCGTCTGCCTCTGACCCTTGCAATTATCCAGGCATTGATGGTGACCGTTGGTGGAGAAAAGTATGCAATTTCTCTCGGCAGCATTCAGACCATTGAAGATATTAAACCGGAAGAAATCAAGCTGGTACAGAACAGCGAAGTGATCAATTTAAGAGGAACCGTCATCCCGATTATCCGCCTGAGCAATGTCCTCGAGATCGAAAGCTTAAAGAAGCCGGATGAGAACATGGTTGTTGTTATCGTTAAGAAGGGCGAGAAGCTGGCCGGTCTTGTAGTTGACGAGCTTATGGGACAGCAGGAAATCGTTATTAAGTCACTCGGTAAATACATCAACAAGTGTAAGTTCATCAGCGGCGCAACCATTTTAGGTGACGGCGAGATCGCATTGATTCTTGATGCAAATGCACTGTTTTAGGAATGGGGGAGAGAATCATGGACGAATTAAGAGTAAACAATGAAGTAAAAACAGAAGGCGACAGTATCCAGTATATTGTAATTAAACTGGGCGCCGAGCAGTATGGAATTGATATCAAATATGTGGACAACATCGTAAGAATGCAGCATATCACCAGAGTTCCAAAGGTTGCCGGTTATTTAAAGGGCGTGATCAATCTTCGTGGAGAGGTCATCCCGGTTATGAATCTGCGTCTGAAAATGGGACTTCCTGAACAGGAGGCAACGAAGGCATCCCGAATTATTATCCTGAAATTAGAGCAGCATGGAACCATTGGCTTTATCGTGGATGAGGTTCGTGAGGTAGTAACCCTGTCTCCGGATCAGATTGATAAGGTTACCTATGATGCAAACGAAGAAAAAACGAATTTTATATCGGGTATCGGCAAGTATGAGAATGACCTGATTTCCCTGCTTGATATGAATGTAGTTGCTGCAGAACGATAACAGATACTGAAGATATAACGAAATGATAACTGTTCAGTACCTTCACAGTTACGATGCAAAAT
>ERZ859738.831-NODE-831-length-17801-cov-3.366223_pt1 | contig 17801 bp, 15 predicted proteins | sample MGYA00510122_ERZ859738 | MGnify/ENA primary metagenome ERZ859738 (study PRJEB30046, sample SAMN00715139) | human gut metagenome | study: EMG produced TPA metagenomics assembly of the A metagenome-wide association study of gut microbiota in type 2...
AGCCATTTAAGACAGGCCGGTGCCGATGTGCACTGCATTATGACTGCCAATGCAGCCAAGCTGGTTACCCCCATTACCTTTGGCGAACTGTCCGGCAACGATGTGACGGTTGATATGTTTGCCAATATCTATAAATGGGATGTGGAGCATATTGCATTGGCCCGCATGGCTGATGTATTCGTCATTGCTCCGGCCACTGCCGATATCATCGGTAAAGTGGCAAACGGTATTGCAGACGACATGCTTTCTACCACCATCATGGCCACGAAGGCCAAAGTGATTTTCGTGCCGTCCATGAATACCAATATGTATGAAAATCCCATTGTACAGGAAAACATGGCTAAACTCCGTGCTCACGGCTATCTCTTCGTAGAACCGGAATCAGGACATCTGGCCTGCAACACCAATGGAAAAGGCCGTTTCCCTAAACTGGAATCCATTATGGATGCTGTAGAAAAGGCACTCTTCGGCAAAGGCCTCCTGAAGGGTAAAAAGATTATCGTCAGTGCCGGCGGCACTCAGGAAGCCATAGATCCTGTCAGGTACATCAGCAATCGTTCCAGCGGACGCATGGGCTATGCCATTGCCCGGGCAGCTGCCATGGAGGACGCTGATGTGACTCTGGTAAGCTGCACTACGGCACTTCCTGTTCCTTCAGGTGTTAAGATAGAATACGTCCGTGATGCCCGGGAACTCTGCCGTGCCATGAATTCCCATTTTGATGACTGCGATGCCGCCATCATGGCAGCAGCTGTGTCCGATTATCGCCCCAAGGTGCAGGCCACCCAGAAAATCAAAAAAGAGTCCCATGATGTTCTGAACATTGAGCTGACCCAAAACCCTGATATTCTTTATGGTCTGGGGCAGAAAAAGAAAGGCCAGTTCCTTGTAGGCTTTGCTGCAGAAACGAATGATGTCATAGAGCACGGCAAAGAAAAGCTGAAAAGGAAAAATCTGGATATGCTGGTGGCCAATGATGTGGCCATGCCTGGCGCCGGTTTCAATGTACCCACCAACATTGCTTCCCTTCTTTATAAAGACGGTATCATGGAACAGTATCCGAAAATGACAAAGGATGAACTGGGCCACATTATCGTTGAAAAAATTTCTGAAGGCTTGAAACAGCAGTAATAACTGAAAAAAGTAAAAAAAGCGCCGCTTTCTGCGGCGTTTTTTTCGTGGATAGAATAGAGGCAATAGGGTTATGGGAAATGCAGGCGGAAATTTTTTCTTCTATTTTTGAAGGATATGGCATTTTCTTCCCTGCAGGGTAATTAAACCGTCTTTTTCCATGGCCCTTAATTCCCGGGAAAGAGCGCTTCGGTTGGCACAGACATATTCAGCCATATCCTCCCTGGAAAAAGGAATGGTGAAATCACAGCTTCCTGCTTTTTCCGCTTCCATGGAAAGAAAGCACTGGATTTTTGCCCTGAGGGATTTTCTGGAAATCACATTGATTTTCCTCATGAGCTCCTGGCTTTTGGCAGTCATCATGGCTATGAGATTTTTAATAAATACAAGGACATCTCTATCTCCCGCATGACGGAGGAGACGGTCATAGGGGATAAAAAGCACTTCCGCTTCCTCCTGGGCATAAAAAGTGACAGAAGAAGCAGGATGAGGAGAACAGGCAAAATTTTCTCCGAATATTTCTCCTCGGCCCATGCGTACCAGAATATCCTTTTCTCCCCACAGGTCTTCCTTGATCATATAGACATGCCCGGAAAGGATAAGGCCTATGCTGCGGATGATTTCATCTTCCTCATAAATATAATTGCCTTTTTTGAAATTCCTGATATAGCAGCCGGCAGTGAGAAGTATTTCCCGAATATGGCTTTTTTCCATGTCCCTGAAAAGGGGAAGCCCTTCATAATCTTTATGATTCATGGCAGCCTCCTTAAAAAATATCTGTTTTTTATCATTATATCTACTTTATGTTGCAGCGGCAACAATATAGCTTATAGGTATTTCGTATAATAAGAGGTATCAATTCTTTATTTTACATGAGGAGGAAATCAATGGAAAATCAGATGTTTTGCTATCAGTGCCAGGAAACCGCAGGCGGCAGGGGATGCACCATTCAGGGGATGTGCGGAAAATCGGCCCGTACCGCCCATCTGCAGGATGTACTTATTTATGTGACCAAAGGCCTTTCCGAAGTCTCCTCCGCATGCCGGCGGAAAGGGACTACGGTGCCTGACCATGTGGCCCATCTGATTGAAGATAATCTCTTCGTCACCATTACCAATGCCAACTTTGATGATACCATGATTGAAGAAAGAATACAGAAAACAGCAGCGGTGAAGGAGGAGCTTCTCCGTTTACTGCCGGATCAGTCCTCTCTTTCTGATGCTGCTCTCTGGAAGCCTTCTGATGGTGACTATGACAATCCGGAAATTGGCGTACTTTCCGAAAAAGACGAAAATATCCGGTCTCTTCGTGAGCTCATTACCTATGGTTTGAAAGGTCTTTCCGCTTACCTGCGCCATGCAAGGGTTCTTCATAAGGAATCTAGGGAAATCAACGATTTCCTTGAAGACACGCTGGCCCGTCTGCTGGATAGGAACCTTTCCGTAGATGACCTTTTCGCCCTGACCATGAAAACCGGCGAATACGGTGTCAAGGGCATGGCTCTTCTGGATGAAGCCAATACGTCTGCCTATGGACAGCCGGAAATCACAAAGGTGGATATCGGTGTACGGAGCAATCCGGGCATTCTCATTTCCGGTCATGACCTGAAAGATTTAGAGATGCTTCTGGAACAGACAGAGGGGACCGGTGTGGACGTGTATACTCATGGGGAAATGCTTCCTGCCCATTACTATCCTTTCTTTAAGAAATACAGCCATTTTGCCGGAAACTACGGTAATGCATGGTGGAAACAGAGGGAGGAATTCGAATCCTTTAACGGTCCTATCCTCATGACCACCAACTGCGTGGTGCCTCCCAAGGACAGCTATAAAGGAAGACTTTGGACCACCGGTGTGGTTTCCTTCCCCGGCGCCGGCCATATTGATGAGAAAGACGGCAAAAAAGATTTCACTCCTATTATCCGTCAGGCTCTTTCCTGCAAGGGACCGAAGGAAATCGAAAAAGGCTTTATTACCGGCGGTTTCGCCCATAACCAGGTGCTTGCTCTGGCAGATACGGTGGTGGAGGCAGTGAAGTCCGGCGCTATTAAGAAATTCATTGTCATGGCCGGCTGTGATGGAAGGGCAAGAAGCAGGGAATATTATCGTCATTTTGCAGAAGCCCTTCCAGCAGATACAGTGATTCTGACTGCCGGCTGTGCCAAGTATAAATATAACAAGCTGAATCTGGGAACCATTGGCGGCATTCCCCGGGTGCTGGATGCGGGGCAGTGCAATGATTCCTACAGTCTGGCCCTCATTGCCCTGAAGCTGAAGGAAGTTTTCAACCTTGACGATGTGAATGAACTCCCCATTGTTTATAATATTGCCTGGTATGAACAGAAGGCGGTCATCGTCCTTCTTGCCCTCCTTTCCCTGGGCGTAAAGAACATTCATCTGGGACCCACGCTTCCGGCCTTCCTTTCGCCGGCAGTGGTAAACGTACTGGTAGATAAATTCGGTATTGCCGGTATCACTACAGTAGAAGAAGATATGAAGATTTTCTTTGGAAAATAGGAAATAACCAGGGAAAAGCGAAAGGAATGCAGGCTGCTTCCTGGGTCACCTCGGAAAAAGCTGAAATTTTCAGTTTCCTTCGTTAACTCCTATTACCAAATAACAGTTAACTATTGCTAAAATAAAGAAATAACGGTATAATAGTACTCAAGTGAATAAAGACTCATCAAGAGCAGCTGAGGGATTTGGCCCGGGGACGCTGCAGCAACCATTCCTGAAAAAGGAACCGGTGCTAATTCCATCAGCATATTGCTGGCAGATGAGAGGATAGGCTCTCCCTGCGGAGAGCCGTTTTTTATTATATTTCCACATTTCAAGTGAGGAGGACTTATATGTCTAAGAAAGTATTATTTACATCAGAATCCGTTACGGAAGGTCATCCTGATAAAATCGCCGATCAGATTTCTGATGCTATTCTTGATGCCATCCTGGCCCAGGATCCCAATGGCCGTGTGGCCTGCGAGACCATTGTAACCACCGGCCAGGTCCATGTATTTGGTGAAATTACCACCACCGCCTATGTACCTATTCCCCAGGTTATCAGAAAGACCATTAACGATATAGGATACACCGATGCCCGTTATGGCTTTGACGGCGAAAGTGTAGGCATTAACGTGGCCATTGACGAACAGTCTCCCGATATTGCCATGGGCGTCAACCAGTCTCTGGAAGCCAAGGAAAAGAAAGCTGATAAATATGATATCGGTGCCGGCGACCAGGGCATGATGTTCGGCTATGCATCCAATGAAACGCCGGAATACCTGCCCATGCCGATTGCTCTGGCCCATCGGCTGGCACGGCGTCTGGCTGAAGTAAGAAAGAACGGAGACGTTCCTTATCTCCGTCCTGATGGAAAGACCCAGGTTACCGTGGAATATGACGATGGCAAACCGGTCCGCGTGGATACCGTAGTCATTTCCGCCCAGCATAACCCTGATGTTACTCATGAACAGATCGAGGAAGACATGATTAACAAGGTCATCAAGGCTATTATTCCTGCCAGGTTCCTTGATGAAAATACAAAATACCTTATCAACCCCACCGGCCGCTTTGTTATCGGCGGTCCCCAGGGCGATGCCCGCCCTTCAAGCCGCTAGATCATTGTAGATACCTACGGCGGCATGGCTCGTCATGGCGGCGGCTGCTTCTCCGGCAAGGATCCCACAAAGGTAGACCGCAGTGCTGCCTACGCTGCCCGTTATGTGGCTAAGAACATTGTGGCAGCCGGCATTGCAGATAAATGTGAAATCGAACTGGCTTATGCCATCGGCGTAGCGGAACCGGTTTCCATCTTCGTTGATACCTTCGGCACCGGAAAAATTGATGATGAAAAAATCGTGGACCTTATCCGCCGGAACTTCGAACTCCGTCCTGCAGGCATTATCGATATGCTGAATCTCCGCCGTCCTATCTATAAGCAGACCGCTGCTTATGGCCATTTCGGAAGGACAGACATTGATCTTCCCTGGGAACACACTGATAAAGCAGATGTGCTCAGGAAAGAAGCAGGCCTCTGATTTCTTAAACAGCCAAAAATATGATAAAATAATGGATAGCCTTCGGGCTGTCCATTTTTTATTGGGAAGGAGCATTCTATGCAGGAAACCATTGCAGAAGTTCTGATTAACAGACCTTCCAAGCATCTGAACCGAACCTTTTCCTATCGTATTCCTGAAACCATGAAAGGGGCAGGTGTGGGCTGGCGCTGCGTAGTGAATTTTGCCAGACGGAAGGAAGAGGGAATTATTCTTTCCGTTCATGAAGAAGATACATCTCAGTTATCCTATAAACTTCTGGATATTCTGTCTCTGGTAGATACCTTTCCCTGGTTTACTGATGAAATGATACGGACTGCCCTTTGGATTTCCTCATATTACATGTGTACGCTGATCGATGCCCTCCGTCTCTTCTATATCGACAAGAAAGCAGTCAAAACGAAAATAACCTATACTGTGAACTGGGAAAAAATAGAGAGGGAACAGGTGGAGGACATAGAAGGACTGGTAGACCGGTCCGTGGACAGTCTGGATGATAAATCGGCGGCCCTCCTTTTTGGGGACAGGCTGATGGAATACGTGAAACAGAATTTTCTCATCAAAAAGGAAACCCTGGCAGCCGCTCATAAAATCCCTCTGGAAAAATGGATTGTGTCGGACAGGGAGCTCACGGATAAAGAAAAGGGAAGGAGCCGAAAGCAGGCAGAACTTTCTGAATTTCTGAAGGCCCATGGTTCCCAGCCGGTGAGCAGGTTGAAGGAAAAGGGATTTTCCACTGCTCTTATTCATGCATTTCTTTTGAATGAATACGGCCATGCGGTCTATCATAGAAAGGAAACCTATTCTCTGATTACCAGGGAAGGGGAAAAGAAGGAAAAGACACTGACCGAAGAACAGGAAAAGGCGGTCAAAGCCCTGTGTGATTCCATAGATCGAAAGGCCTATGAAGGGTTTCTTTTAAAAGGGGTGACTGGGAGCGGGAAGACCGAGGTTTATCTCCAGGCCGCCCGCCACGTTCTGGAAGAAGGGGGATCCGCCCTCATTCTTGTGCCGGAAATCGCCCTCACCAGCCAGATGACTTCTTATTTTGCTTCCATCTTCGGGGATAAAGTGGTATTTATGCACAGCGGCCTCAGCAAAGGGGAGCGGTATAACAACCGTATGCGTATCATGAGCGGAGAGAGTCCCATTGTCATCGGCTCCCGATCCGCCATTTTCATGCCCTTCAAGAATCTAAGGCTCATTGTGGTGGATGAAGAATATGATACCTCCTATAAGCAGGGGGAAACTCCAAGGTATAACGGCCGGGACGCGGCCAAAGTCATGGCGGTCATTTATCACTGCCCTATTGTACTTGGCGCCGCCACTCCTTCTATAACCACCTATTATGCGGCCTGCCAGGGGAAAATCAGTCTCCTCACCATGAAGGAAAGGGTGTTCAAAACGCCGCTTCCCCAGATTCATGTATGTGATTTGAAGGAGAATCCGCCGATTGACAGAAGCGGTCTTATTTCTGCACCTTTAATCTCCCTTCTCCAGAAGACGATCCTTGAAAAGAATAAAGCCATTCTCCTTTTGAACCGGCGTGGATTTGCCACCACCCTTATGTGCTCTTCCTGCGGCCATGTGTTCAAATGTCCCAACTGCGATGTATCCCTGGTGTACCATAAGGAAATGAACCGGCTGGAGTGCCATTACTGCGAAACAGTGCACCCCCTTCCCGGAGAATGTCCTGTATGTCATGGCACCCGTATCCTCTACCTGGGGGCGGGTACGGAACGAATAGAAGAAGAGCTGGCTGATTTCCTGCCTGAGGCCAGAGTCAGAAGGTTTGACCTGGACAGTACCAGAAGGAAGAACAGTGCCAGGGAAATTCTGGATGATTTCAGACAGGGAAAATTTGATATACTTTTCGGCACCCAGATGGTGGCTAAAGGCCATGATATTCCCGGTGTGCAGACGGTAGGCATTCTTTCTGCCGACAGCATTCTGAATATCCCTTCCTATCTGGCGGCGGAACAGACTTTCAACCTCATTACACAATGTGCCGGAAGGGCAGGGAGGAGCAGGAAACAGGGAGAAGTGATTCTGCAGACCTATAACCCTTCCCACTATGTCATCCAATGCGCTGCGCGGCAGGATTATGAAAGCTTTTACAAACAGGAGCTTCGATATCGAAAACTTCTGGAATATCCGCCTTTTGCGAGACTTATGAAGATTACCTGCTTTAATGAAGATGAAAAAAAAGCAGACTCCCAGGCCGCCAGGATTCACAGCTGGCTTCAAAGCGTCATTCCCCGGCTTTCGGGAAATGTAAAGTGCAGCGCCCCTTTCAGTGAACCTATCAAGCGTGTTCGAAATCTCTACTACATATCTATTCTTGTCAAGGGCAAAAGTCTCACCTCTTTAAAAAACGCCATGCGCGGGACGCCCCTGTTTGAGGAAAATGATATAATTATAGATGTAGATCCTTTATAAAAGGACTCATAATAACCATAAAAGAAAGAAGGAAATGAATTGAGTACCATTATTACTGCCGGCAACCCCATTTTAAAAATGAAGGCACAGCCGGTTGAAAAATTTGATAAAAGTTTGAAATTCCTTGTGAATGATATGAAGAAGACTCTCTATGAAGCAAACGGTGTTGGCCTGGCTGCGCCGCAGATCGCTGTTTCCAAAAGAATTTTCGTAGCCGATGACGGAGTATCAGGATTCGAAGCCTACATAAACCCGGAATGGAAGCCTGATGGAGATGAAATGAACACCGATACGGAGGGCTGCCTTTCCGTTCCTGAATTCTTCGGTGAAGTAACCCGTTATTCCAATGTCATTATCCGCTATCAGGATATTCACGGGAAAAAGAAAACAAAAAAAGCCTCCGGCCTTCTTGCCCGCTGCATTCAGCACGAAACAGATCACCTGAACGGTATTCTCTTCATTGAAAAGGCCATTTCTCTTCATAAAGGACCGAAAACAAATGAATAAGTATCGTATCGTCTTTATGGGAACTCCTGATTTTGGCGTTCCTGCACTGGAAGCCATGACTCTCAACGGTTATAAGCCCGTGGCGATTTACTGCCAGCCGGACCGGATTAACGGGCGGGGCAGAAAGATTAATTATTCCCCGGTGAAATCATTTGGTCTCTCTCATGATATCCCGGTTTACCAGCCGGACAGTTTAAAGAATCCGGAAGAGCAGGAGAAACTGAAAGCTTTATCTCCGGATCTTCTTGTGGTTATCGCCTATGGAAAGATTCTCCCCAAAGCAGTCCTTGATATTCCCACCTATGGAGCTATCAATGTCCATGCGTCTCTTCTTCCGAAATACAGGGGCGCTGCCCCCATTCAGCGGGTCATTATTGATGGTGAAAAGGAAACCGGTGTGACCATTATGCAGCTGGATGAAGGCATGGATACGGGAAATATTATTTCCGCAGTGAAAATGGTCATTCCTCCCCACATGAATGCAGGAGAACTTTTTGACCAGCTGGGAAGCCTGGGGGCCAGAGAGCTCATTCACGTACTGGATGACCTTCCCGAAAAGCTTCAGCATTCGATTCCCCAGAATCAGGAAGAAGCTTCCTATGCTGAAAAAATTACAAAAGACATGGGCCATTTGGACTGGAATCTTCCGGCGGAAAGGCTTGACTGCCTGATTCGAGGCATGAATCCCAACCCCGGTACCTACAGTTTCTATCGAGGAAAAAGAGTAAAAATCCATAAAGCAGCTCCTGAAGCTGTAAAGCACTCTGCCCGGCCAGGCACCATCCTGTCCCTTGCAGAGGAGGGGATTCATGTGGCCTGCGGCAGTGGTGCCCTTGTTATTTCAGAAATCCAGCCGGAAAACCATAAAAAGATGGATGCTTCCGACTTTATTCATGGATACCAGGTGAAAGTGAATGATGAATTCGACCGCTAAGTCCCTGCCTTCTGCCCGGAAGTTTGCTTATCAGGCTTTATACGACATTCTGGAGAAAAAAGCCTATGCCAATCTCACCCTCCAGCATGTGCTGAAGGAATATCCTTTAAATGGGCCGGAAAGCCGGCTCTTAACGGAACTGGTGTATGGAGTGCTTCGGAAATATAATTACCTTCTCTGGATCATTTCACGCCTCAGTACCTATTCTTTAAAAAAAATCCATCCATCTGTAAAAATCCTTCTCTGTCTCGGTCTTTATCAGCTTCTTTACCTGTCAAGAATTCCTGCTTCTGCCGCAGTCAATGAAACGGTAAAAATAGCAAAGAAAATCACCCATAAAGGAAATGTGGGCTTTATCAATGCCATCCTCCGGGGATATATCCGTAAAAAGAAGGAACTTTCTTTATTTCCCAGAAATGACAATCCCCTGCTCTACGATTCCCTCTACTGGAATGAACCGGAATGGCTGGTGAAATGGTGGCAGTCTCATTACAGCAGGGAAGCAGCATCCATTTTAGAGGCTTTCAATGAAACGCCGAAGCTGGCTGTGAGAGTCAATACATTAAAGACAAATCGGGATGCCCTTCAAAAAATGATGGCGGAAAAAGGCATCAAAACAGAGGCCGTCCCCTGGGATAACAATGCCCTCATCCTTTTGGAAGGAGCCCATGCATTCTGGCCTCTGGCAGAAGAAGGCCTTGCTTATGTACAGTCCCTTTCCTCCATGATTCCAGCTGCCATTCTTTCTCCAAAGGAAGGGGATAGGGTGCTTGATATGTGCGCTGCCCCCGGCAGCAAGACCACCCAGATGGCAGAAATGATGAAGAATAACGGAACCATTGATGCCTGGGACCTGTATCCCCATAAGATTTCACTCATAAAAAATAATGCAAAGAAACTGGGAATTTCCATCATCCATGCAGGAGCCAGGGATTCAGGAAAACCTTTCCCTGCTCTCTTTGGGAGATACGATAAGGTTCTTCTGGATGCTCCCTGTTCCGGCCTGGGCGTTCTTTCCCATAAACCGGAAATCCGCTGGCACCGGAAGGAAGAGGACCTGAAAGAATTCCCGCCTCTCCAGGAGAAACTTCTTTCCTGCGCTGCTTCCTACGTAAAAGAAGGCGGCCTTCTGGTGTACAGCACCTGCACCCTGAATCCGGCGGAAAATGAAGACAGAATTCGTCAGTTCTTGAAAGAACACCAGGAATTCACTCCCCTTGAATTTTCGCTGGGAGATCAAAAGAAATCGGCCGATGGCATGATGACTATCCTGCCCTATGAACTTCACAGCGACGGTTTCTTTATTGCCAAACTGCAGAAAAAATAATTCTTTATAGAAGGAGCCATTATGCCTTTTAATATCTGGGGACACACCCTGCCAGAAATGGAAGAATGGGTGGTGTCAAAGGGATTTCCCAAATTTCGGGCCAAACAGCTGCAGGACTACCTGTACCGCCGTTATATCTATGATTTCTCTGAAATGAAGCAGCTTCCTGCTTCCATGCGGGATATGCTCAAAGAAGAAGCCCTGCTCAATAAACCGGAAATCATGAGCACCCTTGCCTCGAATGACGGAGATACCACGAAAATCCTCCTGAAGCTTTCCGACGCCTCCCTGATTGAGACGGTATGCATGCATCACAATTATGGAAATTCCATCTGTATATCCACGCAGGTGGGCTGTGCCATGGGATGCATCTTCTGTGCATCCACCAGAAAGGGGCTGGAACGAAACCTTACCGCATCGGAAATGCTGGCCCAGGTGTATGCGTTCAAAGAAAAACTGGATGCGCCTATCCATTCCATCGTCCTCATGGGTTCCGGCGAACCGCTCACCAACTATGAGGAAGTTCTCCGCTTCATCCGACTGGCCAATGACCCGGGACTGCTGAATATCAGCCTTCGAAATATCACCCTTTCCACCTGTGGTATCGTGCCTCAGATTTATCGATTGGCAGAGGAGCACCTGCCCATTACCCTGGCCATTTCCCTCCATGCCCCTAACGATGAAATCAGAAACCGGATTCTTCCGGTGAGCCGCAATTTCAAAATCGAGGATGTAGTAAAGGCATCCCGTTATTATTTCAAAACCACGGGGCGGAGAGTGACCTTTGAATACATACTCATTAAGGATATCAATGCCTCTCCGGAAAATGCCGAAGAGCTCTGCCGTTTGACCGGAAAGATGAACTGCCATTTCAATCTTATCCCCATTAATGGTACGGAACATATCCAGCTCTATCCGCCGGATATGAATGAAATCCGGAAGTTCGTTTCTATTCTGGAAAAGCATGGAAAAAGTGTAACTGTCAGAAGACAGATGGGTGATGAAATCCAGGCTGCCTGCGGACAGCTGAAGCGCCGTTTCCTCTCTGACAAGTAAGGGTGCGGCATCTGTTTCTATGATTTTCCATTTTACTCTGTTTTTTCCTGTCATTTTGGGGACTGCCCACAGAATCACCCCTGTTTCATGAGAGAAATTCCCACTTTTTACTCAAAAAGAGCCTCTCAAAGGGAACAGAAAATTGACTATCCCTGCTGATGATGTTAGTATTAAATTAATTGGATAAGTTAAGGTTTATCAGTCCCGGCAGTGTATGAACATGTCGGGCGTGGGGTTGCTTCTTGATAGGAAAAGACTTAGATGATACTAACTTATGGAGAATCGGAAAAAGGCCTTGTAAGAAAGGTCAATGAGGACGCCATCAATCTGTCTGTGAAAAACCTGTACCTTCTGGCTGACGGCATGGGAGGCTATGATGGCGGACAGATTGCCAGCAGCCTGGCAGTGCAGAGTGCCGGCCGTTTCCTTGGCAGCGTACCTGCTTTTTCAGAGCAGCTGCTGAAGGAATCCTTTTATGCTGCCAACAGGGCTATCCTCAATGAAAAAAAGGATAATCCCGAGCTTCGGTCCATGGGTACGACCATGGTAGCTGCAGCAGAAGCGGGGGATAAGCTGGTTTGGGCCCATGTAGGAGACAGCCGGCTCTACCGATTTCAGCAGGGAAAGCTGGAACAGATTACCGTAGACCATTCTTTTGTTATGGAACTGGTGAACGAAGGAAAGCTGTCCTGGGCGGAAATGAGGGTTCATCCTAGAAAAAATGAGATTACCCGTGCCGTGGGCATTGAAGATGAGCTGAAAGTGGATACCGGTTCCTTTCCATTGGTAAATGGAACCTTCATCCTTCTCTGCACCGACGGCGTTTCGGGCATGGTAGAAGACAGGGATTTGGAAAGTCTGATTGCGTCCAGCCCCAGAAAGACAAAAGAAGACCTGAAAGAACTGGGCCGCCTGATCATGGAAAAAGTCTATGAAGCAGGGGCCAGAGACAATGCCTCCTTTATATTGATTCAATTTTGGAACTGAGTGGAGTAAAATATGACTGGTAAAATTCTTGATGAACGTTATGAACTGATTGAAAAAATCGGTTCAGGCGGTATGGCTGATGTGTACAAAGCCAAAGATATCCTTCTTGACAGGATTGTGGCAGTCAAAATTCTGCACAGCAGCTTTGCAGAAGACAATGATTTTATCGTGCGGTTCCGCCATGAAGCCCAGTCTGCAGGGAAGCTGTCCCATCCAAATATTGTGGGTATTTACGATGTAGGCTGCGACGGTGACGTCCATTACATCGTCATGGAATACGTGGAAGGGGAAACGCTGAAGCAGTATATCCAGAACCACCCCAATATCCCCATTGATACGGCTGTCCGCATTGCTATTGAAATCGGCTATGCCCTGGAAGAAGCTCATGCCAACGGCATTATCCACTGTGATATCAAACCGCATAATGTACTTCTCACAAGGACAGGCAAAGTGAAAGTGACGGACTTCGGTATTGCCCGCGCCATTAACTCTTCTACTGTTCTTGACAAACAGTCCATCCTGGGCTCGGTCCATTACCTTTCGCCAGAACAGGCAGCAGGAGATAAAATAACTGCCAAGACCGATATCTATTCCCTGGGTATCGTTCTTTATGAAATGCTGACACACCACCTTCCTTTTGAAGGAGAAACGGCTGTGAGCATTGCTCTCCAGCACATGCAGGGCGACATTCCGCGGCCCACTAAATACAATCCTGCCATTTCTCCCATGCTTGAGGAATGTCTTCTAACGGCACTCCAGAAAGATCCGGATAAAAGATACGATACGGTATCCGATTTTATTTCTGAACTGAAAATCGCCCAGGGATTTACTACTACCATATACAAGCCCGCCTCTCATGACTTTACAGCCATGACCAGGCCTATCCCCAAGAAAGAAGTACGGACTCACAAAGTACAGAGAGAAACAAAACTGACCAGATTCATTACAAATCTGCCGCAGAAGTACATCTGGATCGGCATGGCTGTCCTTTTCATCATCTGTTTTGCCTGGGCCTTTTTCAGCTTTGGCAATTTCTGGAGTTCTGAAAATATCACCGTTCCCAACGTGGTAGGCAAGCCGGTGGAAGTGGCTGAAACTACGCTGAAGAAACTGGATCTGAAAGTATCGGTGGATGAAATAGCCAGTGATGACGTACCGGCAGGACAGGTTATTTCTCAGACCCCTGCCGCCGGAACTAATGTAAAAGCCCGGCGTATTATCCACCTCACTGTCAGCAAAGGCGGATCTGCCATGCTGATTCCTGACCTTAAAGGGCTGACTCTGGAACAGGCCAAGGAAAGGCTGGATAAAATGGGCCTCACTCTGGGAGCTGTGGAAAACGGGAATGATCCCGATAAACCATCGGATGTCATCATTTCCCAGAGCCCTGAATCCGGTGCTAAAGCCACCAAGGGAACCAGAGTGAATATTGTCATTAATATGAAACAAAAGGTCCATGTACCCAATGTAGTGGGCATGACACTGGCTGATGCCAGAAATACACTGCTTTCCATGAAGCTTTCCGTTGGTACCATCAATGCTTCTGACGGTACCTCTACCGATGACAGCAGCGCCATCATTATTTCCCAGGACCCGGCAGGCGGTGAATCCACCTCTTCCAATGTGGTCAATCTGACTGTTGGAAAGAAGAAATCCCAGACTAAGACCGGCACTGTGAATATCTCCATTCCTAAAGGCGGCAATGCACGGCAGGTAGAAATCTATGTCACTGATGACAGTGGGAAGCATACTGCCTATAGCGGCAAAGCGGCTCCAGGAAGCACAGTAAGCAAGGATGTTTCCGGCAGCGGAAACGTACATGTACAGGTAGTCATTGACGGCTCTGTAGTTCAGGATCGGGAGCTTTGATGATGAAGGGACTGATTCTGAAAAATCAGAATGGCTATTTTACCATATACGGCAGTGAAGGAGCCCTGTCTCTCTGCCGCTCCCGGGGCAGGCTGAAACGGCGTACCGATATCCTGGTAGGGGACTATGTGGACTTTGAAACGGGAAATAGCGGGGAGACGGTCATTACTCATGTGTATCCACGGAAAACCGTGCTCTACCGTCCTCCTTCCGCTAATATAGACCAGCTTGTACTTGTATCAGCCGTCCGTACCCCGGACTTGAATCTCTTCCTTATGGACAAGATGGTGGTGATGGCTGAAGAGGCCGGCGTTGAACCACTGATTGTGATTAATAAGACTGATCTAGACGAAGCAGGGGCTGAAAAGGCTGTTACCTACTACAGAAAAGCCGGATATTCCGCCTTTTCCCTTTCTCTTCTTCACGATGAGGGGCTTGAAGAACTCACCAGTGCCCTCAAAGGACCTATCATAGCTTTTTCCGGACCCTCCGGAGTGGGGAAATCGACTCTTCTGAACAGGATACTTGGAAAATCCCATTTTCTTTCCGGTGAAGTGAGCCGCCATACAGGCAGGGGAAAGAATACCACCCGCCATGCGGAACTGATTCAATGGAAAGACCGGAGATTCCTTATGGATACACCGGGCTATACCTATCTTGATGTTGACCGGATTGAAGGGAACCATCTTTCCTATTTATTCCGTGATTTCCGACCTTTCCTGGGGAAATGCCGGTTCAATGACTGTATCCATAGCAAAGAACCGGACTGCGCTGTAAGGCAGGCGGTGGAAGAAGGACTGATTCAGCAGCGGCGATATCAGTCATATCTTGAAATACTGGATGAAATAAGGAATCCAAGGAGGTAAATTATGAAAATTGCTCCCTCTATACTGGCTTCAGATTTTTCCCGTCTGGCAGATGAGCTCAAGGATATTGAAAAAGGCGGCGCTGACTACGTCCATCTGGATGTGATGGATGGCCGCTTTGTACCCAATCTTACTTTTGGCGTACCAGTCATTCAATCCTTAAGGCCCTGTACAAAACTTCCTTTTGATGTTCACCTTATGACTTATCATCCCGAAGCCTATCTGGAAGGCCTTGAGGCAGCAGGAGCTCACATGGTATCCTTTCATGTAGAAGCAGTGCCGCACCTGGACCGCATGATTCATAACATTAAAGACAGGGGAATCAAGGCCGGTATTGCTCTGAATCCGGGCACACCCCTCGCTTCCATAGAACAGGTCCTGCCTCTTCTTGATTTTGTCCTCATCATGTCCGTGAATCCCGGTTTTGGCGGGCAGAAATTCATTCCCTATACCCTTGATAAAATTGCCGCCCTTTCCGCCATGATCAGGGAAATAGGACTTTCCATTTCTATCGAAGTGGATGGCGGCGTGAACAAGGATAATGCGCCGCTTCTCAAAAAAGCGGGCGCTCAAATTCTGGTCGCCGGTTCTTCGGTCTTTGGAAAAGAAGACAGAGCTCAAGCCATCAGGGATTTGAAAGTATAATAATCGAAAAGCGGCAGGTCTGCCGCTTTTTTAGTGGTGTGGAATACGAGCAGCATTCAAAGGGGAATTGAAATTCTGCCTTCCATCCAGAGTGGCGGACAGGATAGAAAAGAGCAGGAAAATCCGCCATCCTTTAAAGATTGTCAAGCACCGGCCTCTTTTTAGTGTTACAATAATAGAGTAATTATTTATGTTTTAACAGGAGTCATACCTATGAGTGAAATGAATCGGATTGACCATTACCTGAGCACCGATGGCATTCGTATCACCGTAGCCGATGTTACGGATGCAGCCCGCAGGGCCCAGGAAATTCATCATCTTCCTTCTCTTTCCGCAGTCATTTTGGGAAAGGTCTTAAATGCAGCCGCCATTCTGGCCATGGATTTTAAAAATCATGAAGGGGTCTCCCTGAAATGGGTGACTAATTCGCCTTTAGGGACTATCCATGCCGATGCCTACGAAGGAAGGTATGTGCGGGGATTTATCGAAAATCCCGATGACGGCACCATTCCCTACCCCCCCGCTGAGGAAGGGAAATGGGTGAGCCGCAGGGGAAAACTCTTCGTTACCCGTTATTCCCTTTTGAAAATGCCCTATGTATCGGCAGTGGACCTCGCTGACGGAGATACGGCTTCCTGTGTATCTGACTATATTAATTCGTCTGACCAGACCCTGTCTCACGTAGAAATCGAAGCCCTTACAGACCAAGAGGGGAAAATCATCCGCATGGCCGGCTTTATCGCCCAGCTCATGCCGGAAGGAGATAAAAAACTTTTTAGAGAGCTTTTTGCAAAAGACCGGAAGTGGGATCTTTTTGATGAGACTGGAAAAGAAACGTCCCTATCCACCCTTCTCAACAAAGAAAATTATGTCCTTCTGGGAAGCGCTCCTGTTTCCTTCCGCTGCACCTGCGGAGAGGATCGGATCAAGCATTCTCTGCAGGGCCTGCCCCTGGTTGAACAGCAGGGCCTTCTGGACGATGACCATATAGAAATAGAATGCCACTACTGCGGAAAAAAATATGAAATTTCCAGAGAAACTCTTGTGAAATGGTTTAATGAAAAGGGAGGAAATGTACAATGAGTAAACTGGCTTTTATTGGCGGTACCGGCGTATATGATCCCGGCATCCTGACTGATCTTCATTCAGAAATCATCGATACGCCCTATGGAAAGGCAAGCTATGAATCCGGCAGGTTCGGAGATAAGGAAATCATCTTCCTGGCCCGTCATGGCGTGCATCACACCATTCCGCCTCATAAAATCAATTACAGAGCTAATATTTACGCTTTGAAAATGCTGGATGTAAAGGCCGTAGTTTCCACCACCGCCGTAGGCTCTCTGAACCCCGACTATAAGGCAGGGGAACTGGTTTTAGTCGATCAGTTCATCGACATGACAAAATCCAGGGAAGGGACTTTCTATGACGGAGAGCATTATGGGGTTGCCCATCTGGATATGACCCATCCTTACTGCGAAACCCTTCGCCAGGCCATCATCAGGGCGGCAGAAGAAGAGCATATTACTCTTCATCCCCATGGAACCTATATCTGCACCGAAGGCCCCCGTTTTGAAACACCGGCTGAAATCAAGGCTTACCGTCAATGGGGAGCTGATGTGGTGGGCATGACAAATCTGCCGGAATGTGTCCTGGCCAGAGAGGCGGAAATCTGCTATTCTACCATTTCCATGGTAACAAATTTTGCCGCCGGTATTTCTGATACCCCCCTTTCCCACAGGGAAGTGGTGGACTGCATGAACCATAACCTGGAAAGCTTCAAGAAAATCATTACCATCCTTTCCAGAACCTATGACCCTGATACGGAATGCAGCTGTCACCATGCAGCAAAAGATTTTGGAGGATTCCATCTCTTATGAGTGAAGCACTTTGGTCCCTGAAATGGGAAAAGGGAGAACTGGTACTGCTTGATCAGACAAAACTGCCAGGAAATATTTCCTATATCCACTGCAGAAAAAGCAGGGAAGTGGG
>ERZ859738.832-NODE-832-length-17771-cov-2.592459_pt1 | contig 17771 bp, 11 predicted proteins | sample MGYA00510122_ERZ859738 | MGnify/ENA primary metagenome ERZ859738 (study PRJEB30046, sample SAMN00715139) | human gut metagenome | study: EMG produced TPA metagenomics assembly of the A metagenome-wide association study of gut microbiota in type 2...
GCGGCTGTGCGGGTTCAAGTCCCGCTTCGAGTACGAAATAGAATCACAAATATCTAGTTATTAGATATTTGTGATTTTTATTTTAGTAAATTGCACCATATTTGCGGCTCAGTTTGAAAATTCTACAACGCTTCCCACATCTCGGTTCAGTTTGGAAACTTCGATTTCTACATACTAGAATTATTCTTGAAGTTAAAAAAGTGATACTTCTTTTATTAAATAATTTAGGCTTGATATTTTCTTTTATTATGTAATTTTTGCACAAAACACTTATCATTTTAAAAAATATAAAGAAAAAAAGTGAATAAAGTTTTTATTCATCGATTATATTTAATATATTTGTTTCCATCATATTAAACCTATTAAAAAAAATCTAAATGGTATGGGAAAACGCATTGTTCTGTTTTTAATGTGCTTATTAGTTGTAATAGGCCATTTATCGGCTCAAGTAACCAAAATGTCGGGAATTGTTCTTTCCAAGGATGATGGATTGCCGATAGTAGGAGCTTCTGTGTTGATACAGGGAACTACACATGGTACGATAACAGATGTGGATGGTAAATTTGTGTTGGATAATATTAAACCAACTGATAAGAAAGTAATGGTTTCATTTATTGGTATGAAGACCCAAGTGGTTGATGTTAAATCTTTTGTCAAGGTAGTATTGGTTACAGAGTCTGAAATGATGGATGAAGTGATGGTTGTTGCTTATGGTACAGCCAAAAGGTCGGCATTTACTGGATCGGCTTCAGTTGTAAATGCTGAGAAACTTTCTAAAAGACAGACAACGAACGTCGTTCAGGCACTTGCTGGACAAGTGGCAGGCTTACAAATGACAAGTGGATCTGGGCAGCCGGGAGGAGATGCTCCAACATTGATAATTCGTGGTATTGGTTCTATCAATGCGGATAATGATCCACTTATTATTGTAGATGGTATGCCCTATGAGGGAGGATGGAACAATATCAACCCATCTGATGTTGAATCAGTGTCCGTTTTAAAAGATGCAGCATCAAATGCGTTATATGGTGCACGTGGTGCCAATGGTGTTATTATTATTACTACCAAGCAGGCAAAAGCTGGTGAAGCTGTTGTTACGGCTAGTGCAAAATGGGGAGTGAATACTCGTGGTACAATTGATTATGACTATATCAAAGATCCGGGTGAATATTATGAAGCACATTATAAGGCATTATATAATCAATTGAGGTATGTAAAGGGGCTTTCAGAAGGAGAGGCTTATGCTCAAGCTAATAAAAATATGGTGGGTAATACGAAGGAAAATGGTGGTTTGACTTATAATGTGTATAGTTATCCTGAAAACGAAAATCTTATTGGTATGAACGGAAAGCTGAATCCCAATGCAACTTTGGGCAGGGTGGTTAATGGATATATGCTTTATCCGGATGATTGGGTTGATGAAGCTTATAGTTCTGCCTTGCGTCAAGAATATAATGTGAATATTGCTGGAGGAACCGATAAGATGCAATCATATGGTTCTTTTGGTTATTTTAAAGATGATGGAATTGTTCCTAGTTCAAATTATGAACGATATTCCGCTCGTTTTAAAGGCTTGTACCAAGCAAAAAAATGGATGAAATATGGTGCTAACATCAGTTATACACATAGTAATAGTGCTTCCTTGACAGAAAAGTATGATACGGATTTATCCAGCTTTACAGAGGGCATGGCACCAATCTATCCTGTATATGTGAGGAATGCTGATGGAAATATTCTGACGGATTTAAATGGGAAAGTATATGATTATGGAACAGCGACGGCACAACTGGGATTGGCACGTCCTAACCATCCTAATTCTTCTATTCAGTCATCTATGCTTAACCAAGAAAATAGGAATGGTAATACATTTAATGGTAATGCATTTGTAGATATTACTTTTTTGAAAGATTTTAAGTTTACATTTAATGTGGGAACCACAGTTAATGAAATCAGATATTATACTACAACAAATCCATATTATGGTTTTGGTGCAGAACAGAATGGCACAGTGACAATGTATCATTATCGTACTACTACATTAAACTTACAGCAGATATTGAATTATAGCCATAATTTTGGTAAACATAATATTTCGGTAATGTTGGGACATGAGAGTTATAAATATAATTATGCAGAATTATCCGCATCCAAGAAAAATATGTTTTCATATTGGGGAAACCATGAATTGAATGGGGCTGTTATAGATGGTTCAAGTGCTGCTTCTTATTCGAATGATTATAATACGGAGGGATATTTTTTCCGTGCTTTATATGATTACGATGCAAAATATTATTTTTCGGCTTCTTATCGTCGTGATGCTTCTTCGCGTTTTCATCCTGATCATTGGTGGGGTAATTTTTATTCTGTAGGCGGTGCTTATCTAATGTCTAAAGAGGACTGGTTTGATGTGAAATGGATTGATATGCTCAAAATAAAGTTCTCCATAGGACAGCAAGGTAATGATAATATAGGTTCATATAATTATACAGACAGATATAATATAGTGAATAGTAATGATGAACTTTCATTGTCTTTTAATAGTAAGGGGAAAAAAGATATAACTTGGGAAACGAATACTAACATGAATTTGGGAGTTGAGTTTGAACTGCTTAAAGGAAAACTGAATGGTGGTGTTGAATTGTTTTATCGTAAGACTACTGATATGTTAAATTGGTTCAATGTTCCTCTTTCTTTGGGTTATCCTGGGTACTATGATAATATCGGCGATATGGCGAATAAGGGTGTTGAACTGGAACTGAACTATATTCCTGTTAATAAAAAGAATTTTACATGGAAAATAAATCTGAATCTGACACACTATAAGAATAAGATTACTTATTTGCCAGATGAGAAAAAGACTACTGTTATGGATGGTCATGGAGGATATATGAATGGAAGCAGATATTATGGTGAGGATCTGCCTATCAATACATGGTATATGAAACGTTTTGCCGGTTTGTCTGAGGACGGACTTTCACTGTGGTATTATACGGATAAAGAAACCAATGAGGAAAAAACAACGACCACTTATTCTACAGGCGACTTTTATTTGTGTGGAGATCCTAATCCGGATTTGTATGGTGGTTTTGGCACTTCCATTACTTTCCATGGTTTTGATCTCTCTACTCAATTTTCCTATTTGGTTGGTGGTTTGACTTATGATTACGGTTATGCAGGTATGATGGGTAACCCAACTGCAACATCTGTAGGTAACCGTTGGCATAAAGATGTGCTAAAGGCATGGTCTCCAGAAAATCCCTCATCAACCATTCCACGTTGGCATTTCAATGATCTGAATACGACTGGTTCGTCAGACCGCTTTCTGATTGATGGAAGCTATTTGAATCTACAAAATATTCAAGTGGGGTATACATTACCTGATAGTTGGACTTCTCATTTGAAAATTAAAAATTTACGTTTATATTTTGTTTGCGATAATGTATACTATTGGTCAAAAAGAAAAGGCTTGGATCCTCGCCGTTCCATTTCAGGAGTAGGTACATCAGGAAAGATAGCTCCGTTCCGTACTTATTCCGGAGGTATCAGTCTTCAATTCTAACTTAGTTATAATCAAAAATTTTAAGACGATGAAAAAGAAAAATATATTATTTCAAACAGCGGTAGTTGCCTGTCTGCTTTTCGGTACAGGTATAAATATGAGCAGTTGTATCGAACAGACCTTTCCCAAAAGCTCTACCGCTATTTCCGAGCAGATTGCAGAATCACCAGCTGCTATGAATGCTATGTTAAATGCCGTGGTAGGCTTTGTTAATGCATATAATACTTATGGACAAGGTTATACTTGGGACTTGGGCTATACCTCATACGGTATTATAAGAGAAGTTATGTGTGAGGATTTTTATATATATAAATCTGGTTATGATTATTATAATTCTTTCGGATTGTGCCGTAGCTTGGCTGATAATTCAGAGGTGAATTCTATTTATTATTACTACTATAAATTTTTGAATAATGTCAATAATTTAATCCGTATTGTGGATCTTGATAATACTACAGAGACAAATAGGCAATATGTAGGAATAGCCAAAGCCTTTCGTGCGATGATTTACATGGATATGGCTCGTCTGTTTGAGTTTAAGAAGACTGGATTTTCTAAGCTGGATGACGAGGCTGCTACCAATGGGGTATATGGATTAACAGTCCCTATCATTGGTGAGAATATAACGGAAGCAGAAGCACGTAATAATCTGCGGGTTCCTTTTTATACTATTTACAGATATATCTTGGATGATTTGGAGAATGCAGAAGTTCTATTAGCTGATTACTTGAGGCCTACTAAGAATATGCCTGATTTGTCCATTATATTTGCATTAAAAGCTCGTTTTTGGCTAGAATTGGGTACGCGATTTGAAAAGTATTCTAATGATTTGGCAGCACTGATCCAGAATGTGGATTTAGATATAGATTCGGATAAGGATTGTTATATTAAAGCTGCCGATTGTGCAAGACAGGCTATAGTTAAAAGTGGTGCTGCTCCATTGACAGAATTGGAATGGTATGGTGGAAAAGACTATTTTACGGCCTTTAACTCTATTCAGACAAGTGCATGGATGTGGGGAGGAATCATGAATAAAGAGAATATTCACAGTGTATGGCTTAATTTGGCAGGGCACTTGTGTACAGAACAGACATTTGGGGTAGGAGGAATTTCCTATGGGGCACACAGAATGATCAGTAAGGTTTTATTTGAGCAAATCTCGGATGATGATTGGCGCAAAGAAACTTGGATTGCTCCTGAAGATGCTGGAAAGGCTCCAGGTACTAAATATCATACATTGTTCACCGATGAGAATTTTAAAAAGGTGCCTGCATATGTTCATTTAAAATTCAAGCCGAAAGAAGGCAATATGATTGACGCCAATGTAGGTGCACCGATAGATAATCTTTTAATGCGTGTTGAAGAAATGTATTTTATTGAGGCTGAGGCAATAGCCGCTAGTCAGGGGGTAAGTGCTGGAATTTCTGCTTTAGAGAATTTTATGAAAACTTATCGTTACAGTTCCTATCAATGTACGGCATCTACTATGGAGGATTTTCGTAAGGAATTGATTTTGCAAAAAAGGATAGAATTTTGGGGAGAGGGTATTATTTATTGGGATTATAAGCGTTTAGAATTGCCTGTTACACGGGGGTATCCAGGTACCAATTGTCCGGTGGGGTATCGTATGAACTCTAAAGAAGGATATTGCTGTCCATGGTTCAATTTATTTTTTAGTAAGTTTGAATCTATTAATAACCAAGCTATTATATTGAATCCGGATCCTTCGGCTATAGTGGAGGACTGGACAGAATAATGAATTGTTAATTTTTAAAGATCAGTTTATGGTTTAGCATTGTGAATGTCTGGATAGACGTTCATCTTGTTCTTTTCTCTGCCGAAGCTATACTTCGGCAGAGTTCTTTTGAAAGGGGAGGTTATGGTGTGATATTGCTACTTATGGTAGAATTTCTTATAAAAACAGGTCTAATCATTGTAATAACTATTCAGGCTATTGGTTTGTGACATCTTTTTCCGATATTTGTGTGGTTGAAAAAGGTAAATACTATGTTGAAACAGATTCTTCTTATATGGTTGTATTTTTCTGCCTTGCCTTTGTTTGGTCAGAGTTTGATTGATATTAAATATTATTCAGTTCAGGATGGGTTATCACAGAAAAATATTCAGAATTTCATTCAAGATGATAATGGTTATATATGGATGGCTACGTGGAACGGACTAGAGCGTTTTGATGGATATTCTTTTACTAATTATAAAACTTATCCTGAAAGTGATGTACGTATAACAAATCATCGTTTTACCAATATTGAAAAAAGTTCTCTGAATAATATTTGGTGTCAGACGTATGATAAACATTGTTATCTGTTTAATACCCGTACTTGTCAGTATGAAGATCCCTTTCTTTTCAACAAAGGGGTGATAAACTCAGTTGAAAAACTGTATGTATTGCGTAAAGGGATAACATGGGCCGTAGGTGTACAAAATGAGTTATTCCGTTTGGATGAAAATAGATTTCCTGCTACGGAGTCAGTGCAATTATATACTGGAAAAATAGAAAATAACATAGGAGACAGTATCTATATTGTGATGCAGGACAAGGATGGAGATGAATGGATTCTGACAAATAAAGGAGCTACGATTGTAGGAAAGAAGAGTATGGCAAATCTTATGCCTTTTAAGTTTATGGTAGAGAATGCAGATGATATCTATCTTGCTACTTCAAAAGGCTTTTTTGCCCGATATGACTATCAGAGTCAAAATGTTGTTCCATGTGTCCCCAATGAACCTATGTCTGAGATTATCGGACTGAAATCTTTATCTGATCATAAAATCGCTATTTTACAGAGAAAAGAGATTCGGTTTTATAATCCGAAAACAGGCAAGTTTACTCTTTATAAAATGCCTGTAGAGATCAGTCCTGATATATATCAAGATAGAAAAGGTATTTTTTGGTTGCTGGGGGTCACGGGCGGGGTTATTCGTTTAGATTGTACTACTGAGGATATTATCTTATTAAGTTATCCTAAGTTAAAGGAAGTTCCTTTTACCAAGCCCTGTACTTTTATACATGAGGACGAGTATGGTTGTATTTGGGTGAATCCTGTAGAAGGTGAGTTATACTTTTATGATCCGATGACTAGATCTTTGGAACAGGCTTATGTTTATGAAAAAGGAGTGAGAGTACCAATCTCATTTCAGGCTTTCAGCTATTTTATTGATCATCATAAAAATCTGTGGTATACCACTCCAGGAAGTGAATTAGGATATCTTTCTTTTCATCAAAGTGGGTTGGATTATATAATCAACAGACATAAAGAGTCTGCTCGTTCGTTGATGGAAGATCATCGCAAACGTGTATGGATTGGTTGGAAACGGAATCATAAAACTCAACCGGGAAACATCTGTCTTTATGATTCGTTAGGACAGTGGATAGGAAATATTTCGCAAAAAGGAAAAATAGTGGCGGATCAGTCTGTCTCATTTAATGCTGACGTGTACTGTATTTACGAAGATAAGGATCATAACATCTGGATGGGGACTAGAGAAGACGGTTTGTTTTTATTCCGTTTTCAAGGGGAGGACAACTATCAGGTAACTTGTTACCTGCCTGATAAAGATAATCCTTACAGCATTTCTTCCAAGTCTATATTCTCTATTTTGCAAGATTCGTCTGGAAGAATATGGATTGGCACTTTCGGTGGAGGTATCAATTTGGTTGAGTCTGCTTCCGCAGGAGGAGATTTGAAGTTTGTTCATTACGGTAATATTCTCAATAATTACCCCATTCATGTATGTGAGAAAGTGCGTTGTTTATATGAGGTGGCTGATGGAGTGATTTTGATAGGTACTACTGGCGGATTGCTGTCCTGTTCTACAGATTTTTCCCGTCCGGAAGAGATTCGTTTTTTTCATAATGTTTGTGATGAGCGTTATTCCAGTTTGAGCAATAATGATATATTGGATATAACCCAAACTAAGGGTGGTAAACTGCTGGTAACTACTTTGAGTGGTGGTATTAATATTTTGGATGATGGTAGCAGTTTATCTGAAAGATTGAACTTTAAACATTACAATGCCACTAATGACCGATTACCGGATTTGTCACTGTCCAGCATAGAGGATCAAGAAGGAAATATATGGATAGTTTCAGAAAACAAGATTTCCAAATTTGATGCTGGCCTGAATCTGCTCGAAGAGTATAAAGATCAGATACAGATGGCAGAGACTAGGCCTGTTTTGCTATCTTCTGGTAAATTGCTTTTAGGGTCACTATATGGTGCGTTATGTATAATTCCCGATGAGTTGCATAAGAGTGATTTCGTTCCTCCTATCGTTTTTTCCCATCTTGACATTTATCAGAATAATACTTCTCGCAGGCAGGACATATATAGTAACGATGAGGCTCAGTACCTGCAGCCGGATGAACGTAATTTCACTATAACTTTTGCTGCCTTGGACTATGTTAACTCTCCGGCTATAAAATACGTATATCGAATTAAGGGACTGAATGACCAATGGATAGAGCTTGGAAATAATCGTTCTGCCAGTTTGGTGAATGTACCTGCCGGCGATTATCTGTTTCAAGTCAAATCCACTAATGCCGATGGGGTATGGGTTGATAATGTGGCATCTTTGTCCATACATATTGATCCTGTGTTCGGTGAAACTGTTTGGGCGGTATTGCTCTATATCACCATGGCCGTGGTGATTATGTTGGTAGTGATCTGCATTGTGTTACGCATTACTAACCTGCAAAGAAGGATAGATTTTGAACAACAGATTTCCAACTTAAAACTGCGTTTCTTTACTGATATATCCCATGAGCTTCGTACACCGTTGACGCTTATAGCCAGTCCCATTGACGAAGTCATTAGTAATGAGAAATTATCTGATGCAGGCATGGAGAATATGCAAGTGGCCAAAAGAAACACAGACAGAATGTTGCGGCTCATCAATCAAATATTGGATTTTCGCAAGATACAGAATGACAAGATGAAAGTATTGGTGGAACAAGTAGATATAATCCCTTTAATTCTAAAAATCTACGGTAATTTTGTTCCTATGGCTCATACGCATCGTATTGATTTCAGGTTGTTTTGTCCTCTCGATTCCTTTGTTATGTATACGGATGTGGACAAATTGGAGAAGATTCTTTTTAATTTATTGTCCAATGCCTTTAAATATACTCCTGATGAGAAAAGTATCTCCCTATCTGTTACTTGCGAGAAACAGATTTTGTGTTTGCAGGTGAAAGATGAGGGTAGAGGTATTAATGCCCAAAAGCTCAATCGTCTGTTTACCCGTTTTGATACTTTGGATGAGATTGATCCCAATATGTCTACCGGTATAGGACTTTCATTGGTCAAAGAATTACTGAATCTGCTTCATGGTACTGTCAGAGTAGACAGCAAACTGGGTGAAGGTAGCAGTTTCTTTATCAGACTGCCGGGTAACCGTGATGTTTTCGATGCCGATGCCAATATTGAATTTATTCTAGCGGACAGCAAGAATTCCGGACAGGAGGTGGCAATACCCGATAAGCTTACAGAAGAGGAAGAAGATAAGGAAACACGGATTCTCATTATTGAGGATAATGAAGAACTTCGCCATTTTATCTGTGGTGTGCTTGCTAGGGAGTATGTGGTTCTTGAAGCGGGTAATGGTTGTCAAGGACTTGAAATGACGTTGAGAGAATTACCCGATATCGTGATCAGTGATATTATGATGCCCGAAATGGATGGAATAGAATATCTGAAACGGGTTAAAGGAAACAATGATATTTGTCATATTCCTATTATTTTGTTATCTGCCAAGTCTTCTTTGAATGACCAAATCCAAGGACTGGAATACGGGGCAGATGAATATATAACGAAACCTTTTAGTTCTGCTTATTTGAAAGCCAGAGTAGATTCCTTACTCAAACAACGGCAAATATTGTATGATTATTACATTTCAAAGATGAGAGAAGGCGAGAAAGATACTAGTCTTATGGAACAACTTACTCCTTCTACTCCTCAAGTTACTCATTTTGATAATGATTTCATCCGGAATATTCTTCAGAGTGTGGAGGAAAACATTCAGAATTCTGAATTTAAAATTGACGATTTGGCAGAAGCTATGAGCATGAGCCGGACTGTATTCTACCGGAAGGTGAAATCTTTGATGGGAGTTTCTCCTGTAGATTTTGTAAAGACGATGCGGATTAAACGGGCTGTCCAACTTTTGGAACAAGATGAATTTACTGTATCTGAAGTAGGATATATGAGTGGATTCACTACTCCGCAATATTTCAGCAGAGTATTCAAAGAAGCAATGGGATGTACACCAAAAGAGTACAGATTAAAGCATAAAACGATTGTTGAACAAAATGTATAATTAATGCCCCAAATACTGCAATGGCTGTATAGGTATCTTGTCCTATTTTTGCATAGAATTATAAACATAATACAATACTATGCAGACAAGAACCGCTCAAATTTTGGTATCTTTGCTGTTTCTGACAACAGCCATATCTTCATGTGATAAAAAAGAAGTATCTCCGTGGAATCAAATGACCGAGGTTAATAATCAAATTGTACCTCCTGTCTTCCCTGAGAGAAGTTTCGTGATTACGGATTATCACGACGTAAAAGACACGCTTTATACGAATGCCATTAATAGGGCCATAACTATTTGTTCTGAGCAGGGAGGTGGGAAAGTTATTATTCCCGATGGAGAGTTTCTCACAGCCCCCATCCGTTTGAAATCCAATGTAAACCTTCATTTATCTGACAGTACGGTACTGAAGTTTACTACAGATCCCTTCTTCTTCGACCTTGTGCAGACTCGCATAGAAGGAATAGATTGTTACAATATCTCTCCGTTGATTTATGCCTATGGAGAAACTAATATTGCCATCACTGGTAACGGGGTGATGGATGGCCAGGCTGATAGCAGTAATTGGTTCAGTGAAAACAGAATTCGTGGTATTGTACAGGAAGATGGTAAGAAAATAAATGAGAAAACTTTGTTGTATGAAATGAAAGAGGATTCTATTCCTTTTAAAGAACGTGTCTTTATGAGAGAGAATGGTATACGCCCCCAGTTTATCAACCTCTATAAATGTAAGAATATTCTATTGGAAGGATTTACTCTCAACCGTTCTCCGTTCTGGCTTATTCATCCGTTGTTGTCCGAGAATATCACTGTCAGGAAAGTCAAAATGCAGAGTCATGGCTATAATAATGATGGTTGTGATCCGGAATCATGCAGGAATGTATTGATTGAGGATTGTGATTTTGATACAGGTGATGATTGTATCGCCATCAAATCGGGACGTGATGAAGATGGCCGTTACTGGAATATCCCCAGTGAGAATATTATAGTCCGTCATTGTAGAATGAAGGATGGTCATGCCGGAGTAGCTATTGGCAGTGAAGTGACCGGAGGATGCCGTAACGTATGGGTGGAAAATTGTACCATGGACAGTCCTGAACTCGACCGTATTATCCGTATAAAATCAAATGCCATGCGAGGAGGCGAAGTAGAAAATATATTTATCCGGAATATTAGGGTAGGTGAATGTAAGGAGTCTATTTTAGGCTTTGAATTGAAATATTGGCATGTGGATGACGGACCGTATCTTCCTTATTTTCACAATATTCATTTGGAAAATATCACAAGTAAGAAAAGTCAGTATGTTTTGCATCTGGATGGTTTTGAGGATAAAATACAGGCGCGAGATATTTTTGTGAAAGATTGCACTTTTGATGGAGTGATGAAACCGGAAATAAATAAGGTGACTGGTGTTGAAAACATTCACTTTGAGAATGTAACAGTAAATGGACAGGATTTTAAAGGAGTATAAAGTAATGAACAGATTCGTATTTTTATTAGGTTTTCTTTTGATGGCATTGATGACGGTTACTCTTCAGGCTCAGAAAATAATTCCTTTGTGGCAGAATAATATGCCCAATAGCAAAGGTATAGTTCTTAAAGATTCTGTAGTCAGGGAACGTGTGGTACAAGTCGGAATTCCTGCTGTTCATGTTTATGAACCGTCAAAAGCCGAGCGTACCGGTACGGCGGTATTGATCATTCCTGGTGGCGGATATGTGAAACTGGCGCATGAAATCAGCGGTATCGCATTGGCAAAATGGTATAATACCTTGGGAGTAACGGCTTTTGTCCTGATACATCGTTTCCCGCAATCACCGGATGTAATAGAATTTTACAAAGCTCCTTTGCAGGATGGACAACGTGCTCTTCGCTATATACGTGCTCATGCGGAGGAATATGGAATAGATATTCATAAAGTGGGAGTGATGGGTTGTTCTGCCGGCGGTCATCTGGCCGCTTCATTGTGTGTTATTGATGAAGACTGGTCAAAAGTGGGCGATGCACTGGATGCATATAGTTGTAAACCTTCTTTTGCTGTATTGATATCTCCGGTTATTTCTATGGATGACGCTATTGTTCATAAAGGGAGCCGGACAAATCTGTTGGGAAAGCGGGAACAGGATATCGCTCTCAGAAACTTGTTTTCTTTGGAAAAACAAGTGGATGGTAACACGGCACCGGCTATCTTGTTTCATGCTTCTAATGACAAGGCTGTTTCTCCTTTGAACAGCATCGCTTATTATACAGCCTTGTATAAAGCGGGAATAGAGAAATCTTCGTTGCATCTGTTTCCTGTCGGCGGGCATGCCATCTCTTTGCGTGCACAAAGGGGAAGCACGGTCATGTGGCCGGAGTTGGCTGAAGCTTGGTTGATAGAGAATGGATTTCTTTCTCCATTATAAAAGTCGATGATATTTATTAATTTAATTATAAAATGACACGTAAGTTATTAAAAATAGCACTTGTAGTTTTGCTATCTGTAGTCAGCATCAGCATAGATGCTCAGGAAAAACCTGTATTATGGTATGATAAGCCTGCCAGATATTGGGAAGAGGCATTACCTTTGGGAAATGGACGATTGGGAGCCATGGTATATGGTAATCCTGTAACCGGATAGAAAATTATCAATGCAGCCAAGAGAAGAATACAGCAAATAAATGACAATTCGTTGTAATACAGCCAAATTGCGTTGATTTGCATAGTTGGACAAACTGCAAAGACAGGTGGAATAATGAACCTGTTCAGCTACCAAGTCATTACCTGTTTTCATTTCATCTAAGTGCAGTCAATCAGGGATTAAGCTGTCATCGGAAAGGACTTTCCATCCGGGAATATCCCTTTATCCGGCAGATTTAGCCCATCCGGTTTTGATTGCACCGTTCTGCCTGATTCTCATGCCGTTCAACAGGCGAAGTATGAGTAATATTGCAATCAAAAAAGTAACGCATGAAAACTGAAATGAAAGTGCTGCTCTACATCAAGCGCAGCGGACAGGACAAGGACGGCTTTTCTCCACTCATGGGAAGAATATCCGTCAAAGGGAGGGTCAATTCCATCGCACAATTCGCATGCAAGTTCAAAATTGAAGTGCAGTTGTGGAATGCCACCGCCCAACGTTGTACGGGCAAAAGCAAGGTGGCGACAATGGCAAACAGGGAGATTGAAAGGGTACTGCTGTTACTGCAGAAACGGTTCAACGAGCTTTTCGACATACAGGATGTCGTAACGGCAGAGGAAGTCAGAAACGTGTTCCAAGGTCTGGCTGAAACACAGGACACCATCATGAAACTCTATGCGGAACATAACAGTGACTATGCCCTGCGTGTAGGGGTGAACAGGGCGGTAAACACATTTTACCAGTACCAGAACACCTACCGGATACTCGGTGCATTCCTGAAAGAGAAATACCATGTGTCGGATATGCCCGTCAAGCAGTTGGATGAGAGTTTTATCGAGGCGTTTGATATGTATATGCGCACGACAAGACGTTTCATGCCCAGAACCATACTCGGACATGTCAACCGCCTGAAAAGCGTGATGATGCTTGCCGTGTTCCGTGGCATCGTTCCTTTCAGCCCGTTCAAAGGCTATGCCCCACAGAAACCCGCTTTCAAACAGATGTACCTGACGGAAGACGAGCTTGACCTGTTTTCAAACACGACCTATGACACTCCCAATCGCAATTTCACGAGGGATATGTTTCTGTTCTCGTGCTGGACGGGGATCTGCTATTGCGACATGAGAAGCCTGACAACCGCCAATCTGGTGAAAGCCGATGACGGCAGTATGTGGATTCATACGGAAAGACAAAAGACGGGGACACCCGAATGTGTGAGGCTGATGGAGATTCCCTTGAGTATCATCGAAAAGTACAAGGGCATGGACGACAACGGAAAACTCCTTCCGATGCTGACCAAGGAGAGCATGAACAGACATCTGAAAAAGATGTCCGTGATGTGCGGCATCAACCGTCCAATCTCATTTCACCAGGCACGTCACACCTTCGGAAGCATCATCTGCCTGTCACAGGGGATTCCGATAGAAACCGTCAGCAAAATCATGGGGCATCGGCATATCACCACCACGCAGCGGTATGCGAAAGTCACCCAGGACAAGATAGACAGGGATGTGGATTGCCTGAAAGATGTTATCGGGGGCAAGTTCTCCTTGTCGGACATCGACACCGCCCCGTCACCGATTCTGAAAGACTACAGCCGGCGGAAAGTCAATCCGAGCGTGAAGCAACGGGAGTACATAACTAAAATAATGGAGGGATAAGCCATGCGAAGCACATTCAAACTGTTGTTCTACATCAACCGCCAGAAGACAAAGAAAAACGGCAGATGCCCGGTTATGGGACATGTCACCCTTGACGGGAAGGTGAGCCAGTATTCCACCGGACTGGAAATAGAGCCTGACCTATGGGACGCAAAAGCGGGAAAGGCATTCACGGACGGGCGCAAGACCGGAAACATCACCGGCGAAAAAAGAAATGAGTTGAACAGGCTGAACTCATTGCTGGAGACGTTGGAGGGAAAAGCGAAATCCGCCTACAGGAAGAACGTGGACTCTTATGGTTTCGTCTCATCCGAAATCATCAAGAACGCCGTCACTGGAAAATCCGATGTCAAAGAGACATTGCTATCCCTGTTTGACGAGCACAACGAAGAATACGCCAGACGTGTGGATATTGACCGGACAAGGCATACCTATATCCGCTATCTGACCACGCGCAAGCATATATACAACTTTCTGAGATACAAGTATGACTTGGAGGATATTCCGCTTCGTTCGCTGACGATGAAGTTCATGACCGACCTCACATTCTATTTCTCTACCGTACTGCGGTTAAAAGTGTCCGCCTACAATGACTATCTTATCCTGCTGCACAAGATGACCCGGCTGGCGTTGAAGAAACATATATTGAAACGTGACCCGTTTGCCGGACATAAGATTGAGAAAGTGCCGGTAAACCACCGCCACCTGAACAGGGAACAGTTTGAAAAACTGCTCAATGCCCGACTACCCACCTACCGCCTGTGCCACACACGCGACCTGTTTGTCTTTTCGGTATTTACGGGCATCGGAAGGGCTGACTTGGCGAATCTGACGGAAGACAACATCATCACGAAGGAAGACGGTTCCAAATGGATTCACATCGCACGGCAGAAGACCAAGGCGGAGTGCCATATCAAACTTCTTGACATTCCTCTCCGCATCATTGAGAAATACAAGGGTGAAGGCAAGGACGGAAAATTGTTCTTCGTCCCACAGACCAGCAGCTTGTGCCGCAGCCTTAAAATCATAGCCGAACAGTGTGATTTAGGATGCCATTTAACATTCTACCAAGCCCGGCACAGTTTCGCGACCCTTATCTGCCTGAGCAACGGGGTCCCGATAGAAACCATCAGCAAGATGATGGGGCATTACTCCATACGGACTACCCAGATATACGCTGAAATAACCAACCATAAAGTGAGCAAGGATTTGGCTGTCCTGTCTGAAAATATCAAAGGCAAGTATGCGTTGCCCAATGACGGCATGCCTTCACGGGTATTCAAATGCGGTAATTACAGTGGTTGGAAAAAGGAATGTGAATCAAGTGACAAGATTAAAATCAAGTGACTATGGATAGAGGAATAATTACAATCAGTGAAGCAGGTGTAACCACTATGCCGACTACACCTGTATGGATGACCCAATTTGAGATAGCCGACTTGTTCGGGGTATTCTCATGCTGCATTCGCAAGGCGATTCATACTATATATAAGAACAAGGAATTGAACGAATGTGATACGATGAAGTATATCAAGCAACCTGGCGGCATCAGTTATGATGTTTATAACCTTGAAATGGTTATAGCCATTGCATTCAGAATATGCAGTAAAGAGAGTATCTTGTTCAGACAGTTTGTAATAAATGAAATCTGCGCCGCCAAGAAAGGGAATCCAATAACATTGTTCTTCTCTTGTGACAAAGGCAGCAACCTATGGTATAGTTGATGTCCATTCCGCCAACCACCTGTTTCCGACGCACGGATGCAAAGGTAGCGTATGGCGCTGACGGCAACGGCAAGGTCAGGCGGCAGGGCCGTTTCGGGCTGAATCTTCCTCCTGCGGAGTGTATTCAGCCCGAAAACCTTGCCACTGCCTGCCATACGCTTGAAGAGCATCCGGCAACGGAAACAAGCGACTGGCGGGAAATCAGAAGAAAGAAGAGAGGAACGGCTTACAGACGAAGCAGGATATTGGTGCTTCATCCGTAAGCCGTTCCCTTTTCTTTTTGCCGAAACACTATTGCTGCCGCAATACAGGGCGGACGGCAAACTGCGCTCCTTCAAGAAAATCATGTTCCCGTCAGCCGGTAGGCGGAGCGGTAGCCGTCAGCAAGCATCCTTTCAATGTCGGATTCACGGTAGAGGATTTTACCGCCCAACTGGATATAGGCTATCCGTCCCTCGTTGCGGTAGTCCTGAAGTGTCCGGCGGCTCACTTTCAACCGTGCGGACACTTCCTTGTCGGTGAAGAAACGCTCACCGCCCAGTGTCGGGCGGTAGTTGGCGGTCAGGTGCTCGACGTTATCCAGCAGACGGTTGAGGCTGCCCATGAAGTGGATTATCCACTCGCTGTCCTTGTTAATCAGTTCATTCATGTTGCTATGGATTTAGTGGGTATTGTCATTCTACTTCGTTCATTCTGCCGGATTTATATAGTCCTGCCTTTGAATTTCGCTTCCTTTCGCCTGTCCTCCACGACGGAGACGATACGCCGCACGTCTTCGGGACGGTAATACGTCTTGTGGTTTATCTGCGAGTAAGCCAGCGTGCCGTTGTCGCGCAGGGTCTGTAACGTGCGCGGGCTGATGTTGAGCATCCGGCACACGTCCTGGTTGTCCATCCACTCATTCATTGTCTTCTCACCATGCCGCTTGCAGATGTCATCCATGCGGCGGACGAAACGGTCAAACCGGGCGGCCATCTCCTCAAAGGTCTTTTTTTCGATTGATACGATTTCCATACTGTCTTTTTTTGCTGTTATTATTTCTTTTGCCGCAAAGAAAAGCACAATTCCCTGTCCGGCAATGGCTTTTGCGGAAGTGGCAGCATGTTGCGCCGTAAGGTAGCCATTGTCCGGCTTATTCTTTATCGCTCCGGGTGACCTCGTTATACCTTAAATATCCATATTCAATAAGGAATCCGGAGGAAAATAAGGGCTTGATACAATTTACTTGCGACAACGCTCTTGTTCCTTCGCTTATCCATATCCGGCAAATCGGAGAAATCCACACCGGAATCCAAACCGCCTTCAAGCAAAGCCGTACAAAATTGCCATACTGTCTCCAAGTGTTTGAACGACTGCACTGAAACGTCTTACTTCGCTCACAATAATAGGTCGAGGCACTGACCAAGACCACAGTAATAACTTAATCAATTTGTTTTATGACAATGAAAAGAGAACCGGTCATCGACGAGCAACAGACTCGTGAAATCGTAGAAAGAATGGGACGTAAGGAGTCCCGCAGTCAGAAGTCTATGAATGACTTCTACAGGAGCCTTGGTCTGGAACCGGACGGAGCGGGGCTGGAAGCTCCCCGGGAACCTGAAATCATGGAAACGGAACAGCCGGAACAAGAAGGGCGGGCGGACACCCCTACGGGAAGGGGGGCGGTTGGCCCAAAAATTGTCAGCAGCAAACAGAGAAGGCTGTCGTTAAGCGAGTACCGCGACACATACTTGCAGGTGCCCAAGATCACCGACCGCAAGCCCGTGTTCGTAAGCGGTGAGGTGCTCCTCATAGGCCGCCCGGCGTTCCTCCTCCTGGCCAAAGACCCGGTAGGTCAGGGCGTTGACCGCCCGATCCATGGTGGCGGCGTT
>ERZ859738.845-NODE-845-length-17632-cov-10.558116_pt1 | contig 17632 bp, 16 predicted proteins | sample MGYA00510122_ERZ859738 | MGnify/ENA primary metagenome ERZ859738 (study PRJEB30046, sample SAMN00715139) | human gut metagenome | study: EMG produced TPA metagenomics assembly of the A metagenome-wide association study of gut microbiota in type 2...
AAGCTATGTCTTCTTTTATGCTCTTTTCAATTTGCGCAACTTATTGTACATTATCCCCCACAATACAACAGTAGCGAAACCTTTCGCAACGTTCCGCTACTATTGTCTCATGTGTGTCCAGCCGCCCTCAGCTTTGACGGTTACGAAAGAAGGAGCTGAGACTTTTGGTGGTCTCAGCTCCTTCTGGTTGTTAGGTATTGTCGATTAGCTTTTACCGTTATTTTGTCGATGCTTTTTATCGCTTGCTTTATCGGTTATCGCTCGTTTTATTGCACTTTAGGCTCTATCGCTACTGTTGATTCTTTATAAGGTAGCAATATCAAACAACAAAAACCTTGCAAACCATTTCTTGGAGGTATTGCTCCCAGGCTTTTGCACTTTCCACGCTCCAATCATCGACACTGTCAAAATACTTGTTAATGACATACTCTGAGTCATGATAGATTGCCTTCTTCGCTGTATAAGATTTATTCTTGGCCCTGTCATTCTCTCCGTTGGTAAGGAGTGTCAGATTGCTGAGCGTATGTATATTTTCGCTTGTGAAACCAGGGACTGCGGCGCTCGGAGATTGCGAAGCAATATGTTCTATCGTTACATTATCATAGTTGATAACGGTTCCCTTTTGTGGTGCTGGTGCTCCAACCGCACCATTTCGGTACCATTCGATATGCTCGTTCAAGGTGCTGAACAAATAACGCAAAGGTTTATTGCCACCGTTTGTTCGATACTTGAGGTTCGAAAGCCCGACCTTAAATACAGCATCAGTACATTCGGTTTCAATATACTCTTTGAGTGTCGTGCGCAAACCTGTCAGTCGGTAGTTCTCAGGATCTCTTCTGATTTTTACCGCCTCCTGCATATACAACTCACTCAATTTCTGATGGCCCAAGTTGCACACGCTTTTATGTCTGAACATGAACTTTTCAAGCATATGAACCAAGTCTGCAAAAGTTTTCTGCTTGAGTTGCACCGCGGCCAACAAGAGCGGGTACACAATATCGAAATCCAAGAAGCGAATCAGTATATCAAGCCGCTTACGATCCCAATCCGTCAGCGGTTGTCCGACCTCATAAGGCCAGATGCCTGCTATCAATTTGCGGTATGTGCGGATTTCTCTCAGGATTTGGTTTACAGTATCTACAATTTTTGTAGCAGTCGCTTCGTCTGAAACATCATCTACATCAACGATGTCCGGAAAAAACTGCTTCAGGAAGTCATCGTAGAGAGATGTCCTGCCAACTCTGCTACCACAGGCGGAAGCATAGTAATACCGTAAAAATTGCTCTATCTGCTTCGGCTCATCTTGCAAAATCTCATCCCACGCATCCTGGACAGTACTCTGCTTGATGGAGAAATGCTTTTCCAACACTTCAAGCGTTTTGGATTTCAGCAAATCACCCTCAGTCAGGCCAGCACCGCGATCATTCAAAACTTGGAAGAGTTTATATGCTGATTCTCTCGTCTTGGAGTCAATGAAAATAATCGTGCAATTATTATGTACAATATTTTCGATTTTGGCCAACGCATCTATCTTAGCATCTACAGTAGCTTCAGCATCAATAATACCAGCAACAAATTTCTCAAGTTTTTTAAATGCACGGTTGATTCTTCTGTGTGAATCTCTCCGTTCTGTGCATTCCCGCGCCTCAATCAGATCCTCAAAATACTGCTTGTCCGCTTTGGATAACACAAGCTTTTGCACGGTGATTGGCTCTCGATTGATTTCATCGTCATAACGGAGATACTTCTGCCGCAGCTTATTGATTCTGTTGTCAATCAATGTGCCATTGGACACATCTTTCAACTTTTCATATTTCCGAATCAATGCAATGATCAACAGGAGGGTCGTAGTTATTCTCTGCTGACCATCGATTAGCTCACGCTGCTGACGATTGGAACCTGGAATTCTTTTCTCAACAGCTACAATGCCACCGAAAAAGTGCTCGATGGTATTCTCCGGGGTATCATGAAGATAGATGCCCTTAACATCTTTTATGAAATCATCGACCTGCTCGTCTTCCCAGGAATAGTATCGCTGATACTTCGGAACCTCGAACAGGAAATTCTTTTCAAAAAGCATTCCGATAGTTGTGTAACTGGGATCAATAGTGTTCCTCAATCAATTCACCTCCGAATCTTGCTTTTCGTATAATTGCATGGCAATATTGAAGGCTTCCAAAAACTCTTCACGTGAAGTAGGCTTTTCCTCCAAAGGGAACTCACGAATTAAATGATACCCTTGCTGAGAATAAAAGTTAAGTGTTTGGATTCCTTCGTCAGAAAGCATGGTTGAATCATCACTCAAATATTGTAGCATGATTTCTTCGAGCTTTGGACTTTGAATATCTATTCCAAGCCGTTTTGCCTCGGTTGCAACTAACAGGCCAGCAATGTGCGCTCTGCTTTCCATATAAACTTTGGGGTATTTGTCTACCAATTGTGCTTTTAAATCTGATGTATCATCATCCAACTGTACAGCCGCCATTCCTATCAAAGCGCAACAATAGTAAACATCAAATTGAATGAACTTATTCTTCTCTTTTGATCCGTGTGAACCTTCTGATGCAATAATATTGCTAAAGAAGTCCTGTGCACTCTTAGCCATAGTAAAATGCATTACGATTCACCTCCTGTGGTCTCGCGTTGATAGGAATCAAAGAATGCAATCCCCTTATGTATTGCAATCTCCTCCGTATCTTTGGACGCAACAATGGTAAGATACTGCGTATCAGTATTTTTGTAAAACCTATCGGCAAAGCATTTAACTTCAGCAGACTGTACAAAAGCAATCATTTGGTTAAACACAACGGGGATAATATCGGCAACTGCTTGACGCTTATCGAAATCCATTTTTCCTGTTGGCGAGTCAATAACGAAAGGGAACTCCAATTCCGCTTCTTCAAACAAAGTTCCCAAGAAGCAATATCCAATACTTAAAGTTTGTCCGTCACTGGCTCCTTCTCGGTCTTTAAGCTTAATGTAACCATCAATACTCTCAATTTCGATATAATCATCTTTAATCACGCGGCTAATTTTATCATTCGCTTTTTTTATAATCTCTTCTTTTAACGCCGCTGTAGCCTGAGTTTTAATTTCATTAACCAAATCTTGCACAACATTCTTCTTTCGAAGTGCCGCATTGGTCTTTGTTGTCGAAGCTATTTTAACCTCATACTCTGCATCCGCACGACGAGCTTTATGAAGGTTGTTTTCTTCGGTCAATGTTTCGTCATCTTCGTCCTTGGATTCAATTATTTTTAATTGAGTTTGAGCAGAAGAAATCTGCCCAATAAGAACTTCAATCTCGCTCTGCAGCTGCTCAACCTGAGGTCCACCTGCCTTAATAAGCTTGTCCTCAACATCAGCAAATCGAGCATTCAAACGAGTTTTTTGTTCCTGTAGCTTTCCAAGTTCTTCAAATGCCGCAACAAGACGCTCATCGTACGTACTGCCCATCAATACACTTTTGATATTATTCAAAACTGCTTGATGATCACTACCCAAATATCGTTCCGCGTTCTTGAGTATCGCATCTCGTTCTTTTTCTCCAATGCATCTATCGCAAACGCATTTTTCTGCATAAGCAAGTTCCGTGAAGAAGTCTTTCGAGCTGCTTTTGGGAAGTTTCAATTTCTTCATCGCATCACCAAACTCATACATGCGATTACATAAACCTTCGCTGACCAAATACGGAGTCTTCACCAAAGAAACAATTTCGGTAATTTTCACGTCAACGTTTCCGCGATTCTTTTCTTGCTCAGCAATTACCTCATTTTTCTCTTTATTGAGTGCTTCATAGTTTTTGTCGAGTTCCTGCCGCTGCTTTTCTTTTTCAATCTTTTCTTGACTAAAACGTGCGATATCACCGTTGAGTTGCTTTTGCTTCTTTTCCAAAGAAGCAATGTGATCACGCACCTTTTTCTGTCTGGAACGCAAATTGCTCAAAGATCCACGCGTACCTGTGCTTCCACCTTCAGCGTTTTGAATTTCCGTGAGAATATTCATATTCATAGCAAGGATCTCGTCAAGTTCATCTAAGCGGTACAGATAACGGATAGTTTCATCTGCTTCATTTGATGTGCGATCCATGGACTTTTTTGCCTGTTCACCATCAAAAACAAATCGACTCACAAACTCCGGAGTAAAAATGCCTTTAATCGCCGTGGGCAAGAGAAGCCCTGTTTCTCGTCCTTTGGGAGGGGCCTGAGTTTCTATTTTGGCAATACCATTCACATAATCAAGTGACAAAAAGTATTTGTATTGCTTTTCATCAAACTTTACAGTAATACTAAACTCGCCCTTATCGCCGGTAGTTGTCGTTGGAGCAAAAGACTTGACATAGTCTACAGGCCAATTTTTTGCACTGCCATCCAACAAACCCTTGATAAGAGTCATTGTAGTAGTCTTACCGGTTCCATTTGCCATCATCACAAAATTGTTCTTAATGACGCCGCCGGTGTCATTCCGGAAAGAAATCTGTAGCGAAGAGATTTTTCGAATATTCTTATATTCGAGTTCAAGAATTGACATCTTCATCAGTCATCATCCTCCGTTTCATCCGGAAGTAAAGACAGGATCCGCTTCAAATCACTTTCTTTGGAGTTATCGTCGAATTTATTCTTTATAAACTGTTTGAACGCATTTTTGAAATCGGACGGGTAATCTGAACTATCAATTACTCTATCAATAGTTGCTTCTATTGTTTTATTCCTCATCCTCGGTCCTCCTCGTTCTGGAAAGGCCGGTCAGCCATTCCTTCCGTTCCTGATCCGCATTATTGTCGTTCTCCACGGCATCCTCAAGTATAAAATCTATCACGATTGCCTTTTTGTTCGGGTTCTTTTTGTCCAATCTCAACGCTCTGCCAATTCTTTGAGTCGTAACTAACTTAGAACGATCCGATGCAAACAGGAAGATATTGGTCACGCTGCTAATATCGATGCCTTCGGAGATTTTCTTGCACGTAAGCAGACATTCGATTCGACCTTCTGCAAAATCGTCAAGTCTTGACTTTTCATCATCGGCATAATAGGTATGATATCGATCTGTATACTTAACGAGAACATCTTGGAGCAATTCACCATAATCTTTCGTTTGCACAAAAATAATGCACTTTCTCAATAAATTGGGGTTTTTAGCAACCAGAGCTTCAAACTCGTCGATTTTATTGATAGCTGTTTTGTTGACCATAGAAAGCTGTGTAAACATATCTTTCTCATCAACAGATTCTCCAGCCTCCTTCTTGGCATTAAAGGCCGCTATAATCTTCTTTTTCTTTGCTCTCTCTTCATCCGTCAAAATGTAGGGTAATGGTATATATTCAAACTCGCAAAGAATACCCTTTTTGATAGCGTCTTCAAGAGAAAAAGTGAAAATGATATCTCCGATCTCAGACTGCAAAAAATCATTACCTACATCATCGTATTCTCGCTCGGGTGTTGCGCTCAGGCCAAGACGATATCTATATGGTGAAATGCGTCCGGTAAGGTTCTCCACAAAGGAACTCGATCCCGCGCCATGAACCTCGTCGAATACAAATAGCGTATCGTTTTTATAGTCACCGGGAGCACGGCTAAACAGATTCAAAAGCTTAGATAAGTTTCCCGCATCTCGGGAAATGAGCAGGATTGCGTTGTCCGGATGCATAATAAACTTACTAATTTCTTTGTGAGATTCATAATGGTAATAGATTTGCTTATTCTTATATTTCTCTCGCATTTGTTTGGCCCACTGATCAAGCAAGTCATTGCCAAACATTGTAATAATGACCCGATGTATTCTGCCTTCTTCAAACAACTGGTTAATGATCCTCAATGCAGTAACAGTCTTTCCGGTTCCGGTAGCCATTGCCAGAATGCCATGCTCTTTTTCCAGAAAGGTCTTTACTGCTATGTCCTGATGAACCCATTTACTCGAACCTGCCGGCAAAGAATACGGCCTATCCGGGGAACGCAATTCAAATATTTTGTTTTTAACTGCTTGTGGAATGGTAAACATTTTGAGATTGCGGTCTTTTCGATTCCAGATTTTCTCGAAACGAGCGGTATCCGCATCGACATACTCCTGTGTACCAGCCCACGTTTTGAAGACTTTTATGCTTTCATAATTTTGGAATCCATGCTTGCTGTCGTTGATAGAGCCAGAGAAGGATAGCGCATCGTTGCCCTTATAGAAAATGCCAAATTTATCGTGAAAGTCTCCTTCCTCCAACTTTTCACAAGGAATTGCAAAACGCATATCAATAATTCCATCATACAGCATCCAGGAGAATGCATTTATAATGTCTGCTTCCATCTCTTGTTTGAGTATCTCAACATTTTCGAGGAGAGCTGCTTCGAGGCGCAGAAATGCGCTACCATCTTGGTTCTCAGCTCCAATAATTGCGTCCGTGTCCTCTGTGGAAAGAATGGGACTTGTAATTAAGCGCATTTTTCCTCCGCGAGAGGCGAAGTCGGATAATCCTGCGACGTTGTATGTGAGCCACCCTGTTGTGAAGTAGCCGACGCCTCGGTCAAAGCGTTCAGCCCACTTTAAACACGGCGTATACAATTCATCTATCAGGTTATCTTCTGAGGTATCTAAACAGACTTTGACCTTTGGATAATCCATATAAACCTCCTTTAGATGTTGTCATCCAGATGGCACAGATGATTATAGAAATCTTTGCTGTACCGTTTTTCATCTTCGAGAAGCTTTGCTCCTCGATCCAAATGGGCCTTTACCAAACCGGGGAAATAGTCATCCTCGCGAATCACTTTGCCCTCGTTGTTAATGATGAGAGATTTAAACAGCAAATCGTGATCACCGAAAATGACCTGCCGACTCAGTTCCAAGCCATTATTATCAGTCTTAAAGTCATCGGCTTGAAGTTGTCCCTTTCTGACCGACAGTGCGATTGCCAGTTTAGATAGGATAAATGGCTGCAATCTCAATGATTGACCTAACGAGTTGAATATCTCCTGGGTCTTTTGTGACGTACGAAGCTTATTAGTCATTGTGATTGCCTCCGAAATAAGTGTTTGCCAGGATTTCAGTATTTCCGTTTGCTGTGTGGTTCAAGACAAATGTATTGGAAATGATGTCCGATATGCTCTCGCGATACTCACCAACAATCTCCTCATCGGTAGACAAGATGATAATCTGACCATTGAGTTTTTTGAAGAACTGACTCAGGATCTTTCCTCGATGTTCCTTATCGATTCTCGCAAACGGTGTGTCTACGATGTAAGGCACATTGATTTTGTTGAGCTGCGAAAGTGCTTGATATAGTGCCATAATAAAGATTTGCTTTTCTCCTGCAGAAAGCTGTTGCTTTACCTCAACCGGCAGTTCAAACTCAGTTTCACCGGCAATAAGCTTTTGCTGCAGGACTTCGTAAGCATACAGGCCGATTTGAGCAACAAGATACTCAACACCGTTCTTACCAATGATTTTATGTATTTCATCAGCTTTAAAGTGTTTGTTTTTATAGGGAAGAACATTTAGGCTATCATCGATATGGATTCCATCAATCAAATCAGATTTATTGATCAGACTTGCGAAGAATTGGCTAAATCCCGTCTCGACTAAACGAATACTCTTATCGTAAAGCGTCTTTTGGAGTTCATCAAATGCCAGTAGTGCACGCGCTGAAATATCGTTAATGGACTGCTTTTTCAAGAGTGCCTCATAATCACTTTTAGCCTTGGCAAGCTTAGATGCAGATATCGCTTTCTGGGCGCGTAGTTCTTGCAATTCTTTATCTACTTCCAGAAGCTGTTGCGTGCATTTGGACTTCTGCTCATTCAAATCGCTTTTCATCTGCAAGTATCCATCATAGTTTTCGATACTGCTCCGCTCCATTTTCTTTCGGATGCGTTTTACGCATTTTAAAGAAGCCTTAATGTCATCAGTCGCTTCTTTGACACGGTTGGTGTCATAAGCCAGGAGACTGTTGATTTTTGCAGTTAGTTCAAATCTGTCGAAGTCAGACAAATTGAGAATGGGCGTTATCTGTGAAGTGTGGCTGGCATAGCTGGCAATCTCGTAGATAACCTTTTCAGAAATATCGTCGGCTAATTCTATATTTGCCCGGCTCAACACGCCGGAGATGATCGACTTGATTTCCGGGGTATCAATTGTGCTTTTTACATTTGCATCGACCTGTGCCTTGTGTTCCAGTGCAATTTGGGCCTTTAGTTCTTCCAGTTGAGTTCTAAGGATAATAAATGGGAGCACATTATTGGCCATTTCTTTGAGCCATTTATGGTGTCCCTCACGGCGAGCATCCTCTTTTGCAATCTGATCTTGCATAGAGCGCCATTCTTTTTTAGAAATACCGCCACCCTTGGCGTATGCCTTTTCAAGAGACGCAAGCCTCTGATCAATAATCAAAATCTCATTGGATATCTCTCGATATTCATCCTCAGCGCATTCTACTCTCTGTGCAATCAGATTGTCTGTTTCAAGGCATCTATCGTATTCCGCTGAAAGCGTCATGATCCCTTTTGCCTTGCTACGAGAAATTCTACGGAAGTTTTCCCGAATAATCTCCATCGTATCAAGGCTGCAGAGCTTTAAGAACGCATCCTTGAAGTCGGAGTTTTTGCTGCTGTTGAACACGAAATCACTGATTTTTTCACCGTCAAAGAAGTAGAAGCGGAAGAGATTGGGGGGCAGTGTCTGTAAAAGATAGCTCTCAAAATCACTCTTTTCTGTCTCAGAGAGTGTCTCGCCGTCTTTGTGCACAGTAAAGGTTTCTGCTATTTTCTTGCCTGCTACCCTCCATGATCTGACAAACGTGTATGTGTGATCGTACTTTCCGTCATCCATCAGCAAGTCAATGACAACTTCTGCCTCACCAATTTTTTGCAGTTTTTCATTGGCATTGATAATTTTCTCTATCTCGGCAAAGTACTTTGCGTTGTTTGATTCAAAGCCATATGCAACGCAGCCGTAGAGACATATTTTGATAGCGTTAAACAGTGTCGTTTTACCTGCACCATTTTTGCCGCCGATCAGTACCATTCTTTTAGTAATGTCTGATACATCAAAATCGAAGGCATTTTCGTTGACATATGGACCTATGTTTTTTACTTGTATGCGCTTAATCTTCATGGTTCAATGCTCCCTCGACAGAATTATAGTGCAACCAGCCTTGTCCAATAATGCTGTCAAATGCCTTTTGCATTTTGTTGTTCTTCGTAATGTGCTTATTGGTATCTACAGAAACAATCAGCTTCGTAATCAATTCAACCGGGATATCATACTTATCTGCAACATCCCTGATCGCTTGGATTGCTTCATCATCAAATCGCGGAGTTTTATAATCATCCCATGGAAGCTTTTTGCCTTTGACCTTATGGTAGGTTTCAACGAGTGCTCGACATGTAAGGTCGCCTTCCTCGTCCCACATCTTGTCAATTGCTTTCAGTTCAGCTTCTGTAATCAGCTCCATGCCTGTCCTGTTTTCGAGGTTGAGGAGTTTTTCGAGAATGAGGCATCGCGCTTCAAGCGTAAACGGTCCCATTCCAAAGCTTCCGTCTGACTTCTTATAGACAGAACCGTTGCGGCGCTTAGAATCTCGATATTGACTATTCTCTCGCATTCTGAGCAATTCGTTTCTGAATTCTCTAAGCGGAATTAGTTCTGTAGCACCTTTGTTGATGAAGTTCTGTAGCGATTTATCCTCTTTCACCATGGTGCAGCACCAGCAACCAAATCTGGAGTTGCCGGTTACCGGAATTTTCTCGCGGTCGACCTCACCCAAAACACTCTTTTCTTCACCAAGGTTTTCGCCCTGGTAAAGGCTGAACAAATACTTCATGTCACTTCCCCAAGGACTTCTGCAATCGCCTTTTAAGAGGAATTCCCAGACCAAATTGTTAGGGATTTCAGTGATAGGATTGTAGACATAAGCATCGGGAATGTCATTATGCATATTCAGCAGTTTGCCTTCGATTTCCCGTGCGGTAATGGTCTTCTTTCGAGTTAGGCTTTCGCCCTTGCGGACGCCGAGAAGAATGATGATTTCGCCGCTCTCCTTGATTCGCTCGTTGACAAACTTATTCATCGGCATGATTTTCAGTCTGTCTGTACACCATCTGAATCCGGGAGGCTCTGGGGTGGGATAGCCCAGGCCAATGACCCGGCTCCAGAATGTCTGTTCCGGCTCCGGGTAGATCACACTGGCTTTGATGTTGAGGCGATCTTTTCCCGCTGCTCGGTTGATGTTATCCGAGGATGAGTGCATGTACTTCTTTACGATAGGATTTTCAACCATCGTGTCGGATGTAATGACATGAACAGTTTTGTCAAGCTTAGCGCCAGCATCCTTTAACCGCTTCATGGCTTCATATACAAGACTGACCAGCAAAGTAGAATCTTTGCCACCGCTGTAGCCAATAAGCCACGGACGGCTGTCGTGCTTGTAGACGATCATAATTTCTTTGATGATATCTTCAAATACTTGAAACTTACCTGTATATGGCATTGTGAATTCCCATCCTTACTTTTTTCTGTTATGAGGATCCGGAATATCTCGCCAGTCAATTCCGAGATAATCTAAAACTTTTCCCCAGCCATACGGTGTTCCGTTTTCATCAAGGCAACACCTATTCATCCAAAAATCCCATTCTTTGTAGTTCCGTTCCCGTAGCCGATCGAATCGGTGGGGCCGTTTTTCGAGCTGAATTCCAAATCCACACATCGAGCATCCAGTTCGCTGCTCTCCAGAAGTATACAAACGACCATCTTCATCCTTCAGTATGCTTCCATAAATCTCAGGGACAGGGACCTTTAAATCAAGTGCCAACTGTAATAAATCCTGTCTATTAAAAATTGCAAATGGAGCCGAACGAATGGTACCTTTTCCAAAGTAGTTACAGCCATTCAGCATTAAAGACTTCTCACGTCTTCCGCCTTCGGATGCCATCAACCCTAAATAAGGTACACAATTGTGCTCTTTAGCCCAATCAGAGCACGGTTTTTCCTTGAGGTAATAGCAACACTTCGAGGAGACTTTAAACGGTGCAATTTGATAATTCACGCCTTCTTCTTCATTTTCTGATCCGCCGAATTTTTCGAGCCACTTCTGCGCAAGTTTCATTTTTGAATGCTTTTGAAATCCACCATATTCACCAGTTTCGCCTGTAACAATTGCATGCCTTATGGTTTTATTATTGGGAGTTGGGTTTTGAAGCAATTCAATTTTACGGGCGATTTCCTTGGAGAGTACAGGGAAACCAAATTCTTGAATTAGTTTTTGCTTATTCCATCGCGTACCATCAGTTCTAACTGCTGGTGGTAGTGAGATAACTCCAATCTGTTTGTGGATTTTTTGGATACTAACATCTTCGAGCGAAGAGACTGATACCGCTGGCACATCTATTCCTATTGATTTCAAGAAGAAGAACAGTGTGATACTGTCAAGTCCCCCTACTGAAACATAGCAATCCAAGTCCCTTTTTCCACATTCATTATAGAATTCCCATGCTCTTATGCGCGCATAATTCACCTTAAATTCATATGGCATACTTTGTTTTACTCGGAAACTGGCAATTTTGTTTCCAGCATCGATGTTATTTGAATTTAATGTATTCTGTTCCATTTGAGTCCTCCGGGGTTATCCCATGATGATTCTTTCTTTTTTTGTCTCCTCATCACTGACTGGCAGAGAAAGAAGTCGCTTAATCTGAATGTATGTCAAGAAGATACCCTGTTCATTTCTGTTGATTTTTCCATTAGGTTTAATTGCACGGTTCATCCAACACGCTTCATTATTTCGAAGCCAGTCGATTTTCTTTAATCCCTTCAACGACTTCGCCATGTTAATCTGAGGATTCACGCAATAGAATTCTCCCAAGCGTCCCAGTGCCAAGATAATCAGACCTTGCGTTGTGATATAATCCTCTCGCAAACTTTTTTTACTTAATTCACCACTGTCCATCTCGTTCCACTCACGCATATTAACAACCACGTGATTCCAAAATGTATGAATGAGTTTTTCAGCATTTTCCTGATCATGGATCACCTTACAGATGCGCTTGTTAGCTGTATAGAAGGTGTTAAGTGTAAAGATGTTAGAGGAATATTTGCTAAGGTTGTCTTTCTCCTTGTCAGTATACTTACGTAGAAAGCTGATGGAGTTGACGACATTCTTCGTGATTAGTGCGACAGGATCTTTCGACTCATATAGCGTGTTTAGGGATTTCGATGTGGTAACAGCATGCTTGTTGAGGTCAGTAAACATCTGCTGGCTTCGTTGAAGCCCCTGGTCTTTATAAAGGACAATCGAAATCGTTTCTTCTTTCAGACTCTCGTCTTCGGCAATCGCTGCCTCAATGGCCGCCTTTCGATGCTGGCCATCGTTGATTAGAAAGGAAGCGGTCATATCGATTTCCAGAATGCCTGCATTCTCATTGCTGTCAGCAGGGACAAACTTCATGTCGCCGTCCACAGATGCGGCCAGAGCAGAAAAGACATATGAATCTCGATTAGACAAGATGTATCCACAGATTTCGGGAATACGAGCTTCGTTAAGCTTTCTTTGAGCACGGTATTCGGCTGGGACATCGCTGCTATCGGTCGCAAAAATCTTACTCATTAACCCAAGGGGAACCATGCATATATAGTAATCTTTTCCGGCCTGACAGCCTTTTACGGCGGGAAATTGATATTTCAGCATACTGCACCTCCGAATATACGTAAGTATATACTTAAGTATATTTCATCGATGCGCATATGTCAATCTGCTTTGCGACATCGAGCAACGATTTATGATAGTATTTTCTGTAATTCTGCCTTGTAACAGACCTACCGCTGCCAGATTCCATTTTTTATTGCTTAGTGTTACTTTACCAGAAATTGTGTCCAATAAAACGTACTTGAAAAGTCGGACTATAGGCTTGTTGGATTTATCGCCGATTTTTGTCGCCGATTTTTTAATGAGGCTATTTCATTGTTTATGCGGCGCAATTTTTGAGGTCAACCCATGATGCCGATTTTGTTGCCGTTTTCGTAAATGTCCGCGCCGTATTCGCAGTGATTTGGCCCTTGGTACTCCAGCCAACCGAAGCCTTCCACATAGACCATATCGCCGGACTGCGGGCCAGTGACCGCCTGTACCTGGGCGAGTGCAGGAATAGGTTCCGGAGCAGGCTCTGGTGCAGACGTTGGTCGTGTGTCGGGAGCTGCAGACGCTTCCACTGGTGCAGGCTCCGACTCATTGGTGGTTTCATGGGGAGGCTCCGGCTGTGGAGTCGCAGCCTTTTCTTTCTCTGCTGGAAAATCGATTTCTGTTTCTAATTTGACCTCTGTGACAATCGGCTCTGGGGCGCTTACGGCGGGTGTTTGGGGCGATGCGGGTGGTTCCCCGACCGTTTCGGCCTGCGGCCACACGGCGCCCCACAAGGCCAGGCAGGCGGTAATCGCCGCGGTAACGATGATTCTCTTTTTCATTTCATATTCTCCTCTATTATTTGTTTAATTTCCGGATATTTTGCCATTTCAGCCAAGAGCATCATCGCCCCCTCAAGTCCATCAATGAAGCTCTCAAAGTCGGCATCACAGTTGAGAAGCTTCTTCTCCTCAATGTCCTACAGCAGGTTTTGCCGTTCTACAGCTGCCAGCATCTTTACCAGTGCGTGATACCGTTCCTCGTTTTCTTTCCTTTTTTCGGGGTCTGTCTCTTGCGTGTGATAGCGGTCATACGCCATTCTCCATAGTTTATCTCTCATGTGGTTTCCTCCTTATGATGTTCCTTTTGGGATACGAAACGAGCGCCCAGTCTCCCAGTTCGGCAAGAGGCCAAGCGCTCGTTTTTATAGTTGTTCAGTTCCATAGAGAGCTGCCACGCCAGTTCAAATCCGGAGATGAAACTGTCGATGGAAGTGTCTTCGGCAATACGGTCCTTGGCATCAATGATCTGGAGCACCAGTCGGCGTTCGGGTTTCTCCAGCATCTCAATCAAAGCCTTGTGGCAATTCTCTATTTCTTGCCGTGGAGCCGAAAGCTCCGGCGGAGTGTAGAAACAGTCATACAGTTCTTTGATCAGCTTGTATTTCATGGGCTTCGCCTCCTTACGATTCGCTAAGTGCCTCGCTTCGCTCGGTTGCTCACGTGTATAGCGCCTGCGGGCGCTTATGTGACACAAACATATACCACACCTTTTGCGGAATAGCTATCAGAATTTCAGAAGATTATCCAGAATATTTGCCGCCTGCTGCAGCTCGTCCTGAGTGGCTTCGTTTGGCATATCTTCATCCTTTTGTACCTTGTGTTGCAGATAAGGTTCATAGTTCTGCCGGGTGATCGTCGGCCGGTAGTGTCCCAGCATCTGCGCCAGTTCCTTGGTATCCATGCCGTTCTTCAGAGCGAGGATGGCGCAGGTATGGCGGAGATCCGTGAATCGGATATGGTCGATTCCCGCTTCCTTGATGATCTCATTGTGCATCCGGCGCACCATCTGCGGCGAGTAGGGTTTCAGCGTGGCCGGGTGCATAAACATGAGCGGGCTGCTTGGGTGCTTGCTGTGCTCCATGATGAGAAGGTCGACCACCTCAGGGGTCAGCCTTATTGACCTCGTCTGGCTACCGTACTCTACCAGCTCACGCCGTACCACGGCACGTTTTTCTGCGATGGTCAGCGTCCGACTTTCGATATCAAGGTCGCTCCATTTCAGGGCGATTAGCTCGCCTTGGCGTAGGCCTGTCGTCAGCGCCAGCATGAACATGGGCAGATAGCCCAGCCGCTCGGCGGCGTCCAGATAGTCCTCCATTTCCAGAGGCGTCAGCACATCGGCATTGACCTTCTTTGGCTTGGAGTAGTGGAACGCTCTGGCGGGGTTATCGCTCATCAGACCATCCCGCATGGCTTGGTCCAGGCATTGCTGAAGCAGGCGGTGGATGTGCCGCATGGTTTCTTCGCCCAGGCCGGAGTTTCCGGGGCGATGATTACCGAAGCGACGCCGTTTCTCCAGAAATTCTCCGACCATCTCCGATGTCAATTCAGAGAGCGGTATATCCCCCAGGCCGGGGAGGATATGGTTCTTAAATACATAGTTGTGTGCCGCATAGGTGGTCGGTCGACTCTGATTCTTGTCATAGGTTTCCTGCCAGAAGATGATGTATTCCCGAAGCGTCATATTCCCACCTCCATGCACTGGCGCTGTAAGTCTCGAAAGGCCACCCACGGGAGCCTTGCCTGTTTCAGAATCTTCTTGTGCAGATAGTAGAACTCGTGGAGCTTGTACGGCGCTCCGGTTTTTGGATTGAGAAACACATAGGACGAGGCCGTTTCCGGTATCTGCTCAAGAAGAAGTGCCGTCTTGTCATTGAGTATCAGCAGGCGCTGTCCTTTGAGGATGTACCTGTAGCGGATATGAAAATCGGCCCACGACAAGGTGATCAGTTCACATTGCCGCAGGCCGCTTGATAGTCCTGTGTAGAAGAGAGGAAGTACGCCGAGCCGCTCCACTGCATTCAGGTAACGCTGGAGCTGGCCCAGGCGCAAAGGGGCTGTTTTGTATTCCTCTGCCTTGGGCCCCTGGCAGAGCCGCACCGGGTTGTATGGAATGAGCTGTTCCCGTGCCGCTTCGTCCATGCACCGCCGCAGAAGCAGGTGGACGCACCAGACACTTCTGGCACTGAGCCCCCAGCTCTGCAGGTTGTCGTAGAAATCCGTGACCGTCTGCTCTGTTAGGTCAGAGAGCTCCATATTTCCGATGCTGGGGAGGATGTGGCTGTAAATCAGATTGCGGTACCCGCCTTCGGTGTTGCCGTTCCATTTATGGCGGTTGGTGATGAACCACCGGCCGCACCACCGCCCGACTGTCATGGTATTTTCTTTCTGCATATCGTCGCCTCCTTTTGGCAAACGAACAATATCACAAAAAGCAGGAAATAGCTACCGGAAAGAACGGAATATTCGCAGGAAAATAACTGTTCCGAACGATGCCGCTTGTTGTCTTTCTTATCATTCTTGTCAGCTGCTGATCAAATGACAAGAATCCGGTTCGGCATCAGATATTGGCTCCGGCCAAGTAGCGTTTCAGAAGGAACGCGCAGAAATAAGGGAAGGTATAGATATCATCACTATATCCGATGTTCCCGCCGGTGAACTTAATACCGCAATGAATATCAGCATACTTCTCGCTGCTGATCAGGGTTCTCATGGACTTGGCAGTTCCATTTTTGGCCTTCACCTCAACAGGGATCAGGGCACTTGCCGTTCTGACGAAGAAGTCCTGTTCCAGGGAAGAATCATCCCGTTTATAGTAATAGAGTTTGTATCCCGCTTTGACCAGCGCTTCGCCAACAACATTTTCGTAAAGCGCTCCCTTATAGACTCCGAGGTTTTTGTTGGTCCGCAAATCCTCCTGGGCTTCTTCATCCAGCATAGCCACAAGCAAGCCGCTGTCGGCAAAGTAGATTTTATACTTCGTATCGTCATAGTTGCCCTGAAGCGGCAACTCCGGGAAATTCAGGCAGTAGCAGACATTGACCATTCCCGCATCGTCCAGCCATTCAACGCATCCTCTATAGTCGCGGAAACGAGCGCCGGAGGCAACTTTAGAGATTTGGAACTTTTTATTGTCCTTGGCAAGCTGCGCAGGAATATGGTTAAATACATTCACAATTCTGGTCTGATCTATGCCTTCAGCATATTTGTGAATGTCCTCTTTGTAGTCAGCGATAAGCTGTCTCTGTACTTCAAGTGACCCCTCAAAGGTACCTTTTGCAATGAACTCACGAACAACAGCGGGCATTCCGCCCAAGATGCAGTAGTCAAGGAAGAGTGAGCTGCATACCGGCATCTGTACCTCGTTGAAGGGCGTGAGATTTCGCATATGCTCCAGCATATCTTCGACGAAGCTCTCGTCATAGCCCTTGGCCCACAGGAATTCCTCGAAGTCCAGAGAGAACATTTCATAATCAGTCTTATAGCCTACACTGTTGCTCTCAATTTTCCGATAATTGATGCCCAGCATGGAGCCGCTGCAGATCACATCGAATCTGCCATCGATTTTGAAGAATTTCAGTGCTGTGGCAATCTCCGGGAACTCTTGCAGTTCATCAAAAAATATCAGTGTTTCGCCTTCAATAAACCGTTTGGACGGGTCCATTCTGGAGATATTCTTAATAATATCATCTGCCTTATATCCATCCGCCGTAATCATTTTATATTTCGGTTCTTCCACAAAGTTGATGGTGATCATGCTCTGGTAATTCATATCTCCAAACCGCTTGATCGACTCGGTTTTGCCTACCTGTCGAGGCCCCTTGACGATTAACGGCTTTCTGTCAGGATTGGCTTTCCATTCGGCCAGGAAAGCATCGATTTTTCGTTTCAAGTAGAGCATTTCACTCGCCTCCTTCGCTATTATTATAGCGATACCCGATGGAGAATTCAATCGAAATCACAAAAAATGAGCGAGTTTTTTCTTTATTCACACATTTTATGAGTGAGTTTTAGCAGTCACAACACATTTTTCGCTTGTCGAGAGGGTGGGTAATGTCACGCCAGGGCTTATTTCATTGTTTATGCGACGCAGTTTCTGAGCTACTCGCTGCGGCAAAAACACCCGCTGTTGGAGGTAAACCCGGTCGGAAGCACTTTTAATATACAGAATTCAATCCCACACAAATCCCAAAAG
>ERZ859738.849-NODE-849-length-17552-cov-2.783792_pt1 | contig 17552 bp, 17 predicted proteins | sample MGYA00510122_ERZ859738 | MGnify/ENA primary metagenome ERZ859738 (study PRJEB30046, sample SAMN00715139) | human gut metagenome | study: EMG produced TPA metagenomics assembly of the A metagenome-wide association study of gut microbiota in type 2...
TGTAGGGAAATACGTATCGCCCGTCAATCAACTTTTTGCAAAAAAAGCGCGTTTAGACAAACTTCGAGCAACTTGCTCCTTAAACGTGCGAAATCCGTTTTTTTTGTCGCCAGTAGCTTTTCCCTTTTCGCTCGGGGGAAATTTGTTATGCTGGCAAACCAATAGAAAACAATGAGTAAAATAAGACGCCAGCGTTAATCGGCCAAAGGCGTCTGCTATCAGGAGCCCCTATGGAGATTATTTTTTACCATCCGACCTTTGATACCCAATACTGGATCTGTGAGCTGGAAAAGCAGTTACCCGGCGCGCGGGTGCGCGAGTGGAAAGCGGGCGATAACCGGCCGGCGGACTATGCCCTGGTCTGGCATCCGCCGGTAGAGATGCTGCAGGGCCGGGCGCTGAAGGCCGTGTTCGCCCTCGGGGCAGGGGGGGACTCTATTCTCAGCAAGCTGCGCGACCATCCGGATATGCTGCCGCTGTCGATTCCGCTGTTTCGTCTCGAAGATACCGGTATGGGACGGCAGATGCAGGAGTATGCCGTGAGCCAGGTGCTGCACTGGTTCCGCCGCTTTGATGACTATCAGGCGCTGAAGCTGGCTTCCCGCTGGCAGCCGCTGCCCGAGTACCGCGCCGACGAATTCACCGTCGGGATTATGGGCGCCGGCGTGCTGGGGGCGAAGGTTGCGGAAAGTCTGCAACCCTGGGGGTTCCCGCTTCGCGTCTGGAGCCGTAGCCGCAAATCCTGGCCGCAGGTGCAGAGCTTCGCCGGCCAGGCCGAGCTGGGCGAATTCCTGCAGGGCACTCGCGTGCTGATCAACCTGCTGCCGAATACCGCCGAAACCGCCGGCATTATTAACCAGACGCTGCTGGCGCAGTTGCCTGATGAGAGCTATGTCCTCAACCTTGCTCGCGGCGTGCATGTCGTTGAAGAGGATCTGCTGGCGGCGCTGAACAGCGGTAAGCTCAAAGGGGCGATGCTCGATGTCTTCAGTCGCGAACCGCTGCCGCAGGAGAGCCCGCTATGGGCGCATCCGCGGGTGGCCATGACCCCCCATGTGGCGGCAGTGACCCGTCCAATGGAAGCTATCACCTACATTGCGGAGACCATTAGCCGGCTTGAGCGAGGGGAGCCGGTAAGCGGTCAGGTCGACCGCCAGCGCGGTTATTAAGACGAGAGAACCCCGCCACGGCGGGGTTTTTGCTAATCAATAGCCCGGTTTCCTGCTATTCTTGCGGCAAACAGAAGAGGAGAATGTGATGTATCCCGTTGACCTGCACATGCATACCGTCGCCAGCACCCATGCCTACAGCACCCTGCACGATTATATTGCGGAAGCAAAGCGTAAAGGGATCAAACTCTTCGCCATCACCGACCACGGCCCGGACATGGCGGATGCTCCGCACTACTGGCACTTCGTTAATATGCGCATCTGGCCCCGCCTGGTAGACGGGGTGGGGATCCTGCGCGGTATTGAGTCGAATATTAAAAATATTGAAGGCGAGATCGACTGTTCCGGACCGATGTTGACTTCTCTCGATCTGATCATCGCCGGATTTCATGAGCCGGTGTTTCCGCCGCAGGATCGTGACACCCATACACAGGCGATGATAGCCGCGATGGCCAGCGGTAAAGTGCATATGATTAGCCATCCGGGTAATCCGAAATTCCCGGTGGATATCCCGGCGATTGCCGAAGCGGCGGCTCGCTACCAGGTGGCGCTGGAGATTAATAACTCCTCATTCGTATCATCGCGCGTGGGCAGTGAAGACAACTGCCGGGCCATCGCCGCCGCAGTGCGTGATGCCGGGGGATGGGTGGCGCTGGGCTCGGACTCTCACACCGCCTTTACCCTCGGGGAGTTTACCGAATGCCGCAAGATCCTTGATGCGGTCGATTTCCCGGAGGAGAGGATCCTCAACGTTTCTCCGCGTCGCCTGCTTAACTTCCTCGAGTCGCGGGGCATGCCGGCGATCCCGGAATTTGCTGACCTTTAATTTGTATAACTGGAATAACTGAATGAACGAGTTTTCAATCCTCTGCCGCGTGCTGGGTTCGCTGTATTACCGTCAACCGCAGGACCCGCTGCTGGTGCCGCTGTTTACCCTGATCCGCGAGGGCAAACTGGCCGCCAGCTGGCCGCTTGAGCAGGACGAGCTGCTGGCGCGTCTGCAGAAAAGCTGTGAAATGCAGTCCCTGGCGACGGACTATAATGCGCTGTTCGTCGGTGAAGCCTGCAGCGTCCCGCCGTACCGTAGCGCGTGGGTGGAGGGTTCCTCGGAAGCGGAAGTTCGGGCTTTTCTGAGCGAACACGGCATCCCGACAGGGGAAGGTCAGGCGGATCATCTCGGCTCGCTGCTGCTGGCCGCCTCCTGGCTGGAGGATCATGCCGCAGAAGACCAGAGCGAGACGCTGGAGCTCCTGTTCGCCGACTATATCCTGCCGTGGTGCGGGACGATGCTGGGGAAAGTCGAAGCCCATGCGCACACGCCGTTCTGGCGCACCATGGCGCCGTTGACCCGCGACGCCATCGCCGCGATGTGGGACGAGCTTCAGGAAGAAGATGAGCAATAATATGTGATGTAAATCACTGTTTGAATGAAACTGAAAGAAAGTTCATTCATATACTGTGTTTTAGATCGCATTCTTCCGGCGCGTATCTGCTAGGATACGCGCCATGAACATACTCTTCGCAATCGCATTAACGACAGGCATCCTCTCCGGGATTTGGGGGTGGGTGGCGGTCGCTCTCGGCCTGCTGAGCTGGGCCGGATTCCTCGGCTGTACGGCCTATTTCGCCTGCCCGCAGGGCGGCTTGAAAGGGCTGGCCATCTCGTCCTGCACGGTGATGAGCGGCGTGGCCTGGGCGTTAGTGATTATCCACGGTAGCGCGCTGGCGCCACAGGTGCAGATCCTCAGCTATATGATGACCGGTGTGGTCGCCTTCCTGATGTGCATTCAGGCGCGACGGACGCTACTGTCGTTTGTCCCGGGCACCTTTATCGGCGCCTGCGCGACCTTCGCGGCAGACGGCGACTGGCGTCTGGTGATCCCTTCCCTGGCGCTGGGTCTGGTCTTTGGCTATGCCATGAAAAATAGTGGCCTGTGGCTGGCGGCCCGTGCGGATAAGCATAAATCGTTCGCCAACGACAACGCCTGATCGGCGGGACGACTAAAAAACAGGACCTTACGGGTCCTGTTTTTTTATCTTCTCGTCACCGGACAAAGCGATAATCTTGCTCCCGCAGGCGAGAATGCCCTAGTATCGGCAGAAAGCCGTATCCACACGCTATGCCGACAGGAGGAGAAATGGCTGTTAAACCTGAGGTAATTCTCGGCGATATTACGACACTTGATGTCGATGTGATTGTTAATGCGGCAAATCCCTCGCTGCTGGGTGGTGGCGGAGTAGACGGGGCCATCCACCGGGCGGCCGGTCCCGCGCTGCTGGCGGCTTGCAAGCAGGTGCTGCAGCAGCAGGGCGAATGCCCTCCCGGGCATGCGGTAATTACTATTGCCGGCAATCTGCCGGCCAGCGCGGTGATCCACACCGTGGGCCCGGTCTGGCACGGCGGCGACCGCATGGAGGCGCAAACCCTGGCCGATGCTTACAAAAACAGTCTGCAGCTGGCCTCGGCAAACAACTATCGCTCCATTGCGTTTCCGGCGATAAGCACCGGCGTGTATGGCTATCCGAAAGAGGAAGCGGCGGCGATCGCCGTGCGCACCGTCACCGCGTTTCTCACTCGCTATAACCCTCTTGAGTGCGTCCTGTTCGTCTGTTTTGACGAGGAAACGGCGGCTATCTATCGCCGCCTGCTGGCGTCATACCCCTGATTCAACAGAATAGGCTATGATAACCGCCAGTCTTGACGGGAATGATGGGTAGCAGGAGGGAGCAGGGTGTCAGAAGGAAAAGTCCAGCAGAAACAGCAGGCGCGCCGCGCGGAGATCGTTGTCGCCGCGCAAAAATGTTTCGCTGAAAAGGGGCTGCACGGCGCTTCCGTCGCCGATATCGCCCGGGAAGCGGGCCTGAGCGTCGGTCAGCTATATCGCATTTTTGCCAGCAAGGAAGCGATCATCGAAGCGATTGTTAGCGAAATCGTCAACGCCAGGGTCGGGGAGATGATCGATGAGAACCACAATCTGGCGCGTAAAGCGGCGGTTTTGGCTGGCAGGATCCCGACGTCGGCAGCCACCAAAAGCGATAATTATCTGCTGATGGAGATCAATGCCGAGGCCTCGCGTAACCCCCGCTTGCGTGAGATCCTGATGCAGGCCGATCGGCGGTTGAAAGAGGAGGGCGGTCGCCTGTCGCAGCGCTACCATCCCGGGCTCAGCGATGCGCGACGCAATGCCGCATCAGAGCTCATCGCCGTTCTGACAGAGGGGGCAGCCTACCGCTGTGAGCTGAGCGCCTCCACCCCGGTCGATAAGGCAGATTTAGAAGCCCTGTACAATATGATTTTCGACCGGCTTTTTGACGAGCAGGCATAATACGGCACGCCTGGCGTGCCGCACAGGCTAATGGTTAGCTGGCCGAGGCTGGGGTTTTGGCCGGTTTGTTCATCGGTTTACCGGAGAACAGGAAACGCAGCAGCGGAATGCGCAGGTGAATTTCATACAGGATCAGGGCAATACCCACCACAAAAACCAACCCGACAATAAAGCCTAAGGTATTGGACTTAATGATCGGGGTGATCCACGCCCCGTACAGCAGCGTCAGCGGATGGTGCACCAGGTAAATAAACAGCGAAGCATTGACGAAATAGGTTACGCGCGCCGACTGGAAGTTCAGCAGGCGATGGCCGAGCGAAAAGACCACATTGACCATCCACAGCCCAAGCACCATGGTGATCACCGATTCCGTTTCATACATCCAGCCGTCGCCGGAGCCGTACTGCTGGTTCAGCCGGTAGGCGATAAATCCCAGCAGCGCCGCTGCGCAGCACCATGGTGACGGGGTGGTAAACATCGCCTTCAGACGCGGATTAATAAAGGTCTGCGCCCCCAGCACAAAGAAGGGAAGATAGAACAGCGTCTGCATCACCACAAAGTTAAACAGACCATTGCTAAGCAGCGGCGGGTAAATCAGGAACAGCGATCGGCGGATCAGCGCGTAAAGCACCCCCAGCGCAAGGAAAATCATCGTTAGCTGGCTCATAGTGACAGTGTCACTAAAGGCTGAGGCGCCCCCTGCCGGGCGGCGCGTCAGCCATTTAAATAGCACCACGCCCAGCGAGGTCAGCACCACCAGCACCAGTAAAAACCACAGGTGGGAAATAAGCTCCCACGCCAGGGTGTTAAATTTGTCGTACCCGGAAAGGGTGTGCCAGTTTTCCGCCTTGCCGTTGACGTACTGCAGCATAATAAACTGCGGCAGCGTCAGCAGTGGGATAGCGGTCAGCATCGGAATACCGACCCGTTCGACGCGCACTTTCCACCACTTTTTCAACGGGTAGCGCAGGAACAGCATGTAGGAGAAATAGCCGGAGATGACGAAAAAGACCTGCATCCGGAAGGCATGGATGAAGTCATTAAACAGCGTCAACCACCACGAGGGCTCAGCGCTGTTGACATGCCAGCTGTGGCTGGAATAGATCAGCGAAATGTGGAAAGGGATCCCCAGCAGCATCAGCCAGGCGCGGATGCTGTCGAAGAAATATTCACGCTGTACCGGAGTATTATTCATACGATTCACGACAATCTCAGATAATTCGTCTTATCACTCAAGATGATAACGCTTACATTATCAGCAACCCTACATGAACTCGGGGTACCTGTCTCCAGGATAAGCACGCAAAGTGCAAACGGGATAGCGAACTGTTTATTCCCTGCGCCGCTACGCTGAACAAAGCAGGGATTATGTTGTCGGATTGCCTGAGTTTCCATTAAAATAGATCGGATCGATTTAAGCACACAAAGGGGGAAGTGCTTACTTATATGAAACATAAACCACAGATGATGAAAATGCGTTGGTTAAGCGCAGCCGTAATGTTGTCCCTGTGTACTTCATCTGCATGGGCATTTAGCATTGATGACGTTGCAAAAGAGGCCAAAACGTTAGCCGGGAAAGGCTATGAAGCGCCGAAGAGTAACCTGCCCTCCGCTTTCCGCGACATGAAATACGCGGATTACCAGCAAATTCAGTTTAATCACGATAAAGCTTACTGGAATAACCAGAAAACCCCATTCAAGCTTGAATTTTACCATCAGGGTATGTACTTCGACACGCCGGTCACCATCAATGAAGTGACGGCCACCAGCGTGCGCAAAATTAAATATAGCCCGGACTATTTTAACTTTGGTAACGTTCAGCACGATAAAGACACGGTGAAAGACCTCGGTTTCGCCGGCTTCAAAGTACTGTATCCGATCAATAGCAAAGATAAGAACGATGAGATCGTCAGCATGCTCGGTGCCAGCTACTTCCGCGTGCTGGGTCAGGGTCAGGTTTACGGCCTGTCCGCACGCGGCCTGGCTATCGATACCGCGCTGCCGTCCGGCGAAGAGTTCCCGCGTTTTCGCGAGTTCTGGATCGAGCGTCCTAAAGCCACCGACAAACGTCTGACTATCTATGCGCTGCTGGACTCCCCGCGGGCAACCGGCGCTTATCGCTTTGTCATCATGCCGGGACGCGACACCGTGGTAGATGTCCAGTCCAAAGTTTACCTGCGTGACAAAGTGGGCAAACTGGGCGTGGCGCCGCTGACCAGCATGTTCCTGTTCGGTTCCAACCAGCCTTCTCCGGCGCTTAACTATCGTCCGGCGCTACACGACTCCAATGGTCTGTCGATCCTGGCCGGTAACGGCGAGTGGATCTGGCGTCCGCTGAACAACCCGAAACACCTTGCCGTTAGCAGCTATGCGATGGAAAACCCGCAAGGGTTCGGCCTGCTGCAGCGCGGCCGTCAGTTCTCGCGCTTCGAGGATCTCGACGATCGTTATGACCTGCGTCCGAGCGCCTGGATCACCCCGAAAGGGGAGTGGGGCAAAGGGAAAATCGAACTGGTTGAAATCCCGACCAACGATGAAACCAACGATAACATCGTGACTTACTGGACGCCGGATCAGCTGCCGGAGCCGGGCAAGGAGATGAACTTCAAGTACACCATCACCTTCAGCCGCGATGAAGACAAGCTGCATGCGCCGGATAACGCTTACGTTATGCAGACCCGCCGCTCTACCGGCGACGTGAAGCAGTCGAACCTGATCCGCCAGCCGGACGGCACCATTGCTTTCATTGTCGACTTCACCGGCGCCGATATGAAAAAACTGCCGGCGGATACCCCGGTCGCCGCCCAGGCGAGTACCGGCGATAACGCTGAAATCGTTGAAAATACCGTGCGTTACAATCCGGTGACCAAAGGCTGGCGAATGATCCTGCGTTTGAAGGTGAAAGATCCGAAGAAAACGACGGAAATGCGCGCCGCGCTGGTTAACGGTGATGACACGTTGAGCGAAACCTGGAGCTATCAGCTGCCTGCCAATGAATAAGATAACAAAGTACATTGACGCATTGCCGCTGTCGGACGCCGAGAAATCGGCGCTGCCGGACACCAGCCTGCAGGCCGTTCATCAGGCCCTGGATGACGACCATCAGACCTTCGCCCGCGAAGACGACTCCCCGCTGGGGTCGGTCAAGGCACGGCTGGCGCACAGCTGGCCGGATTCGCTGTCTGGCGATCAGCTGGTGAAGGACGATGAAGGCCGTACTCAGCTGCATGCGATGCCTAAAGCCAAGCGCTCCTCAATGATCCCGGACCCGTGGCGTACCAACCCGGTCGGCCGCTTCTGGGACCGTCTGCGCGGACGCGATGTCATGCCGCGCTATCTCTCCCGTCTGACGCAAGAAGAGCGCGAGAGTGAGCAAAAATGGCGTACCGTCGGCACCATTCGTCGCTATATCCTGCTGCTGCTGACGCTGTCGCAGACCGTAGTGGCCACCTGGTATATGAAAACCATTCTGCCTTATCAGGGCTGGGCGCTGATCAACCCGGCCGACATGGTGGGGCAGAACCTGTGGATCTCGTTCATGCAGCTGCTGCCGTACGTGTTGCAGAGCGGCATTCTGATCCTCTTCGCGGTGCTGTTCTGCTGGGTTTCCGCCGGCTTCTGGACCGCGTTAATGGGCTTCCTGCAGCTATTGATCGGCCGCGATAAGTACAGTATTTCCGCCTCGACGGTCGGTGACGAACCGTTGAACCCGGCGCACCGTACGGCGCTGATAATGCCGATCTGTAACGAAGACGTTGACCGCGTTTTCGCCGGCCTGCGGGCGACCTGGGAGTCGGTGAAAGCGACCGGTAACGCCGCTCATTTCGACGTCTATATCCTCAGCGATAGCTATAACCCCGATATCTGTGTGGCTGAGCAAAAGGCGTGGATGGAGCTGATTGCCGAAGTGCAGGGCGAAGGGCAGATCTTCTACCGCCGCCGTCGTCGTCGAGTGAAGCGTAAGAGCGGCAACATCGATGACTTCTGCCGCCGCTGGGGCAGCCAGTATAGCTATATGGTGGTGCTGGACGCTGACTCGGTGATGACCGGTGAGTGTCTGAGCAGCCTGGTGCGCCTGATGGAAGCGAACCCGAATGCCGGGATCATTCAGTCTTCCCCGCGCGCCTCGGGCATGGACACGCTGTATGCGCGTTGCCAGCAGTTTGCCACCCGGGTGTACGGTCCGCTGTTTACGGCGGGTCTGCACTTCTGGCAGTTGGGGGAGTCCCACTACTGGGGCCACAACGCCATTATCCGCGTGAAGCCGTTCATTGAGCACTGCGCGCTGGCGCCGCTGCCGGGCGAGGGCAACTTTGCCGGGTCGATCCTGTCGCACGACTTCGTCGAAGCCGCGCTGATGCGCCGTGCCGGCTGGGGGGTGTGGATTGCCTACGATCTGCCGGGCTCCTATGAGGAGCTGCCGCCGAATCTGCTGGACGAGCTGAAACGCGACCGTCGCTGGTGTCAGGGCAACCTGATGAACTTCCGCCTGTTCCTTGTCAGAGGGATGCACCCGGTTCACCGGGCGGTGTTCCTTACCGGCGTGATGTCCTACCTGTCGGCGCCGCTGTGGTTTATGTTCCTTGCCCTGTCGACGGCGTTGCAGGTGGTGCATGCCCTGACCGAACCGCAGTACTTCCTGCAGCCGCGTCAGCTGTTCCCGGTGTGGCCGCAGTGGCGGCCTGAGCTGGCCATCGCGCTGTTCGCCTCGACCATGGTGCTGCTGTTCCTGCCGAAGCTGCTGAGTATTATTCTGGTGTGGTGTAAAGGGCCGAAAGAGTACGGCGGATTTATCCGCGTCACGCTTTCACTGCTGCTGGAGGTCCTGTTCTCGGTCCTGCTGGCGCCGGTCCGTATGCTGTTCCACACCGTCTTCGTGGTCAGCGCCTTCCTCGGCTGGGAGGTGGTATGGAATTCGCCGCAGCGTGATGATGACTCCACGCCGTGGGGGGAAGCCTTTATGCGCCACGGCTCGCAGCTGCTGCTGGGGCTGGTGTGGGCGGTCGGGATGGCATGGCTGGATCTACGCTTCCTGTTCTGGCTGGCGCCGATTGTTGTCTCGCTGATCCTCTCGCCGTTCGTATCGGCGATTTCCAGCCGGGCGACAGTGGGCCTGCGCACCAAGCGCTGGAAGCTGTTCCTGATCCCGGAAGAGTATTCGCCGCCGCAGGTGCTCAAGGATACCGATGCGTACCTGACGATGAACCGTCAGCGTTCGCTGGACGATGGCTTTATGCACGCGGTGTTTAACCCGTCGTTTAACGCCCTCGCCACCGCAATGGCCACTGCGCGCCACCGTCAGGGGCATATCCTGGAGATCGCCCGCGAGCGCCATGTCGAGCAGGCGCTGAATGAAACGCCGGATAAGCTGAACCGCGATCGTCGACTGGTGCTGTTGAGCGACCCGGTAACCATGTCGCGTCTGCACTATCGCGTATGGGCCGCGCCGGAGAAATACTCTTCATGGGTGAACGCCTATCAGCAGTTGGCGCTTAACCCGCTGGCGCTGAAAACGAAATAAGCCGTACGTTAAGGAAAATACCGGCAGCGATGCCGGTATTTTTTGATCTGAAATACGAGGATGTGGATGCGAATACTACCGATCATTGCCATGGCGCTGCTGCTCAGCGGCTGCGGCAGCATTATCAGCCGTACGGTGCCCGGGCAGGGGCATGGCAATCAATATTACCCGGGCGTACAGTGGGATGTTCGCGATTCGGCATGGCGCTATCTCACCATTCTCGACCTGCCGTTCTCGCTGGTATTTGATACGCTTCTGCTGCCTCTGGACGCCAGCCACGGACCCTATAACTGATTAACGCTCGTCCCACTCGTCGGCTGCCGTCTGCCCCTCTTCGGTGTCCAGCGAGGGCTCGAGCTGAAATTCGCCTTCATCCCATTCGTGGAGCGTATTTTCCTCCAGCCACTCCTGACGCAGCTCTATCTCATCATAATCCCCGTCGAAGACGCTCTGCGCGGCTTCGCCGCTGAGCATCGGGAGGCATTCGCCTTGTTCCTCTTCGTCAGCAAAAAATTCGGCCTGCCAGGCGATATCGCCATCCTGCAGCACATACTTTTGAATGTTGAGCTGCTCAACGTTGGCGCTCTCTTCATCGCTGTCAGGGTTGTTGGCGAGAAATTCTTCACGTGCTGCATCAATAGCTTCTTCAAGCGTGGCGTAGAACATCGAATCCTTTGGCATAGCGAATCTCCTGAGAAGAATATGAATTGAACACGATTCAATCTATAGAAGGCGGTACGCACGGCGTCAAGGGACAGAGCCACTCTCGACGTTAATTTACTGAATGCGAAGTATCCGCGGCTGGCCGACGCAGGCTGAGGGTGGAGTAGATCGCATTAAACAATACCACCCCTGCGGTGACCAGAAATACAGCGCGGAAGCCATAGTTAGCGGAAACCGACGCGCCAATCAGGGGGCCGGTAACGTTGCCAATATCGCGGAACGACTGGTTATAGCTGAAGATTCGCCCGGAGATCTGACTGGTGGAGTTGTACACCAGCAGGGTTTGCACCGCCGGCAGCAGCGCGCCGTCCGCGGCGCCGAGCAGGAATCGCAGGATACCTAACTGCAGCGGGGTCTGAACGAACGACATCGGGATCAGGAGTAGCACCGAGATAATCAGCGCCACGATGAGGATTTTTTCCGGCCCGATGCGATCCCCCAGTTTGCCCAGCCGCGGGGCGCTCATCAGCGCGGCAATGCCCGGCACCGAGGCGATCATTCCGCTGATAAAGGCGATGTTACTGACGTTGCCCGCGAGATCGCGTACATAAAGCGTCAGGATCGGCGCAATGGAACCGGTGGCCACCTGGATTATCAGCGAGGTCACAAACAGGCTGAGCACCAGTTTGGGATTCTGCAGCGAAGAGAACACCTCTCTGGCACTGAGCATCTCTTTCCTGGCGATCGGCACAAAATTTTCGCGGATTAAAAACAGGGTAAACAAGAAACAGATAAATAGTACCGCCGCGGTCATAAAGAAGACGGTGCGCAATCCCCAGTGGTCGGCCAGGAAGCCACCTGCCAGCGGGCCGAGCAGGGCGCCGCTTACCGCGCCGGTAGACAGTGTCCCCAGCGCCCAGCCGCTTTTATGGCGCGGGATCTGGGTGGCAATCAGGGCGTTGGCGTTGGGAATAAAGCCGCCCAGCAGGCCGAGCAGTGCGCGCAGCAGCAGAAACTGCCAGATATTCTGCGCCATTCCCATCAGCATCATCACGATGGCCATCCCGAGGGCGGAACGCAGCAGCATGATTTTTCTCCCCTTGCGATCAGCAAGCCCCCCCCAGAACGGCGAGGCGATGGCAGAGAAAAGAAAGGTAATACTAAAGACCAGCCCGGACCACATGTTCAGGGCGCTATGCCCGGTGACGCCGAGCTGTTCGACGTAGAGTGGCAGAAAGGGCATGACCAGGCTGAAGGCGGCGCCGGTTAAAAAGCAGCCAAGCCAGGTCACGGTCAGGTTTCGTTTCCAGTTAATGGGGGTTTCAGCAGACGACATAGGGTTCCACTGGCCTGCGCGGCAGGTCAAATTAAGAGAAAATATGAGCCTGCTAATTATGCGCCTGAGAAATAGATGCCGCAATGGAGGAGAGCTTTTAAAGCTAAAGGAGAGCCTAAAGCCTGAGCGGCGAAGCTTCCCGGCCGGGATGAGCGCGGCCGGGAAAGGGATCAGTAGCGGGAGGGCATGCCTTCGGGGCGGGTTTTGAAGCGACGATGGAGCCACATATACTGTTCCGGGGCCATCATGATGCACTGCTCAACGATCTTGTTCATCCACGCGGCGGTGGTTTCCGCGTCGTCCAGCGGCGGGGAACACTCTGGCGGCAGGATAATCAGTTCATAACCTTTACCGTCCGGTTTGCGGCGCGGGACGAAGGGCACGACGCAGGCTTTGGACATTTTCGCCAGCATCCAGGTGCCGGAGGTGGTCGCCGCCTGGTCGACCGCAAACAGTGGGGCAAAGACGCTGGCGGTCGGGCCGTAATCGTGATCCGGTGCGTACCACACCACTTCGCCTTTTTTCAGTGCCCGGATCATGCCTTTCAGATCCTTACGGTCAATCATATCCTTGTTGGAGCGCAAGCGGCCCCAGGTCTGCAGCCAGTCGATCACCGGGTTGTCGTTGGGGCGATAGACGCCAATCCCCGGCTCGTTCATACCGAACATCCGCGCACCCATCTCGAGAGTGAGGAAATGAATACCGATCAGCAGAATGCCTCGCTGCTGCGCCTGCACATCGCGAATATGCTCAAAGCCGATGGTGTCGGTCCAGCGGGCGATACGGCGAACCGGCCAGAACCAGGCCATACCGGTCTCCATCAGCCCCATGCCCACCGATTCAAAGTTCATCACCACCATCCGGTGGTGTTCCTGCTCGCTTTTCTCGGGGAAGCAGAGCTCAAGGTTGCGATAGGCGATTTTCGCCCGGCGCTTCATAAAGCGCATGGCCAGACGGCCGATGGCGTTCCCGAGGCGGTAGATCAGCGGGTAGGGCAGTTGGACAACCAGCCACAGCAGGCCGATACCCAGCCACAGCAGCCAATAGCGCGGATGCAACAGCGCCGGAGAAAATTTAGGCAAATGAGTCATTTGATACCCGTATCAGTGAGCAACGTCTTATATTATCGCATTTTTTTACCGGCCAGCCAAAGGCGGCGGCAGTCAGATCGTTTTGTTAAGCGGGGCGTGACAGGGTGAGAGAAATGTAGCGTAAAATGTAGGGATGTAAATTAAACAGCTTTGCTATATTATGCCCGCCGTTTATTTCCTCATTTCTATGTCGAGCAGGTACACCATGCCAGTGTTACACAACCGCATTTCAAATGAGACGTTAAAGGCGCAAATGCTGGCTGAAACCGAGCCGCGCACGACGATCTCATTCTATAAATATTTCACCATTGTCGACCCGCAGGCGACCCGTGATGCGCTGTGGGTTGCCTTAACCCAGCTGAAGGTCTTTGGCCGCATCTATCTGGCCCGGGAAGGGATCAACGCGCAAATCAGCGTGCCGCAAAGCAACGTTGAGGCTCTGCGTGAGTTTCTCTATGGCTTCGATCCGGCGCTGGCGGGGCTGCGTTTCAATATCGCTGTGGAGGACGATGGTAAGTCTTTCTGGGTGCTGCGCCTGAAAGTTCGCGATCGTATCGTCGCCGACGGCATCGACGATCCCTCGTTTGACGCCTCCAATGTGGGGGAGTATCTCAAGGCGGCGGAAGTCAACGCGATGCTTGACGATCCGGATGCCGTGTTTATCGATATGCGCAACCACTATGAATATGAGGTGGGCCATTTCGAAAACGCGCTGGAGATCCCGGCGGATACCTTCCGCGACCAGCTGCCGAAAGCCGTGGAAATGATGCAGGACCATAAAGACAAGAAAATTGTCATGTATTGCACCGGCGGCATTCGCTGTGAAAAAGCCAGCGCCTGGATGAAGCATAACGGCTTCAATAAGGTCTGGCATATCGAGGGTGGCATCATCGAGTACGCCCGTCGCGCCCGCGAGCAGGGGCTACCGGTGCGCTTCATTGGCAAAAACTTTGTCTTTGATGAGCGGATGGGCGAGCGGATCTCCAATGACGTTATCGCGCACTGTCATCAGTGCGGCGCGCCGTGCGACACCCATACTAACTGCCTGAACGATGGCTGCCATCTGCTGTTTATCCAGTGCCCGAGCTGCGCCGAGAAGTATGCCGGCTGCTGTAGCGAAGCCTGCATGGAAGAGCATAAGCTACCGGAAGAGGAGCAGCGTAAGCTGCGCGCCGGGCGTGAAAACGGCAACAAAATCTTTAATAAATCCCGTGGCCGGCTGAATACCAAACTCGGGATCCTCGACCCGGAGCCGTCAGAAAAACCATAACCAGACGAGATCGATGATCGCCAGCAGCAGCCAGAGCGCCAGGTAGATCATAAAATGCTCGCGCACGTTGTTGACCAGCATATTAAACAGGCGACGCATAACCGCTCTCAATCACTAACGGCCTCAGCAGAGGCCGTTTCTTTACCCAACGGCAAAAGTGCCGCATTCCATTACGCGTTAAAGCGCGCCAGAGAAAAGGGGGCCAGATTGAAGCTCGGTGCTTCGCCCTGAGCAAACTGACTGGCAATTTCGCCCAGCACCGGCGCAAACTTAAAGCCGTGGCCGCTCAGCCCGGTGATCAGCAGCGTGTCTGGCCTGCCTGGCAACGTATCGATAATAAAGTCCTCATCGACGGTATTGTCGTAGGTACAGGAGGCGCCGTGCAGGCAGCCGCCGATGCCAGGCAGGACGTTACGCAAAAACGGGAAGGATTCGGAACCATCGCTGGCGACAGCGCCAAACGCTACCCTTTCCTGCGGGGTGGAGATCGGCTGGGCGCCGTTATGCTTGCCAATTTTCAGTTCATTATCTTCCGCCGGGAAACCGTAATATTGATCGCCGTTGGGCAACTCGCCGGTGAAGGCCGGGAAGTGATTCTTGCTGCTGTAACGGCCATCGGCCTGGTACCAGGCGAACACCTTGCGTACCGGCTGGATAGGGAGGTCCGGAAGCAGGCGGGTGACCCAGGTGCCGGCGCTGACCAGCAGCTTTTTACCATGATATTCACCGTCGAGGGTATCGATGGTGATCCCGTCAGCATGGTGATGAATAGCCGAGACCGGACAGTTGAATAGCTGCGCGCAGCCTGCTTCCCGCGCCAGACGGATCCAGGTTTCGACGGCCAGTTCGCTGCGCAGTACGCCGGAAGCGGGTTCGAAAATCGCCCGATAGTCATCGGGGAGGCGTATCTCCGGCCAGCGCTGCATCACGGCCTGGGCATCAAGCTCTTCCACCTCAAGCTGGAACGCACGGGCGCTGGCGGCGACGTTGGCGAGAAAAGCGGAGCTGGCGGGGCCGAGGTTAATGACGCCGGTGCGTTCAAACACGGCTTCGCCACTGATCTCTGCCAGTTCGTCCCATAGCTGCTGGGCACGCAGCACCAGCGGAACATATTTCTCACCTTCGCCATAGGCGTGACGGATAAGACGGCTGCTGCCGTGATGGCTGCCTTCCTGGTGGGGAGGTTGATGGGCATCGGTCATCAGAACATTGAGTCCGGCACGGCGCGCATAATAGCCAGCGGCGGCGCCGACGGAGCCGCTGCCAATAATGATAAGATCGTATTGCATGGTGAGTTCCGGGTAATTGCCTTGTTAGCAGGGTAATTAACTCCCTGTGCTTATACAAGCCCGAAAATAATTCAGGCACCCGCAGGTGCCTGTTAAGTTTAATGTTAAGTCATTCGCAAGCCGCGTTAATGTCGGCGATACTCGTTTTCCTGGTATTCGCCAGATTCAATCTTCGCAATGCCTGCTTCCAGGATTGAAATAAACTGACGTGCGACGTCCGTCGTTAGCCATAGCGTCTGGCCGATCTCAGCATCATTACTGTTTTCTTGAGTGGGGTTCTGGTAGTGCAGGCGCAACATCAGCGCATCGTAGCTATCAACGGTGCTGATGTCCCATCCAACGAGGGGATGGGTCTGAATGACTTCATTATTTTTTTCCATCATAACCCCTTATTCATATGTTAAAAGACAACAATTCTCGAGGTTTAATGCATATTTTTTGAAGCAAGTTAATTATATCAGGGATCAAGAATAAACTCGAGAAATTAAATGAAAGGCAGCATGATTTTCTTCTTTTGCCACTTTTTTACTCAAGATAAGCGCGTAAAATGGCCACTTTAGTCGATATTGAGCAGAATAATCAGGACTATTCTGAACAGAAGAGGGGATAAAAAAAGCCGGGGCGACCCGGCAAAAAAAGCACAATGAGGGAGCAAACCAGAGTAACTGGATCCCGCCATGCTTCAGGAGAGATCGTGGACAAACCAGTCGTCCGCGCTTTCCCATGTTTCCTGCAGGATTTCGCTTATCCGGTCTTTGTCTTCTTTCAGGGCGCCAAACACCGAGAGCTGATTACCGGTGGCGTAGCGGACGCTCACCTGGCTATCGATGGCCGGGAATTGCTCGGCGATACGGCGAGAGAGTTCGTTATTCAGCGCTTCCAGCGCGCCGTTAGGTAAGGCGGTCGTTTTGGCGATAGACACTTCAATGCGCATAATTGCCCCCTGCGTTCGATACTGGTTATTTATACAGTATCTGGTTAGCGTTGACAACAGGGGGCTGCGTTTTTATTTCTTCACGGTCCAGCGAACGGTTTCACCCGCCAGGAAGGGCACCAGGGTGTCATTAGGCAGGGCAATGCTGTCCACAACGGTCGTCTCTTCACGCACCAGTTCAACGTAGCTCTCATTGACCGGCAGACCGTAGAAGCGCGGGCCGTTCAGCGAGCAGAAAGCCTCAAAGTGCTGCAGAGCGTTCATTTCTTCAAACACGGTGGCGTAGCTGCCGAGGGCGGTCGGGGCGTTAAAGCAGCCGGCGCAGCCACAGCTGGCTTCCTTACGGTGGCGGGCGTGCGGTGCGGAGTCGGTGCCGAGGAAGGCGCGGCTGAAGCCGCTGGCGACCAGCTCCCGCAGAGCCTGCTGATGAATATTGCGTTTAAGTACCGGCAGACAGTACAGGTGAGGGCGAATGCCGCCCACCAGCATATGGTTGCGGTTGAACATCAGATGCTGCGGGGTGATGGTAGCAGCCAGCAGTTCATTACCGTCACGCACGTACTCGGCGGCGTCTTTGGTGGTGATATGTTCAAAAACCACTTTCAGGCCGGGCAGGCGCTGGCGCAGGGGCTCCATCACCGTCTCAATAAAGCGCGCTTCACGATCGAAAATATCAATCTCGGCGTGAGTGACTTCGCCGTGAACGAGCAACGGCATCCCCAGTTTTTCCATCCGCTCCAGCACTGGCATAATGGCGTCGGTGCTGGTGACGCCGTGGCTGGAGTTAGTAGTGGCATTGGCCGGGTAGAGCTTGGCGGCGGTGAAAACCCCTTCGTTAAAGCCGCGTTCCAGCTCCGCTGGGTCGAGGGAGTCTGTCAGATAGCAGGTCATCAGCGGGGTAAAATCATGCCCGGCCGGCACGGCGTCCATAATGCGCTGGCGGTAAGCGATAG
>ERZ859738.852-NODE-852-length-17516-cov-3.225073_pt1 | contig 17516 bp, 14 predicted proteins | sample MGYA00510122_ERZ859738 | MGnify/ENA primary metagenome ERZ859738 (study PRJEB30046, sample SAMN00715139) | human gut metagenome | study: EMG produced TPA metagenomics assembly of the A metagenome-wide association study of gut microbiota in type 2...
GCCGATACCGCCCATAACGATGATCATGGTCAGGGCCACGAAGATCAGACCGTAGATAATGGCCTCAGCAGGGTTGCTCATGAAGTTGCCGAAGATCTCGGCACCACTGAGGCCGTTGGAGCCGAAGCCGGCGTTGAACAGATCGCCCACGTTCAGGACGGTGTACTTGATGCAGTATCCGCCCAGCGCGCAGTAGAAGAACAGGATGAAGAACGCGGACAGGATGCCCAGCCAGCCCATCCAGCTGAACTTCTTGCTGAGCACCTTGTAAGCGCCCACAGCGCCCTGACCGGTTTTACGGCCCAGAGCCAGCTCGCCCACCATGACGATGAAGCCGCACAGAACCGCCAGCACCAGATACAGGATCAGGAACAGTGCGCCGCCGGACGCACCCATCTTATTGGGGAAGCCCCAGATGTTGCCCAGACCGACCGCTGAACCGACAGCAGCCATCAGGAATCCAAAATTGGATCCAAAGCCTTTTCTTTCTTCCATTGTTTTCTCTCCTTAATACTTAGTTACCGTCCGGGGAAAAATACGGTGTACTGTGAGTTTACTATTTCTGGAAGCGGCTGTAAATAAGGCAGAGCTGTTCTTAACGCAGCCCTTGCGAAGCGGGATTTTTCCTTTATCCTCCCCTTATAAATAATCCGTTATTTGTGAACGAAATCACAAAAAGACCTCCGCAGGAAGCGGAGGTCTTTTATCCAAAATATGTAAGTTTCGTGAAAGGAGATTTTTCGGTCTCAATCGCCCTCACGCATGCGGTAACCCACGCCTACCTCGGTAAAGAGATACTCGGGATGACTGGGATCCTTTTCGATCTTGCGGCGGATGTTGGCCATGTTGACGCGAAGGATCTGGTTGTCGGTCTTGGCCTTGGGGCCCCACAGCTCGCGGATGATGAAGTCGTAGGTCAGCACCTTTCCGGCGTACTTGCCCAGCAGGGCCACGATCTTATACTCGTTGACGGTGAGCTTGGCATTCTCGCCGTTCATCAGCACCTGATGCTTGTCGTAATCAATGGTCAGGTCGCCGGTGGTGAACTTGCCGGACTGGGCGATCTGGGGATCGGACAGGGTGGTGCGGGTGTGGCGGATGGCGGTACGGATCCGGGCCAGCAGCTCGGAGGTGCCGAAGGGCTTGGAGATATAGTCGTCCGCGCCGTAGTCCAGCGCCTCTACCTTATCATGCTCGTGATGGCGGGCGGAGACCACCACCACCGGCAGGCTGGACCACTTGCGGACGGATTTCAGCACTTCGATGCCGTCCATATCCGGCAGACCCAGATCCAGCACGATCAGATCCGGGCAATGGGAGGAGATCATGGTCAGCGCCTCCTCTCCGCTGCGGACGACGATGGTATCATAGCCGTTGGCTGTCAGGATCATGGAGATGAAATTGCTGATGCTCTGCTCATCCTCTACGATCAGTACTTTGTCTTTAATCTTCATGGTCTTCCTCCTCCATAGGTAATTCGATCACAAACCGCGCCCCGCCGTGGCGGGAGACGTTTTCGCCGTAAATGATGCCGTCGTGAGCCTGTACCACGGTCTTGCACACGGAAAGGCCAATGCCCATGTTCCGCTTGCGGTCGCCCTGCTGGCTCTGGTGGGCGGAGCTGTCAAAGAGATTGTTCAGCTTATCGTGGGCGATACCCACGCCGTTGTCCTCCACGGTGATACGGGCCACATCGCCCTTTCGCTCCAGTGTCACGTCCACCTCGGTGGCGCCCTCGGCATGGATGGCGGCGTTTTCCAGCAGGTTCAGCAGCACCTGCTCGATCAGCAGCTCGTCCATGGGCACCAGCAGCACCTCCTGGGGCAGATGGACACGCACCGGAAGCTTGCCGCCACGGCTGGTAAACTTCGCCACCGCGCCCTCGATGACCTCCTCGGCCACCGCCAGCGTCTTGGTCACCTTGGCGTCGCCCTGCGCGCCGATGCGGGTGATGGACAGCAGGTTCTCCACAATGCGGATCAGCCAGCGGGCATCCTCGTTGGCGGAGGAGAGCAGCTGGTGACGCTGCTCCGGCGTCAGGGCGTTCTCCTGATCCAGCAACACGTCCGTGGCGCCCACGATACCGGTCAGCGGCGTGCGGATGTCGTGAGACACCGCCCGCAGCAGATTGGAGTGGATACGCTCCCGCTCCGCCTCGCGCTTAAGACTTTCCACCTGCTTGGCGCGGCTGGTCAGCATGCCGGTGACCACCGAAATGAACATCATGACGATAAACGTCAGCGGAAATCCCGCCAGCGTGAAGCTGATCTCCCAGTACGGTTCGGTGAACACATAGTCCACGCACAGCACGCCGGTGACGGCGATGAGGATACTGAAAAGATAGCCGTCCGTCAGCAGCGCCGTCAGGAACACGTCCAGAAAGAAGAGGACGGCCACATAGCTGGTGTCGCTGTGGGGGTCGACCGACCGCAGCAGCAGGCACAGCAGCACCGTCAAAAAGAACAGCGCCGCGGACACGATGAAATCCTTGCCAGAATACAGTAAAGAGTGGTGAAACAGCTTTCGCTTTTTTGTCCATTGCCCTGGCCATGGGATCTTCCATTTTTTCATGTATCGCCCTCCCCGTGCCGGACACTGCAATTACTCTGTATTGTATCACAGAATTTTGTTAATGTGGTGTTAAAATATTGTTAAGAGGCTGTTTTTTACTGTCTCTTTACAACACGCCGCCGTAAAGAGCAAAAACCGGCCGATCCTCCTGTAGAAAACGGTCGGTTTTTGTCGGATATTGTATTTTCAACGGAGAAATTTCCTCCATAAAAAGCAAATCGCCACGGCACCGATGTGTCGTGGTTCCTTCGTAAGTGGGGGATCTTACCGCTCGCTGGGCTGCCAATCGCAATCCGCGAAGATCATGTCGTCCAGATCACCCGTGATGAACTTGTTCAGCATCGTACATATCACACTCCTTTCCTATTCATATTTTACATTTGTATTATATGCTTTCGGGTTTTATTTTGCAAGCTTCAATTTAGATATATTTCACAGTTTTCTTCCGTTTGTTTTTAGCATGTTGCATAGTACCTCTTGCGTTTTTCCAAGGGATACATTATAATATAGGATTGAATTTTAGTTTGACGCGGGGGACGCGTATGAAAGAGTTTATTGCGGGACAATTTGATATTGCCGTCATCGGCGCGGGGCACGCCGGCATCGAGGCGGCGCTGGCGGCGGCACGGCTGGGACTGGAGACGGTTTGCTTTACCATCAATCTGGACGCGGTGGGCAACATGCCCTGCAACCCGGCCATCGGCGGCACGGGAAAGGGTCATCTGGTGCGGGAGCTGGACGCGCTGGGTGGCGAAATGGCCAAGGCAGCGGACAGAGCCTGCATCCAGTACCGGATGCTGAACCGGGGCAAAGGCCCCGCCGTATGGTCCCTGCGGGCACAGGCCGACCGCCGGGAATACCAGAAGGTGATGAAGCACACGCTGGAGCGCCAGTCCCACCTGACGGTGCGGCAGGGCGAGGTGGTGGATATTCGGACGGAGAACGGCCGGGTAGCACAGGTGGTGCTGCGGACAGGCGCGGTGTTTCAGGTGAAGGCCGCCGTGATCTGCTCGGGCACCTATCTCCACGGGCGCACCATCATCGGCGAGTGCATTGAGGAGAGCGGCCCCGACGGCATGCACGCCGCCACGGCGCTGACGGAGCGGCTGCTGGCGCTGGGGCTGCCGCCGCCGCGGGGGGTCGCGCCCGGCGCTGCAAGACCGGAACGCCGCCGCGGGTCAACGCACGGACGGTGGATTTCAGCAAAATGGAGCTTCAGGAGGGTGACCCCTCTCCCCTGCCCTTCAGCTTCGAGACGGAAACACCGCCGGAGAACCGGGCGGTATGCTACCTCACCTACACCAACGAGGAAACCCATCGGATCATCCGGGAGAATCTGGATCGCAGCCCCATTTACAGCGGTGTCATTGAGGGGATCGGCCCCCGGTACTGCCCGTCCATTGAGACGAAGGTGGTGCGGTTTGCCGACAAGCCCCGGCACCAGCTGTTCATCGAGCCCATGGGGCTGGACACGGAGGAGCTGTACATTCAGGGGTTCTCCTCCTCCCTGCCGGAGGAAATTCAAATTCAGATGCTGCACACCGTGTCCGGCTTGGAGCACGCGGTGATGACCCGGCCCGCCTACGCCATCGAGTACGACTGCATCGACCCGCTGGCGCTGAAGCCCACGCTGGAGACGAAGGCGGTGGCGGGACTGTACGGCGCGGGGCAGTTCAACGGCTCGTCGGGCTACGAGGAGGCGGCGGCGCAAGGCTTCGCGGCAGGCGTCAACGCGGCGCTGGCGCTGCTGGGCCGTGAGCCGTTGGTCTTAAAACGCAGCGAGAGCTACATCGGCACCCTCATCGACGATCTGGTGACAAAGGGTACGGAGGAGCCGTACCGGATGATGACCAGCCGCTCGGAGTACCGGCTGGTGCTGCGGCAGGACAACGCCGACCAGCGGCTGACGGCCATCGGCCACCGGATCGGTCTGGTCAGCGAAGAGCGGCTGGCGGCGGTGGAGGCCAAATACGCCGCCGTCGACCGTGAGATCCGGCGGCTGAAGCATACGGGCATTCCCGGCAGCGAGGCGCTGAACGCTCTGCTGACGGAGCAGGGCACCACGCCGGTCAACGACGGGTGCCGCCTTATCGACCTGCTGCGGAGACCGCAGGTAAGCTATAACGATCTGCGCCCCTTCGATCCCGCGCCACAGGAACTGGCGGCGGACGTGGTGGAGCAGGTGGAGATCACCGTGAAGTACGAGGGCTACATCCAGCGGCAGCAGAACCAGGTGGCGGAGTTCGAGCGGCTGGAGCAGCGGCTGCTGCCGGAGGACTTGGACTACGACCACATTCAGGGCTTGCGGTTGGAGGCGCGGGAAAAGCTCAGCGCCATCCGGCCCCGGAGTCTGGGACAGGCAGGGCGTATCTCCGGCGTATCCCCCGCCGATATGGCGGCGCTGATGATCTATCTGGGCAAATAAGGAGGGTGAAGTGATGAAGGTATACGATCTGACCCACACCATACAAAACGACATGCCGGTGTATCCCGGCACGGAGCAGCCGAAGCTGACCACCGCCTGCACCATCGAAGCGGTGGGGTATCGGGAGACGCTGCTACACATGTTCTCCCACACCGGCACCCACATGGACGCGCCGGCCCACATGCTGTTGGACGGCGCGGCGCTGGACAGCTATCCGGGCGAAAAATTTGCCGGGACAGCGGTGGTGGTGGACTGCCGGGAACGGGAGAGCATCTCCCTTCCCCTGCTGCAAAGCTATGATCTGGACGGCGTGGACTTCGTGCTGTTCTGCACCGGATGGGATAAAAAGTGGGGCAGCCCCGATTACTACGAGGGCTTCCCCTGTCTGACAGCCGACGCGGCGGCGTATCTGGCCACCCTGCCTTTGAAGGGCGTGGGCGAGGATACCATCTCGCTGGATCCCTGCGACAGCGTGGACTTCCCCAACCACATCGCGCTGCTGGGTGCGGACTTCGTCAACACGGAGAATCTGACGGGGCTGGACGCTTTGATCGGACGGCGGTTCACCTTTGTGACGCTGCCGCTGAAATTTGAAAATTCTGATGGCTGCTCCTGCCGCGCCATCGCCATGGAGGAATGATACAATGGGTAAGCTGCGGTTTTTGCTGGCGCTGTGGCTGGGCAAGCTGTCCATTCCGGCGCTGAAGATCACCCATCACAACGGCACGGACTTCCCCGGCTCGCTGGCGGTGAAGGTGTGCCCTGACTTTTTGAAATATGTGGGCAAGCCGCCCCTAATGGTGGCCGTCACCGGCACCAACGGCAAGACCACCGTCAGCAATATGCTGGTGGACATTCTGGAGGCGGAGGGCCACCGCGTCCTCAGCAACCGGGCGGGCAGCAACATCACCTCCGGCGTGTCCACGGCTTTCATCCGCAACTGCGACATGCTGGGCCGGGTGAAGAACTGCGACATGGCAGTGCTGGAGATCGACGAGCGGTCGGCGCCGAAGATCTATCCCTATGTGCGGCCCAACTATATCCTGATCACCAATCTGTTCCGGGATTCCATCATGCGCAACGCCCATCCGGGGTACATTGCGGGCATTCTCAGCCGGAATTTGCCGAAAGAGAGCAAGCTGATCCTGAATGCCGACGACCTCATCTCCTGCGGCGTGGCGGAGGGGAACGAGCGGTGCTATTTCGGCATCGGGCGGATGCCGGGAGACGTGACGGACTGCGTGAACCTGCTGAACGACATGCGCATCTGCCCCAAGTGTGCGGGCAAGCTGCGGTATGAGTACCGGCGGTATCACCACATCGGCCACGCGGTGTGCGAGAGCTGCGGCTTCCACTCCCCGGAGGCGGACTATCTGGCGGAGCGGGTGGACTTGCAGGCGCGCACCATGGAGGTGCGGGAAAAGGACGGGGTAACCTATCCCTATGACCTCATTACCGACAGTCTGTTCAACATTTACAACATGATGGCGGTCATCGCGGCACTGCGCCAGCTGGGACTGAGCCACGAGACCATCCGGAAGCGGTTCGCCGGGACGAAGATTCTGGAGAGCCGGTTGTCCGAGGAGAAGATCGGCGGCGTCAACGTCATCATGCAGATGTCCAAGGACAAGAACGCGCTGGCATGCAGCCGAAACTTTGACTATATCCAGTCCAAGCCGGGCCGCAAGGAGCTGCTGGTGATGATGAACTGCATGGGCGTGTCCAAAAGCTGGTCGGAAAATCCCAGTTGGATGTACGACACGGACTTTGAGTTTTTGAACCATGACGACATTGTGCAGCTGGTGTGCGCCGGGCCGAGAGCACGGGACTATAAGCTGCGGCTGCTGCTGGCGGGCATTCCGGAGGAGAAGATCTTTCTGGAGGACGACGAATTCAAGGCGCTGGACAAGCTGTATTTGACGCCCGGCGACGACGTGTATATTCTGTACGGCGTGGACGGCACGCCGCTGGCCTTCCGGGTGAAGGCGAAGCTGAAGGAAAAGCTGCTGGCGAAGGGAGGGCAGGCACAATGAGAGCGGAAATTCTATTCCCGGAGGTGTGCAACCTCTACGGTGACTTGCAGAACATCTACTATCTGAAGCGGTGCTGCCCGGAGCTGGAGATCGTGGAGACCGACCTGAAGTCCAAGCCCGCCTTTCTGGACGGGGACGTGACGCTGGTGTTCATGGGCTCCACCACGGAGCAGGGCTTACAGCTGGCGGCGGACGCCCTGCGGCCCTATCGGGACGCTATCGCGGAGAGGATCGACGCGGGACAGCTGTTTCTGGCCACCGGCAACGCGCTGGACATTCTGGGCGATGCCATTGACAGCGACGCCGCGCCCCGGATCGAGGGGCTGGGCCTGCTGCCCACCCGCGCCGAGTACCACATGATGCAGCGGCACAACAGCTACTATGTGGGCAAGTTCGGGGAGATGGACATTGTGGGCTTCAAGAGCCTGTTCGGCCACTCCCACGGTATGGGCGAGGCGCTGTTCGACACCGTGAAGGGCGTGGGCCGGGACGGTCAGGAAAACAGCGGCGAGGGCTTCCGCCGGGGCGGACTGATGGCCACGTATCTCATCGGGCCGCTGCTGATCTTGAACCCGCCCCTGTGCAAGTGGCTGCTGCGGGAGATGGGCGCGGCGTCCGACGCGCTGGCCTTCGAGGACGCCGCCATGGACAGCTATCGCAAGCGGGTGGCGGAGTTTATGGAGCCGGGACGCGGGTGGAAGTATTGAAAACACCCGCCGGAAAAGCCTCCCCTGTGTAAGGGGAGGTGGCTGCGAAGCGCCGGAGGGGTTGTCCGTTGCTGGGACAATCCCCCAGTCACCTTCGGTGACAGCCCCCTTTACACAAGGGGGCCTTGGTGTATGCGCCCCAAGCGCACAAGGCAAGTTCATCTTTCGCCGCAAAATGGGCTTATTATGGCAACTCTACGCTGCGCAGACTGATTTCTGAATCCGCGGGGTGGACAATTTGGGCGGTCTTACGGCATACTGGCGTCACATTGAAAGGAGCGTGACCACATGGATACCATGAAAACAGGCAGCTATCTGGCGGCGCTGCGAAAGGACGCAGGGATGACCCAGCAGGAGGCGGCTGACCGCCTGGGCGTGTCCAACAAGACCATCAGCAAATGGGAGAGCGGCGGGGGATTCCCCGATATCGCCATTCTGCCGGCGCTGGCAGAGCTGTACGGCGTGACGGCAGACGACATTCTGGCGGGCGAGACGGTGCGGCGCACCGCCGCTTCCGGCGGCGGACAGGTGGAGCAATACCTCGCCCGCCGGGGCGAGCTGCGGTGGCGGATCGGCTACGCCGTGGCGGCACTGTGTCTGCTGGCGGCGGTGCTGTTCCGGCCTTACGTCTGGGTTTGGCTGCTGCTGGCGGGAGCCGCGGCGGCGGTATGGATCGGCTGGGGCCGGTGCGGCAAGGACGAGCTGCGGACGCGGCTTTTGATGCTATTTCCGCTGGCGGCGGCACTGGGGTTTATGGTGCTGGGGAAGTGCTTCCCCTCACAATCGGTGTATGACAGGGTGGCGGCCACGGTAAAAGACCTGAGCGGCTTCACGCTGTTCAACTACGTCGTCGAGCATGTGGTCTGGGACGAAATGCTGGTGCTGCTGGCGGTGCTGTATTTTCTGGCACGGTGCATCCTGCGGCGGCACGGTGATGGCGCAAAACTGCTGGGGCCTGTGGCCTTCCGCTGGGCGCTGGTGGGCTGGGCAGCATCGCTGCTGATCGAGATCCCCCGCTGGCTGGTGGTAACGCCCCGGCTGGCGGCGTATGTGGAGAATGGTATCTTCAGCGATCCGGCGATCAGCGCAGCGTACACAAACGCCGCACGGTGGTTCGCAGTACTGCGGTGGGGCGTGATCGCGGCGACGGTGGTGCTGGCGGCGCTGGCGGAACGGAAAAAGGCGGCGGAAGCGCCGCAGCAGGCGGAAGACACCGGAGAAATGAAATAAAAAACGGATTGCCACGCCAGTGTGCGCACTGGCTCGCAATGACAGCGCAAGGCATTGTGCAGACGCGTAGGGCGGACAGAGTCGTCCGCCCCTACGAAAAGGTGTGAACGGCGGGCGGGGTAGAACCCCGCCCCACGGATGTACACGGGTGCCTCTGGCTATCTATAAAGGTGTAGGGGCTTACTCTTCTAAGAAAACAGGTCTATCACAATTTGTGATAGACCTGTTTTTTAATGCAAAGCGAGAAGCTCCGTAATAACGCCGTCCAGCAAAGGCAGATACCGCTCGTCGATGCGCCGGATACGGTCAACACGCAGTTCATCATCCGTGCGGGTCTCTCCAAATAGCACATAATCCGCAGAAAGACCCAGCACCTTACAAATTTTTATAAGCATCTTGACAGAAATTCCTGTACGGCCACGCTCTACCTCCGCCATATAAGAAACGCTGACATCCAGCAGCTCGGCAAATGTCTCCCGCGTATATCCCGCATCCTCACGAGCCTTACGTATTCGCATATACATATAGCATCACCTCATCATACAGTATTAGTGATACCTTGCACAAATAACATCAATAAATATTGTATGAAAAATATATTGTATAAGTTGATGTTTCGATTTATAATGAACAAACAAATGAGGCAGCATACAAAGTCAGACAAAAATCTTCCGTATGCTTTTCAGGAGGTTGCTATGACAAAGACAGAACTCATATCCGCGCTGCGTTTGTGTGCCCGCAAGGTCGAGGAGCGAGACAATGTAGAAATCCAATTGAATATTGCCAGACGGGAATTGGCCGCTGTTCAAGCGCCGCCAAAGCTGAAAGAGGCTGGTGAAAAGTTTTCATTTCTCACTTTTTTAATCTTCGGAGGAATCTATTTACTGAATATAGGTCGTGGTTTTAGATGGATTTATGCGCACCTTACCGAAAAGCTGCTTCTTGTCCTGCTTCTCTATCTGCTGATCGGCATCGCCCTTGATCTGGCAGTAAGCTTTTTGATTGGCTGGATCGCTTATTCTATCAGGGTCAACAAGGTCAACGCGGCCAACGCCGCACTCACAGCCAAGTTTCGTGAAAATAAGCAGGCAAAGGAGCCGCGCCTGTTGGCAGAATGCCAACGCCGCCAAGAGAGGTTATATCACGCGCAGCAGGAAGTTACACGCTGTGCGCAAAGCTGTGGCCTACACGAAAATTATCAAGATTCAAAACCGCTGATCTATTTGATTTCCTATCTGGAAACCGGCCGCAGCGACACACTGAAAGAAGCGATAAACCTCTATGAACGTGAATTGCGAGAGGATGCCAGAGATGATGCAGCCGCCCGGCACCGCAAGGAAATGCAGCAGAAAGCAAATGCCATTTATGAGGAGACCGCTCGCAGCACAGCCGCCGCAGAAGCAGCCGCACGAAAAGCTGACGAAGCAGCTTTTTGGGGCGCTGCCGCAACTCTTGCCGCCAGTACGCAGAAAAAATCCAGCGACCCCAACGATTTCCGTGTCGTATAACTGATTGCCGCAGCTCCGCTCATTGCGGTGCATTGTCCTATAACAAAAAAGCTGTCTGCCCGGTGGGCAGACAGCTTTTTTGTGTTTTTACATGTGTTACGCCAGGTCGGGGAATGTCTTTGCTACAGCGGCGCAGCGGGGGCACAGCTCGGGATGCTGGGCGTCGCTGCCCACGGTGGGCAGTACCTTCCAGCAGCGCAGGCACTTGGCGCCGTTGGCGGGGCGGACGGCCACGGTCAGCTCGCTGCCCACCTCCACGCGCACCTGAGAGACGATCAGCAGATCGGCCAGCATGGCGGCGTCCATTTCGGCCAAGAACGCGTCCTCGGCGGGAACGGTCAGGTCGACCTCCGCCTCAAGGCTCTTGCCGATGGTCTTGGCGGCACGGGCCTGCTCCAGCTCGCCGTTGACGGCGGTACGCAGAGCGGCGATGCGGCTCCACTTGGCCATCTCATCCTCAGAGAGTGCGTACTCGGTATAGGGCTGCACCATCTCATTGAACAGGACGTTGCGGGCATCGTCGCTGCTGCGGTGAGGCATAGCCAGCCAGATCTCATCGCAGGTAAAGGCCAGGATGGGCGCGAACAGGCGGGTCATGGCGTCCAGGAGCAGGAACAGGGCGGTCTGGGCGCTGCGGCGCTCCAAACCCTCGGCGGCGTCGCAGTACAGACGATCCTTCAGGATATCGAAGTAGAAGGAGCTGAGATCGACGACGCAGAAGTCGTTGACCATATGGGACACCACATGGAACTCATAGTTATCATAGGCGGCGAATACCTTGGCGATCAGGTCGTTCAGGCGGGTGACGGCCCACTTGTCCAGCGGCAGCATGTCGGCGGGCTGCACCAGATGGTCGGCATCGAAGCCCACCAGATTGTCCAGACAGAACTTGGCGGTGTTACGGAACTTCAGGTAGTTCTGGCTCAGCTGCTTGAAGATCTCGTCGGAGCAGCGGACATCCACGTGATAGTCGGCGCTGCCGGCCCACAGACGCAGCAGGTCTGCGCCGTACTTGTCGAAGATCTCGGCGGGATCCATGCCGTTGCCCAGAGACTTGTGCATGGCCTTGCCCTCGCCGTCCACGGTCCAGCCGTGGGTGACGCACTCCTTGAACGGTGCGCCGCGGCCCAGAGCGCCCACGGCCACCAGCAGAGAGGACTGGAACCAGCCGCGATACTGGTCAAGACCCTCGATATACATGGTGGCGGGCCAGAAGCCCTGATCCCGCTCCATGGCGGCGAAGTGGGTGGAGCCGGAGTCGAACCAGCCGTCCAGCGTGTCGGTCTCCTTGTCGAAGCCGGTAGACTTGCCGCAGTGGGGGCAGGTGAAGCCGCTGGGCAGCATGTCCTCGGCCTCCATGTCGAACCAGGCGTTGGAGCCCTTCTTCTCGAACAGGTTCGCCACGGCCTCGATGCTCTCCGGCGTGCAGACGGGCTTGCCGCAATCCTTGCAGTAGAACACGGGGATGGGCAGACCCCAGCGGCGCTGGCGGCTGATGCACCAGTCGGTACGCTCCAGGATCATGGAGCGCATGCGATCCTTGCCCCAGCCGGGCACCCAGCGAACATCCTCGCAGGCGGCGATGGCGTCATCCTTGAAGGAATCCACGGAGCAGAACCACTGAGGCGTGGCGCGGAAGATGATGGGCTGCTTGCAGCGCCAGCAGTGGGGATAGCTATGGACGATATCCTCACTGGCAAAGAGGGAGCCATTGTCCTTCATGTCCTGAAGGATGACGGGGTTGGATTCGTCGGTGGTCATGCCCTCGTACTTACCGGCGTAAGCGGTGTGCTTGCCCTGATCGTCCACGGGCACCACCATGTCCATGCCGTAGCGCTTGCAGGTCAGATAGTCGTCGGCGCCGAAGCCGGGCGCGGTATGGACGCAACCGGTACCGGAGTCCATAGTGACGTAATCCGCCAGCACCAGACGGGAGGTCTTGGGCAGGAAGGGATGCTGGGCCAGCATATTCTCGAAGAAGGAGCCGGGGTGGGACTCCAGGATCTCATAGCTGTCGAAGCCGCCGATCTTCATGACCTTATCGGTCAGGGCCTCGGCCATGATATACATTTCGCCGTTGGGCGCCTTGACGACAACGTAGCTCTCGTCCGGATGCAGAGCGATGGCCAGGTTGCCGGGCAGCGTCCAGACGGTGGTCGTCCAGATCACGAAGAACAGCTTGCTGTGATCCAGATGGCCCATCTTGCCCAGATCGTCGTTCATGGGGAACTTGACATAGACGGTGGTGCAGGGATCGTCCTTATACTCGATCTCGGCTTCCGCCAGCGCCGTCTCGTCGTGCGGACACCAGTAGACGGGCTTCAGGCCCTTGTAGATATGGCCGTTCTGGTACATCTTGCCGAACACGCGAACCTCCTGCGCCTCAAAGCCGGGGTCCATGGTCTTGTAGGGATGCTCCCAGTCGCCCACGACGCCCATGCGCTTGAAGCCCTCGCGCTGCACGTCGATATAGTGGTCGGCGAACTCGTGGCAGGCGGTGCGGAAGTCCGCCACGCTCATGGCCTTGTGGTTCAGTTTGTTCTGCTTGATGATGGCGGACTCGATGGGCATGCCGTGGTTATCCCAGCCGGGGATATAGGGGGTGTAGTAGCCCCGCATGGCGTACATACGGGTGATGAAGTCCTTCAGGGACTTGTTCAGGGCGTGACCCATGTGCAGCGCGCCGTTGGAGAACGGAGGGCCGTCGTGGAGGGAGAACAGGGGCTTGCCCTCGTTCTTCTTCAGCAGTTCGTTATAGAGGTCGATCTCCTCCCAGTGCTTCAGCATATCCGGCTCGCGCTTGGGAAGGCCGGCCCGCATGGGAAAGCCGCTCTTGGGCATGTTCAACGTCTTTTTGTATTCCATGTTGCTTCTCCTTTTCTATGTGAAAAATTTTCGTATGCAAAAATAAAAAGCGCCTTTGTCTCGTTCAAGAGACAAAGGCGCGGAAAAACGTCCTCTGCGGTACCACTCTCGTTGCCGCGCAAGACGGCCACTCAGCCCCACCATCCGTGGGCGCGGGGTGATAACGGCCCGCTTCCGTCCGTGCCTACTTATGCTTTCAGCCGGATGCTCTGGGGTGATATCCGCGCCATGCCCGCGTCCGCCTTGCACCGAAACGGCGGCTCTCTTTGCGTCAGGCTGTGGCGCTGCGTGTCCCCTTCATCGCGTTTGTACCATGTTTACCATGAGATATCTGTTAATATAACCACTTTTTCTCCGTTTGTCAATGGCATTTTCACCAAAAGCAAGGAAAAATCCGGCATTTTTCAGATGATACCGAACATGGTCAGGATGCCGATCAGGCCCATGGCGGTGTAGACGATGCCCATTACCGTCAGCAGAACGGTGACCAGCGTATAGAACGTGCTGTCCTTCTTGGTGTGCTTGAAGCGGCGGGTATAGAACAGCACAAGGCAGGTGACGCCCAGCAGCAGCGAGGAAATGTAGTTCATCAGCTGGTTCTCTTTATACACCGTGAAGCGTAGGATCAGCGTGACGGCGATGGCGGCGAACAGGACGATCAGCGTGATGTTCAGCCACATGGGCAGCTTGACCCGCTCCTGCTGCTTGCCGCGCTCGGCCAGCTTCTGGGCCATGTAGCTTCCGGCGCTGGTGCTGTAACCGCCGTAGTTGCTGTTTTTCTTCTTGGCGTGGTTGTTCTTGTTGGGGTTGCCCTTCGCCTTGCGGATCTCCTCCTCGCGGTTGGCGTATTGGTTGATCTGGGAATAGACCTTGTTCTTTGCCATGGGTATGATCTCCTTTTAATTTAAGTAGTCCAGCAGCATGCGGAGCATTTCGTCTGCGGCGGCGGCGCGGATGGCGCTGCGGTCGCCGGAGAGGTGCAGCAGCTGCGCGGCAGTCTCGTTCCGGGTGGACAGAGCCACGTACACCGTGCCCACGTCGTGCCCGGCGTCGTCCCTGTCCGGCCCGGCCACACCGGTGACGGACAGGCCGAAATCCGCGCCGGTCAGGGTGCGGACGCCCTCCGCCATGGCCCGGGCGGTCGGATCAGAGACGGCGCTGTAGGCTTCCAGCGTCGCATGGGGCACGCCCAGCACCCGCTCCTTCACGCCGTTGGTATAGCTGACCACGCCGCCCAGAAACACCGCCGACGCGCCGGGTACGTCCGTCAGGCGCTTGGCGGCCAGGCCGCCGGTACAGCTTTCAGCGGTGGCAAGGGTCAGGCCGTGGGCTTTCAGCGCGGCGATGACCTGCTGCTCCAATGTCTTATTCATGGTGCGCTCCTTACGCCTTGGGGTACAGGCGGATCATCTCGCGGCCTGCCAGCGCCTTGTCGCACAGGGCGTCGATATCCAGCGTGGCTTCGTACTCCCGGACTTCCTCCAGATTGGGCTTGGTCTTGGGGTGGCGGGGGGTGAACACGGTGCAGCAGTCCTCATAGGGCAGGATGGAGGTATCAAACGTACCCACGTGGCGGGCGATACGGACGATCTCCTCCTTGTCCATGCCGATCAGGGGACGCAGCACCGGCAGGGTGGCCACGTCGTCGCTGACCACCAGCGCCTGAATGGTCTGGCTGGCCACCTGACCCAGACTTTCGCCGGTGACGATGGCCTTGCAGGCCAGCTCATGGGCCAGCCGGTCACCCAGCCGCATCATGAAGCGGCGCATAATGAGGGTGAAGTGATCCTCCGGGCACTTGCGGCGGATCTCCTCCTGAATCTCCGTAAAGGGCACCACGTGCACAGTAAGCCTGCCGCACCACACCGTCAGCTCCTGAGCCAGCTGCAGGACCTTTTCCCGGGCCTGCTCGCTGGTATAAGGGGGCGAGGCGAAGTGCAGCAGCTCCAGCTGCACGCCGCGCTTGGCGATCATGTAGCTGGACACGGGGCTGTCGATGCCGCCGGACAGCAGGCTCACCGCGTGGCCACCCATACCGATGGGCAGGCCGCCCGCAGCGGCTTCCGCCGGGCCGTGGACATAGGCCGCGTCCTCCCGCACCTCCAGATACACCGTCAGTTCCGGATTATGCACGTCCACCGTCAGATGGGGAAAAGCGTCGTGCAGCGCGCCGCCCACCCACTGGCTCAGCTGGATGCTGCCCATGGGGAAGGACTTGTCGGAGCGCTTGCTCTCCACCTTGAAGGACTTGGCGGCCAGCAGCGCCGGGCCGAGATACTCCCTGGCGGTGGCGAAGATGGCCTCCTTCTCCTTGGCGCAGGGAACGGCCCGGGCGATGGCGATGATGCCGAACACCTTTTTGCAGGCGTCGTAGGCGGCGTCCAGGTCGCAGGTCTCCTCCACCGGCTCCACGTAGATGGTGGACTGGCGGGAGTAGATCTTGAACTTGCCGTACCGCTGGGTGCGGCGGCGGATGTTGCTCATCAGCTTCATCTCAAAGCTGTGGCGGTTCAGTCCCTTCAGGACGATCTCGCCCAGCTTGCAAAGAATGATCTCGTGCATGGGGTGTCTCCTTCATTATATTAGGTGTGTCAAAGGCTCCCTTGTGTAAAGGGGGCTGTCAGCCATAAGGCTGACTGGGGGATTGTCTGTTATCCGGCAACCCCTCCGTCACAGCTTACGCCGTGGCACCTCCCCTTACACAGGGGAGGCTTTGAATGCTCACTTCAACAAATTACTGCTCCGGTATTGGATGGCTTCCGCCAGATGCTGGACTTGGATGCTCTCTGCGCCGTCCAGATCAGCGATGGTGCGGGCCATGCGGAGAATGCGGTCGTGGCTGCGGCCGGTGAGGCCCAGCCGCTCGAACGCGCCCTGCATGACCTTCTCCCCTGCCGCGTCCAGCTGGCAATATTGGCCGATCATGGCGGGGGTCATATAGGCGTTGCAGGTGACAGCGGTGCCCTCGAAGCGGCGCTTCTGCACCTCGCGGGCGGCGTTGACACGCTGCCGCACCGCCGCCGAGGACTCCGGCTGCTCCTTGCGGCGCATGGCCTCGTACTCCACCGACGGCACCTCGATATGCATATCGATGCGGTCCAGCAGCGGGCCGGACACCCGACGCATGTACTGCTCCACCTGCTGGGCGGAACACCGGCACCGTCCGGAGGGGTGGCCGTACCAGCCGCAGCGGCAGGGGTTCATGGCGCACACCAGCATGAAGCGGCTGGGCAGCGTCAGGGAACCGGTGGCCCGGGTGATGGTGACCTGCCCGTCCTCCAAGGGCTGGCGCAGCGTCTCCAGCGCGGATTTATCAAACTCCGGCAGCTCGTCCAGAAACAGGATGCCGTTGTGGGCAAGGGATATCTCGCCGGGACGGGGAATGCTGCCGCCGCCGGACAGGGACACCGGGGACGCGGTGTGGTGGGGGCTGCGGAAGGGCCGCGTATCCACCAGCGGGTGCCGCGGGTCGGTCATGCCCGCCACAGAGTAAATTTCCGTGGTTTGCAGGGCCTCGGGCCGGGTCATATCCGGCAATATGGAGGGCAGGCGGCGGGCCAGCATGGACTTGCCGGAGCCGGGCGAGCCGATCAGCAGCACGTTATGGCCGCCGGCGGCGGCGATCTCCAGCGCCCGCTTCACGTTCTCCTGCCCCATCACGTCGGCAAAGTCCGGCAGCGGGGTACGGGGCGCGGAGGGCTCCCACCGGGGCGTGGGCGGAATAGCGCTCTCCCCTTTCAGGTGGGCCATCAGCTGGCTGACATTCTCCACGCCGTAGACGGTAACGTCGTCGGCCAGCGTAGCCTCGGCGGCGTTGGCGGCGGGGACGAACAGCTGCTTCACCCCCTGACGGGCGGCAAACATGGCCATGGGCAGCACGCCGGTGACGGGACGCAGCGTTCCCGTCAGGCTCAGCTCCCCCAGAAAGGCAGCGTCCTGCGGCAGCGTTCGCACCTCGCCGGAGGCAGCCATGATGCCCAGCAGGATGGGCAGGTCGTACACCGTGCCCTCCTTCCGCAGACGGGCCGGAGCCAGATTCACCGTGATGCGGCTGACGGGGAACTGGGCCCCGCAGTTTTTCACCGCCGCCCGGACACGCTCCCGCGACTCCTTCACCGCCGCGTCCGGCAGGCCCACCACGTCGAACCCCGGCAGTCCGCCGGACAGAAAGCACTCC
>ERZ859738.858-NODE-858-length-17324-cov-2.992704_pt1 | contig 17324 bp, 13 predicted proteins | sample MGYA00510122_ERZ859738 | MGnify/ENA primary metagenome ERZ859738 (study PRJEB30046, sample SAMN00715139) | human gut metagenome | study: EMG produced TPA metagenomics assembly of the A metagenome-wide association study of gut microbiota in type 2...
ATGCTGTTAAGTTTATCTCACTTACACGTGAGCAGCAGCTCGACGTTATCAACAGAACATTCCATGACTCACTGTAAATCTTACACAGTCTGAATGTTTTAACAGATAAGTAAAAGATTGGAGTCCCGGGGAGTCTATCTCCGGGACTTTTTTACAGCATAAGGCAGACGGATTTTTATCCGTATATCATGTGCTTCGCACATTCTATGCATTTCGCAAAATCAGCATCCTTGCGAGCAAATAATTTTGCGTTAATTATATCATGTATGAAAATTGTGTATCAGAGAGAAAATAGAAAGAGACTATGAAGCTGTGAGTGGTGGAAACAGATGCATAGTCGTGGTTGTTTAATGTGTATTTGTGTAAAATAATAGAAAGAACTTAGAGGTGGAACATGCCGGAAAAGAAACAGATTTTAGGATATATTCATTCAACAGAAAGCTTTGGAGCAGTCGATGGTCCGGGAATTCGATTTGTTGTATTTTTACAGGGATGCAAGATGAGATGCAAATATTGTCATAACCCAGAGACATGGAATCTTGTAACAGATTACAGCAGACTGTATGCTGACGATGTCAGCGATGATGAAAGAGAAGCACTTGAGAAAAAAATTGAAGAGAATACAAAACTGCTCAAAGATAAAGGTGTTAAGATCGAGGCCAGAACTCCGGAAGATCTGTTAAAGCAGGCACTTCGTTATAAGCCATACTGGAAAGGTCAGGGTGGTATCACTGTAAGCGGTGGTGAAGCATTACTTCAGATGGATTTTCTGATCGAATTTTTCAAGCTGGCAAAGGCGCAGGGTATCCATACTACGATCGATACGGCCGGAAATCCATTTACCAGAGAAGAGCCGTTCTTCTCAAAGTTCAATGAACTGATGAGCCTTACAGATCTTTTTCTACTTGATATCAAACAGATCCATGATGATAAGCATCGTGAATTAACAGGATTCTCAAATCAGAATATTCTGGAGCTTGCACAGTATCTGTCCGATCAGGGCAAGCATATGTGGATCAGACATGTACTTGTTCCGGGAATTACGACAGATGAGGATGATCTGAAGAAGACAAAAGAATTTATAGATACTCTTAAAACAGTGGATAAGGTAGAGGTACTTCCATATCATAAGCTGGGTATTCAGGAGTGGGAGAGACTTGGAATTCCTTATAAATTAGAGGGAATCGATCCTCCAACAGAGGAGCAGCAGAAGCTGGCAAAGAGCATTCTTGAAAATTAGGCTGTGAATAAAAATGGAAGATGAAATTACTTATTATTTCGCAAGACGCTTTCGCTCTATTCCTCGGCGCAACGGTACGTAAAGTTACGAAAGACGTAACTTAAGTACCGGCGCTCGGAAAGGCTTGCTGCATAATAATAATTCATCTTCCATTTTTATGCCACAAACTTATATAGCAAGATATGCTCTTTGCAAGCATGTTTTTAGAGTAGGCGGAAGGTCGACTTTTGAGTGTCGATGATTCCGCCTTTTTTTAGTTTGCTGATTTCAGCGGACATGGCGGAGCGTTCTACACCGAGATAGTCTGCGAGTGCCTGACGATTGAAAGGGATCGTGAAGGTATCCGAATGATTCTGTTTTGCCTGGTCGGAGAGGTATGCCATTAATTTATCACGGGTTGTTTTCTCTGACATATAGCGTATTTTTTGGTTTAACGCAAGGTTTTTCCGGGCAATTTCGTGTAGCAGATTCCGGATCAGGGTGTTGTGAAAATCACAGGAATTCGAACAGGAGGTCAGAAGGTGGTGACAGTCCAGAAGCAGAATATCACTGTCAGTCATGGCAAAGACGCTGATCGGTACAGTAGAAAGACCTGCGCAGGAGAAGGCTTCTGCAAACAGATCACCGGGTTGTAGATCGGTCATGACGCTTCGGTGACCATAATAATCTTCCCGGATCACCTGCGCTGTTCCGGTAAGAATGATTCCGATAAAGCGTGCCGGATCGCCCTCTACGAATATGGGATTCCCTTTTTTTACATGAATATGGTTTCCGTCCAGACATGTAAGCATAGCCGGCAGATCCTGTTCATCGATGCCGGTAAACAGGCGGCAGGCTGACAGGGTATCAATATAGGATGTAAGATCGTGTTTGTTCATAAAATTTCCATTTCCTTAAATACTATTTTGTTGGAAATCCAACATACATTTTGAAATAAGTATATTAGAATAAGCACATAAAATCAAGAACCTGATTGACAGTTAAGTGATGAAAGTAAGCTGCAATGTATAATGTCGATCAATGAAGCGACAGATATAACAGCAAATATCATAGAATGATCAGGTATCGGGTATTCAGGAGGAAAAATGATGATTCGCAGGATTATAGAAATTAATGAAGAAAAGTGTAACGGCTGTGGGGCATGTGCATCGGCATGCCATGAGGGTGCGATCGGGATGGTGAATGGCAAGGCAAAGCTGCTTCGTGATGATTATTGTGACGGACTGGGAGACTGTCTTCCTACCTGTCCGACCGGAGCCATTACATTTGTTGAACGTGAAGCAGCAGACTATGATGAGGCAGCGGTATTGGCGGCAAAAGCTGAGAAGACAGTAAATGGAGCAGGCAATCCGTCAGGAGAACCACTACCATGTGGTTGTCCGGGTACGGCTATGAAGACATTTAACAGAGACCGGTATGACAAAAAGACAAGAACTGTTGAAGCAGGGAGTAAGACTGTGCAAAATGGTGAAGTATCACCTGAGCTTGTACAGCAGTTAGCATCGATGATGGGACAGCAGGAGTCAGAGCTGCGCCAGTGGCCGGTACAGATCAAGCTTGTTCCGGTGACAGCCCCTTGGTTTGATGGAGCAAAGCTGCTTGTTGCGGCGGATTGTACAGCGTATGCATATGCGAATTTCCATCGGGAATTTATTAAGGAACATATCACTTTGGTTGGCTGTCCGAAGCTTGACATGGTAGATTATTCTGCAAAGCTGACAGAGATCATCCGGAATAATAATATCCGGAGCGTTACTGTTGTGAGAATGGAGGTCCCGTGTTGTGGTGGTATTGAGATGGCAGTAAAAAATGCTCTTCAGAATAGCGGCAAATTCCTTCCATGGAATGTGGTTACAATTTCAACGGATGGCAAAAGGATGTAAACAAGATAAATGTATGAATAGGGATGTATTTATAGACGGGCAAAATGGGAAAAGTATATCTGTCTGCTGTCTTGATTTTCGTATATATTTCAGATAAAATTAAATAAGAAAACTGAACAGGATGCGTGCAAAACTCGCATCCTGTATTATATTATGGCAATAAGGAAAGTACTACATGCTTGCATTTTGCGACTGCTGATCAGTGAATAAAACTTGTAAAGAGTATTTTGTTGTTGCCGCTGTAAAATCGTGTGGGATAGAAGACACAGATTCTGCAGGAATATATGTCAGGTGACAGAAAAATAAAAGAGGAGCAGAGAAGATGGAGATGAATAAGAGGATGAAGCTTGTACGATATATAGCTGCATTTGTAATGGCTATATTGTGCATGTGTGTATTTTGGATGCCGAAGGTTCATGCCGAGGGATCACTGAGTGAGGACGGCTGGGAAGAATATTATTCCGGCCTGGAACATGATGCAGATGGAAATCTGATCTATAAGGTAGAAACCAATGGAATCAGCGATGGTTATCATATGTTTTCATTTTATGCAGCAAATGCTTTCTTTGATGGAGTAGAGAAGGTCGTATTTACCAGCTCTGATACCAAAGTGGCACAGATTGATAAAGACAGCAGGACTGTGCAGTTAAAAGGCAATTATACATATACATACCGGGCGATATCTGTAGGAATTACAATGAAGAAGATCGGAACAGCGACGATCAAGGCAAAGGTAGGGAATAAGACATATTCCTTCCAGATTATGGTTGTTCCGGATGGAGGGATAAAAGCACATATTACATCTGTAAAAGCAGTCAGCCACAATTCAGTGAAGGTGAGCTGGAAAAAAGTTGATTGGGCATCCGGTTATATTGTTGCCCGTGCAAATACAGAGAGTGATACAAAGGATGCTGATAAACTAAAGGTCGTAAAAACATTAAATTCCGCTGATAAACTGTCAGTTGTTCTTCCGGCAGATTATAACGTGACGTATGGATATTGTGTATTCCCGAAGGCGAAGGTTGGATCGACAGAGTATTATAAGATTCCTGATACACAGTATGGATGGGGAAATGATGATACGTCCGTTGAATATCGGCTTACCTATAATAAAGCAAAGCTTACGAAGGTGTCAGCAAAAGGGAAAAAGGTCACGATCAACTGGAATACGGATCCGGAGGTAAAAGAATACAGAATCTATGTGAGAAAGCAGGCAAATGCATCCTGGAAACGGATTTACACAGAGAAGAAGGCTTCGGTTGGCAGTTATACAACAACGGGAGAACCGGGCACAGTGTGGAGCTACAGGGTAGAGTATGTATTTCCGGAGTATAAAGTGAAAACATCGGAGCGTTCCTGTTATGTCGTGAAAAAGACAACGAAATCTAAAAAAGCTGTAACAATAAAACTTGATCAGGATGTACAGGGCGGACAGTATGGTGCAAGTAGCTGGTGCAACAGGGATCATACTTACTATTATCAGAAGAAGAATGAACTGCATGTTGTAACCGTTACATGGGAAGTGGATAAACTTACGGATTATACTCTCACTAAGGCAGGAAAAGTAAAATCGAAGAAAACAGTCAAACTTGATAAGAACAGCTATTGGGGCGGTTTCCTTTATGGAAATGATGGCTGTTATTATGTGGCAATTGGATATCAGAATCCAAAGCACAGTAAGACAAAGACAGTTATCAAAGTAATGAAATATTCTTCTTCGTGGAAGCTCCTTAAAACGTGTAATATTAAGGGAAAAGAAGGAAATCAATTTGAAGGAATTGTATCGCCATTTCAGGCAGGAAACTGTCGGCTGGAAATGCGTGGATCAAAGATCTACATGGTTACAAGCCGTACAATGTTTTATGAGCACCATCAATCCAATATCTCATTTGTCATCAATACCAAGACGATGAAATATAAGATGGGAAATGAAGATTATACCAGTCATTCCTTCAATCAGTATGTCAGATTTGATGCGGACAACATGTATCTGGTGAATCATGGAGATGCATATCCGCGTGCTGTTGCCCTGACGATTGTCAGAAATTATGGAAAGAAAGATCAGACAAAGGATGAATATACACCATTTAAGATCAAGGGAAAGACAGGCTACAATCATACCGGTCTGACAATTGGAGGACTGGAAGTAACAGGCGAAAATGTATTAATAGGCGGAACCTCAGTTCCTCAGAATTATAAGGTAAAGGGCGTGACAGGAAACAACCAGAACTATGTGCAGAATGTATTCCTTACAGTTACAAACAAGAAGACCGGAAAAACGAAGCGCAAATGGCTGACAACGTACCATCCAAAGACCAGCCAGACCACTGTAGGTGAAGTCCGTATGGTGAAGCTGTCAGATGATTATGTTGCTCTCATGTACACGTCTTACAATGATGGAAATGGAAAATATGAGAGAGAATACGGTACATTACATTATCTTGTTCTGAATGCAGCCGGCGATGTTGTTTATAAAAAAACATACAAGAATATGGAGTTTACAGCATCCTCTCAGCCGATCGTTAATAATGGATCGATCACCTGGGTAGATATCAAATACACATATAAAACAGTCAACTGGGGCGGAATCAGCTATAATGAATATACAGAGAAGCCGTATATTTACAGAATTCCGGCAATAACCGGAAAATAATGCTTGACATTTTAGTTAGAAGTATCTAACATAACATGTGTTATGATGAATGATCAGGAAAACACAATAGAAAAAATCAAACAGACAGCATTAGACGAATTCTTCATGCATGGCTATAATAAAGCAAGTCTTCGAATGATCTGCAGCCGGGCAGGAGTTACAACCGGTGCAATGTATTTTTATTTTAAGAATAAAGAAGCGTTGTTCCGGGAGATTTTTGAACCACTGGTTGTGCAGTATGAAGAATTGCTTGTCAGATGTATGGAGTTAGAGCTTGCAGAGCCGGAGCTTGGTACGCAGTTAGATGTTCAGATGATGCGATTTATTCTGGAACACCGAAAAGAAGCGGTGGTCATTCTGGAGAAGGCACAAGGAAGCTGTTATGAAATGTACCGTTCCAAGGCAGAAGAACTGATGGAGCAGTCGATATATACATTTTATAAGAGCCGGATGGATTGCGAGCCGGATGAGAAGCTTGTAAAGATACTGGCAAAGATCCGTTTGGATGGATGTCTGGAGATTATTAAAGGAAATTATAGTATGGAAGATAGTTTGTATCTGGTTGAGAAGATCGGGATCTACTCAATGGGTGGAACAGACAAATTAATACAGAATCTAAGAGAGCCTCACAGCATGTAGCTGTGGGGCTCTTTTTATACAACATAACAAAAAATAACGTTTGTTATGTAAATATAGAAAAGGAGAATTAGCTATGAGTGAAGGAAAAGTAAAGCAGACAGGAACAACAGGAGAACAGGCTAAAACAAAGGTAGGAGTACAGGGAGTACCGGAGACGATGCTTCAGACTTTATTTGCAAGAGCGGCAGAATCCGAAAAAGAGAATCACCATATCTATGATAAGAAAGCAATCGAGATCGTATCCCGGTTAGATTATGATTTCTCAAAGGCGGAATCCGATAAGCTGATGAGCAGCGGTGTAATTGCAAGAACGATCGTACTGGATCGTCTGGTAAATGATTATCTGACCAAGTATCCGGATGCCATCGTTGTAAATATTGCCTGTGGACTGGATACCCGGTGTTACCGGATGAAGGGAAAATATCAGCGTTGGTACAATATCGATCTTCCTGAGACCATGGATATCCGAAGTCGTTTTCTTGAGGAGAATGGACCGATTTACCAGATTGCTAAGTCTGCAACAGATCCATCTTATACGTTGGATATCGAGTATCATGGAGAACCGGTTCTGGTGGTCATAGAAGGGCTTACGATGTATTTAAAGGAGCAGGATGTGCGTAAGATGTTTGAGATTATTGATCAGACATTTACACAGGCAAAGGTTCTGGTTGAGGTAATGGCACCATTTGTTGTGAAGCATATGAAAGAGAAGTCCATAGAGGGAAGCCAGGCGAAATTCATCTGGGGCGTGAAAAGCGGAAAAGCATTTCAGAGTGTGGCACCTTCTTTCCGGAGCGAGAAAGATATCAGTCTGGTAGAGGGGATGAAAGAATTCGTTCCTGTATATAAGGTGCTTGGAAAGATTCCGGCTGTAAGGAATTTTTCAAACAAGATTCTGGTACTGAATAAACGATAAGAGTTGAATTTAACGGATTTGGTAAATTGCCGGCGTTTGTGATACGCATAGGTGTTGCCATACTGCTTCAAAAATAGTAAAATAAACTCGGATTTTGTCTGAATATTGGAGGTTTACTATGAATGAGACAGTTGTGATCAATGCATATATAGTCATATCAATTATTATTGCTGCTACAGATATATTATTAGCGGTAAAATCTTTTAAAAAGAATAAAACAACAGGTAGATTTCTGGGGTTTGCCTGTATGGGTGCGGCTATTGTAGATATTAGTTATCTGATCAGTATCATAAGTGATTCCTATATGTGCATGGCGGCTATGTCGAGTATATATTTTATAAGTATAGATTTTATGCTTGTCTCTCTTTTAATTTTCACGGTTTATTTCACAAAAGGAAAGTTTTCCGGATATGGGAAATGGATGGTAGCATTCTGCTTTTTATATTGTATATATGAATTGATCGTGTTTGCAGTTAATCCATTTATGGAAATTGCAATTGAATATAAACCACGGGATACGCTGATTGCAAAGTATAGCTATCAGATGAAGCCCTTGTATGAGCTCCATCTGATATTTTCGTATGTAATGGTGTTATTGGTGGTAGGTTTATTGATTCGGAAGATTTGCAAGATTCCGCAAGAATATCGTTGGCAGTATTTAAGTGTTATCATAGGAATTCTTATTATTGTAGGGTCAAATGCGATCTTTTTATTTTTACCGGGCGAATCTGTAGTGAATTTACTGGACTATTCGATCGGAGGATACAGTGTAGTATCATTTATTATTTATTGGAGCTGCTTTGATTATTCCACACATGGGATGTTGAATAAATTGAAGACAAGTATATTTGAAAATATAGGGCAGGGCATCGTTTTGTTTGACGATGACGAGCACCTGATTCTGCATAATGAAAGAGCTGATTTTTTCCTGGGAGAAAAACTGTTGACCGGATGTAAAGATCTTCAGAGTTTTCTGGATGTATATGGATTGTCGTTTGATCCGGAATCAGATGACGACAGCTTTTCCCTGCAATGCTATGTTAAGTTGGAAACGGAAGAAAAGACATTGCGATGCGATGTAAAGAAGCTTGAAAATAAAAAGGGCCATAAGATTGGTCAGATGTTTGTATTTACAGATATCGCACTTGAGACGGATATGCTTACAGGATTTCAGAAATGGGAAAATTTCAAACAGCTTGCATTGGAAAAAAATGATCATTTTACGTTCCCGGTAGGAATTGCTGTATGTGATATTAACAGTTTGTCTGTTATCAACAGCACACTTGGAAAAAAAGCAGGGGATCAGAAGATCCGGTTGTTGTCGGAAAATATGAGAACCTGTTTTCCTGAAAGGGCATATTATGTCAGAGGAACCGAGGCACATCTTATAGCATTGTGTAGCCGAAGCAGTGAAGATGAGATGGCAGTATGTGCCGGAAAACTTAAGGAGAAGTTCGACGGAAGTATTCAGTACGCAGTCAGTGTAGTAGAAGATGAGACACACAGTATAGTTGAAAGCATTCGAAATACAACTAAGGCTATGCGTACAAAGAAATTAGTGGACAGCAAATCCATTCATTCGGATATGCTGGCATCTCTGATACGGGCACTTGAGGAATGTGACAGTGATACGGAGCATCACGTTCGCCGTACACAGATTATGGGTGCAGAGCTTGGTAAACGTATAGAGTTATCCGATATACAGCAAAGCCGCTTGTCCCTTCTCTGTCTGCTTCATGATATCGGAAAGATCGGTGTTCCGATGGAGATATTGAACAAACCGGGAAAACTTACCGATGAAGAATGGAAGATCATGCGTTCACATGTTGAAAAGGGCTACGATATTGCAAACAGTAATGTAGAATTGAAGCAGATCGCAGAGGAAATCAGACATCATCATGAAAGGTGGGATGGAAAGGGCTATCCGGACGGACTGAGCAGGGAGAGTATACCTGTACTGTCACGTGTAATTGCTGTTGTTGATTCATTTGATGCGATGGTAAGTGACCGTCCATATAGAAATGGAATGCCTGTATCCGATGCACTTGAAGAATTAAAAAATTGCGCCGGAACACAATTTGATCCGTTTATTGTTTCCGAGTTTATTCAAATGATATCAGAGAATTATTCTGATACCGTAAAGGGAGTTCATAAGTTCAGGCAGGAGAAGGAAAAGCCTCAACACAAACAAGTGGCAAAACCGGAGGATAACAGTACACTTCAGGAAGCATTCTGTGTACATACAGTGCAATGCAGCAGATATTTGCTGGATGGTTCATGGAATATTTTGTCTGTGGATGATAATTTCGAGAAGCTGACAGGTTATTCCGGTGAGGATGTAGAAAAAAATTCCATGAATCAGATGGATCTGATCCCTGAAGCTGATCGGACAGAATATTTGTGCCGGACAAATGCCAATCTGGCTAAGAGTACATATGTATTGCAGGAACACAGACTCCATCGAAAGGATGGAAAGGATATTTATGTCTTTTGTTATGGACGTGTCTTTTACGATTCGGCAGTTAAACAGGATCGTGCAGAGATTATTATTTCAGATGTATCGAGTACTTATTCCATGAAGATCCTGACAGATGCAGAGCAGAATAAGGCGGAAGTCAGATTGCGGAATTGGGAGAATACATATCGCACAGATTCCCTGACGGGTCTTTTGAACCATGCGGCTTTTCGGAATGATATGGAGATGAAGCTGTTATCAGGTGATTTTAATGCAATGATGATCATGATAGATGTTGATAAATTTAAGCAATATAATGATACCTATGGTCATCATAATGGTGATAAATATCTGATCTTAGTCGCCCAGACATTGCTTGCGTCTTTACGAAATGAAGATTTTGCCAGTCGTATGGGTGGGGACGAATTTGCGGTAATGATGTTCTTCAATAAGAGTGTGTCGGAGAAGGCGATCAAAGAACATGCCCAGCAGATATTTGACAAAGTAAATCTGACAGTAAAATCTGCAGAGGGAGGTACCGGCATCTCTATGGGCGCAGTCATCGCTAAGTCAGAAGCAACCTTTAACCGGTTATATGAGGAAGCAGATAATGCATTATACGAGGCGAAGGAAAGCGGAAGAGGCAGACTGGTCGTGAAGGAGCATGGGGAAAAATAATATAGTATTTATGTTTATAGATGGCATTCTAACAGGAAGTGTTAGGATGCCATAAGAAGTTTGGAGAATTTTAATGACAAAAGAGGAATGGTATAAGCAGCTATTTGAGAGACTTGGTAATTCCAAGTTCCGAAGCAGCTTTCATTTAAAGCAGAAGGACATTGATTACATAAATGAAAAAGGACTGGATACTATAAGGCAGCATGCGCAGGACTTTATTGCAAAGCGGGAAGCTCCGGCGGTTATTCCAAACGATGGAAAACAGACGCCGATGAAAGGGCATCCGGTATTTGTCGCACAGCATGCAACTGCAACCTGCTGCAGGGAGTGCATCCGAAAATGGCATAAGATACAGCCGGGCAGGGAATTGAGCCAGATACAGCAGGAGTATCTTGTGGATGTGATCATGACCTGGATTCAGAGAGAGATGGAGAGGAATAGGGGGTGAGATGACAGTCGGAGCCAATATTCTGGCTGTTTTTGTATATTTACTGAAAATTTAAATACTTCACGCAAATAATAATTTAGTGAAAATATGTTATAATGACTAAATTGAAAATCTTGACGATAAAATTAAAATATGATAATTTATAATTATTCAATTAGGTTATTCGTGTAAATAATGACTAAATTAAAAATGTGAGGCTATTAAATGAGAGATTATAATTATAAAGAAAAGTGGCATAAACTACTAACGCCAGAGATAGTAAAGAAGCTTACACGCATCAATGAGTACAAAGGGGAACAAAGATTATTTATCGAGGCACATAAGGATGAATTAATTGAGTTAGTAGAAATTGCTAAAATTCAGAGCACCGAGGCTTCAAATAGAATAGAGGGAATATTTACCGCAGATGACAGAATCAAAAGTCTTGTTCAGGCTAAAACTACACCACGAGATCGTGATGAAGCGGAGATAGCGGGATATAGAGATGTGTTAAATACAATTCATGAAAATTATGATTATATTCCGATTAATGCAAATTATATTTTGCAGTTGCACCGAGATTTGTATAAATTTCTGGGAAGTACAGAAGGTGGACAGTTTAAGACTTCTGACAATATTATTCGAGAAACAGATGCGGATGGGAATGATTGTGTTCGATTTAGACCGGTTCCAGCATGGGAAACTGCACCGTCAATTGATGAATTGTGTAAGTCGTATCATGAGGCAAAGCCTGAAGCAGATCCATTGCTTTTGAGTTTGATGTTTATCTTAGATTTTTTATGTATACATCCGTTTAATGATGGAAATGGACGTATGAGCAGATTGCTTACTTTACTTTTGCTTTACCAGTCGGGTTTTATTGTTGGTAAGTATATAAGTATTGAAAGAATTATTGAAGAATCAAAGGAAACTTATTATGAAGTCCTTCAGGATAGTTCCATTAACTGGCATGAGAATGAAAATGATTATAAACCATTTGTGAACTATATGCTGGGAGTTGTTGTAAACGCATATAAGGAATTTGAATCCAGAGTGGAATTGCTGACGAATCCTAATCTGTCAAAAGCAGATCGTGTTCGTGAGATAATAAGAAAACATATAGGGACAATTACAAAAGCGGAATTGTTGAATATGAATCCGGATATAAGTGATACAACTATTCAGAGAGCTTTAGCAGATTTGTTAAAGAATGGAGAAATTAAAAAAATTGGTGGAGGACGCTACACGAAATATGTGTGGAGAGTGGAGGATTAAATGATTACAGGTGAATTAAAAAATAAAATTGATGGTCTATGGGATATTTTTGCTGCGGGAGGTCTGGTTAATCCTCTTGAGGTGATTGAGCAGATTACCTATCTGATGTTTATTCATGATTTGGATGATTCCGATAATATAAGAGCAAAAGAGAGCGCAATGCTTGGGCTCCCATTCCAGAGCATTTTTTCAGAAGAAGTAAAGATTGGAGAAAGAACAATTGACGGTTCACAGCTTAAATGGTCTGTCTTTCGTGATTTTCCGGCAGATAGAATGTACTCTATAATGCAGGAATGGGTATTCCCATTTATTAAAACACTGCACAGTGATAAAAATAGTGCATATTCCAAATATATGGATGATGCAATATTTAAATTACCAACCCCTCTTGTTTTATCCAAGGTAGTTGACTCTTTAGATGAAATCTATGCAATGATGAATGAAGTTCAGACTGCTGATGTGCGGGGAGATGTGTATGAATACCTATTATCAAAAATTGCTCAGTCGGGGCTTAATGGTCAGTTTAGAACGCCAAGACATATTATTCGAATGATGGTTGAGATGATGGATCCTTCAAGCGATGAAGTAATCTGTGATCCGGCATGTGGAACCTCTGGTTTTTTGGTAGCTTCAGGAGAATATCTGAAAGAAAAAAAGAGAGATGAAATTTTCTATGATAAGCAAAAGAAAGAGCATTATATGAATCGTATGTTCTATGGTTATGATATGGATAGAACAATGCTTCGCATTGGGGCAATGAATATGATGACACATGGAATTGACAATCCATTTATTGAATACAGAGATAGTTTGTCTGATCAAAACACAGACAAGGATAAATATTCTTTGGTATTAGCAAATCCTCCATTCAAAGGAAGTCTTGATGCAGAATCTGTATCAGGAGATTTACTTAAAGTTTGCAAGACGAAGAAGACAGAATTATTGTTCCTTGCGTTATTCATACGTATATTAAAAATAGGCGGGCGATGTGCGTGTATCGTTCCGGATGGTGTGTTATTCGGATCATCCAAAGCGCATAAGGATATACGAAAAGAGATTGTTGAAAATCAGAGGTTGGAGGCTGTTATTTCAATGCCTTCTGGAGTATTTAAACCATATGCCGGAGTTTCAACTGCTATTCTTGTGTTTACAAAAACGGAACATGGTGGAACAGATAATGTTTGGTTCTATGATATGACAGCAGATGGCTTCAGTTTGGATGATAAACGAGCTCCGATCTCGGAAAATGATATTCCTGATATTATTGAAAGATTTAGAAATCTGGATAAGGAGACAGATCGGAAACGTACAGATAAGTCATTTATGGTTCCTAAACAGGATATTGTGGATAATGCTTATGATCTTAGTATTAATAAGTATAAAGAGATTGAATATGTTGCTGTAGAGTATCCGCCAACATCGGAAATAATGGCAAATATTCGTGAGATTGAAATGGAGATTGGGAAAGAGATGGATGAGTTAGAGCATTTATTGTAATTGTAGGAGGATGAAATTGTAATTAATATTGTGCTATATGAATGAAATAGAGTTAAATATTTGTCATATAAAAAATTTGACTTAGAAGAAAATGACAAAAAGAATTCAAACACAATATTTAATACATTGAGCCCTAAATTGACGAAAAAATAGTCAATCCCAGGAGCAAAGGATTCTAAGCAATAACATGCCTACTCCTATTTAGGAACCCAGCTTTAATCCATCGCAAGTTGACTATGGTTAATAGTAACATAATAGAATTACATGTCAAGACCTTGAAAAAATTCATTATGTGAACAGAGGGCTAAAATAAAAGGAAAGGAAAAACAAATTCGGATTTGACGAGGTAATGAGCAGTGCATGGACAAGATGAAAACAGGCGCTGGGAGCTTGCTCACAGGCGGATGATTTTCAGATTGGACATATAGTGCGATAGCACGCATGAGCGCAGGCGAAGCCGTAGTGAATGTAGCACTGTGAAAGCACTGAGTAAGCTGATGAAGAATTGTAGGGATGATGTAGATGAAGTCATTTGATGAAATATTTGTAGATAAAACCAAATATGGAGTTAAGGTTCAAACAACGGAATATGGTGAGGTGGGCGAACATATCATAATTGACCAAGGACAATCTCAAATTGCTGGATATACAGATAGACAAGAAGGTTTATTTGAAGAAGTTCCTGTCGTAATATTTGGTGACCATACAAGAGTTATAAAATATGTTGATGAGCCATTTTTTCTTGGGGCGGATGGTGTTAAAGTACTTCGAAGTAAAGATGATAATGCAAATTATAAATACTTGTACTATGCACTTAAGAATGCAAGAATACCAGACACCGGATATAATAGACATTTCAAGTGGTTAAAAGAAGTTCAAATCAATTATCCAGATAGTGATAAACAAGCAGAAATCGTGGATATTCTTGATAATGTATCCAGTGTAATCAAGAAAAGAGAAGATGAATTATGTGTATTAGATGACCTCATCAAAGCCCGATTTGTCGAGATGTTTGGAGATTGGATAAAAGAAGGTGGCAGACCGTTATCAGAACTTGCGACTATTACTGGTGGTCTTACAAAAAATTCTAAAAGAGAAGCATTTAATTTGAAAATGCCATATCTTCGGGTAGCAAATGTTTTTTTTAATCGATTAGATTTGAATGAGATTCAGGAAATTGGTATAAGAAAAGAAGAGATTGATAAGACGTTATTACAGAAGGGAGATTTGCTCTTCGTTGAGGGAAATGGAAGTATTGAACAAATTGGAAGAGTGGCTATTTGGGATGGAAGTATCAACCCGATATTACATCAAAATCATTTAATTAAGGCACGTTTTAGTGTTGGAATAATAATTCCAGAATTTGCTTTGTTTTATTTTATGTCACAAGAAGGAAGACAACAAATAATAAGTAAATCCGTATCAACATCGGGATTAAATACATTGAGTGTAAACAAAATCGGCAGTTTGATTCTTCCAGTACCACCTATTATTCTGCAAGAACAGTTCGCCGACTTCGTCCACCAAGTTGACAAATCAAAAGTTGTGGTACAAAAGGCACTTGATGAGACACAGATTTTATTTAATAGTTTAATGCAACAATATTTTGGATAAATAGATTGGATAAAGGGGGGATTATTATATGCAAGATAAATATATAGCAAAATTAATACATTGCAAATCGTTGGATGAATTTGTAACTATGTTTTTTGGATTAAGTCTGTGTGAAAAATTATCGGTATTAGGCGATGATATGATAGTTCCTAAAGGTACTATTTTCTACAGAGCTAGAAAAGACGAGGGACGACCATTAGAAGATGAAAATGAATGGTGGTTACCACCGCAAGAAGTGGTTACTAAAGGTCGTTTTAATAAAGCAAAATCACCTGTACTATATTTAGGTACGGATGCTTTTGTATTACCAAGAGAAATTGGATTAAAACCAAATGAAAACTATTACCTTGCAAGATATGAGGGCGTAGAGACATTTAAGGTGGGCTCGTTACTAAAAAATAGAAGTATAATTACAATGGGATTACATACGATAGCAATGGCAATAGAAAATGAAGGAAAATTAACTCCAAATGAGATTGATGCTTTGTCAAAGTTAGAGTGTGATACAAGCAATATATGTAATATTTTAGGAGATCCAACGGCAGTATTTTATATTAATAAATATATACATAAAAATTTGTATGATATTACAAATCAAATATTTGATTTGGTTTTGCAACGCAATCCAAATGGATTACGATATTGTTCAGCATATTCTCCATTCGAAGTCTCTGGAGCAGAGCAAGTTATAACATTAGATGGCTGCATAAAGGGGAATTATGCCCTAACGGAAGACGGTATACAACATTTAAAATGGATTGGATGCGAAAGAAAAGAATATTCAGAGGATGATTATAAAAGCGATCTTAGTACGTTTATAAAAATAGCAATAGAAAATTATAGCTGATTATATTTGGGGATGAGTTAGTATACGGGATATCATAAAAAATATATTTGTACGATTTAAAATTTTCAAACTATAATATAGATGTGTTTGTAGAATATTTAAGAAAATAAGGTAAAGACTGGTGTAGGATGTTGGTACATTCGAAAGGAGTGTATGAACATGCAGGAGAAGTTAGTAAAAATTTTAAATGAAATGGCAGAATATCTGAGTATTGCTCAGATGAAAAAGTTACAAGAAGTACTTTTGGAAAATTTGGATGAATCACATGAAGAAAAAACAGAAATAAGTAATACAGAATATTTGCAGTTGTATTTGGATGCTAAAAAGATTGAAGGTTGTTCGGAACGAACATTACAATATTATAGAGTTACAATCGAAAAGTTATTATTAAGGGTTGTAAGTCCGATTCGGAAGATAACAACAGAAGAGATTCGAAGTTATCTTTCAGAATACCAAAAAATAAATAATTGCAGTAAAGTAACTGTTGATAATATACGCAGAAATATTAGCAGTTTTTTTTCTTGGTTGGAGGAAGAAGATTACATATTAAAGAGTCCAATGCGACGTATTCACAAGATTAAGACGAAACAACCAGTAAAGGAAATTATTTCTGATGAAGCTATTGAGCGGTTACGTGATAATTGCAAGCATCCTAGAGATCGAGCAATGATCGATCTGCTATATTCAACGGGAATTCGAGTCGGAGAATTAGTTAATTTAAATAGGGATGATATAGATTTTGAGGCACGTGAATGCGTTGTTTACGGAAAAGGAGATAAAGAACGGCGTGTTTATTTTGATGCAAAGTCCAAATTGCATATGAAAGAGTATTTGGAAAGCCGAAAGGATGATAATCCGGCATTGTTTGTAACATTGGATAGTCCTTATGATAGACTAAAAATAAGCGGAGTAGAAATAAGAATCAGAGAGTTAGGAAGAAGACTGCATCTTACGAAGATTCATCCACATAAATTCAGAAGAACTATGGCTACAAGAGCAATTGATAAGGGAATGCCGATAGAACAGGTACAGAAAATTCTTGGACATTCACAGATCGATACTACAATGCAGTATGCAATTGTAAATCAAGGAAATGTAAAAGCATCACATCAGAGATATATTGCGTAATTTAGGGCAAATTCTTCAAATTCGGATTTGACGAGGTAATGAGCAGTGCATGGACAAGATGAAAACAGGCCA
>ERZ859738.884-NODE-884-length-16751-cov-1.736883_pt1 | contig 16751 bp, 8 predicted proteins | sample MGYA00510122_ERZ859738 | MGnify/ENA primary metagenome ERZ859738 (study PRJEB30046, sample SAMN00715139) | human gut metagenome | study: EMG produced TPA metagenomics assembly of the A metagenome-wide association study of gut microbiota in type 2...
TCCAAGAATCCCGGCCGCCACAGAATTTGCACTCTCTGCGCGAACGGTTGTGTTGCAAACATTTGCTCCTTTAATTGAAAGCTTGGCATCCATAGCTGCCTTGCCGACAATTGCCGAGGCAACGCCTGCTTTTATTGTTGTATCACGAACCTCAACACTGCTGATTGAAGAGCAGAAGCTCGAAGCAATACCGCCCGCAACAAATGCCGCTGTATCGGCAATCGTTGAGATCTCCGAGGAAGAAACCCGTGCATCAGCAACGGAAACATTTTCTCTGCCTGCGGCAATGCCCGAAATCTCGGACACTCCTTTAATTATCGATCCTTCAACCGATGCGGATTTAATTGCCGTCTTGCCCTCGGCAAGACCGACTGCACCGCCAACATATTCTGCTCCGTTAAGTTTAACATTTTTAATCTCTGAATTTTCCAAGGCGCCGTCAACGGAAGCATAGCCTGCAAGTGCACCGACATAGTTTGCCTTGGAATTAACCGAGCAATTTTCAACTCGGATTCCCGACATGCCGGATGTTCCGGAAACAGAGCCTGCTATAACTCCGGAATAAATTCCGTCGGAAACAACATTGCTGTTGACAACCGTAATCTCCGAAAGCTTGGTGTTTCCAAAGCCCTGGCCTGCAAGGACAGCCGAATAAAGGCCCTTAGCATTTACCTGAGCCGAAGCGATTACAAGATTGCTTACCTCGGCATTTTCAAGAGCGGCAAAAAGACCCGACTTGGATGTTCCGCTGATTTTCAGATCAGAAATCGTATGTCCGTTTCCGTTGAATTTTCCGCTAAACGGAACCAGTGTTCCTCCAATCGGAGCGAACGTTGAAATCTCGGACATATCAATATCGGACTCGACAATAAAGCTCGACTTGTTAAGCTCCGTAATATTTTCACTGATATATGCAAGATCATATGCTCCGGAAACAATATAGTTTCCCGCACTGTCTTTTTCAAGTCCGTTTGAAATTTTGACGGTTGTGTAGAGCCCTGTCGTCTTGTTTGTCACTGTAACGGCACAGCCCTTAACTGTTATAACACCTGCGGCACGACCAACATTAAGAATAAGCTTTCCGTTTTCAACGGTTACTTTCGCCGAAAGAAGGGATGTATCGGTCTTAACAGAATAGTCAGAAGCCGTCGAACCGCTCATTGCTTTAACAGACGGAAGCGTAACATTGAACTTTCCGTTGCCGGTAAAGAAAGCTACCTCACCGTCGTCAAATGACCACTCGACAAACTGAGATTTATCGGCCTTTGCAAAGTCGGCAGGCGTCTGCGTACCCTTGCTCATATATATATTTGAAATCCTTGTATCGTCAGCAGAAATGTTTGCAATAAATGAGTATTTTCCTGCATCATTCTTGCCCGAAACATAACAATTTTCAATTATTACATCGGTGGCATTCACCGAACCGATAACGATTGCCGCGTTTGTCGCTCTCTTTGAAGCGGCAATGTTTGCAGCAGCACCGCTGTTTGAAATTCTCGTTCCGTTACCGATTACAGAACCTACCAGTGCACCGAAAGATGCAACATCTCCGGCAAAATTAACCTCTGCCTTAACACGGCAATTATCAAGTTCACTGTTTCCGGCAACCGTTCCGAACATTACGCCGGAATTTACACCGGAAGCATTAAACGCTGCACCGTTTGTTATTGTCACAGAAACATTTTTTGCTTTCGCATTAAGTGCATTTCCGAGTACAGCCGAAGAGAGATCGGTCTTTGAAACAAAGTTAATATTTGAAACCGTTCCGCAAACCTCCGTAAAAACAGGCGCAGAAACACTAACGGTATGGCCGTTTCCGTCAAGATTTCCCTTGAAAGAAAAAGCAGAACCGCTTACGGAGATATCCTTACTGAGTTCAGCATGAATGCCTTGCGCATATTTAAGTAAATGAAATTCAGCAGTATTTTCAACAACAAGCGGATCGGAAGCTGTTCCGTCACCAACAGTATTTGCCGGAACGACAAGTATCGGTAAATCAAAGCTCTGCATAATCTTCAGAGAGCCTGTTCCGATTGTTGAAGGTAAAGAAATCTCGGTTTTATAGTTAAACCATGCAACCTTATTTGCAGTAACACCCTTTACCGTTAAGCCCGAAACTGCAATTCCGGTTCCGCCCTGCTTAAAGCTGTCACCGATTGCAAAGCTTGCCTTTCCCCATGATGCGGAAAGTGCAGACTTTGAGAGAGTTGCGGTTTCGCCGACCTTAACAGTCTTGAATCTGAGAGTGTCTATATCATTGATATCAGTTCCGTAATTCGTAGCGGAGGTCATTCTTCCGCTTACGTCGCTTGACCAATAACAATCTGTAAGCATCTCGGAAGTTCCGCCGACGCCAACAAGTCCGTTGCCCGAAGCACTGCACTTGAGAGCTACGAGAACATAGTTGTTCACAAATTTAGCGTCCTTTGACGCCGAGCCTGCAAGTCCGCCGACAAAATCGGTTGCTTTGCCGCCGACGACATTACCCGAAGCAAAGCTGTTCGAGATAATTCCTGAGTTGGATCCTGCTATTCCGCCGTAAACCGTTTTTCCTGAAAGAGCAACGTTAATATATTCGCCGACATTGATTGCAGAGACACCGGTAATTTTACCGCTGTTTTTGCCTGCAATTGCTCCGACTGCGCCGTTTGCGGAAATTGTATGAGATGCGGCGGAAGCCCCGCTGACATTGGGCTGCGTTCCAGTTACTTTTACGCTGGTAACGGTACCTGTATTTACAGCCGCAACCATACCTGCGTTCGCAACATTTTTAAGCGTGAGAACAGATCTGCTGATCTCACAATTTGAAATTGTTCCGTCATTTTCGGCAACAAGAACAGCGCAATTCTTTACATCGGTGTTTACATTGATTACGCAGTTTTCAACAGTAAGGTTTTTAATTGTTGATCTGCTGTTCACATAACCGAAAATTGCAAAATTTTCTCCCTTGCCAAATGCAATGTTGAGACCCTTAATGCTGTGTCCGTTGCCGTCAAGAGTGAAGTAAACATTCTTTGACGAGGCGCTGAGATTTTTACTTGCGGAAACAAGCGAACCGGAATAAACCGAGTTTGATGTAAAATCGCTTGCATTAAGGCTTGATAAATCAATATCACTTGTCAGAACAAAGTTTTTGTTTGCACTTGTTGTGAGATTGACCTTTTCCTGCATTGCAACAAAATCGGTTACATCTGAAATCCTGTAAGGATCCGATACGGTGCCGCTTCCCTTATTGTATGCAACAAGCTCTCCGCCCTCGGTAGCTATAGTTGTGGACGAAATTGCTCCACCCTCCTGTGAAACTGTCGTGGAAGAATTTGCTGCGGAGGCAGAGACTGCAGTTGTAGAACCGGAAGTGCCAATCTCATTGGCAGCCAGAGACGATGCTATTCCGGTTGAGGACAGCAACACTGCCGCACTGAGCAACGTTACCGCAACCCTCTCTATTCTCCTTTTAATCATAGTAAAACCTCCACTGTTTTCACTCACATCGGCTCCACGCTACCGATGCAGCGGATCAACATATATTGTTAAATTTATATCAGCCGTTTTTTGCTGTCTTATTTGCCTTGAGCTTCTCTTCCTTGGCTTTCGCCCGCTCTCTCGCAAGGCGTTCCTGTTCTTTCGCCTTTGCTCTTGCCTTTTCGCGAGCTATACGCTCTTTCTCCTTGGCTTTTTCTTTTGCGGCGCGTTCCTGCTCCTTGATTTTTTCACGAGCAATGCGTTCTTTTTCCTTTGCCTTTTCCTTTGCGATACGCTGTTTCTCAGCCTCGGCAGCTCTCATCTTAGCAATACGCTCTTTTTCTTTAGCTTTTGCCTTTTCTTTCGCTGCTTTTTCCCTTTCTTTCGCCCTTTCCTTTGCTAATCTCTCTTTCTCTGCACGAGCTGCTTTTGCTGCAGCTTCTTTCTGCTTAACCTTTTCTTTAGCTATGCGATCTTTTTCAGCTTGAGCAGCCTTTGCTGCAGCCTCTTTCTGCTTAGCTTTTTCCTTGGCGAGACGTTCTTTTTCCTTTGCCTTTTCCTTCGCTAAACGTTCTTTTTCTGCCTGTGCGGCCTTTGCTGCGGCAGCTTTCTGTTTTGCTTTTTCTTTTGCAAGACGCTCTTTTTCTGCCTGTGCTGCTCTGGCTTTTGCAATTGCTGCTTTTTCTCTCTGTTTGGCTGCGGCAGCCTTTTCCTTGGCCTTCTGAGCGGCAAGCTCTTTTGCCTTGCGCTCCCTCTCTTTAGCCTTTGCTTTTGCTGCTTTTTCTTTCTCTATCTTAGCAAGCTTTGCGGCTTTATCTCTTGCAATGCGCATTTCCTCACGCTGCTTCTCTTTTGCAATACGAGCTTCTTCCTGCGCTTTGAGTCTTGCCGCTCTTTCTTTTTCTTTTCTTGCCTTCTCTTTTGCGAGAGCTTTCTCTTTGGCGATACGAGCCTTCTCACGTTCTTTCTCTCTCTTGATTCTCTGTCTCTCTTTTTCTTTTTCTTTCCTTGCCCTCTCTTTTTCCCTTGCTATGCGGCGGCGTTCCATCTCTTTTTCATGAGCAATTTTCGCCTTGATCTTATCTTCAATGGCCTTCTTACGCGCATTTTCCGCATCCAACGCACGCTGAATAGCCTCCTGAATTTTCTTTTCACCCTCAATTTTCTTGCGGCTGACACGCTTGACCTCATCAACAAAGACACGCTGGATTTCAACTTCCTCCATGTCATAGTCCATAACAAGCTCTTCTGCCAGTCTCTTGAGGAGTTTTGGCTTAAGCTTACGCTTTTTCTGCTTTCCGACGGAATCCTCAGAGAGGGTGTTCGCCTTGAGCATCATATAGTTCAACGCTGTCATGCGATTGAGTTCGTTCATATACTCTGCGCTGACCATATCATTTGATTCTTTGACGGTTATTTCATAACCCAACTCGTTATATGACTGAATAAACTGCCACAATTTCAGACAAGCTCTGAAATTCGGGTTTTTCTGAATAGCATTTGTTCTCATAATAGGCGGTCTTACGGGAACGCAGTTTCTGAGCTCCTTCATAAATGAAGAATTAGCATATTCGTTAATAATTCTCTTTACTCTTTCAATGCGCTGGAAAGCAGTGGCGTTCTCTCCTTCAGGACCCACTTCGCCTTCAATTTCGCTGCCGGCAGACTGAGCCGAGACTTCAAGCTTATACTGAATCTTTTCACGTCCTCTTGTGAAATCACTTTCCATTTTAAGGGACGCCATATTATCATCGTCGGAAATATTGAAAAGAACATTATATCTTACATCAATAAATCTGACGAGGTTCTGCATAAGAGTGAAAACAAATCTGTTTTCATAAACCTCGTAGCTTTCCTCACGGAAAACGTTGAGAATCTGGTTAGGTGTAACATCATCGCCTTCAACCTTGGCAATCATATTTGTATGCTGAGCAAGGTGACGAATAGATTCGTTCGTGATTTTTCTGGCACGTTCAATGGGAACGATTTCTTCCTCCTGAACGATAAACTTTCTTGGAACACGGATAATATTGTCAAGGGGAATGATGCACGCTTCGATTTCCTCAACCCACTTAAGGTCGATCTTCTTATCAAAATATCTGTTGAACAAGGAATAGCTGTTCGTACCGCTGTTTATGGCAGTATCCATTTCGCTGTAAAACTCGTTATCGGAAGTTGCCGATGCGAGATAATCCTTGTATTCAAGATATAATTCAAGATACGATTTGTTCATTAAGTATGTCCCCTTTGACAAAAGTTATAATAACGGTTTCGGGATTACATAAGTCTCTTAAGGAGCTGGAGATACTCTTTACACTCGTTCATGTTTGCTTTACCGAAGTGCTTGTTAAGATATGTAACGAGTCCGTCGATTTCATCGCGGATGAATGAAAGGTTCAAGCTTTCAAACTTACGGAAAACCTTCTTGGCAAGAACAAAGTCAATACCGTCAATTTCCGTTCCGCCGCAGCCGACATATGCAGGAACGAATTCCTTGAGCTGTTTAACAATACGGTTACCGAAAGCAAGACGGAAATGCTCGATAACATAGTCGTCAAGCTCCTCAATCTTCTTAAGGTTCTCGTCGGAAACTTTATACTTGGTCTGGCACTCAAGGAACATGCCCTCAAGGTGCTTATAGCTGAGATTAAGCTCCTCTGTGTACGGAGCCTCAAAGAACTTACCCTTACTGTTAAGGTCGATTGGAATAGCACGGTCGTAAACCTTATCGGAAACAGCAAATGTCGAGTCATCGTTATTGATTGTACCGATATACCACATGTTCTCGGGGAGCTTGAGCTTACCGTCGATAACATGCTTCGGATCGGTCGGCCATACGCTCGGAACAAGGGAAACAACCCACTCATCTCTTGACGGCATCTCAAGAATTGAAAGAAGCTCAGCGAAATAATACTCAACACGGGCAATGTTCATTTCGTCAAGAACGGTAATGAATATTTCCTCTTTGAACGTAGCCTCATACATCTTTTTAAGAACTTCCGTCTCATTAAAACGCTTTGTGAATTCGTTGAAGTATCCGAAAATCTCAGTACGGTCACGCCATGAAGGCTGAACCGAAGCAATTGTAACAGGGTTCTTAAGGAATTTACCCCATGCATAAGCAAGAGATGTTTTACCGGTACCTGAAATACCCTGAAGAATTATAAGTCTTGTTGAAGCAAATGCGGAAAGGAACAATCTGATGATCTTGATCTCATAAAAAAGACCGAGACGTGAGCAAGCAAAGTTGCGGAACCTTTCGCAAATTTCCGGAAGTGTGATTTCATTATCAAAATCGGGAGCAACATAGTTCTCAATTTCGAGGTCAACCTGAGTACACTTGTAGAAACGGCTGTAATCGTCGGCTGTTTTATCAACCTCACCGTCTTTCTTTTCTTCCTTTGTCTCCTCGCCGTTCTCGTCATACGGGCTTTCACCGGGGTTAAGACCGAGCTGTGAAACCTTCATGGCAAGAATTCTCTCTTTCTCGTTGTTGAGCTTAATAACCTCACGATTAAGGTTACCGACTTCCATGAGAAGCTCTTCCTGGTCAACGAGAGTCTTTCGTACTCTTACATACTTTTTAATAAGCACAACAACAAGAATTACTATAGCTGCAAGCACCGCTACTGTTGCGATAACGGCAACGATTGCAAGGAGCCAATCGACGATAGTAAACTTTCCTGCCCAGGCTTTAAAGATTTTTATGTACTGCGGAATATTGAAAATATTGGCAATACCCAAGCCGATACCTTTAAATATACCCCAAACACCTTTTACGAAAAACTGGTTTAAAAATTCTGCAAGGAACTTTGTGATTGTCATTTCGGTCACCCTCTGTTTTTAAGTTTTATATTGGTATGAGTTGAATGTTATTTTTCTTCTTTATTTTGGGAGTTTTCTTTCTTTTGCTGAGCCAGATATTCATCAATTACCCTCTGCTTTGACTCTTCATTAAGGCTTTCTGCCTTGGCAGTCATAAACATGGAAATCAGCTTATAAATCTGCCAAATAAAGAACAGGGCGAGCGGAATTATGATGCAAATCATAAAGCCAGTTCTGCTTTGAAGGAAACTGAGCGCTGAACCGAAATTAGCAATCTTCATTCCCGTGAGCTTTTTTCCCGTTTCTTTGTCTATACCCGAGTTAACCTGCTTGGCGATAACCTCGTCAGGAAGAACGTTTACGGTATCCTCCATTCCTACGGCATCACCGGCTGTAACAAACGCATAAACCGAGCCGTCTCCGGCCTTCAGTATATCGGTAATTCTATGCGTATTATAGCCTCTGATTTTTTTGCCTGCCTTTTCACCCTCAATAATAGTGGTGTAAGTAATAACATCGCCCACCTGAAGTGTTTCGGGATCTTTAACCTCCTTGGAGATTATCAGATCGCCGGTTCCGAAGCCCGACGGTTCGCCGGAATCCATTGAATCAGACTGTACGGCAAATGGCGTATATCCGAGAACATTTCCAATGCCCATATCCGAATTTTTTGAGGTAAACGTCATAACCGTTATAATAATCGCAATTATAATTATAATAATCAGCAATATGTCGGAAATAACACCCCAAATGCTTTTCCCTTTTTCATTCATTTACAACATTCACTCCTGTATTTTTTTCCTAAAAAGGTCATTTGTCATCACAGCCGTCTGTGTTGACAAATCGCCCTTTTAGCTTAGGATCACGGGTGACACCGGGTTAGCGGTGTCACCCTCCCAAAGTGACGGGTTAAACTCGAATCAACGATTCGAATGTTCCGAAAATATACAAATTAGTCTATTTCAAGAACAAGATTGAAGTTAAGAGTTGAACCTGCGACATCGTTTGCGCAGTCAACATCGTTACCTTCCATCCACATGTAAACTCTTACACGCGTGATACCTGCTGCAACAGTAACTCTTGCCTGTGATGCAGAAGTTGCAAGTGTAGCCTCAAGCGGACCTGTGTAAGTTACGCTTGAAACGATATTGTTGTATGTGGAGTTTGTACCTACGTTAAGACCTGCTGCTCTGAGCGGGCTTGTGGTCATGATTCCGCCTGCACCGAGAGCAGAAGCAGCTGCAGTGTGGTTAGCGGCGTCAACTTCATAAACAACCTTCTTGGTTGTGTCTGTACCCGGAAGAACGCTCTGGATAGCAGAAGCGTTTGCCTTTTCAGCTACTGTGCCGCAGTTTACAAGTGCTACACGCATAGCTGTGGGAAGCTCAGGGTTGCCTTCGCATGTTATCTCCGTTGAACCGAACTTAACAACTGTTTCTTTCTTAACCTTTACGAAAAGGTCAAATGCAACAAATCCGCTGCCGACATCGGATCTTGCGTAGATGTCCATTCTGCCTGAATCATTGATTGATCCGTCGAAGAAATTCGGAAGGTTTCCGTTGGTTGCAAAAATTGACGATGACGGCTTAAGAGTACCGGGAATATTGTTCATATTTCCTTCATATGCCGAGAAACGTGTTGTTGTGGTGCCGGAAATCTCATCAGCTGTAAGCTTTGTTGTGAAAGCAGAGGTATTTGCAGAAATCTGAATACCTTCAGGTGATGTGACGTTCAATTCCATGGACTCGACTTCAACTCTTTTTGCCATTGAGAACCATGCATATGTAGCTGACGTAAGAACGATAGCAGATACGATAAGCATTGCAATGGCAGAAATGAATGCGCGCTTTTTGAATGTCTTTTTCATTATCTTTACCTCCATAAAGATTTCATGCCTTGGCGACCGTTAACGCGCCGCCAAACGCATAATTTTTATCCGAATTGTCTTTGATATCCGGAGCTTTGCATTAGTTCGATGAAATTAATCTTATATGTGTAGGCTTCCCGTCACGTAAGCTTATACATAATCATAATCAAATTTCATCGAGAGCTTAATGCTTCCGCCCAAAATGTCATTGACACAATCAGGATCCCAGCCTTCAAGCCACATTACTATCGTATATTTATGATAGCTGCCGGCTTTTGTAAGGACGTTCTTATCCTGCATGACTGTTGAATCATTTATAAACAGTTTGTCGTCCTTATTATATTTATCATTAGTGTCAAATACGTCGGTCGTTCCCTTTTTCGGCTTAGCGTAAATAGTGGGTGTTCCGCCGTCTTTGATTACCATAACTCTGACCGCCTCATCGGCACCGAGATTTACAGATTCAATCTGAAGGTTTGCGGTGTAGGTGACATCAACATCTCCCACATTCTTAGCATAGAATGTGTATGCAAAGAATTCCTTGCCGTTTGAACGGTTATGAGAACCGTCAATACTGTCAAGCTCTGCCGCCGACGGAAGCCATGTGTATGTGCAGTCGCCCATATCGTTTACACTTGCGCCACTGAGCACTGCCTTCATATCGGAGAAATCTCCGGATTCGGAAAGAAGAAGTCCTCTTGTCGGCTCCGACTTATTGATTATCGCTGTAAAGTCACCTGTATCGGTTACGCTCGTCTTGTTTTCAACGATCTCACGGATACTCGTTACTTCGCTGATGCTCGTCACGGGAACAATCGTTGTAACCTCGATCTCCTTAATGATCTCCTTGATAACTTCAACTTCCTTGATAACCTCTTTGACAACTTCTTTAATTACCTCGACCTCGCGAATGCTTGTAACCTCGCTGATACTGGTTACAACCGAATAGCTCGGAACCTCAACATAACGTGTAACATCGCTGTATCTTGTAATGTCACTGTAACGTGTAACATCACTGTACCTTGTTATATCGCTGTAACGTGTTATGTCGCTGTAGCGAGTAACATCATTGTATCTTGTTACATCGTTATAACGTGTTATGTCACTATATCTTGTTATGTCACTGTATCTTGTAACGTCGCTGTAACGAGTAACATCATTGTATCTTGTTACATCGTTATAACGTGTAACGTCGCTGTATCTCGTTACATCGCTGAAACGTGTAACGTCGCTGTATCTTGTAATGTCGCTGAAACGGGTGATATCGCTGTATCTTGTGATTTCAACAGGTCTGACGCTTGTAACTTCTTTTTCAATAGTCTTAATAACTGTCTCTATGCGCTCGACACGCTGTTCAATAACTCTTGTAATTTGCTGAATACGCTGAAGCGTCTGAATTCTGACGCTTGTTACCTCTCGAATACTGGTAACCTCTTTTGCGGTAGTTGTTGCTCCGCCGATATCATCAATATCCGCATCAAGGATCTTGTTGATATCGTCCCTGATCTGAGTAAGCTTTGCCTTGATGAAGCTGATCTGTCCGGGAGTAAGCTCAAGCGTATTGATTGCCGTGCTGACTGCCTGGGTCTCTCTGTCCATTTTATCAACAACTCTTTTTAAATCATCAAAGCTGTTGATCTCCGGAACTTCATCAAGCATGGCATCTTTGATTATGTCGTCATATTCTCTTCTCTCATTTATGTATGAGGAGCATCCGAACATAACAGAAAGAAAAATCAAAAGGAGAACAAGAATTATAAGAAGAATACGAATAACTGCTTCTCTTTTCTTAACCTTTTTGGACTCTCTTCTGACTCCGTATCGGCTCATGCGGTCCTGCTCGGGAGTGGCTCCGTCGCCGGGAAGCGGATTTTTTTTATCTTTCTTTGCCAAAGCCGCTCCCTCCTTAGTTGATTTGTTTTTCTTTCATCGCCTCGCCGAAATAAGATCCGGTGAACTGATCCGCTCCCATCTTGTTGAGAAGATCAAACATTTCCTTGGACTCTATTCCGTCGACCCTGACCTGCGTGTCTATCTTTTTGCAGAAATCAATGATTCCCTGAACCGTGTTCTGAACCTTTTCGCTTGTCATTATCCCGTCAAGCAAGCTTTTGTGAAGCCCGATATAATCAACGTCATAATGAGCAAGATGAGTAAGAGATGTATATTCAAGACCGAAATCGTTAATGGAAACCTTGAGGCCCATCTCTCTGAACGCCATGATATTTTCCATTACCTGATCCTTAACCGCTTCAAGAATACTTTCATTTATATCAAAGCAAAACCTGTCGGGAGAAATTCCGTGCTTATCAAGAATTTTCTTGATCTGAGCAACAAAATTTTTCTTTGCGAAGCTCTTGACTGAAATCTGAACGATTATAGAGTTCAGGTCGGCCTCACGTTCCTCGCAGCGCTTAATCGCTTCGCAGGCTTCTTCAACCTCCCAAAGATTAAGCTGAACGATCTGGTTTGACTTTTCCGCTATCGGGACAAAAAGCTTCGGTAGCATGACTCCCATAACCTTATCATTGATAAGCATTGAGATTTCATAATCTATCGCCATATTCAAGTGAATGTCAAAGACCGGTCTGTACCTGAGCTCAAGCGTTCTGAGCGTTCTGCCGGATCCGGTTTTCTTTTTGTTTTCAGCCATATGCGACACTCTCCCTCAATGTAAAATCCGCTGATACTTTTTGCCTTGTGGCCAACAATCGACAAAATACAACATCTTGTATTTTTGTACAAAAGGGGGCACTTATCCCATTGGCACACTATTACATATACATTACTTTAACATATTTTAAACGATTAGTCAATGATTTTTTTATCAAAAAGTGCAAAAATAGTTATATGAACTTTGTTCGATTGTTAATCATTTTTTAAATTATATTACAACGAATTATAACTGTATTCATTGCTCTCAGAACAGATAAAATTTCAGCATTTATTTTTTCCAAACCACTGTTGCTGCCGCAAATATAATCATAAAAATCCTTTGCTTCCTCGCTCATCAATAAATGCTTTTCCACTTCGCCGACAAGCTTTTCTTTCGCGCCGTCACTATAACAGATTTCCACGTCGGTCAGCTTGGAAATCGAGCCGAAAGTCATCGTGCCTTTGTCGCCGATTATTTGAGAACCCAGATAATCCTGACCGATTTTTGAATAGGTCAACGTAACTTGTTTATCGGCATAGTCAAGAATTGTCGTGCCGTAGCCATCCGCTCCGGTTGAAAGGAATCCTGCCGAAGAAATAATTTTTTCCGGCTCGCCGAAAAAATCAATCGCCGGATAAAAGCAGTAAATTCCGACATCACGCAGACAGCCTGTTTTCATTTCAGGGTTGAAAATGTTCGGGTTTTCTCCGCGAAGCAATGCGGGATATTTCGAAGAAAGCTGAGAGAAATCAAAATGAGCCGTTGAAATTTTTCCGAGTGATTCAAGCTTCTTTTTTATAATTTTTCTTTGCGAAAGATGCAGCATCATTATTGCTTCCGTGTAAACTAAATTCTTTCTCTCGGCAAGCTCACATAATTCTGTAAATTCTTCCGGCGTTATTGTAATCGGCTTTTCGCAAAGCACATGCTTTCCGTTTTCAAGCATCAGTTTGCTCTGGGAATAATGAAGTGAATTCGGACTTGCAATATAGACGGCATCAACATTGCTTTTCGCAAATTCATTCAAGTCCGTATAAACCGGAGCTCCGCCGAATTTTTCGGCAAACGCTTTTCCTTTTTCATATGTGCGGGAATACATCGCCGAGAATACGAACCCGTCAACAAGCTTCGCTCCTTTAACAAACTCCTCGGCAATCCAGCCCGAGCCTATAACTCCGAATTTTATCATTAAAAAATCTCCTTTCAAATCATATATAACTTTACACATTTGTATAAGCCGGTTTCAAGAAAACGAACTGACGCATTTAGATGCAGAAAGCGCTTAATGCGTCAGCCCTTTGGGAATTATTTTGATGAATTTCCGATGCTGACAACATTGACGATTCCGATAAATCCGAAGGTCACAAGAATTTGCATCAGCAGAACAAAAATCTGCGGCAAATCACATATGACATTCATCGCCGAAAGTATCAGCACAATGACAAAGCCCATCAGAATTCCGAGCATTGTCAGCAGACCCGAAACCTTGAACATTTGCCTCAGCGTTGAAGCGAGGCAAAGGCTTTTCATAAAAGTGTACGGCGTGCCGTCATGGATTGCAACAGCTCTTGCCGAAAGCTTGGGTCTTGATTTATATTTTTTGAAAATTCTGCCCGATGATGAGTTAAGAATTTTAATGTTGTTTAATCTCATGTCGAAGCAGCTTGAAATCATCGCCTCATTGACGTTCGGATCACAGTTGCGGACAAGAATACTTACTCCGCTGTCCCGAAGCTTTAAAAGATATGGGCGAATCTGTTCATTCGGAGCATAGTCGACAACCATCATCGCCGCAAGCTTATGTGCTATGCCGAGATACAAAACCTCGTGACCTGCTATAAGATACTTATCCTCATCAACCGTTTCGGGAATCTGTATGTTATGGTTCACCATCATCAAACGGTTTCCGAGAACGACCTTCTGACCGAAGATCCAGCCCGAAATACCTTGCTTTTCTTCATAGCTGAAGCTCTTGACGGCAGGGAGAAGATCACGTCTGTTTACAACCACCTGATCGAACACTCCCATAAGCGGTCCGCCCGAGCGGATAACCATTGCCGCGGCATAAAGCATCGCATCGTCAAGGCGTACATTTTTAAAATCCTTGAAGCCGTGCATCGAGCAAGCCTTTTGGTCAAAGAGATCTTTACTGTCGATAATAACAACATTCGTTCTGCAAAGCTCGTTAACGGCATCCTGACAGGAAATCATTCCGCCCTCCTTATTGAACTTTTTGTTTGCACGGCTGAGCGGCAGCTCGTAAAGCAGCGGAGCATAAGCAGGAACACACATAGCAAACGTTATTGAGAACGCAGCAAAGCCCGTCGCAAAATCTCTTTTGACCGCCCATGCAATTGCAAGATTTATCAGCGCCAGAAGCGCGGTAAGCGGAAGCAAAAATCTTGTTATTTTATCTGCCGAGGTTTCGCTCATACAAAGCTCAATGAGGTGCGCCGGAAATTTGGTCTTGCAGGAAAAACGAATTCTCGGGCTCGTGTTCTTAACGTTCTTTGCAAGCTCAACCGCATCTTTATCGTCGGAAATTCCTTCGATACTGTACAGCTTGTCCTTATTGTCACCCGTGCACATTTCCATTGCGTCAACCGTTCGCGAATGAACAATATAATTGTTTATCTCACCCGTCAAGAGAAGCACCAGCCCTGCGCCCGAAAAAACGCTGACAGTATTTTTGTCGGCAAAATAAAAAATCAGCATCAGTAAACTTTGAAAGAAACAAATTATCGCCGATATGGAAATCATCGTGTTAATATTTATTTTTTTTCGCCTGAGCATTTCAAAACTGCCGACTATAGATTGATTTGCAACAACAAGTCCGGCGCAAAGTAAAACAAAGTTTGAAAAGATGGTAAGAATTCTGTCGCCCGCAATCGTAGTTGCCGATGCAGAAAAAATGCTGACAAAAACAGTCAAGCCGAGAACCACTCCGAGCCCGACAATTTTATTCAGAGATTTTTTCTTTTGCGTGTTAAGATATCTTATTACTCTGCGTGAATCCTTCGTCTGCGAATATTCGATTCCCACAAAGCTTTCCGATTCTTTTCTCCTCGGCCTTTCCTCGTTCGAGGCAAACAGCTCTCCTATTTTACTGCTCTCCGGATCAAGCCCGTAAGGATCTCCGTTTTCATCCTTTTCAAGCAATGAAAACTTGCTGATTTTTTCTTTTCTCTTTTCAAAAAGCTCTTTCTCTGCTTCGCTCTCGTCGATTCGGTTCGGCGCTTCATCCCCCGTGTCCATTCCGCTGAAAACCATCTGTCCGCCAAGCTCGGCATCACGAATCTTATTTTGAAAATCACCGGCGGGAGTTTGTTCTCCCTCCGCTGCCTTTTCGTCTTCAAGCGCATCGTCCGCCGGCATGATTATAGGTGCGCCCTCAAGATCCTCCTGCGCCTCACCTTTCTTTATAACAAAGCCCGGCTTTTCGATATAGACCTCTCTTGTCGCTTCAAGGGTGGGAATCTGCCTTGTTTTTTCGTCCTCGGGGAAAGAAATACTTTCAACATCTTCCTCCTCTTTTTCCTCAAGCTCATCATCAAAAACTTCGTCGCTTGTTTCTTCCCTTTTCTCAGATTTGTTTTTGAATGACTCAAAGATTTTTTTGCCGGAAATTTTTATTTTTTTTGCGAATTCGGACAGGCTTTTCTTCGCCGAAGCTACGGCCTTTTCTTCTTTGATCGGCGCAACATCCGTCATTATTGATTTCAGCCTGTCATCACCGTCTGTGTTTTCGTGCTCTTCGGAAATATCAAAAGGCTTTATGTTTTCTTCCTTTTCCGTCTTCATTTCGCCCGACAAAAACTTAACGGCATTTTCCAGGCTTTCGGCTTCAAATTCATCGTCATCAATCTCACCGTCAACGCTTTGACCGGTCTGCCCTTCAATTACGATTTTCGCTTCTTCTGCATCCTTCGCCTGAACCTCGTCGGGTTCTTCTGTTTCTTCTACGGTCGGTTCTGCTTCGGATTCAGAGAATTCTTCATACGAGGCGGACTGCTCCTCGAGGACTCCGTCTCTCTCTCGGTCAAGCTCTTCAAGCTGCTTTCCTCTGTCGGTCAGCTCAAGTAAACGCTCGATATCCTCATGCGACCAGTTTTTTGCATCGGTTTCTCCGCCGTTTTTCTTTTTTATTTCTTCAATCAGCTCCATGAGCTGTTCGTTTGTTAAATCTGACAAGGATCTCACCCCTTAGCTTTGATTCCCGACCTCTGCCTTGCGACCTCATACATGAGTACACCTGCCGCAACGGAGGCATTGAGTGAATTTATTTTTCCTTTCATCGGCATAGACACAATGAAATCGCATTTCTCTTTAACAAGTCGGCTGATACCCTTTCCCTCCGAACCGATAACAAGTCCGACTCCGCCGTCATAATCAACGCCGCACCAGTTCTCTCCGTCCATGTCTGCGCCGTAGAACCAAATTCCTCTTTCCTTCAACTCATCCATAGTCTGGGCAAGATTTGCAACCCTGACAACAGGGACATATTCTACCGCTCCGGCCGACGCTTTTCCGACAACATAGCTCAGGGAAGCATTTCGCCTTTTTGGAATAATAACTCCGTGAACGCCCGTCGCCTCCGCCGTTCTGAGGATTGCTCCGAGATTATGCGGATCCTCAAGCTCGTCGCAAATAATTATAAAAGGCTTTTCGCCTCTCTCCTCTGCAAGTGCAAAAACATCCTCCATGCTTGCATATTCATGCGAGGCGGCATAAGCGGCAACACCCTGATGAGTTGAAGAATTGCACATCATATCAAGCTTTTTTCTGTCAACCTCTTTGATGACGACTCCAAGATCACGACATTTTGCAAGAATCTGTCCTATTGAGCCGTTACGCTCGCCCTTTGCCACAAGCAAAGTATCAATCGCTCTGCCGCTTTTGAGGGCTTCGGAAACGGCATTTCTTCCTATTATAAGATCGTCG
>ERZ859738.890-NODE-890-length-16697-cov-2.104254_pt1 | contig 16697 bp, 16 predicted proteins | sample MGYA00510122_ERZ859738 | MGnify/ENA primary metagenome ERZ859738 (study PRJEB30046, sample SAMN00715139) | human gut metagenome | study: EMG produced TPA metagenomics assembly of the A metagenome-wide association study of gut microbiota in type 2...
TCGAGACGATCGATGCGATCACGGCGAGGATGAGCGTATTTTTGAGCGCGTTGAGCGTTTCGGCGTCACGAAACAGCTCGTAATACCATTTGAATGAGAAGCCGGAAAAGACCGACAGGCTCTTTGCGTCGTTGAACGAGAACACCAGCAGGATCGCGATCGGCGCAAACAGAAACACGAAGATGAGGGCGGTGTAGATTTTTGCAGCTCGTTTCATATCACACACCTCCGTAGACGCGCTTGTTCGTGCCGCGCTTCATCAGCGCCATGGCCGCCAGCAGCGTCAATGAAACGGGAATAATGCGCGATAAACGTGCGGCCATTATGCTTCCTTGTCTTGATTAACGTAATGTCGGGATCGCTTCCTGCAGCGGTTTGCCGTCCAGCTCGCGTTCAAAACTGCGCAGACGTTTGTAGATGGACATCAGTTCCACCAGCGTTGTCCACGAGCTGATCAGGTACTGGAACGAGCCGCGCACCTGGCCGAAGACGTTGGTAATTTGCGTCATCAGCCCGAGGGTAATCGTACCGGCAACGATCGACGGAAACAGCAGGAAAAGGCCGAAAACGTTATCCACCTGCAGATAGAGGATGCGGGCGATATTGAAATACATATAGTGGAAATAGAGACGGAAATAGTTGCGACGCACCGCGCGGAATAGCTCGCGCACCGTCGGCGGCGTGGCGCGAGTTTCATCGTCCTCGCCATAAACCAGCTCTTTACGATAGGCCGCTTCCACGCGCTGGTTTTTAAACTCCAGGCCCGGCAGCTTAATCCCCACCACCGCCAGCAGGCCGGTACCCATCAGCGACCAGACGATAGCGGCAATCACCAGGCCATACGGCAGATGGCCGACGATAGGCAGGTCGGGAACATGTTCGGAGAGCGTCACCAGCACCGGCAGGAAGGCGATCAGGGTCATCACCGCGTTGATAAAGCTCACGCCCATATCTTCGAGGGTGGAAGCAAAACGCATGGTATCTTCCTGCACACGCTGCGCGGCGCCTTCGATATGGCGCAGATGCTGCCAGTGGGCCATATAGTGCTCGTTCATCGCCGTGCGCCAGCGGAAGACGTAGTGGCTGACGAAGAAGTTGTTCATCACGCCAATAATCACCGCGATGATCGCGATGCCGAGAAAGACGCCGATTTCCTGATAAAACTGGTTGATGCTGACCTTATGCGGGGTGGCCAGCGCGCTCTGGATCAGGTCGTAGAACGGCGCATACCAGGCGTTGATCGCCACCCCGACTTCTACCAGAAACCAGGTGACGAAGATGATGAGCGAGGTGCCGAGAATCGACCAGTACTGCCAGCGGTGCGGGCAGTAGACAAACCAGAACAGCGCGAACACGCCGACGCAAAACAGATAGTAAGCGTAGAACACCAGATAGTTGAGCGACCAGAAGCGCGCCGCGCTGATCGCCACATTTTGCGATGCCCCGGTGACCCGCAGCAGCCAGTCGCCGCCGCCCGCCTGCCAAAAGATCACGGCCAGCAGCGACCAGATAAAGGCAGTAATAAAAAACGGCCCCGGTTTGGGGAAAAAAGATTTAAACATCATTGTCTCCTGCTAACTTCTTATCGTTCTGCTATTGCTGTGTACGACGCATACGTCGGCCGCCGCGTGGATGAGCCCTCGCGGGACAGACGAATGATAAGACCGGATATCAACAGCTTAGTTCTGCTGCCATGCGTGCAGAATTGTTTCTGTGGGTTTCACCTGTAAAGGATTGCCAGGAATGATCAGCGTACGCCACACCTCATTGTCGTGGGCGATAAGCGTCGCGGCCTGCGCGGCGGGGCGGTCGGCGGTGGTGTGGGCATCTTCCGCGATAACAATACCGTACCCGCGGCTGGCGCCATTTTTAATGGTGGTATCGAGGCAGTAGTCGGTGGCGCAGCCGCAGATGACGAACTGCTGAATGTCGTGTTCGTCCAGCACCTGCGCCAGCGAGGTGTGATAGAAGGCATCGCAGGCGGTTTTGGTGACATACAGCGCGCCAGCCGGCTGCTCCAGCTCAGGAAGCAGGGCGAAGCCTTCGCTGCCGGCTTCGAGGCCGCCGGCTTCATCATGCTGAATGAAAATAACCTTGTCCGCCGCGCGCACCAGACGATTAATTTGCGCGACGCAGCGCTCGCGCGCCAGACGCGGCGTGGCGAACACGCCGTTTTGCATATCCACGACCATCACTACCCGTTGAGCCGTCATTGTTCTCTCCCACGAACCTTCAGCCAAACGGTCATCATACGCGCCGGCGAAAAAAGCCGGTATCCGAAAGCGTAAAAAAGTCTTTTTTACGCACCGTTACCTTTTTCCTGCAGGAATGTCGTGAATCCCGCTTTGTTCTGCGCCACTTCGTAGTATAAATACCCTCTTCTTTTTATTTATTTAATGGATGATCTCCGTTGAAACGTAGTTTGCTCATTTTTGCTGCGCTGTGCGCGGCGTCGTGGACCTCGGTGCAGGCCGCACAGCCTACCGTTGACCCGGTTTTCGCCTCGGATGTGGTCGATCGTTACGCCAATCATATCTACTACGGCAGCGGCGCCACCGGCATGGCGCTGGTGGTTATCGATGGCAATCAGCGTGTTTTTCGCAGCTTTGGCGAAACCCGCCCGGGGAATAATCAGCACCCGCAGCTCGACTCGGTGATCCGTATCGCCTCCCTCAGCAAACTGATGACCAGCGAGATGCTGGTGAAGCTGCTCGACCAGGGGGTGGTGAAACTCAACGATCCGCTGAGTAAATACGCCCCGCCGGGCGCCCGGGTGCCTGACTGGCAGGGAAAACCAATCACCCTGGTTAACCTCGCGACCCATACCAGCGCCCTGCCGCGCGAGCAGCCTGGCGGCGCCGCTCATCGTCCGGTGTTTGTCTGGCCGACCCGCCAGCAGCGCTGGAACTGGCTCTCTACCGCGACCCTGAAAGCCGCGCCGGGCTCACAGGCCGCCTACTCCAATCTGGCCTTCGATTTACTGGCGGGCGCGCTCTCCCCCGCCGCCGGCAAACCGTATCCGCAGCTGTTTGAAGAACAGATCACCCGGCCGCTGGGGATGAAGGACACCACCTTTACCCCGTCACCGGATCAGTGCCAGCGGCTGATGATCCCGGAAAAAGGCGCCAGCCCATGCAACAACACCCTGGCGGCGATCGGCAGCGGCGGAGTCTATTCGACGCCGGGGGATATGATGCGCTGGATGCAGCAGTTCCTGTCATCCGATTTCTATACCCGCAGCCAGCAGGCCGACCGGATGCAGACGCTGATTTATCAGCGTAACCAGCTGACCCGGGTGATTGGTATGGACGTGCCGGGCCGCGCAGACGCGCTGGGCCTCGGCTGGGTGTATATGAAGCCGAAGAACGGCCATCCGGGGATTATTCAGAAAACCGGCGGCGGCGGTGGGTTTATCACCTATATGGCGATGAATCCGCAGGCTAACGTTGGCGCCTTTGTGGTGGTAACCCGCTCGCCGTTGACCCGCTTCAACAATATGAGCGATGGCATCAACGACCTGGTCAGCGAGCTGAGCGGCGCACAGCCCAACATGCAGACGGCCAGCCAGTAAGCCCGGGGAAGGTTTCGCCGATGCGCCATAACGATCGTTTTGGCGAAACATCCCGCTGCCATTTCAGTTACACTAACGTCTTTCATTTCACAAAATCAGGCAAACCATGACAGATTTAATCACTCGCCCCCGCCGCCTGCGTCAATCCGCTGCGCTGCGCGCCCTGTTTGAAGAGACAACACTGAGTTTGAACGACCTGGTGTTGCCGATCTTTGTTGAAGAAGAAATTGATGATTACAAAGCGATAGAGGCCATGCCCGGCGTGATGCGCATTCCGGAAAAATATCTGGCGCGCGAGATCGAACGCATCGCCAACGCCGGGATCCGCTCGGTGATGACCTTTGGTATTTCTCATCACACCGATGCCACCGGCAGCGATACCTGGAATGAAAATGGTCTGGTGGCGCGTATGTCGCGGATTTGTAAGTCCACGGTGCCGGAGATGATCGTCATGTCCGATACCTGCTTCTGCGAATATACCTCCCACGGCCACTGCGGCGTGCTGTGCGACCACGGGGTGGATAACGACGCGACCCTGGAAAACCTCGGCAAACAGGCCGTTGTCGCAGCCGCCGCGGGGGCGGATTTCATCGCTCCTTCCGCCGCGATGGACGGTCAGGTGCAGGCGATTCGCCGCTCGCTGGACGCCGCCGGCTTCACCAATACGGCGATCATGTCCTACTCGACCAAGTTCGCTTCTTCCTTCTACGGTCCGTTCCGCGAAGCGGCCGGTACCGCGCTGAAGGGCGATCGGAAAACCTATCAGATGAGCCCGATGAACCGCCGGGAGGCCATTCGCGAGTCGCTGCTCGATGAAGCCCAGGGCGCCGACTGCCTGATGGTGAAACCGGCTGGCGCCTACCTGGATATTCTGCGCGATATTCGCGAACGCAGCGATCTGCCGCTCGGCGCCTATCAGGTCAGCGGTGAGTACGCGATGATCAAATTTGCTGCCCAGGCGGGCGCTATCGATGAAGAGAAAGTGGTTCTGGAAAGCCTCGGCGCTATCAAACGCGCAGGCGCCGACCTGATCTTCAGCTATTTCGCCCTCGATCTGGCCGAGAAAAAGACCCTCCGTAAACCCCGCCCCTCCCCGGTGGCGCTGCGCTTACCGGGGCCCGCAGTCCCATCCCGCATGTAGGCCGGGTCAGGCGCAGCCGCCACCCGGCGCAAAAACGGCTCCCTACCCGTCGTCTCCCCCGCTGCGACCGAAACTTCACCCAACTGTAATCTGAACGACATCTCCACCTTCTACTGTCTGGGCAGGACGGAGGAGGAGCCACTATGTTTAGTCTCGACAACGTACTCGATGACCTGTGGCCTCAGGCGAGGCCCGCCCCCTGGCAAAAGAAACTGTTAAAAAAGCTATTTTATGAGGAAGAGTTTCAACAATTTGCCGACCGTCACCGCCACCTGAAGGGGCTTGATACGGTCGAACAGGTGCTGGAATACCTCAATATCCGCTGCGCCATCCCGGCGCACGATCTCGAACAAATCCCCGAATATGGCCCGCTGGTCATTATCGCCAACCACCCCACCGGCACCCTCGACGGCCTGGCGCTCCTGTATGCGGTATCCCGCGTGCGCCGCGATGTCAAAGTGGTCACCAACCGCATGCTCACCCACCTTGAGCCCCTGAGCTCGCTGTTTATCCCGGTAGATAATATTCATGGCCGCACCGCTAAAGCGGCGCTGCAGCAGATGGACCAGCAGCTGCAGGCCGGCGGGGTGCTGATCTTCTTCCCGGCGGGGGAAGTCTCCCGCCTCACCCGTCGCGGCATCCGCGATAAAAAATGGCACTCCGGCTTTATTAAGCTGGCGGCAAAATACCGTGCCCCGCTGCTGCCGGCGTGGATTAACGCCCCTGTTTTCCGCCCGCACGCTGATATCAGACACCCTGCCGCTGCTCCTGCTGATGCAGCAGATGTTTCGCCGGCGCAACAGCAGCCTGCCGGTGCGCATCGGCCAGCAGATCCCCTGGTCGAACTGGTTCGATGCCCAGTCCAGCGCTCGCGAGCTTACCGGCCGCTGCTATCAGCACCTTGAACAGCTGCGCAAAGGGCTGCCGGGGCGGTTTAAAACCGAAAGCGCTATCGCCCGTCCGGAAGACCGGGCGCTGCTCAAACGCGAACTGCACAAGGCCGAATGCCTGGGCCGCACCGCCGATGGCAAAGTGATTTACCTCTGGCAGCGCAACGGCCAGGAGGACGCGCCGCTGCTGCGCGAGCTGGGACGCCTGCGGGAAATCGCCTTCCGCGCGGTCGGGGAAGGCAGCGGCAAACGGCGGGATATCGACGGGTATGACGACGACTATCTGCATCTGATCCTGTGGGATGAAGAAGACCTCGAGATCGTCGGCGCTTACCGCTTTATGCCGACGGCCATCCAGCTGGCAAAGCGCGGCCTGGAGGGGATCTACAGTTACAGTCTGTTCCATTACGACGGGCGGATGGACGATGTCCTGCAGCACGGCATTGAGCTGGGGCGCAGCTTTATCCAGCCGCGCTACTGGGGGCGTCGCGGGCTGGACTACCTGTGGTCCGGCATCGGCGCTTATCTGGCGCGCTATCCGCACTATCGCTATCTGTTTGGTCCGGTGTCGATTTCTGGCGGATTGCCGCCCGCCGCCCGCGATCTGCTGGTGGCGTTCTACCGGATGTGGTTCCCGGCGACGCATCCGCTGGCGGAGTCGCGTCGCCCTTATCCGGCGTCGCTGCCCGACGTGCTGGCGCAGTTTGGCGGGGAGGATTACAACGACGACCTGGCCCGGCTGAAGTCTCTGCTCGGCAATCTCGGCTGCGCGATCCCCCCGCTGTATAAGCAGTACTCGGAAGTGTGCGAGCCGGGCGGCGTGCAGTTTATCGATTTCGGCAGCGACCCGGATTTCAACAACTGCGTGGATGGTCTGGTGCTGGTGGATCTCACCTACCTGAAGGCCAATCGCTACCAGCGCTATATTGGCGCGCATCTGGGTGCGCAAAAATCGGCATAAACGCTTTTTCCCGGCTTGCGGCGCGTTGCGCCTTAGCCGGGCTATGGTTCACCGTTTCCGACGATTCGGTAGCCCGGAAAAGGCGCGTCAGGCGCCGCCTCCGGAAAGCAGCGGGCAATGCAGCATCCGCCTTTCTCCGCGGCTCGCGGCTGATGCCTTAACCGGCTACAAGCCTTACCCCGCCCGGTAATACGGCTTATCGCCGAGGATCGTCGCCCGGTGCATGATCCGCCGCTGCGGCAGATAGTCGGCGTTGGCGTAATGCTGCGTCACCCGGTTATCCCAGATAGCGACATCGTTCGGCTGCCAGCGCCAGCGCACCTGAAACTCCGGTTTAGTGACATGAGCAAACAGGAAGTTCAGCAGCGCTGCGCTCTCTTTCTCACTCACCTCGACAATTCGCGTGGTAAACCCTTCATTAACGAACAGCGCCTGCTTGCCGGTCACCGGGTGGGTACGCACCACCGGATGCAGCAGCGGCGGATGCTTCGCCACCGCTTCCTGCCAGCGCCGATGCTCGGCTTCGGTCTTGTTGTACTTATACTCCTGGAACGATTTGCGGAAATCGTGTTCGGCATGCAGGCCGCTCAGCAGCTGCCGGAAGGGTTCTGACAGCGCTTCCCAGGCGGCGATGCCGCTGGTCCACAGGGTGTCCCCGCCGGTCGTCGGCAGCTCTTTCGCCGCCAGAATGGCGCCGGCGGGCGGCGTGTCGATAAAGGTGACATCGGTATGCCAGTTGTCATTATCCGGCGGATTATCGTTGTGGGTATCGAGGACGATAATCTCCTCCACCCCTGGGGCGTGAGGGTAGACCGGATGGATATGCAGGTCGCCAAAACGCAGCGCCAGATCGCGCTGTTGCGCCGGGGTGATATTCTGCTCGCGCAGGAATACCACCTGATGACGCAGCACCGCGTGATACAGCTGCTCAAACTGGTTGTCGCTCAGCGGACGGGTTAAATCTGCCCCGCTCACCTGCGCGCCAATATACGGCCCCAGCGGGGTAATGCTCAGACGTTCACTCATTGTACTTCTCCATGCCAGGGCGTCAGGCGCCGCTGCAGCGCGCGCAGACCCAGTTCCAGTAAAAAGGCGATAATGGCAATCACCGCGATCCCCGCCAGCACCACATCGGTGGCGAGAAACTCGCCGGCAGACTGCACCATAAATCCTAATCCGCGGGTGGCGGCGATCAGCTCAGCGGCCACCAGCGTTGACCAGCCCACCCCGAGACCAATGCGCAGTCCGGTGAGGATCTCCGGCAGCGCGCCGGGCAGGATCACCAGCCACAGCACCTGCGCCCGGCTGGCGCCCAGCGAACGGGCAGCGCGAATCCGCACCTGCTGCGCGCTTTTTACCCCTGCCAGCGCCGACATGGCTACCGGCGCGAAAATCGCCAGGTAGATCAGCAGGATCTTCGAGGTTTCACCGATGCCAAACCAGATCACCATCAGCGGTAAGTAGGCCAGCGGCGGCACCGGACGATAGAGTTCGATCAGCGGGTCGAGGATCCCGCGCACCGTCGAGTTGAGCCCCATGGCGATCCCCACCGGTACGCCAATAAGCACTGCCGCCAGCAGGGCGATAACGATCCGCGTCAGGCTCGCCGCCAGGTGCTGCCAGAGCGTCGCATCCATAAAGCCCTGCGGCCCGGCGATGGTGATAAGCTTCTGCAGCACCTGGCCCGGCGGCGGCAGAAACAGCGGACTAATCAGCTGCAGCGCCGCGACCGCCCACCAGACGGCCAGCAATACCGCCAGGGTCGCCACGCTGAGGGTGAGCTCACGGGAGAGCGGCCAGCGCCACTTCAGCGTCGACTGACGCGGTTTGTCGTTCAGTACCACGCTCATGAGAAAGCCTCCCGTTGATCAAACACCCGGCTCAGAATGTATTCCCGCTGTTCAATAAAGCGCGGGTCGGATTTGATGCTGCGGCAGGATTCGCCCGCGACAAAGCGACGGCTGAAATCAAGCGGCAGCCTCTCCACCACCCGTCCCGGCCCCGGCGACAGCAGCACCAGCTCGGTCGCCATGAAGATGGCCTCTTCAATATCATGGGTGATCAGCAGCACCTGTTTGCCGGTCTCATGCCACAGTTTCAGCAGCAGCGTCTGCATCTGCTCGCGGGTAAAGGCGTCAAGCGCGCCGAAGGGCTCGTCCAGCAGCAACAGCTGCGGATTCGCCGCCAACGCCCGGGCGATGCCCACCCGCTGGCGTTGACCGCCGGACAGTTGCCAGATAAAGCGCTTTTCCGCCCCTTCGAGCCCCACCTTCTTCAGCATCTGCGCCGCCGCTTGCCGGCGCTGCGCTTTATCCACGCCCGCCAGCTGGAGGCCCAGCGCCACGTTATCCTGCACATTGCGCCACGGCAGCAGACCTTCATTCTGGAAGACCACCCCGCGCTCTGCGCCCGGCCCGGTCACCCGCTGACCTTCGAGGGTGATGCTGCCGTGCTGATAGGGCACGAATCCGGCAATCAGGTTCAGCAGGGTAGTTTTACCGCAGCCCGAAGGCCCCAGCACCACCAACAGCTCCCCACTCTCCAGCGTCAGGTTGATATCCGCCAGCGCCGGTTTACCGCCGTAGTCGGCGGAAAGATGCGAGATTTGCAGCATCGCCGCCTCCTTTACTTCACAAAGCGGTCAGTAACGTACTGACGATAATCGGTTCCCGCCGCAGGCACTTTGCCCTGCTCTTTCAGGAAGCGCGCGGTATCGACGATGGCCTGATTGACCGGCCCGTTCAGCGCCTGCGCCTGCTCAGCGGCGGTGAGATAGGTATTGCCCTTCACCAGCCCGGGGACATCGGCTTCCGACACGCCGCTCAGGCGCGCCAGCTTGCTGATGTTGTCCGGCTGTTTCAGCCATGCCTCCGGGTTGGCGATGTAGGGCTGCTGGGCGTCGATGGCGCTTTTAGCAAACGCTTTGACGATCTCCGGATGCTGCTCGGCGAAGTCCTTACGGACCACCCAGACGTCAAGTGTCGGCGCGCCCCACTCCCCAACCTGAGAAGAATCGGTCAGCACCTTGCCCTCCTTTTCCAGTTCGTTAACCGCTGGCGCCCAGACGTAAGCGCCATCGATATCCCCGCGCTGCCAGGCGGCGATAATCGCCGGCGGCTGCAGGTTAATAATCTGTACCTGGCCCGGCTTGATGCCCCAGTGTTTGAGCGCCGACAGCAGGCTGTAGTGGGTGGTGGAGATAAACGGCACGGCGATGCGCTTGCCGATCAGTTCTTCCGGTTTGGTAATGCTTTTCTTCACCACCAGCGCTTCGGAGTTGCCGAGCTTTGAGGCAAGCAGGAACACTTCAATCGGCACCTGCTGGCTGGCGGCCACCCCCAGCGGGCTGGAGCCGATATTGCCGATCTGCACATCGCCGGAGGCCAGGGCGCGTACCACGCTGGCGCCGCTGTCAAATTTCCGCCAGTCGACGGTCGCCCCGCTGGTTTTGGCGAAGGTGTTGTCCGCCTGGGCGACTTTCGCCGGCTCAGCGGAGGTTTGATACGCCACGGTAACGTTGACCGCCTGCGCCTGGAAGGCGGCGACAGCCAGCGCCGCCAGAAGAGTAATTCGCGATGTGAATGCCATAATGTCTGCTTCCCCTGAGTTGTTATAGGTGCAGTATTTCCGGCATCAGGATGGAGATGAAGTAATTAAAAATTCTGGCTAATAGCGAATCGTTTTTAGAACAAAAGCGGGAAAGGATAGTTGGTTTTGTGCGGTGAGTTAGTGGCAGATGGTTGGCGCCGGGCGGCGGCTACGCCTTACCCAGCATCCGGTTCGCGCAATATGTAGGCCGGGTAAGCGCAGCGCCACCCGGCAAAAACTTAGCGCTTCGCGTTAAGCGCGGCGATGTCCTTCGGCGTGGTGCGGCAGCAGCCGCCGATCAGCTTCGCCCCGGCCGCCAGCCACTGCGGCAGATAATCCGCCAGGCTGGCGCAGGCTTCGCCATGATGGTGCCAGGTCTTGCTCACCGCATCATAATGTTCGCCGGAGTTAGGATAGACCACCAGCGGCAGGGCCGTCAGGCTGTGCAAATGCGCCAGCGCCGCGGGCGTATTTTCCAGCGCGATACAGTTGATCCCCACCGCCACCACCTGCGGGTTATCCGCCAGGGCGGCCATCACCTCGCGCAGCGGCGTGCCGTCGCTGAGATGTTCGGCGTCGCGCAGCGTGAAGGAGTACCAGGCGCGAGCGCGGGGATACTCCTGCAGCAGGGCCGCCAGGGCCTGGATCTCAGCGAATGACGGCAGGGTTTCACAGGCCAGCAGGTCGGCGCCGGCATCCAGCAGCGCTTCGACGCGCGGGCGGTGGAAGGCCTGGAACTCTGCCGCGCTGCGCTGATAATCGCCGCGATACTCCGAGCCGTCGGCGAGAAACGCGCCATACGGCCCTACCGAACCGGCCACCAGCAGCGTACCGGCCTGCGGGTTCTCGGCGAGGTACGCCTCGCGCGCTTTGCGCGCCAGCTCGACGCTTTTGCCGATTAGCGCCCGGGACTGCGCCTCATCCAGCCCGCGCGCAGCAAAGCCCGCCGGAGTGGCCTGATAGCTGGCGGTGATCGCCACCTGCGCCCCGGCGCGAAAGTAGTCGAGATGCACATCGCGGATCAGCTGCGGGTTCTCCAGCAGCACTTTCGCCGACCACAGGCTGTCGGCCAGATCGCAGCCGCGGGCCTCCAGCTCGGTGGCCATGGCGCCGTCCAGCAGCACGAAAGGCTGGGCGGCAAGCAGGGCGGTAAACGGATTAGTCTGCGACATGTTGGGGCTCCTGAGTCATATTCCGTGAACGAGTAAGATACCAGGCACCATAGCACAGGGCCACGAAGGGGATCCCGCACCACAGCGCAATTCTCTGGCTCGGGTCAAAAGCGAGGCCCACGCAGGCCACCAGGCACAGCACAAAGCCCAGAACGGGCACCACCGGATACCAGGGAGCGCGATACTGGAGATCGCTCAGCGCCTTACCCTGCTGCAGATGGCGGCGGCGGAACATAAAGTGCGAGGCGCAGATGCTCAACCACACCGCCACCACCGCAAAACCGGAGATCGCCGACAGCGCGACAAACACCGTATCTGGCGCCACCACGCTGGAGAACAGCGCCAGCACGCCGCCCAGCATACTCACCGACAGGGCGGTCACCGGCACGCCCCGTTTATTGACTTTGGCAAAGCAGGCCGGCAGCGTCTTCTCGTTCGACAGCGACCACAGCATCCGCCCGGAAGCGTACAGGCCGGAGTTAGCCGCCGACAGGATCGCCGTCAGGATCACGAAGTTGAACATGTCCGCCGCATAAGGGATGCCCACCTTCTCAAACACCAGCACGAAGGGGCTTTTCTCCACTCCCGCCTGCTGCATCGGGATCAGCGCCGCCAGCACAAACACGGTGCCGATAAAGAAAATAATCAGCCGGGCGATGGTGGTGCGGATGGCAACCGGAATAACCTTATGCGGGTTTTCCGTCTCTCCGGCGGCAATGCCGATAAGCTCCGTCCCGGAGAAGGCGAAGTTCACCGCCACCATGGTCATCAGGATCGGCAGGCCGCCGTGCGGGAACCAGCCTTCGGCGGTGATATTGCGCAGGCCCGGCGCCGGGGAGCCATCCTGCATCGGAATGATGCCGAAAATGGCCGCGCCGCCGAGAATAATAAACGCGACGATGGTGACCACTTTCACCAGCGAGAACCAGAACTCGCCTTCGGCGAAGAAGCGCGTCGAAATGATGTTAAGGCCGAAGATCACTGCGCAGAACACCACGCACCAGATCCAGACCGGCACCTGCGGGAACCAGTACTGCATGCAGAATCCCGCCGCGGTGAAGCTCGACCCCAGCGCCACCGTCCACGTTAGCCAGTAGAGCCACGCCACGGTATAGCCCGTCGCCGGGCCAAGATAGCGCGCCGCGTAAACGTGGAAGGCGCCGGTCTCTGGCATCGCCACCGACAGTTCGCCAAGGCACTGCATCACCAGCCAGACCACCAGGGCGCCAATCAGATACGCCAGCAGCGTCCCGGCCGCGCCGGTGGTGGAGATGATATAGCCGGTATTAAAGAATAAGCCGGTGCCAATCACGCCGCCGAGCGACAGCATGATCAGATGGCGCGTTTTCATGGTGCGCTTCAGCTGCCCACCTTGTTGTTGTGTTGTGCTTTGCATTTTATTTTCTCACGCCAGCCCGCTTGCCCGGGTCATGATGCGTATAAACGTATAGACATCTAAACACCCAAAAGAAGAAGTGTTATACCGTGCCGCCGCTGAAAAAGCAAAGCCGCTGCACCAGGGCGCGCGCCGACAGCGTGCAGCCTGCCCCATTTTTGCGCAGCGCCAGCGGGCGCGCCACGGACTGACGCCTTATCGCGGCAGACAACGTTCTGGCACTCTCTTTGCAGCCTGTCGTTCAACACCTTTCTATCTGGCGAGGCAATACGTATGACAGAGCACACCACCACCTTAAAAAGAACGCTCGGCAGTTTTCGTTTATGGGGGATCGCCGTCGGACTGGTGATATCCGGGGAGTACTTCGGCTGGAGCTACGGCTGGTCGCAGGCGGGCACGATGGGGTTTATGGTCGTCGCCCTGGCGGTCGCCGCCATGTACTGCGCCTTTATTTTCAGCTTTACCGAGCTGACCACCGCCATCCCGCACGCTGGCGGCCCTTTCGCCTATGCCTACCGCGCCTTCGGGCCCACCGGCGGCTTTATCGCTGGTTTTGCCACCCTGATTGAATTCGTCTTCGCCCCGCCGGCCATCGCCATGGCCATCGGGGCCTACCTCAACGTGCAGTTTCCGGCGCTGGATCCGAAATGGGTCGCCTGCGGCGCCTACGTGATCTTTATGACGCTCAATATTCTCGGCGTCGGCATCGCCGCCACCTTCGAGCTGATCGTCACCCTGCTGGCCATCTTCGAGCTGCTGGTGTTTATGGGCGTGGTCGCCCCCGGCTTCTCCTGGAGCCACTTCACCACTAACGGCTGGGCGGGCGCGGACAGCTTCAGCGGCCTGGCGCTGCCGGGGATGTTCGCCGCCATTCCGTTCGCCATCTGGTTCTTCCTCGCCATTGAGGGGGCCTCCATGGCGGCCGAAGAGGCCAAAGATCCGCAGCGCACCATTCCCCGCGCCCTGGGCGGCGGCATTCTGACGCTGACGGTGCTGGCGATCGGCGTGATGGTCTTCGCCGGCGGCGTCGGCGACTGGCGCGCGCTGTCCAATATTAACGATCCGCTGCCCCAGGCGATGAAGACGGTGGTGGGCAACGGCAGCGGCTGGCTGCATATGCTGGTGTGGCTGGGGCTGTTTGGCCTCGTCGCCTCCTTCCACGGCATCATTATGGGCTACTCGCGGCAGATCTACTCCCTCGCCCGCGCCGGCTATCTGCCCGCCGGGCTGGCCTCCCTCAACCGCCGCACCCGCACCCCGCATCTGGCAATCCTCGCCGGGGGCGTGGTGGGGATCGCCGCGATCTTCTCCGACTCGCTGATCACCATCAGCGGCATGCCGCTGACCGCCTGCATCGTCACCATGTCGGTATTTGGGGCTATTGTTATGTATATCACTTCCATGGCGGCGCTGTTCAAACTGCGCCGTAGCGAGCCGAAGCTGATCCGTCCGTTCCGCGCCCCGCTCTACCCGCTGGCGCCGGCCTTTGCCCTCGGCATGGCGGTGCTCTGCCTGGTGACGATGGTCTGGTATAACCTGCTGTTGGCGCTGATTTTCGCGGCGATGATGCTCGGCGGCTACCTGTGGTTCCGCAAAACCGCAGCGGCCCGTGAACGGGCGCCAGTGGATCCTCAACTGCGCACGGTCTCCTGAGGAGGCGGCATGTATAAAACCACGCTATCGGGCCAGGTATGGCGCTTTGATAGTCTGAAAACGCTGATGGCGAAAGCGTCGCCGGCCCGCTCCGGCGACGCCCTCGCAGGGATTATCGCCACCTCAGCCGAAGAGCGGATGGCGGCGAAAATGGCCCTCGCCGAGGTGCCGCTGACCGACATTCTCGACAACCCGCTTATCCCTTACGAGCAGGACGAAGTGACTCGCCTGATCCTCGACACCCATGATGCGCAGGGCTTTGCCGCCCTGCGTCACCTGACGGTCGGCGATTTTCGCGACTGGCTGCTGGATGATGCTACCGATACCGCCACGCTGCAGCGGGTCGCCCGCGCCATCACCCCGGAGATGGCGGCGGCGGTCAGTAAGCTGATGCGCAATCAGGATCTGATCCTTGCCGCCAGCAAATGCCAGGTGGTGACGCGCTTTCGCAACACCATCGGCCTGCCCGGCCACCTCAGCGTACGCCTGCAGCCCAACCATCCCACCGACGACCTGAAAGGCATCGCCGCCAGTATGCTCGACGGGCTGCTGTACGGCGCCGGGGACGCGGTGATCGGCATCAACCCGGCCAGCGACAGCTTACCGGTGCTGGCGCAGCTGAACGTCATGCTGGACGATATTATTCAGCGCTTCGCCATCCCTACCCAGTCCTGCATTCTGACCCATGTGACCAATACGCTGCAGCTGATTGAGCGCGGCGCGCCGGTGGATCTGGTGTTCCAGTCGGTGGCCGGTAACGAAGCGGCCAACAGCGGCTTCGGCATCAATCTTGCCATGCTGCAGGAGGCCCGCGAGGCGGCCCTGAGCCTCAGGCGCGGTACCCTCGGCAACAATGTGATGTATTTTGAGACCGGCCAGGGGAGCTGCCTGTCGGCCAACGCCCACCACGGCGTCGACCAGCAGACCTGCGAGGCGCGGGCTTACGCCGTCGCCCGCCACTTTGAACCGCTGCTGGTCAATACGGTGGTCGGCTTTATTGGTCCGGAGTATCTCTACGACGGCAAGCAGATTATTCGCGCCGGGCTGGAGGATCATTTTTGCGGCAAGCTGATGGGCCTGCCGATCGGCTGCGACGTCTGCTATACCAACCACGCGGAAGCGGATCAGGATGATATGGACACCCTGCTGACCTTGCTGTGCGCCGCCGGGCTCACCTTCCTGATCGGTGTGCCCGGAGCGGACGATATCATGCTCAATTACCAGAGCACCTCGTTCCATGATGCGCTGTACGCCCGTCGCCTGCTGGGCTTAAAGCATGCCCCGGAGTTCGCCGACTGGCTGGCGAAGATGCAAATTATCGATCCGCACGGCGCGCTGCGGCTCACCGACGCCCGCCATCCGCTGCTGTCCGTCCTGCCGCAAGGAGCCTCCGTATGAACCGTCCCGATGCCTGGAACCCGCTGCGTGAATTTACCGATGCGCGGATCGCCCTGGGGCGCAGCGGCGCCAGTCTGCCGACCCGCGAAGTCCTCAACTTTGGTCTGGCCCATGCCAGAGCGCGGGATGCCATTCATCAGCCGTTCGCCAGCCAACAATTGGTGGCGCCGCTGGCGGCGCTCGGCCTCGACGCCCTGACGGTGCACAGCGCCGCGCCGGACCGTCATACCTATCTGCGGCGCCCGGATCTCGGGCGGCAGCTCGCCGATGAGAGTCGCACCGACCTCGCCGCCAGCGGCGTCCGCCCCGCCGACCTGCTGCTGGTGATCGGCGACGGCCTCTCTTCCTGGGCGGTAGAGCGCCAGGCGGTGCCGTTGATCCGCGCCCTGCTGCCCTATCTGCGGACGCTGGGTATCGGCCTGGCGCCGGTGGTGCTGGCGCATCAGTCGCGGGTGGCGCTGGGGGATGATATTGGCGAAACCCTGAAAGCCCGCGCGGTGGCGATCCTGATTGGCGAACGACCGGGTCTCTCCTCGCCGGACAGCCTCGGCGTCTACCTCACCTGGCAGCCTCATCGTCAGCGCCTGGAGTCTGAGCGCAACTGTATCTCCAATATTCGGCCGGAGGGATTAAGCCATGACGCCGCCGCCTTTAAACTGGCCTGGCTGCTGGAGCAGGCTTTTTTGCGCCGGCTTACCGGGGTGGGTCTGAAAGATGAAAGCGATAATCCGGCGCTGCATGGTAAAATAAAACCGTTGCCCCCTTTAAAATAATAAGTCACGCGAGCAGCAGAATAGATTTTTAATATTATCTTGTGCACCTGACTTTATATTCCGCCGCGTGCTGAAATTGCCCGGCGGCGCTTCGCTGGGAGGGGGCGACGGCAGCCGTTATTGCATGGAAGCCTATCTGGACCGCGCGTCGGAA
>ERZ859738.914-NODE-914-length-16436-cov-79.394726_pt1 | contig 16436 bp, 21 predicted proteins | sample MGYA00510122_ERZ859738 | MGnify/ENA primary metagenome ERZ859738 (study PRJEB30046, sample SAMN00715139) | human gut metagenome | study: EMG produced TPA metagenomics assembly of the A metagenome-wide association study of gut microbiota in type 2...
CCCCTACGCGAACCGGCTGAAAAAGCAGATCACCATCAACATCGACGGCGGCACCATCGACTACTTCAAGTCTCTGGCCGACGCAAAAGGCATCCCCTATCAGACCCTGATCAACCTCTATTTGAGAGACTGTGCCGATAACCACCGGCAGCTCCAATTGTCCTGGCAGTAATGCTTTTGCAAGACTGTTTTTTCATCCAACGAAACTACACAGCATTGTACAACAGGATGGCTGTACTTTTCATTGCAAAAAGTACAGCTATCCTGAAATTTTATTATTTTCCGCTAAGGCGCATTTCACGCATACGCAGCATCCTATTGACGAATAATATATATCGTGATATATATTAAATTAGGAGGTGACAGTTATGGAGACTGCAAAGATTTTTGAGAATGGAAGAAGTCAGGCCGTGCGGCTTCCGAAGAAATTTCGGTTCAATACGGATGAAGTGATCGTCCAGCAGCTCGGTGACGCCGTGATCCTCGTGCCGATGGAGTCCATGTGGCAGACTTTTATGGACGGACTGAACAGCTTCACCGACGATATTTTTGAGGATGGCCGGGATCAAGGCATCCAACAGGAGCGTGAAAATCTGTGACTTATATGCTGGACACAAATATTTGCATCTACGCAATGAAAAACAAGCCCGAACACGTATTGCAGCGGCTGAAGAAAGAATTGAATAGCGGCGTCTGTATTTCATCCATCACGCTGGCCGAGCTGGAGTATGGGATGAAGCACAGCTCCAATCCCGCAAAAAACGAGCAGGCGCTGCTTCGTTTCCTGATTCCATTGAGCATCCTTCCTTTCGGAGCTGCAGCAGCTTCGGAATACGGCGAGATCCGATCCTATCTACAGGATAGAGGTACGCCGATTGGCCCATTAGATATGCTGATCGCCGCGCACGCCAGATCTGAAGATATGATCCTGGTCACAAACAACGTCCGGGAGTTTGCGCGTGTTCCTGATCTGGTCGTTGAAAATTGGGCAATGTAGCATAACAGGATAGCTGTACTTTTCCCACAGAAAAGCACAGCTATCCCGACTATCTCTTCTTATATAGCAAGTACACTACAACATACAATACTGGCATAGTAATTGCCATACACATTATATTTTGCGGGAACATATGGTAGTAATCTTGTGCATTAAACGCCCCGCGAAAAACTGAATATGAGCCAAAAATGATATGAAACGAACCGCTCTCCATAGCACAGTAGGCCATAAAAAGTGTAATCGGAATAGCCTTTTCTTTTGCCAGTGCTAAAAGAAACTGTATGATAGCAATATATGAAGCATATGCAATAGCACAATGAAGAATTGGAATATACAGCGGAATTTTAGGAACCTTGCTTACGACACTTGCATTTATTTTCGAGAAAAGAACCATGATTGGCAGCATTTCTATTATTAAGAAAACACTCCACCAGAAGATTGTTCTTTTCAACAGCAGCGTTACCGGGGAGAGTCCTAATGCGTGCATATACTCTTTTGGCTCAGCCCTAAATGTCTCTCCAAAAATTTCTCCCGTCATGAAGGCTATAAAAATAGCTGGATAAAACTGAATGTATCGATAACACTTCGTGTATACAGCTGGTTCATTGCCCTCCCATTTTGCGCTGCATCTGGATGCTTCCGGGTAAATACAAGCAATAATTGAAAGGATAATAAGTGCCAGTAGCGGATACCTTACTACATGGAAATCGACTTTTAGTAATGATCTTAGCCGTTTCCATGATTTTGGCTGTAATAATTCCATATATCCTCCGTTGTCGGATCTACATTCTTATACTTATGGTTTGCACTGCTTTCTGCTTCTCTACTAAGAAATCTATATGCAGTTCCACCTTGGGCGGATGCTTCCGTTACGACAACAGCGTCATTTGGTAAAGTCGGGCTGTCTCTATTCGGGGAAAAACTCTCAAATAGTCTGCCATCCAAAGCATGACAAAAATCTATATACGTCCCCTGATATATGACTTCTCCCGATTTTAACATTAAAACATTGTCCGCAAGATGATTCATATCATCCAGAATATGCGTAGATAAAAGCACACTTTTTTCTTTAAAGCACTCTCGAACAACATGGTAAAAAGACAGTCGCTCTTTCGGATCGATCCCAGCCGTCGGCTCGTCCAAAACAACAACGGCGGGATCTCCCAGCAGTGCAGCTGCTATGCCAATCCGTTTTTGCATACCAAGCGAACACTGCTTAAATTTTCGATCTAAGAATTGTGTGACGTTGGCCTGTTTGGCAGCAGTAGCAATAGCTTCAGCTAGTGCATCCTTTTCAACGCCTTTTTGTGTCGCTATGAATTGAAGGATTTCTCTATTTTTTAGGCTAGGATAGATTGAAAATTCCTGCGGCAAATAAGATAACTTCCGATAAAATACAGAGTCGTTTTGTTGGATCCCATCAATAGAAACAGCTCCTGTCTGTGCTTTAAGACCGCCTACAATATTTCTAATTAACGTTGTTTTTCCACTACCATTTTCCCCAATTAAGAGTGTAAATCCAGTTGGTAGGTCAAACGATATATTTCTTATCGCGTTCTCTCCTTTGCGATACTGGAAAGATAGATTGCGCACTGACAGCATACATATCCTCCTACGTAACATAGCCATAATTCATGAGAACATAATCATCATAACAAATCGGAAAACCACCTGTATCATAAAAATAGAATATTAAAAATACTTTCTGGGGATTCCGAAAGTCCATATCTTGATTCTTCATCTCTACAATACCATTGCGTGCATCTATAAAAGCTCCCAATGTAAACATTTTCTCGTATAATGCAGCATAGTCTGTCCGGACATTATATTTTGCACGATAGCAAATACTTTCACCAACTCGCTGCTCACTTAAAAAACCTGAGAAAATGCAAATTGATGAGCTGGTTCCATGGATTTTATAGCAATGGCTCTGCTCAACATTCTCGATGTTCAGATTGGATATCACAGTATTCCCGCTTGAAACATCTAAGTCATAGCAAATAGGATTCCCATCATCTGCTTGCGGCAAAAATGCAAATCCGGGTGGTAGCGCCGCAGCCATTTTTGATGTAAAAATGTCTATGTTATTTGTATCGCTCAAATAATACACATACCCTTTATACACAAAGTCCAAAGGTATCTGTTTCTCTTGCGATACATTTTCCACATAGATTGTAATTGTATCTCCGTTTCGAGTATACCGAACAGGTTCGCCGTCATGAAGAATTTGCAAATCTTTAAACGAATCGTCCAACCGAACTGTCACTACGGATGATGTAACATTGTCTAATAGAACGTTGCACGTTACCTTGCAGATCTGCCCTAAATCAATTTCTCCGGAAATTGTGCTGATAGTTCCCCAGGACTTCTCTTCTATTGGCATATATAGTTTTTCCGTTGCGCTATACCGTAACGGAAATTTTTCTACATACAGAAACGCGCTGGCAGCAAGGCATATGCACACACCAATCGTTCCAGCGCACCATTTCCTAAGAAAATGTACGGATTTCTTCCCGCGCGGGTACCATGCTACAATGCAAATCATGAACAGTACCAACGCGGATAACAGATACTTAAATAGAACTCCAGCTACAAAAAATGTATCAGGCTGTGATCCAACGTAGTCCAAGGCCATTCCGCTTGGAAACGGAGACTGCGTTGACAAAATACCGGAAAGTATTGATTGCAGTCGGTCTGAGTTTCTGAACAGTAGCGAAAACAAATACCTATTTGGCATTCCAAATACACACGCGCACGGAGCCGCCAAAAGATATATATAAAAGCGATTACAAAGGAGTCCTGCTAGATACCCTATGCTCTCTCCCAGAAAAATCGTTATGCTCCATCTGAATCCGGTCGCAGCAAAAGTAGATATAGAAAACAGTATGTCCGTTTTCTGTATTACGGACATAATTGCAACATATATGATTAAAATGATCAAAATAAAGTGCGATGAAAAAGCTAACGCAAAAAATCGTGCAAGATGTGTATGCACAAGCGGAATCAAACAGGTATCTTCAAGAATCGTATTTCTTTGTGCAAAATATGCCGCAACACAAAAAGATGCTGTCAGCATTCCAACCCCATAATACTCCATATCCCGCAAGCTGATTGCGTAGTTTATATAGTTGACCAGCGGATCAAGAACTGCCGCAATCACAAACAGCAAAAAGGACAGAAGCAGGAATGCTACGTAAAATAGAAAAATGGGAGACCGTAGAATGACTTTCAGATTAAATTTGAATTTTGACATTTCCAATCCTCCATAGTCCAGCTCCACAGATGTGGAGCTGGACCAATTCTCACTAGAGATTCTATACGTTACATCCTACTGCTCACTGCGACAAATTTGTCGTTCCGTAAACACCCGCGTTCGACATCGCATTGATAACTGCATAATATGTTTTCCCATCAATTCCAACGAAGGATCTGCTATCGCTCGAGCCAGCTCCAATACCCGACATTGTTTCAACCTCGACATCGGATTTAAGCGAACGAATATAGTACAACGTTGCCGTATCCACATATGTTTTCGAATTACTGTTTACATTGATGCTCCAAGTTGCCGCCTCATCGCTCGGATACCAGAAGTCCTTCTCGTCCTTTCCGTCATAGGTTTTCGAGCCACCAGACCCCAGGTTGAAACTATAGGTGTAGTTATAGCCTGTCGTCGCTGCAAACACCGTGGGTACCATGATTGCGAGAACGAGTGCAACAACACAGATCAGAGATAGATGCCTTTTCACACTTTTCATAAAAATTCCTCCATTTCAAGCTGTTTCATTCGTACTTTTTTATATCTTAAAAGCGGCCGCTTTTTAAGAGCAATATTCTCACTATTGAGTATTTTAATATTTCACGAACCCCGTAACGTTTACACTTACATCCGAATTGTTTCTTACCGCAAACGTATATGTTCCATTTTCGGGAATTTCAATTTTCTTGTTGAACGCGCCATTCTCACCCTTCAGATAATGAAATACCCCATTCTTATCTATCAGTCCAAAATCGATATCTGCCGAGCTTGGAGAATACGTTGCATTAATCGTAACTGTTTCCCCTGCCGCCATCGGAAAACCAGTCTTTGCAGGCTTTAACTCTCCAGCCGTAACCGTTATATCAAATTTCCCTGATGCACGCCATGCGGCATCAACCGTTCCAGCAAAGCAGCTAATAAGCAAAACCACTGTTAGCAACGAACACAACGTCTTTTTCATTCTTTTTCCTCAGCCCTCCCATTCAAAATCAAACCCATTTACACCTTGATCCGGTATATCAACGATTTCATTTTCCATATCTTCAAATTGCACGCCGCTCATCTCATTGTTCTTAGGTCTCATTGCAAGCCACATACAAGCTAAAATTGCTACGCCAGCTACTAATGCAATTACAGCGTATCGAATCTTTTTCTTATTTTCTGCGCTTGTAGTGGCATTGCTTGTTCCATTGTCTTCTACTGGCGCCACTACTTCTTCAAGTGATTTGCCATCGGCCGTGTCGCTGCACAGCCAATCCAACGATACATCGTAGATCTTTGCCAGTGCCTTCAGCTTGTCCATGGACGGCGTCGTATCTCCGCTTTCCCAGCGAGTAACCGCCTGCCTAGACACGCCCAGCTGATGAGCCAGCGCCATTTGTGAGATTCCAGCTTTATCTCTTAACACAATCATTTTTTCTCTAAGAGTCATGCGCTTTACACTCCTGATTCTACATTCAGATCCCATTAGATGTAAACCACGTGTGGTTTACATCTAGGCAACTCAGAGTTGCCTCTTTCATTTTCTGACCTTTTCATACTCCGAAAGTGCCGATTTCTGCTGATCCCGGTACTGCGCCATCAGATCACTGAGCAGCTCACTGACGCTGCGTCTTTCGACATAGGCAATTTTCTGAATATCTTCATACAGGCTCGGCAGCACAGACAAACTCACCCTCTTCCGCAGCTCCCGATCCTCCTTCGGCCGGCCGCGGCCAGAACTACGCTGCATTGTCTCCTCTGCCGGCTGCTGCTCAATGATGCTGCCAACAACAGACGCTCTGCGCCGGCTCTCACGCTCTTTCAAATTACCCATTTTCAATATCCTCCCGGTCGAACTTTCCGCTTATAATCATCTTCGCAATTGCCGTGTATTCTTTCGCAATTTCACTGCTCGGTGCCTGCTCCACGACCGCCAGGCCGTCATAAATTCCTTTCTTCGCCACTGCCAGCCGCTTTACAACCCCGACGAGATTATACTCTTCCTTCAGCAGCGCAAGAATATCTTTATCGTCCGATACCCGCGCATCGTAGAGTGTCGCAATCACACCCAGCACCTTCAGCTCCGGGTTAATCAGCTCTTGGATCTCCCGAATGCTGTCCTGCAGCTGCGTCAGGCCACGGTATGCCAGGTAGTCCGTCTTGACAGGGATCAGAACGCCGTCCGCGCAGGAAAGCGCATTGATCGTGAGGATTGAGAGCTGCGGCGGGCAATCGATCAGAATATAATCATAGCTGTCTTTGATCGGCTTCAGCGCCCGGTCGAGGATCTTCTCCCGGCTCGCCCGCGAAAGCATCTCCATCTCCATCGGAGCCAGGTCAATAATCGACGTCACTATGTGAAGCCGATCATTGATTTTCTGTACGCACTCGCGGATCGGCGCGCCGTCTTTCTTCAGAACGTCTACAATCGTCTTCGGAACCTCCAGCGGCTCCATGCCGACGCTGATCGTCAAGCTGGCCTGGCTGTCTAGATCGATCAGCAGCACGTTTTTTCCCTCAGCAGCCAGCGCAGCGCCCAAATTGTGCGTTGTGGTCGTCTTCGCCACGCCGCCCTTTTGATTTGCTATTGCGATTACTTTCATTGCAGCATCTCCTTTACCTAATTTAATTATATAATTTATATACATTATATATAGAAAAATTATTTTGTCAACACATCATAATAGCAAAAAAACACCAGTGGACGATGCCACTGGTGTTTTTTTAGACAATATATAACGACCTCCAATTTGGAAAAACGCAGATTTACTTGTACCGCTCCACCTTTATTTTCCGGTTTTACAAAATACCAAGATCTTCTGAGCTAATGATATTGGTCCGTTGTCTCATCCTCCAATGATCTGCCTATACTCCATGTACATACCCTCAACGCTTCTATTTCTTGTCAAATTCGTTCCTTCCAATTCCCTTTGCAACTCTTTTAATTCGTTGATACGATTTTCATGTTTTTCCCTCATCGCCACATTCTCAGGATTTTCATCCACATCTCCACCGCTCAGAGCTCTTACAATCTTATCACTGCGGCGAATTTGATATGCAATATTTTTACTTAGAGCTTCTTCTGTAAGGTTGTTCCCATCAATTTCTGGCACCTCGTTTCCACTCTCTACAACTTCATACTCGACAAAATTATGAGCATAATAAAATTCTTCATCTCCAGAATCCAGAAACTCTTTCTGACTCCTCTTCGATATATTAAGCTCTTTTGCCTTTGATGCAAACTCCTCCCTGCCAATTGTTTCGATTCCATACATATCTCGCTCTTCTTTGCTCATTATTTCAGGATTCATAGGCATCGAAGATTTCCCTGCAGTACCAGCCTCCAAATTTCGATACGATGTACCTGTTTCCAATAACTCATACCCTGGGCCAAGAATATAGTATTCTGTAGAAATCTGCACTGTTTCATTAGGCTCAACATCCACTATGAACCAGAAAAACTGTCCAACATCTGACTCATCCGGTGACCACATCCATTCCCGATAAAGATAATCACTTCGTGAAGTTTCCCCGTCGTTGGTACTCTTCATTGCATCTAACAGACTCAAAACCGACCATACATATGATGCCCCAAGATTATTAATTGCTGTAATTGCAAGCCCGACCACTGCACTCGCTACAGCCGCATAATCCGGTTCTGACCCAGTCGATTCTGGCGCTGAACCCAAATATTGCGGGCTCGAACTTGTCCAAAAAGCAGCATTATCCTGATTCGATGTGCAGCTTATCTCCATGCAAGCCATTCTAATAAGATCTGCATCATATCCAGTACGCCAATTTGCTGATGCTGTTCCTGCGAATTTATAATTAAAGGCCCATGCCTGCCTCGCGCTTGACCACTCTGCTCCCATAAATGCGATAGAACTTGCTGCATAGACATCTGCCCATTCTGGATATCCATACGACAATGAATTTGATTTTTCTGTTGACCTAATAATTGTATCTGTTGATGCATAGCAAGTCATTCCACTCATATTTATTAGCATACAGCAAATAACAATCACACTCAAGAAACGAAAACTTCTCTTCATTATTTTTCTCCTTTCTCAGGTATATGAGAAATTTCGACAACCACTTCGTCATCATCTATTCCCCATATAATCGTTCCATCTTCATAAGTTGCTCCACATTCTACAGCGAACCTCAGTTCTTTGCCCTTATCCAAATCTCCATGAAATAACGCATCTATTATTATAATTCCATTCCCACCTCCAACCGGAATGTATTCATGAGACCGCCCAACTTCAACCCCAAGAGTGTATCTTCCATCTGTATTTCCTGTATTCCATATTTCAAAATATGAGACATTATCGAATTTTTCAATATGGTTTGGGAATGTGCATAAAACATCCACCAATTCACACCCCGGAGGAAAATAAAATGCTACGCCGCCCCAATCTTCAGGGCCAATGCTAACAAATGAAATTAGTCTCAATTCAATTACATTTGGATTTCTTTCATAACATATCACCGTTCCTTTTGCTGCGGTTCCGAGCTCTTTTGCGTCTACAGAAAAATCTTGTTTTCCCAAGAGTTCAGAAAAATTCCATTCCTTTTCGCTTGCCTTTTTTTCTTCTGCATCTTTACATCCATACAGCAAACAGATACATATGCTCAAGCAAATGTATAAAACGAATTTTTTCACTCTCTTCTCCAGCACATTATTGCTCCTTATAAAACAAAAATGCGCATGAACATACTTCTACAGAACTGATGTTCATACGCCCACACTTACGATTTTAATTCGGCCTTCCCAGCATTGAAAAGAGGAATATTTTCAGCCCAGTTCCTCTCTGATATGGTGCATAAACTGCCTATTGTACATATCGATTCCCCCATTCCTCTGAATTTTCCATGTCGTCAATACACTACACTTGCCTTTTTGGGCCTTACATTTCCTGTAATATACACCATTGTAGGCCCCATGCTAATCATGTAAACGATAAGAACACCCGCAATAAATTTCCTTGTTATTTTCATTGTCATTCTCATTCATAGTACAATAATTTAAAGTTGCCTTTTGCTTGCCGAGCCCAATTTAAGCATAAATGCAGATTGTGAAGAAGTAAAGAAACCCAATGTAACATCGATGCAACTGGCAGTTGCTTTTTCTATATTTTCGCTTCACCCTTTAATTTTCTACCCATTTTTGATATAATTCTCAAGCTGCGACTCCTTCCAGCGGGAGGAGGTGAACGCATTGTCGTACTTAATCGCCTTTGATATCTCCGTACTGGCAAGCGTAGTTTCATACTACATCTGCAAGTGGCTGGATGGAGATAGTTGACTCCGCAGCACCCGGCCCAACGGTCTGGTCCACCGATAACGTACAAAAAGCCCTCCAGAAGCTGCGACGTCTGGAGGGCTTCGCTACGCCTTGTGTAGTTTTCTTAACCGCCTTTGCTCGGTCAACTGTAGTTTAGCAGCTTCCGCTGATTTTGTCAACGGATGATCCTGTCGATTGGCTGTATTCCCGCATTATATTATATACCATATATATAGTATATAAATTATATATCATTTTCCTTTATTTCTTCAAAACAGATCACTATGCGTTCCTGTTCTGGTTAAGCATAGAACAAGCTCATCATTCTTGATCTCATAAATCAGGAGCCAGTCTGGGGTTATATGGCACTCTCGGCATCCGATATAGTCTCCGGACAGGTTATGATCCCGATAGATTTCTGGCAGCGGCCTCTGTTCAGCCAAAATAGTGATTACTTCCTCCAACAGCCGCACATCATAACCTCTCCGAACAATCCGCTTGTAGTCCTTCTTGAAGGCCGTCTGATACCTAATTGTCAGCATTCAGATCCTCCATCAGGTCTTTTACGGAGGAAAAAGATCTGCTCATACCAATCCCATTCTCTGCATCCTCGATTGCTTTCCTTGTTACAGCATTCGGCACTTCGCCGCCAATCTCAAAAGGAATGCGATATTCACGCACCGCCTTCTTCGCAAAAATATTAATTGCGGCCGTCATCGTCATTCCCATATCTGCGCAAAATGCCTCAAACTGCATTTTTAAGTCGCTGTCCATCCGGATATTGATGTTTGTGCTTGCCATTATCGCAGCTCCTTTCTGTTCTTAACATTTTTATTGTATTCTATTTTATTTGCATTGTCAATACATCTGTTCCATTGCCTCCAACTCGGTCATAGACTTCACGACACCATGCCCGGCACGAACCTGAGTAAGGCCGCGATCCAGCTTCCGCAGATACACAGAGTTTCTTTCGGCCTTCTCCATTTCACTGGACAGTTCCTCGCTGATGATTACCACGTTTTTATCTTTCTTCCGTGTGTCAATTACAGTTTCGTCAATCATATTGTCTCACTCCTTGCATTGTTTCTTGTACTTTTCATTGTGCCACTTATTATGAAGACGCTGCACAGTCTCATTTCCATTTTTCGGGCAAATATGCCCCGCAAAAGCAATCAATAATTGATATAAAGTATATAAATTAAATAATATATATACTTTATATCACATAAATCCGCTATTTCTTTTTGGCTTAGTACTTGTTATACTATTTCCGTGCAAAGAAGAAGGATTGCGCTCCATGAGGATGTAATAGGAGGGAATCTGCATTTATGATTACACGCAAAGAAATTGACTTGGCTGCACCGCTAACAACGCCACAAATAGAAATGCTAACGGCTCTCGCAGCCTCTCCATCGACCGCAGATGTAGACTGTCCGGAATTAACGGCAGCACAACAAAACAGCTTCCATCGGCTCATCCGCAAAACGGAATCCCGCTTTGTCTCAGGTGACACAGATACATCGAAAAAGTAACGTTATTTTCTGAAACAATCATCAGGCAACCTTGTCATAAATCTACATATCGTAAATAGTTTATATAACGTATATACTTTGCGCAAAGTATATACGTTATTTTGTTTCCCACCACTTTCGGATCGTCTTTGGATCCAGCCCAGTGTCTTTATGGCAATCAGCTTTTTTACCAGACGGATTTGCCTTTCTCCATTCGTAGACTTTCATCTGTGCCGTTGGGCGACCATCCGCAGCCTTCATTGGTATCCCTATTGCTTTCATATCCTCTTTTCGCCTCCGCGCCAAATAGAGATGCTTTTCCTGCGTTAGCCCGTTTCTTCTGTTCCGCTCTATATGAACGTCTGTCAGCGCCTCTATATCGGAAATCGTAAAGTTGTAATATTCCCGGTCATACGCCTCCAGCGCACTCTTAATATCATCCTCAGTCAACGCATTCTCATGTTGCACCATCTGGAGATCCTCAAATGCAATCTGCATATCCTTCCGAAGCTGCGCCTTCGGAACATCGCATTTATAGGCGTAAATTGCCATACACATCAAAAAGAAATACCGGTGTCCGCCCCGGATTGATAATATCTGCCGCAGCCACCAATGGTAAAGTGCATACGGATCGTCGCCATGTACCTTTCCTGCAATGTCCCATTTTTTCGGGTACTTTTCGCCCTTGACAATAACTCGCTCATACCACTCCGGATATGCTTCCCGCGCTGCCGCTCTCGTTATCTTCGACGGTCTAAACGGCTTATTGACATCCACCCGATTTTCCGGTCTGGCATAAGCGTTCAAATATTCCAACGTCACCGGCTCGCCGGTCCGGAACGCCACAATCTGATTGCCATGCTTTTCGTTGATGCTGCCAACCATGCGGAAGCTCTGGTTGATGGACTGATACTGAATCTCTTTGTTTTGCGACGTCGCCTTGTATTCCCACATCCGAAACGTAAGATCATACTTTAGGCTTTTCAACTGGATTTTAATATTCGGGTATAGATCGATCGGCTCCCGGAAAAAATAGCAAACGTGCAGACCGGTCCCTGACAGAACGAGATACGTCGGCATCGGCAAGCGGCGAAGCCGCGTCGGATCGCCGCCAAATCGCAAAAATAAATTTCGCAACTCCTTCAGACCAACACCATCCAAATCGAAGATCAGTGCGTTCATCCGCTGCGCGTGCTCCAGCTTATTGGATTTCCCGCGATAGGACAGTCCGCTGCACAGCGTCAGCGGATTTTGTTCGATAAATTCCATGTAATCATTTTCCCACTGATCGGAGAACATGATTCTTCGGCGCATTCGATTAAAACCATCGGACGTTTGCTCCCGATACAGATAAATTGCGTTGGGATGAGAATAATCCATATGCTGCTCGTCAGATCGCTCGTTATTCGGGAACATCTCTCTGTAAAAATCATAGCCGCTGACCTCCGGAAATTGAGAACTCAAATACTCATATCCTTCAGTGTAATTCTGTGTCATACACAAAGTCCTCCCAGTAAAAGAAAAAGAAGCAAAAAGAAAAGTCCGCTGCGGCGGGGATTCCAAACCATCCGGATTTGCCCACCGCCTTTCCCACAGGCTTACGCCTGCCGGTACGCCCACAGGATTCCCCACACCATAAAGGCGTGGAGAATCCTGATGGACGACCTTGGAAAAGACCGCGGACAAATCCTACCCTGCTATCGGATGGGCTGCGCCCCCCGATCCAGCACCCAGCAAATCGCTACAAACTGCTGACCCCTGCTCGCTTCCTAAAAAGAGAAATTTTTTATTTTTTCGCAACAAAAATCCAGCCCCTGTTCTAGCCCTAGATCCCTATACGGGGGCTTAGATTATCAATAGCTTTTTCCCTATTTTTTGACCGTTATTATAGCCTGTCCAAAACGCGATTTCAAGGGTTGCGGACAGGCTATTTTGCTATCCATTTTTTGTTCCAGCCCGCATATCTGCGGGGACGATTCCAAGCGGTTTTGTGTGCTGAATGATATATTCCCAATAGCCAACTCTATAGTTTGCCCGAAGCTGCCGTGAGAATAGCGTATTGTGCGCTGCTTTGATTTCTTTCCAGTTTTCCGTTTCGATTAAATTCTCATAGCTGCTCCCGCTGCAAATCATCGTAATGCCCACGTCGGCAAGCAAGCCATTTTTTCTGGCCAGAAGATCTTCCTCGATCAGCTGCCTTGCCTGGCTCTCTGTAAAATCGACCGAGTAAGGACTCTGAAGTACCGTCTCCCATACCTTTGCCGTCAGCAGCTTATTCCTGCCGGTTTTGTACCGTATTTCTTTTTCGGAGGACATCACGACAACATACCCGGTATGTACCTTTTTCGGTCGCAGCCCTCTATCCGCATTTGCTCTTTCCCGCGAAATTCTGAGAAGGTTCGCGTTGAGGGCGCGCTGGTCGGCGATTTCAGCCGTTTTCCGCTCCACCTGCTGTAAAAGGTCGTCTATCTGCGCTTGCGCCCTCTGTGCAGCTCTGTCGGCCTCGTGTGCCGCCTCCTGTTTTACTCTGGATATCTCCCGCGCAGCGGCTCTTTCTGCTTCCTCTTTTTCGCGCTTGGCTCTATCGCGCTGATTTAGAAGCATCTCATATTCCTGCCTTGTTTGAATTACATGGGTACACTCACCATCAAGGCTATCCAATGTTTTATAGCCTCCCATTCGTTTCCTTACGTACTCGATGCCTCATTCGCCTCCCATTAAAGGCCGCGGATATAGTTGTCCGCTACAACACTGATTCTATTATGCCCCAGCGCCTTGCTGCAGACCAGCATAGCAGCCTTGTCCAGCTTCTTGCCCGCTTCATCCTTGCGGCAAGTGTAGACGTCACTCTGATATCTTTTTCCGGTTCCTTTATTCACCCGGTCAAACGGAATCTCACTGATCTTTCTTGCATGAGCTTTGTAGATAGCAACTGCGTAATCTGAGCGGTAACTATGAATATCCGCGCATTGGTGAATGAACTGCCAGACCTTTTCTTCGGGCAGCGTGTTCTTCATCCGGTCGATGATCTGTGTCTGATTTTTCCCTATAATGGGGCTTACGCGCTCCCTACCGCCTTTTCCGTTCCGCACATGGATGAAATACTCGCCTTCAAACATTCGCGTGTCCTGTAGCATCTGAAGCCGCTTCGTGTCACCCGGCGTCCGCTGCTGCTCTGGGATCTGTTCTAGCGCCGTGATCTGCGCTTCGATCTGTTCCCGTGTCACCAGATCCGTTCCCTTCAGGTCTGCCAACTCGCTGCGTCGCAGCCCGGTTCCCCGGCAGAATTTTATCAGCTCATCGTTGTTAGCTTCCGAGAAGTGCCGATCCCGCTTGGCGTCTCCCCTGCTCCGTTTGATTTCTGATCGGTTCCGCTTCGGCGGCTTGAAGTAGTCTTCATCGTCTGGTTTTATGCCATACAACTTTCCCAAGGCTTTCGCCTCGGCCTGAATCGTCCATGCAGATAGATCCTGGTCAACTCGCACCTGCAGCCACTCGTTGACATACCTTTTTGCTTTCTTCAGCGTCGTACATTCCGGGTATTTTTCCTTGACATACTTCAAGAAGTACTTTATGTGCTTCCAGTAGGTCTTGTATGTGTTGACCGAGAAGATCTTATCATCGGCTGCCCCATTCAAAACTGCCTCGCGCTTGCTTTCGCCCAGCGCCAGCATAGATGTCAATTTTTCATACGCCTGCTGGTGCAGATCCTTCGAGTATGATTTGTTTTTTCGCCCCAAATGGTAGCCCCCTTTTCACTACGATATATAACTTACATAAGTTATATATCGTATATACTTTATTTCAATTATATCAATTATTTACATTATATCATCGTTCAAGCTAAGCCGCTTCACGTCAGTTTCCGAAGAAACCTCGACGATCAGCAAAGTACACTTTTTTAAGTCTTATGTGTGACTGTTTTGAAGATTTCTCTTCTACACTTTTTTCTTGCTTATGTGTGCAGCCTATTTATTAGCGTCTACGGCAGTTGAGGTTCTGTCGAATCCTTTTCCGAGGGATCAGCTCTCCAGTGCTTTCTACAGTACACTGGCAACGTTCAGTAGGTGGATGGTGAACAGATGCGTTCTGCTTACCTGTGCTTTCACAAAGATTACTCGCAGCAGGGTCCATGATGTGCTTTCCAATTCACAAAGGTTACTACGGCAAGCCCACACATCACAAAGGTGCATCATACCTTTTTAGCGGCTCTAAAATAAAAACTGCTAAACCCCCGGCAGCTACCGGGACGCTCTAGGCCTAATTACTATTTATACTCGCCCAGACGAGTTTTCTGTAAAATTCACTGAGCCTTTCCCGCCGCTCAGTATTTGCAGTAAATATCCGCTGCCTCATCAACGGAAGTTCCATCAAAAGCCGTATTGAACGCTTCCACGACCTTTCTAGTGTCTGCCTGATCCAGACCGACGATCTGTGCCGCCCGGAGAAAATAGCCCACACAGGCATCGTTACTCCAGATTTCAGTGTTCTCCATCATCGCATCGGTGAAGCTGGCTCCAGCCGAATCTTTCGGCGTCATTTTTGCTGATTCAACCTTTCGCATATAGTCCTTAATTGTCATTTGTTTTCCCTCCCAGCCAGTTCTAATTTACCGGCCTTTTCCGTTCAAGCCCATCTTACCATACTATGCTGATAAAGTCAACATAAATCGAGTATATACAGATATAACGGTTTACCCGTTCACGTCATTGCGCAAACGGGTAAACCGTTATTAGGCATCCAAGATGCCAAGAGTTCCCCAGCGCACAGCGCTGGGCGGGGTAAACCCCAAGCGTCTGCGGACGCCTCCCCTGCTCGGTGGCGACAACGAACCGCCTTTCCTGTCGGCTGTCCGTTGTCGTCACCGAGCAATGCGTTCATCGAGCATTCGCCGTGCCAGCGAGAAAACTCCGGTATCGCTGCTGCCTATACAACCGATCGTGCGGGTTTTGTATCGCCGTTTGGTTTCCTTGACAATAATTATTTAGTATGTATAATATAATTATGGACACACTAAGATTTGAGTGGGACCCTAACAAGAATGAGATCAACAAGAAGAAGCACGGCTTATCTTTCGAGGCAGCAAAGGAGGTCTTTTACGACGAGTTTGCCATTCTATTTGACGATCCGGATCACTCCATTGAAGAAGATCGCTTCCTCATTATCGGATCAATCAAATCGCAGAAAATTTGCATTGTGAGCCATTGCTACCGCGACAACGAAAACTGCATCCGTATTATCTCGGCAAGGCAGGCAACCAAAACCGAGCAACGTATTTATCTCGATGGAATTTGAGGTGATAGTATGAGAGATGAATATAACATCAGCGAGCTGAATCCAAGAAAAAACCCCTACGCGAACCGGCTGAAAAAGCAGATCACCATCAACATCGACGGCGGCACC
>ERZ859738.928-NODE-928-length-16251-cov-3.090146_pt1 | contig 16251 bp, 13 predicted proteins | sample MGYA00510122_ERZ859738 | MGnify/ENA primary metagenome ERZ859738 (study PRJEB30046, sample SAMN00715139) | human gut metagenome | study: EMG produced TPA metagenomics assembly of the A metagenome-wide association study of gut microbiota in type 2...
TTCACATGCCAGTCTGTTCTGGAGAAGCTTTACCCACTGGATTGGCGGAATGGGAGTACTGGTATTTATTCTCTGCCTGCTGCCTCTTACCGGTGGATACCACATGAATCTGATGAAAGCAGAGAGCCCAGGACCTTCTGTTGGTAAGCTTGTACCGAAGATCAAGTATACGGCGCGAATATTATATGTTATTTACATTGTATTAACGGCTATAGAGATCATCTTGTTAATAGCCGGGAAAATGCCGGTGTTCCATGCATTTTGTACCGGATTCGGAACAGCGGGTACAGGTGGATTCGGAACAAAGAATGATAGCTTTGCCAGCTTTTCGCCATATCTGCAGTGGGTGGTAACGATCTTTATGATCTTATTCGGTGTGAATTTTAATGCATACTATCTGATTTTATTTGGCAATATCAAAAAGGCATTGAAGATGGATGAGGTGCGAACCTATTTCCTCATTATTGTGGCGGCGATCGCAGTTCTTGTATTGAATCTGATTCATACAATGGATGGATTCTGGACAGTACTCCGTCATGCATCGTTCCAGGTCGCTTCGATCATAACAACAACCGGATTCTCCAGTGTGGATTTTGACCTGTGGAACCAGACATGTAGGACGATACTGGTTATTCTGATGTTCATTGGTGCATGTGCAGGCAGTACCGGTGGTGGTATCAAGGTATCCCGATTTATCATCGTGGTAAAAAGTGTGATAAAAGAGTTGAATTCCTATCTGCATCCAAAAAGTATCAAGAAGATCAAAATGGACGGCAAGCCGGTAGAGCATGAAGTGGTACGTGCGGTAAATGTATATTTTATAACATTTATCATCCTGTTTACAACATCCGTACTGCTGATCTCCTTTGAGGGAAAAGATATGACATCAAACTTTACTGCGGTTGCGGCAACGATCAATAACATCGGACCGGGACTGGAGCTGGTAGGACCAACGAAGAATTTTAATGTATATGGTACATTTTCCAAATATGTGTTGATGTTTGATATGCTTGCCGGAAGACTGGAGCTGTTCCCATTGCTCTTGTTGTTCTATCCGCCGGCATGGAAAGAATTACTGGCGGTCAGACGCAGAAAATAACAGGCCAATTAATGACCGGATATATGATGTACATGATATTAAAATGTGTTGCAGCAGATTCAGGAAAACAAATCCAGATAACTATGAACTTGAAATGCGGTCATCAGTTCAAAACGAGTGGACGGATCATCTAAAGCAAGATGTAAGTCCTCCCTTAATATACGGACACGATAATTGACGGTGTTCCTGTGACAGAACAGGGCACCGGCAATTTTTTGTATACTGCCATCACAGAGCAGATACTGATAGAGTGTTTCCAGATAATTCGTATGGTGCTGCTCATCGTATGTAATGATGGATCCCAGGGTATCGTTTACATATTCTCTAAGAACATCCATATCACTTACAGATAAAAGAAGCTTATAGAATCCCATATCATCGAAGAAGAACAGGCTACTGTTCTTTTTTTGTGCCATCAGGGCGGCGCACCGTCCCTGTAAAAATGCCTGACTTAATCCAATCAGATCTTTGGTTGGCGCACTGATTCCGATATACATGGAAGTTGTTCCGGCAGATTCTCCCATATAATACAGAAGCCGTGTAAGCTCCTGTTCAAGCCGTTCATTTGACCGTGCGGGGCTGATCAGCAGAGTATAGTCGGTGCCGTTGACAAATGTATATGGCAGATTATAGATTCTGACCAGACGTGTCAACAGATTCTGAAGAAAACTTCCGGCGGTATTTGCATAACCGGATGAGATGGTGGAATGCTCAGACTGCTGGATAGAGGTATTTGTCTGTGCAGCGGTTGGTTTCATGGATGCTGTATCACGCAGATCTGATATATATACGAGATGGTATTGTGCATCCGCCTGAAAACCATGTTCATATAAGACAGGCAGGCTGATTTCCATCAGAGCTTTGTCATTTGGGTGAAGGATCACGCGCGAAAGGGCTGTTGAGATTGCCTGACTGGTCTGGGTATCATCAAATATCCGATTGTAATAATCGTGTGTGATATCGAAGATCCGCGTTTCCCATGGCATAAGAAAGAGCGGGTAATGCTTCCGATCGCACAGCATACGGATACGGTCGGAGATATCGGAACGGTTCAGATGTCCGCCGATATTGATAATAAGGCCGCAGGTTTTATGCTCAATCAGCCCTTTGATGAAGTTATATAACCAGTATTCATTTCCGCATAGAACGCCGGTCGTAATGATTAGTTCACCGCCATGCAGGAATTCTAATGTATCGGGATCTTCTGATATATAGACCCAGTTCATCAGATGATCCAGTCCTTCTTCCCCTGCGATCAGATCCAGACCATAGGTGCTTTTTGTTTCTTTATATAAATCTCTTAATAATATTGCCATATATAAGATCCTTTCTTAGCAGAATTTGATAATTGTTACTTGTCTATGTATAAGAAGTCCGTTCAATCAAAATATGATCTGCGCGTATCGGCTTGGCGGTGGCTTATTGATTTGAAGCAGTTTGAACATGATTGCCTAATATTTGCTTAATTATATAAGGTTTATATTAGCTGCTGCTTAATATAATAAACCACTGATTTGTGCTATGGATTACAATAACCCAACAATACCATAGAAAATATGTGCCTGTCAAACATATGATTGTGCTATCAGCACAAATTAGGGCGGGAGTTTTGTGCTGGCGGGATATGGTGATCGGTTTTTATGAATGGCATACTGTAGAAAATTCAAAAGAGCAAATAAATGAACGGCACAGATACAAAAGCCGTTCGTATTAAGAAGATGGAGGATGATACATATGTTAAGAACAGATTTACCGGAAATAATAACAGAGACTTTACCCGGCCCTAAGGCACAGGCAATCATAGACAGGAGAGCGCAGGCCGTTCCAAATGCGATTCGTTGCGGATATCCGGTTGTTATCGAACGTGGTGAAGGCGCCATGATCGAGGATGTCGATGGCAACAAGTTCTTGGACTGGATCGGTGGTGTCGGGGTATTGAATATCGGATTTTCCCAGCCGGAAGTCGTTGAAGCAGTAAAAGCACAGGCAGATAAATATTTCCACGGCATGTTCAATGTCGTAACACATGAAGGCTATGTAGCGCTCGCAGAGAAGTTATCCGGCATTGCACCTGTAAAGGGCGATAGCAAGAAAGCCTTCTTTGCAAACAGTGGTGCCGAAGCAGACGAGAATGCCGTTAAGGTAGCAAAGGCATATACAAAGCGTCCGAATATCATCGTATTCTCCGGTGCATTCCATGGAAGAACACATTTTACAATGGCAATGACATCCAAGAAAGCATATGCAAAGGATATGGGACCGTTAGCAGCCGGCGTGTTCCGTGCACAGTTCCCATATTATTATAGAAATCCGGAAGGAATGCCTGAGGATAAGGCAGTTGATTACTATATCAGATCTATCTATGATGTATTTGAACAGTGTGCAGCAGCGGACACGATTGCAGCAATCGTTGTTGAGCCTCTTCAAGGTGAGGGTGGTTTCATTCCTGCTCCGATCGAATGGGTAAAAGCAGTTCGCAAGATCTGTGATGAAAATGGTATCCTGTTGATCGCAGATGAGGTACAGAGCGGTTTCTGCAGAACCGGTCGTATGTTTGCTTCTGTTTACTGGCAGGAGGCCGGTGTAGAGCCGGATATCATCGCAACAGCAAAATCCATCGCAGCCGGCGTGCCATTATCAGCCATTATTGCAAGAACTGAGGTTATGGATGCAGTTCCGGCAGGAACGATCGGTGGAACCTATTGTGGAAATCCACTGGCATGTGCCGCATCCCTAAAGACGATCGAGATTATGGAGAGAGATCATCTGGCAGAGCGTTCCTGTGAGATCGGTAAGAAAGTAACAGAGCGTTATCTGGAAATGCAGAAGAAATATCCGGTTATCGGTGATGTCAGAGGACTTGGCGGTATGATCGGTATCGAATTCGTAAAAGATCAGGAAACAAAAGAACCGGATGCAGCATTTACATCTGACCTGATCCAGACCTGTGCGAAGAAAGGTCTGTTAGTAGAAGGCGCAGGAACTTACAACAATGTAATCCGTTTCCTTGCACCGCTTGTAATGACAGATGAGCAGCTTGCAGCCGGTCTTGATATTTTTGAAGCATCTATTAAGGAATGCCTGAAACATTAATAATCATTAGAAATTATAAGAAATAATTTAAAATGATTTAAAATCATTAGAAATCATTTTAAATTAGTGTAAATACAGTCATTTTGGATAATGAATTGTTCCAAATGGAGCAATCCGTTGCCTGAAATGGCTGTTTTTTGTTAAAAACAGTATATAATAGTGTTTAAATATAATGTAACCGGATCATTTATAAATCTTAATCGCTCCGCAATAGAGATGATGGCATTTTGATGCATTTGGATGCTATAAACATGGAGTAAACTCCGGAAAAAGGAGAATTATGTAAAAAGACGGGAGGTATGTAGGGAAAATTGAAGAAATTGTGGCTTAGAATAGTATTATTCATAGCAGGATTTGCAGGAGTATTCATATTTCTGTATCCATTTGTTACGAAGGGGATTAAAAACATAGGAAATCTTACGGGAGTTGTCCTTGGTATCTGCCTGATCTTATATGCGGCATGGTTCCACAGGGTGAATCGCCGGGTGAAAAAATGGATGACCCGGACTGCCGGAAAAGTAATATGCGGGATCGTTTTGCTGATTGTATTAGTTGCAGTTGGATTTGCGGCAGCAGGTACGATATGCATGATACGGGCATCGAAGAGCGCTCCGAAGGATGAAACGGTTATGATCGTGCTTGGCTGTGGTGTAAATGGCGATCGCCCAAGCCTGATGCTGACGGAACGCTTAGATGCGGCATATGATTATCTGAACACACATGAAGAGGTTGTGTGTATTCTGTCCGGTGGACAGGGAAAAGGTGAGAATATCAGCGAAGCGGAGTGCATGTACCGGTATCTAACAGAAAAAGGAATTGCACGGGACCGTTTATATAAGGAAGACCGGTCAACCTCGACCCGAGAGAATCTTCTATATTCAAAGAAGATCATAGAGGAGAAGAATCTGGATCCGCAGGTTATTATCGTAACAAATGAATTTCATGAATACCGTGCATCTGTTATTGCAGAACATACAGGTATAAAACCATCGGCGGTGTGCGGGAAAACAGCGTGGTGGTTATTGCCAACTTATTATCTGAGGGAACTTTACGGAATCGTCTTTGAATGGATTTTTTAGATAGCTTAAACAAAAAACTTAAGAATCTTAAAAATTTAGATACAAAAAGGATGTAATTTTCTGGTATAACCTGACTTAACAAATCTTAACAACACCTGACGCATACTTGAATTATAGATGCAAATGCTATAATGTTGGGGTGGTTATTGAAAGTTAAAATCAGGTCGTATTAGAAAAAGAGAGGATATGGTTATGATTTTAGAAAATAACAAAACAATAGATGGAGAGAAGCAAAAGGGATTGCTGTCCGAACAGGAAGCGAAAATTCTGATCGTAGATGATGAAAAGGATATTCGGAAGCTTGTAGGTATTTACCTGAAAAAGCAGGGATATAAAACACTGGAAGCAGAGAATGGACAGATGGCGATCAATGTTATGAAAGAACATTCGGATATTGATCTGGTTATTATGGATATTATGATGCCTGGAATGTCGGGAACCGAAAGCTGTGCGGCTATCCGGGAATTCTCATCGGTTCCGGTGCTGTTCTTAACAGCCAAGACACAGGAGCCGGACAAAAATGAGGCATATGATATTGGTGGAGATGATTTCTTAAGCAAGCCTTTTGAACAGGGTGAGCTGATCCGGAAGGTGAAAGCACTGATCCGACGTTATAATGTTTATAAAGGAAGAGAAGATAATGCGGATGGAATACTTCGTGTCGGAACAATATCAATCGATCCGTATAAGCGTGTGGTAACGAAAGAAGATGAAGTCATCCATCTGACGGATAAAGAATTTGCACTGCTGTTTTTCCTTGTGAAGAATCGTGGTAGATCCTGGAATCTGGATGAACTATATGAGAATATCTGGCAGGAAAAATATCTTCCTTCATCGTCCAATACGGTCATGGTGCATGTGCTCAGGCTTCGACAGAAGATCGAGGAGAATCCGGCACAGCCTGAGATTATAAGAACGATTTATGGAAAAGGATATCAGGTGGATTAAAGCCTGAAAAGGTCAGACGGAATGAAAGACAGAGAAACGAGACAAAAGAATAGACGGGAAAAAAGAACAGACGAGAAGCTTACCTTAAATACGAAGCTGATTCTGGTTATTGCAGGAAGTCTGTTACTCGCAGTTGGTTTGTTCTTCGTCTGGCTGAAAACTACAGTATATATAATTGACAAAAACTATCTGAATGAGACAGCCACAGCCCGGCGGACAGAAGAGAAGATCGACCGCTTTTCCGATTATGTCAGGGATAATAAGGTAAAATCAACAGATATGAATGCTATTCTCAGATGGCAGCAGGAAGAGGGAAGTGTATATCTTCTTGTATATCAGAATGAGAATGTAATATATGATTCAACAAAACAGAAAAGACGTACCGCGATGGAGCGTTTTTTTAATAAGATAACAAATGGAAACCAGAAGGGCAGAAAGCTTGCAGAGTCTGAAGAAGACAAGAAGCAGATGCTGAATAACATTAAGAATAAGCATCTGATGGAGATCTACAAGAAAAAGGCAGAGGATCAGAAACAGAAAACAAAGGACATGGAGCAGAAACAGCCGCTGCAGGATGTTGAATATTCAGAAACCATTCCAATCGATGAACTGGAAAGGACTGATGTGACGGGACAGACCGGAAGCTATGTATTTTATTCTGTACGGTTCGAGGATGGACTGTATGATGTCTGTATCGTGGATTACTCAGAGAAAAGAGTTTACTATTTCTGGATGACAATTGGTTTTCTGGTGTGCTCGTTTATCTTTATGATGTTTGTTATGATCTATAACGGCCGTGTGGTAAAGCGTGTAAGACGTCTGACACGGGAGGTATCCAGAATCAAAAAGAACGATATCAATGCTGCTATCACGAAGTCCGGGCATGATGAGATCTATGTACTGGCGGATAATATTGACAGTATGAGAAACTCGATCATCCAGCAGATGAGCAAAGAAAAAGAAGCCTGGCAGGCGAACCGGGATCTGGTCACAGCAATGGCACATGATATTCGGACACCGCTTACGGTATTGAAGGGTTATCTGGATCTTCTGGAAACAAGTGAATTTGATTCGGAAGAAGAGTATAAGCAGTACGTTGATATCTGCGTGGATAAGGCAGGGCAGTTAAAAGACCTGTCAGATAAACTGTTCCGTTACTTCTTCGTATATTCCGGACATACGGATGAACTGAAGATGGAAAAGTTTCCCGCAAAAGAATTTTTCCAGCAGATGATCGGTGAATATATGTGTCTGTTAGAAGAAAAAGGAATCACATTCCAGGTCAAGACGGAGAATAATTCACCGAAGATACAGATTGATGCACCGCATCTGAAACGGTTGTTTGATAATATATTTACGAATATAAGAAAATATTCGGATTACAGCAAACCAGTAGAGATTCAGTATAGTACCTCTGATACGAAGGTAACATTGGTGATCAGTAATCATATAAGCAAAAACAGAAATGAAGCAGAGAGCACAAGGATAGGAATTAAGACCTGTGAGAAAATTGCACAGGAAATGAACATAGACTTTTCAGTAAAAGAGAAGAAAGGGCAATATACAGTAACACTTGTATTTGCAATTGTGGAATAAAGGAGGTCCGGACAGGTTCCGGTAAAGAAAGATATGAAGAATGTACTTGAATTTATTGAAGGCTCAGCAGCTAAATATCCAGACAAATTAGCAGTTGCCGATGTTAACGGAGGACTCACTTATAAAGAACTGGAGAAAACGGCAAAACAGGTTGGAGCATGGTTATATCAGGGACTTGGCGGATGCAAGAATCGTCCGGTTGTTGTACTTCTTGATAAGGAGCCGAAGAGTGTGGCAGCATTCATGGGTGCTGTATACAGCGGAAACTTTTATGTGGTCATAGATGCGGAGATGCCGGTTGACAGAGTGAATAAGATCTTAAAGGCATTGAAACCGGAGGCTGCCGTAACCGATAATAAGCATCTCGATAAAGCAAAAGAGCTGCATGTTGAAACAGAGGACGGTAAGGGCTATGCACCAAAGATTTTCAATCTGGATGAGATGGATCAGGAAGCAGACCAGAGTTGTCTGGCAAATGTAAGAGCACATATGATCGATACGGATCCGGTGTATGCATTATTTACTTCCGGTTCGACAGGTGTTCCAAAGGGTGCAGTTATATCACATGCAAATATTCTTTCTTATATTACATGGTATACAGAAGCCTTTGATATCAACGAGACAACAATATTTGGAAATCAGACGCCATTTTATTTTAGTATGTCTGTTTCAGATTTATATAGCACATTGAAAAATGGCGCAACATTGTATATAATACCAAAAGCATATTTTTCATTCCCAATTAAGCTCATGGAATTCCTGAATGAGAAAAAGGTTAATACGATCTACTGGGTTCCATCGGCGCTTTCAATCATTGCAAATTATAAGATGTTCCAGTATGCCGAGCTTCCGGACCTGAAAAAAGTGTTATTTGCAGGCGAGGTTATGCCGACAAGACCATTGAATTACTGGATCGAGAATCTGCCGGATGCCATGTATGCAAACCTGTTTGGCCCGACAGAGACAACCGATATTTGTACCTACTATGTGGTAAACAGAAAGTTTCGTGACGATGAGCCACTTCCAATGGGAAATGCATGTAACAACTGTGATGTATTTGTACTTGGAGAAGATGGCAAGGTGGTTTCGCCGGAGATCAATCCGGAGACAGGCTTCAGTGCAGAAGGTGAATTATATGCCAGAGGTTCCTTTGTCGCTCTTGGATATTATGGAAATGAAGAAAAGACAAAAGAAGCCTTTGTCCAGAATCCGTTAAACCCGAATTATCCGGAACTGATCTACAAGACAGGTGATCTTGTAAAATATAATAAATATGGCGAACTGGTCTATATATCAAGAAAAGATTATCAGATCAAACATATGGGTTATCGTATCGAGCTCGGCGAGATCGAAGCGGCTGCCGGTGCGATCGAAGGTATCCGAAGCTATGCATGTATCTACGATGATGCAGAGGATAAGATCGTATTTATATATGAAGGTAAGAAACTGGATGATGCATTCCTGCTTGGGGAATTCAAGAAAAAAGTTCCACATTATATGGAACCGAACCAGTTTGTAAGAGTGAAGAGTATGCCACACAATCAAAATGGAAAAATTGATCGTAAGTGGTTGAAAAATAACTATAAATTATAAGAAATGAGGAAAAAGAAATGGATGAATTATTAGAGATTTTAAACGAAGTAAAACCAGGTGTTGATTTTGAAAATGATACAGACCTGATCGGTCATGGCGTCTTAGATTCCATCACAATGGTAACACTTGTTATGGAATTAAATGATGCATTTGATATCGAGATCACACCTGTAGATATCGTTCCAGAGAACTTCAAAACAGTTCAGACGATCTATGATATGATCCAGAGACTCAGTGATGATTAATTAGTTTACAGACTGAGGAAAAAAGAAATACTGGGAATAAACCGGACGGCCTTTTGTAATACGTACAGAAAATGACTGCCCGGTAGATTTTCGGTATCAGTGATAGGGAGAAAAAAATGTCTTATACATCTATAGCTTATTTGGGATTTATATTGATGGGATCCTTCTTTTTCTACTCGATCGTGCCATTAAAGCACAAATGGAAGGTTCTGCTGATATTCAGTTATCTGTTCTATTTTATTAATTCCGGAAAATATATTGTATTTATATTGTTTAGTACCTTGTCGATCTATTTTGGCGGTCTGCTGCTGAATAAGATTGATGATGGCTTCAGTATGGCAAAGAAAGCCTTGCCAAAGGAAAATAAAAAGGAATTCAAGTCGATCATCGGATGGCAGAAAAAATGTGTCTGTGTATCTATTGTATTATTAAATCTTGGTATTCTTGTATATCTGAAATATTCCGTATTCTTCGGACAGGTGTTCTGTGATATATTAAGTATTTTCCATATTAAGATATCCAATCCAATGCAGAATATGATGCTGCCGCTTGGTATCTCGTTCTACACCTTATCGGCGATCAGCTACATTGTAGATGTATACCGTGGTAAATACAAAGCCTCCGATAATCTTGGAAAGGTTGCTTTGTTCCTGGTATTCTTCCCACATATCGTGGAAGGCCCGATCGGACGTTTTGATCTGCTGGGAGATCAGGTATATGAAGGACATCCGTTTGATTATAAAAATGCAACGATGGGACTTCAGCTTGTGTTCTGGGGCCTGTTTAAGAAGATTGTAATTGCTGACCGTGCAAATATGTATGTAAATCAGATTTTTAATTTCCACGATCAGTATGATGGACTGTATGTCATCATAGGAATGCTGTTGTACACCTTACAGTTGTATGCAGAGTTCTCCGGTTGTATGGATATCGTCCGCGGTAGTGCGCAGATGTTTGGCATTGAGATGTCAGAAAACTTTGCAAGACCGTTTATGTCAAAGACAGTCAGCGAGTTCTGGAGAAGATGGCACATGACACTTGGTGCATGGTTTAAGGATTATGTATTCTATACCATCTCTCTATCCAAGGCATTTATGAAGCTGAGCAAGAAGACAAGAGAGAAGTTCAATGCGTTCTTTGCAACCCTGATCCCGACCTCTATTGCCATGCTTGCAGTATGGTTTGGAACCGGTATCTGGCATGGAGCAAGCTGGAAGTATGTCATGTACGGTATTTATTACTGTCTGATCATGATCCTCGGACTTTTGACAGAACCATTATTCAGAAAATTATTTGAAAAAATGCATGTGAACCGCGAAGGTAAGATCTATAAGGCTCTTCAGGTTGTGAGAACCTTTATCTTTGTTAATATCGGTATGCTGATGTTCCGTGCAGATGATCTGAAGATCTTCGGACAGATGTTTATATCGATGTTCCGGAATCTGTCATGGGATCCGATCCGTTATGGTGAATTGTTTGATGTCCGGATTGGTATGAGTGATTTCCTGTTACTGCTTTTTGGAGCAATTGTGTTGCTGTTGGTTGGCTTGTATCAGGAACAGGGACGTCATATCAGAGAAGATATTGCAACAAAGAATATTGTATTCCGTTGGGTATTATATTATGGACTGATCTTTTCCGTGATCATCCTTGGAGCATATGGAAGCGGATATGAAGTCGCAGGCTTTATATACGCACAATTTTAGGATAGATGGTGAACGATATGAAAAAAGACAAAACAAAAAATATAATAAAATGTATCCTGTTTTTCATCATTTTCTGTGTACTGATGGGAGTTCTGTCGGTTGTGTTCTATCCGAAGACCAGTGACCCGGAAGGTGGTTTGTCAAATCCGAATGCCAGAGGCTTCTATGGAGAACCGAGAAATTCGCTGGATGTTGTTGTCATGGGAAACAGTAACGCATACAGTGCCTACTCTCCAATGATGATGTGGAAGAACTATGGAATTCCAACCTATGTTGCGGCGGAGGGAGCGCAGAATATTGCAGAGACAGTCAATGTCCTTCAGGAAGTACTGACCTGCCAGAAACCGAAGCTGGTTGTTTTGGATGTGGATCTGTTGTGGCAAGGTAAGACACAGGTATCCAGAGTAGAGGGAAATGTCAAATCCCTAATCTATAAATATATTCCGATCATGAAGTATCATGACAGGTGGAAAACACTGGCACTTAAGGACAGCTTTAAGAAAAAATCATATACTTATCGTTCCAGTACAAGAGGTCAGTATCTGAGCAGAACGGTTATGGCTTATACAGGTGAAGATAAGATGGTAGAGACAAAGGATATTGAACCGGTACCGAAGTCTTCCAGAATTTTTCTTAAGATGTTCCTGGATATCTGCAAAGAAAACAATGTTGAAGTTATGTTTGTTGAGATGCCGACAGCAAGCTCATGGAATTATAAAAAACATAATGGTATGACACAGTATGCGAAGAAATTAGGAATCCCATTCCTTGATCTGAATACGGTAAAGGGCAAAAATAAGATCAACTGGGGAACAGATACCAGAGATGGCGGAAAACATCTGAACTGTTACGGTGCAAGAAAAGTAACAAGAGAGATAGGAAAATATATTTCAAAACATTATTCATTTGAAAATAAGAAAAAAGATTCCCGGTATACTGACTGGAATAAACAGTATAAGGTATACAAAAAGTATATGAAGAATCCTGCAACTGTTATTACGGTAAATGAGAATGGCGAACAGATTCAGACAACCGTTGAGGCTGAAAAAATAAATAAACAATCGGCCGGAAAAAAGGATAAAAAGAAGGACAAAAAGAAAACGAAAAAAAGCAGTGACAAGAAAATTACGACAACTACAAAAAACAATAAGTAATAAATAATATGAACAGGAATGATCAGAAGGATTGAAAGAATCAGAAGACAATTCCTGTGAGAAAAGAGATTGTTTTGTATCGGTAAAAGATACAGGATGATCTCTTTTTATCTGTAAAGAGTGTTGGGTGATGAGAAACGATTTGTAATAGATAATTTTATTTGTGTAAATACATGGATGTTGTGATAAAATGGCAATGAAATGTAAATAATAGTTGCAGAAATATAGAATTATACAGGCATACCGAAAAATAAGCGAAAATATGGCAGTATACGATGCTTTTACAGATGCCTGGCAGCAGGATATGATAGGAGGATATGGAATATGAAGATTTTATTTTATGATACGAAGAAATATGACAGAGATTCATTTGAAAAGATATTACCGGAATATTCAGATTTGGAGGTAGAGTTTTTAGAAGCAGACCTTTCGCCGAGAACAGCAGCTCTTGCAAAAGGATATGATGCGATCTGTGCATTTGTAAGTTCCGATGTCAGTGAAAAAGTAGTTGAGTGTCTGGCTGCAAATGGTGTAAAATTAGTGTTAATGCGCTGTGCCGGATTCAATAATGTAGATCTGGATGCAGCAAACCGTTGTGGTATCACGGTGCTCCGTGTTCCGGGTTACTCACCGGAGGCGGTTGCAGAGCATGCGATGGCACTGGCACTTGCGGTTACCAGAAGAATCCATAAGAGTTATATCAAGGTTCGTGAGAATAATTTCAGTCTGGTAGGTCTTACAGGTATGAACTTCTATGGCAAGACCGCGGGTATCATCGGAACCGGTAAGATCGGAGCGGCTATGTGCCGGATCTGTCATGGATTTGGCATGAAGGTTCTGGCATATGATATGTATCGGAATCCATCCCTGGATTTTGTAGAGTATGTGGATCTGGATACGCTGTTATCGACCAGTGATCTGATCTCTCTTCACTGTCCGCTGACAGATGATTCGTACCATATGATCTGCACAGAGACGATCAATAAGATGAAGGATAATGTGATCCTTGTAAATACATCGAGAGGCGCCCTGATCAAGACGGAGGATCTGATCACGGGAAATCGAAATAAGAAATTCTTCGGTATCGGTCTGGATGTGTATGAGGAAGAAACAAATAATGTATTTGAGAATCGTGAGGATGATATTCTGGAATCCTCGATCACGGCAAGACTGCTGTCATTCCCGAATGTCATCGTAACCTCCCATCAGGGCTTCCTGACGGAAGAAGCACTGGAAGCAATCAGCCGTACCACACTGGACAATGCGAGAGATTATGAGAATGGCACGATCAAGGATATAAACGCCGTGTAGAAAAGGAAACGATTATGCAGAATTACAGATTTCTGATCGCCTATGATGGAACGAGATATCATGGGTGGGAACATAAAAAAGACGTTGTGACCATACAGGGAAAGATCGAATCAGTGCTTTCCCTGATGGCAGGCGAAGAAGTACGGATCAACGGAGCGGGAAGAACCGATGCAGGTGTGCATGCAAGGGCAATGGTTGCAAGCGGTCCGGTTCCGACAGATAAGACACCGGAGGAGATCCGGGATTATATGAATCATTATCTGCCGGATGATATCTGCATTTTGGAGGTTACTCCGGCAGCAGAACGCTTTCATGCAAGATTTAATGCAAAGGGCAAGCATTACCGTTACACGATCTATCGTGGCAGGCTGAAGCCGGTATTTGACCGGAAATACGTCTGGACTCTGGATGAGGGTGAGACGATCGACTGTGAACGGATGCGAAAGGCAGCAGCTTATCTGGTCGGTGAACATGATTTCAAGAGCTTCTGTGGCAATAAGCAGATGAAGAAATCGACGGTTCGGAAGTTATTTGCGATCGATATTAAGGAAGATGGCGATTATGTGATTCTTGATTTCCACGGAGCCGGATTCTTACAGAATATGGTTCGTATCCTGACCGGTACTCTGGTAGAGGTCGGGGCAGGCAGAATGGAACCGGCATACATGGAAGAGGTGCTTACAGGCCGGTGCAGACAGCTCGCAGGGCCGACCGCACCACCACAGGGCTTGTGCCTGATGCAGGTTGATTATGAAAAAAAGTAATATGGAGTAAGTAGTACAAATGAATGAATTTAAAAATGGGCTGAAGGATGGAATCCCGATCGCCCTAGGGTATTTTGCAGTTAGTTTTAGTTTTGGTATTCTTGCGATCAAAGGCGGACTCAGTGTCTTTCAGGCAGTTCTTACCAGCGTTACAAATGTTACAAGTGCCGGTCAGTTTGCCGGACTTCAGATCATCATTGCCGGGGGAACGATCCTTGAGGTGATCCTCACTCAGCTTATCATCAATCTGAGATATGGTCTGATGAGTCTTTCACTTACGCAGAAGTTAGCTGACGATGTAGGCATCTGGAAGCGTCTGATCATCGCATTTGCAAATACAGATGAGATCTTTGCAGTTGCAATGGGATATTTCAAAGAGGTGACCTTTCCGTATATGTTAGGACTTCAGATCCTTCCGATCCTTGGCTGGGGCGGTGGTACATTTGCCGGAGCAGTAGCCAGCGGGCTGCTTCCAAAGTCTGTGTGCAGCGCACTCAGTCTTGCACTTTATGGCATGTTCGTGGCAATCGTTGTTCCGGTTGCCAAGAAGTCAAAATCTGTGTTATTTGTGGTATGCGTGGCAGCTTTGTTCAGTATTCTTTTATATTATGTTCCGATATTCCACTTTATCTCGACCGGAATATCGATCGTTATATGTACAGTAGCGGCAGCAGCAATCGGTGCGATCGTTGCGCCGGTTAAGAAAAAAGGAGAAGAATAGAGATGAGTGTATATACATATATTATCGCAATGGCGGTTGTCACGTATCTGATCCGTGCAGTGCCATTGGTGTTATTCAGAAAAAAGATAGAGAATCGGTTTTTAAGTTCGTTTTTATACTATGTGCCATATGCCTGCCTGACGGCACTTACCCTTCCGGCGATTTTCTACAGTACGGAAAGTGTTATCAGTGCGATCGCAGGATTTGTCGTAGCGGTTATCCTTGGTATTCGTGAAAAAGGGCTGGTAGTTGTAGCAGCAGCCGCCTGTGTGACGGTGTTTGTAGTGGAGAGAATATTGGCGTTTTTATAGAGGGTTGTGAATCCGAAAAGTGAGGACAAAGAACTTGCTATATCGCCGACCTGGAATGTAAAAGACTTTTGACACGCTAAAAACCTTGATGTCAATGTCCTTTGATAGCGAAAATATGACTTTTTGATTAGTATGAGTATACTAGGAGGTGAAGAGATGGAACTCGGAAAACAAATAAAAAAACATCGTCAGGAAGTACAATTATCCCAAGAGGAGTTAGCCGATCGAGTTTATGTTTCAAGACAAACAATCTCAAATTGGGAAAATGATAAAAGCTATCCAGATGTGAATAGTTTGGTATTACTGAGTGAAATCTTTCAAATTTCTCTTGATAATCTAATCAAAGGAGATATTGAAGTTATGAAAGATGTAATTCAAAAAGAAGAAATTGTTGCATTTTCTGAGGGGAAACTATTGGATGATATACAAAAGCAGAGAGGAACAGGTAAACGCCCATATCAGAAGATTTTTTTAAGAAGATTATTATATCAAAGTCGAATGCAAAACCATGGATAGATGAAGATGGTATTGTGCATATTGGCTTGTATGATTTTTTGTTAAATCAGAATTCCTTGGAGACATAACAAAATAATACTTGATAGTTAATAAAGAGAGGTGCATATGCTATGCC